>Ga0213861_10000568_pt1 | contig 32438 bp, 34 predicted proteins | sample PICome_4_FD_160110 | JGI IMG/M metagenome (GOLD analysis project Ga0213861, IMG submission 160110) | Coastal seawater microbial communities near Pivers Island, North Carolina, United States - PICO131 | ecosystem: Environmental > Aquatic > Marine > Coastal | place: USA: North Carolina... | reverse complement strand
GGAGCTACGCGGGATCGAACCGCGGACCCCCTGCTTGCAAAGCAGGTGCTCTCCCAGCTGAGCTATAGCCCCACACGAGGGAACAATTGTACAAGATATCTTTATCTGTGCAAGAAGCTATTTATACAAATGATTAGGTACTCTCAAGGGATTGATAATGCCCAAAACTTGAAATATATTAAAACTTAGGAGTAGAAATATCTTCAAACTTGGGAGTTTGGGGAAAGAAAATTACCATGTTTTCTCATCATCAACCCCTCTTGAGATCGGCTCCTCAAAGGAGGCTACCTTAAACCCTGTGTTCGTCTTAGGGAACATGTGTGAAGGGTTCAGGGAGTAAAGCTACCACAACTTTTTTTACGATAGCCTCCAGTGAGAAATTGGTTAAAACTTGTAACTAAACCCTACTTTAAATGTTTGAGGTTTTTGCGATCTAGCACCATTTTTTGGAGCCCTAGCTGCAATATCTTCATTATCAGTAGCATTTTCTAAAACGCCATAAACATCTAAGTTCTCATTAACTCTCTTCCTGAGAGATAAATCGATATAACTGTAAGCCTCAATGTTTTCGTAGGTACCACAGGCTGCTGTAGAACATGAGCTACCATGATCTGCCATTCTCATGTATCCACTCCAACCACTGTCAGTTATAAATCCTGCACTGATTGCTAAAACAGAACTGGGGATGTATGGCAAATCATCGCCAGATGCTACAACTCCAAAATAATCACTATCAAAACTATTATCAAAAGTTGCGTCTGTTGCTGTGTATGTAATTGCTATTGGATAATTTACAGTATTTCTCTGTAAAACCCATGATGCATCAACCTCTAAACCCGAAACATCAACTTCGCCACCGCTGAAAGTATCGCCTGCATCACAATCGCCGCCTGATGAATTTTTGCACTCTGCAACTAAGTTTGCATAATCACTTGCAAAGTAAATGATTTCAACGGCAGTTGTTCCTTTGTTATACCTGAAACCTAGCTCCAGATTATCTGCTTCTTCAGCATCTCCATTGAAAACAGGTGACATTCCTTGATGGAAGCCAGCAACAAGCTTAAAATTTTCACTTACATCATATGTTGCACCAAAACCTGTAGTTGAGTAATCCCCACTTGATTTTTTATTATTGTATTTAGGATCTTTGATAGTTCTTGTTGGCTTTGCATCGCTCCATCTATTTTCAACTTTATCATAATCCTCAGATCTATAACCAAGTGTTAATGTCAACTTATCCATGGTGATAGTATCTTGAACAAAATATGAAGTAGCGTCGGTTTCTCTGAGTCTGTTGTTGCTTCCTGTCCATCCAGTGCTGCATGGAGAAAGAGCAGAATTCTTCCCATCAGCACTTTGATCAAAGCACTCATAGTTTTGTAATCTACTTTCATAGTCTTCCATGTCTCTATAACCGAATGTTACAGAATGATTTCCAATATCTGTTGATAATTGAAATTGAATGCCTTCATTGCCATAAAATCTATTATTGTGCTTAAGCTTAACTTCTACAGCTCTATTGCCATCAAGAATACCTTGGGCGTCAGCATTTCCATTATTAGCTGCATCAATTACATTATTAATTCCGTTGCTTATACCAAAAGCTTTGTCATTGTTGGCTTTATCAACTTTAAACCAGTCTCTGTGATAATCATTGCTCCATGAAGTTGCGATAACATTAACGTTACCAAATGAACCTTTATAAGTGATTGATTGTTGTTCGCCATCATTTTTCATTTGATCATATTGGGTCATGCCATAACGCATTCTTGGATTCTTGTTAAAGCTTGACTGAGATAGGCCTACATAGGTTTGATCTGAGCTTTCATCCAGGTCAAGCATCTTCAAAGTTACCTCATGATTGCCTGATGTATATCTAAATTTGGCTAGTAAATCTGACTTATCGAAGCCTGTATCACCACCAACATTTGCAATCGAATCAAATCCATCTGTTGAATGTTCGTGGACTTCAACCATAGCTCCAAATGTACCATTATCTCCACCCAGCACTGCATGGGTTCTCATCATCCCATTATCACCTAGCTCTTGAACGAACTTTCCTTTGCCCTCAGTTGGAATTGGAGTACTAATTAAATTTAATGCTCCGCCAATGGTGCTAGGACCTTGAGTAATGGCTGAAGGTCCTTTCAGGACTTCTGCTGCATGAATTCTTCCAGTAGTTGGAAAGTAATATGCTGATGCAGATGTATAAGGAGCCGGTGCAACTAAGACACCATCTTCCATAATAGTAATTTTTGATGATCTATCCAGGCTAGTTCCCCTGATAGAGATATTTGGTCTCAGCCCATAACCATCTTCTGTTCTAAAAAATACACCCGGCACAGCTGATAAAATTTTATGAATATCAGTATCGATTGTCTTTTGTAAATCTTCATTTGAGATGACTGTTCCTGAGCCTGCGATCCTTCTAGCATCTGCTTTAGTTCCAATGATGCTAACTGATTCAATGGTCTCGATGTCGTACTCAACTGCAAATGCAGGAGCAAAGAATAGGATTGTTAACAATCCCATAATTAAAAGGTTTATTTTTGTATGCGTGTTAGGCCAATTTTCCATCTTTATCTCCTTGAAGAATACTCAAGGAGACATCAGGTCTAATTGAGAATGGTAATGATAATCATTCTCATTTAGATTTACAAGACTTTTTTTCTTTTTTTAATTATTTCCTTTAATAGCGAAATAAAGTCCAAGTGCAAATATAAAAATCTGCTCACTCATAAATAATTTCTGAGTAATAAACCAATCGGCATGAGCTAAGTAAAATGCTCCTATCATAATTACTACCACTGCACCTCCGCCTAGCCGAGTTATAAGATGTCCTGCTGCGCCAAGAAACCCACCTAAAATTACTGCAGTCCCTGCTCCAACCTCTCCGACGGCTACCAAGCTGGCAATAATCTCAGGCGCAGCTATTCCCATGCTTTCAAACCAAGTAACCATTTTTTCTGGAGGCAGGGGAAATTTTCCCAAGCCATGCAGAATAAAGGAAACTCCCAAGACTAATCTTAATATCCATGGCGCTAACCCCTGAAAGGGTCTAGCCACACTATCTAAATAATTTGAAATGCTCATACAACCTCCATTTTTATTTATTGTAGCTGATGTCTAATAAAGAATTGCAATATTTAAATCTATCCCTATATTTACTCACATAGGAGAAAAATTATGTTTAACCCATTAAAAATGGCAGGAGATATGAAGGGTATGGAAAAAATGCTTAAGCCTGCGTTAGAAAAATTTATGCAAGAATCTGGCTTTGTGAAAGAATCTGAATTAAGAAAACTCGAAAAAAGAGTTGAAGAATTAGAAGCAAAACTGAAAAATTAGTTAATTATTCTCATAATAGAATAAACGCTCGATGTCCTCTTCACTTGTAGACTCGCCATATTGAATCTCGATAATATGGCATACATTCTTACATGGATTAATTAACTGATGCCACTCTCCCTGTTTTACATGAAAGACCTCTTCAGTTAATAGATTCCTCTCTAGGATATCCTTGGGATTATCCTTGCTATATTTGACCAAGCATGAACCTTTGCTAATAAACCAAATTTCATTCCTCTTTTTATGACGTTGAAAGGACATTCCCTTGCCTGGCTCAATAATTAGCTCCTTCAGCTTGATTCGATTATCAGTAAATAGATTATAAAATTTACCCCAAACCCTTTCTTCGCTATCGAATTGCCATTCTCTTAAGATATTGCTTGAAGAGTTAATTTTATTATCTCCCCCCACACCAAATTTAAAAGTTATGCCTTCAACAATCATTTCAGGAATGTTTTCTGCTTTTCGGTCTCCTCCATTACAAAAGATAATCTCATCACCAGGGTAAGTTGATTTTATTTTTTCTAATGCTGCACAACAACTGCCCTGATTGTCATCACTAAAATCAATGACTTCATCTACTATTTCTAAATTTGAAATAATTATTTCTCTTTCGTGAAATGGCATGAAAAATCTACCTTTTTTATTAATTAGCCATTCATCGCTATTGAGAGCAACAATAAGATAATCACCCAATTGTTTTGCGGACTGAAAATATTCTATATGTCCAGAATGTATTGGATCAAAGCCACCACTGACAACTATTCTTTTAATTTTTTATATCCTCCAATCAGAGGATTATACAAGCAACTAGTAAAAATTTCTTAGGTCTAATAATAACTTAATGGCTATATTCTTATTAGTGGGTTAAAAGTTACTCGATCAGGAATCTGGTCTGCACCGGGTACTTTTCTTGCAATTAGAAAAGGTTTTAGAGCTTCAATGGCCTTCGGCTCATCATAGTGCCCAATACTTGGATGAAGATGATGAATAAAATGAAGTTGCATTGAATGGTTAAAGAATCTTGGCATCCAGTGAGACCAGAATCGAGTATTTTGATATCTTCCCGTTGAAGTTCCAAGGTGCGGATAATAAGAAAAGAAGACTGTTGTATAAACTGAGCCTATCTTAGCGGGCATCCACCAAAGCAATAAAGTCTCGAATGGAAAAAGAACAACTAAAACTAAAGGAGCTGCTTTGTAAAATAGCGCAATCGGAATTGCTTGATGAAATGAATTCACAAATGCCTTATCGTTCTGAAACACATCAAGATACTTATCAAATTGTAATGTTGATCCATCTAGGACATTTTTAATAACTTTGAGAACAGAAGTGTTGTGCGCATTTTGGTAGTCAGGGTCTTTTTCTGGATCATTGGTATATGCATGATGTTTCATGTGTGTAATCCTTAAAATATGATAAGGAAACTTCAAAGTGATAAGAGTAATGTGGCCAACTAGACTATCAAGCCATCTGAGCTTGGGATTGCCTCTAGAATAATTTCCGTGCTGAGCTTCATGCGAAGGTAGATAGGCAAAACATGCGCATAGACTCGCAATTAAAAATCCTACCCATAAATCTAAAAAACCATTTAAAACTAATGGCCATAGAGAAAGCCATATAGCAGCCTGCCCCAAGCCAATCAGTATCATCTCCCACTGGAATCGTTTAGAAAAGCTTTTAGCAATTGCTTTTTCTGTTTCAAATGAAAACTCTGCAGAGATTTCTGATGATTCTCTCAAAGCCAAGCCCCCCTAATCTTTGCAATAAGCCCTATCAGAGCCCCTAATCCAAATGCAAATACCCAAGTGTATGAAGTTCCATTAAGAGAAGTAAATTTTTCAAGGATTGCATTAAATAGACAACCCAGAAAAATTAAGCCAAACCAAAATTTACCCCAATTAGAAATATGATTTAAGATTTTTTCTATTAACATAGGTAACTAATAATCAACCCTTAAGCTATATTGTGTCATTATTATTTATAGTAATATGAAAAGCAGCTCTCACACAATCTGCTTCTTTTAAATTGAACTATATATTATGCAAAGTTTATCTATCATTATACCTACCTTCAATGAAGCAGAAAGTATTGTTACTCTGCTAATTGAGATTGAATCTATCATGGAAGAATCTCAAGCATTTGAGATTATAGTTGTTGATGATAATAGTCCCGATAACACTTATGAGATAATTCAAAACTACATCTTAGATAATAATAAATCATTTATTAGTGCTATTAAGAGAACATGGAGCAAGGGATTATCCTCTGCAGTTATTGAGGGATCAGCTTTAGCTAAGTTTAATTATATTGCAGTAATGGATGGTGATGGTCAGCATGATCCAAAAGACTTGAAAATGCTTTTTCATGAAATTTTGAAAAGCAATAAGGATATAGCTATCGGCTCAAGATTCTTGAATAGCAAAAATTCTGACTCTTTATCCAAAAAAAGAAACTTAATTAGTATAGTAGGTAATTCTTTTTCCAGTCTCATTCTTAAAAAGAAATTAAGCGATCCACTGTCCGGTTTCTTTGTTATCAAATCAAACTTGCTTAAAAATAACTCCAAGAAACTCTACAAAGAAGGTTTTAAAATTCTATTTGATACATTAATGATTAGTAAGAATGCCTCTGTTCTAGAAAGGCAGATTAATTTTAGAGAAAGAAGCGCTGGGACTAGTAAATTAAATTTCTCCACTATTTTAAGTTTAATTGGTCAAATTTTAGAGAACTATACCTATAGAATATTTCCCTCTAGTTTCTTTGTATTTTCATTTATTGGAAGTTTTGGAGTCTTAATACATTTAAGTATTTTATACAGCATGCTTGCAATTTCTATGGGATATATTCACGCAAATTTTTTAGGTACTATTGGGGCTTTAATATCTAATTACTTTCTTAATAATTTTTTTACTTTTAATAATTTACATAGAACTTCGAAAGAGAGATTAAAAGGTCTAGTCAGGTATGCGGTAGTAAATTCCCTATCAATTCTTGCCAATATCGGAATTGCAGCCCAGCTATATATTGAAGAATTCTCCATCCTATTATCAACTGCAGCTGGTATTCTTGCTGGAATAATTCTCAACTACCTTCTTAGTAAAAACTTAGTATTTAAAAATTAAAGAATTTTATGAAATGAGAAATATTGACAAAATAATCAAAATATCAACTTTGTTGATGTTTTGTTTTTATCTCAATTGGTTCTCAAATGATAGAAATTATATTAACTATGATGCCATACCTTACGTAGCATCAGCATTTCTGGTCCAGAACTCAGATGTAGACGAGGCCTTTAAATATAGCTGGGGCCTGCTTAAAAAAACTGTTGATAAAAATATATACCAGGACTTATGTTGTGCAAATGATTATAGAAAATCTATGTCGGCTGATAAGTCAGCCTTTGAATCACATCTCCCTTCCTATCAAACCAAATCGGGCTATGTGTACATGATTAGATTTGCTTCTGATTTGATGAGTATCAATGAATATGATGCCATTAAAGTGATATCTCAAATTGCATCTTTGCTAATAGTGATTTTATTAGCTATGAGTTTTTTTAGGGAGCATCTTGCAATCTATCTATCTATCTTTCCAATATTAGTATTACTAGAAATTCTTCAACTTAGCAGATTAATGACTCCAGACGCTTTGATTGGTCTTTTAATGTTAATTTCAGCATACCTATTATCCAAAAATAAACTTCCTATAGCTTATTCTCTGTTAATAAGCTCAATACTGCTAAGGCAAACAAATATACTTTTTGTAGGAATATTAAGTTTTATAAAACTATATAAAAAACAGTACTTAAGCTTTTGTGTGTTATCAATATCTGCTCTATGCATCTATGGATTGAACTCATTTTATTTCTCCAGCCTTGGGTATTGGAAGACATTTCATTCCAGCTTAATATATATGCCAAACACCTTTGTGAATTACAATCCAGAATTTTCATTTGAAATATACATGAAGCTACTTCTTGATAAATTTTTCTGGATTTTATCTGATACCTATTTAAGTAAATTAATAACCGTGATGGGTATTAATATTGCAATGGGCATTTTTTTCCTTCGCAGCAAATTTATTAAAATTAGTTATTTTGGGAAATTAAGTTTAATTTTCTCTCTTGGGACACTTGCAGCCTTTGTATTAATTCCATTTCCTGATTTTAGAATCTATGCAGGCCCCTTAATTGCTTCAAGTTTTTTGATACTTAAAGCCATTGCAAAAACTAAAAATCTACAACCTAATTAAAAACTTATTTCAAGATATCTTTAATTTTTTAACTCATTCGAAATCTTATGAAGAGAAATTTCCCAGATTTCTTCAAGATATTCAATAAATTTAATCCATGGGTTTAGCACATCCATGTTAAAAAAATTTTTATTAGCATTATACCCAAGTGAAAGCTCGTTAATTTGACATTGATTTAGCTGAAAACTCTTTACCAAAGACGCAATATCGAAACAGGGATGATTTAATCCAGAATATTCCCAATCAAGAAAATAATATTTATTATTCCAAAGTAAATTTTTTTGATGCAAATCATTATGAGAAAAAACTTTTTGTGTTCCATCTTCCTCTAATTCCTTATATAAAGTCATGGCTTCTTTAAATAAGAGTTTTTCAGAAGGTCTATCTAATAAAATCTGATATAAATCCATTGAATTAGAAAATATATCTATTGAGTTCTTTGTGGTTGGAAAATGATGAATTGAGCGCAAAGATGCTCCTAAATCATATAATGAATTTTGGTTTGATTTGTTTTGAGAAAAATTTGGCTCTGTTCCCTCAATGTATTTCCAAATCAAAATACCCGCTTCAGCATCAGAATAAAGAATTTCTGGTGCAAGATCTAAATGATTAATGCTTTGAAGTATGCTAACTTCATTTACCCTATCAAAAGCGAGGCATGAAGCCGCCTCAAGATCAAATCTAATGATTGATTTTATATTGTTAAAGACACACAAATAAATTTTTGTGATTGAGCTTGCAGATAGTTCTCTACCTAAGGTGCAGTTTCCAGGGACTGACTCAAGTCTCTCAAGTATTGAGCGCATTATTCTCTTGAAATTTTTTGCTCCATGAGTGGTAGCCGTAAACTATTATTATTATGTAAATTCCAAACAAAAATGCTGTTGGAAAAAGGTCTCTTGAAATAAATAAAAAAATTGAGATTGAATCAATAACTAGCCAATATATCCAATTCTCAAGTAATTTTTTTGCAACCATATAAGTCGCCACCACAGCACCCCAAGTAACCAATGCATCTAAAAATGGCAGAGCTGCATCAGTAAAAAATCTAAGCAGGGTTGCTGAAATAATAGAAAGTATCAAAACCATAGAAGTTGCAAACAAATGCTGGGATTTATTCCAAGTATTAACCACAAAGTTTGAAGCATTGCTTGTCTTTGTTTTCCATTGTGACCAACCGTAAAAACCCATAAAGACATAAAAAATTTGTAAATATGCCTCCATGTACAATCCAGCCGAACGCATAATAAAAAAGTATAAAATCGAGCTAATAATTCCGCAGACCCAACATAAAATATTCTGTTTGACGGCCAAGACAAGATATAAGATTGCAAGAATAACTGCTGTTATCTCAATCCAATTCTGAAAAATATAATTAAAAATCATATCTTGCTGTAAAACCTAAATGCCTTGGATCACCATGCCGCTCATATAGAGTGTCTTTGAAGTCAGGAGCCTCATTTCCAAAATAAAAACCGCGAACTGAATAATATTCATCAAATACATTTCGAGCCCAAATAGAGTATGTCCAGCGTCCAATTGAATAATCATAATTTATATTTGTTAATGAATATGATTTTGATTGATTATCATGAGAATCAGAATAATAAAAACTGCTTTTGCCAACTAAATCAATCGATAAAGATGCTCTGTCAGTTATGGACCAATTAATTCCTAGCGCGAAACTTTTTTTAGGTGCATGCGCTTGAGCCCTGCCCTCCAAATCAGGTCTAGACTTCCAATTATTTATATCTGTTTGCAGTAGTCCAAATCTTAAAAAGAAATATATAGACTCTGATAGCTCCATATCAAGATTAAGCTCTATTCCTTTATTAATTCCTTCTGCGGCATTCTGAGTTAGAAAAGAGAAGGTATTTGGATCTGTTGGATCAACTTGGGTAGATATTAAGACTTGCTGGTCATCTCTATCAGAATAAAAAATTACAGCGGAAACATTCATCATCTTGTTGAAGAGCTGAGAATTAAATCCAATTTCGTAATTAGTCAAAAATTCAGGATCATAATATAAGTTAGTGTTTTTGGATTCTGGTGCCAAGCCTAGGTTAAGGTTAAATCCTCCTTGATTAAAACCTCTTGCAATGCTCATAAAAATATTAGAACTATCACTTAAATTTTTATTAATAGAAATTTTTCCGCCTGACATTTTATCTGATGGATTAAATGACTCGCCCAATGAATCTGTATATTGTGATTCATAATTTTCCCATCGAGCACCCATTGAAAACTTTAAAGATTTATTTATAAAGTAATCTAAATTTCCAAAAAGTGAGAAACTTTCAGATGAAAATTTGCTAGAAAATAGAGATTCACTGAAATAAGGGCCGAGGGGATCGGACGGATCCCCATATACTCCATCATCTTTTTTAAAATTGCCCTCGGTAACATCAAAGTAGCTGATGCCAAGAACCCATTCAGTCTTTTTATTTAAATCAAAATCAGCTAAATCTGAAACCAATCGAAATTCCTGAGCAATAGTTTTTCTATTTCTTATGGTTTCTGAAAAATAATCATAAATATATGGCGCATGAGATAATGGGTTCCCCCAATCAGCATCGTAACTGATAACAATATCTGAATCAGTCACGCTGCTTAAGCTTTGTAACTCTTTTCCATTAAGCTGATGAAAGATTTTTATTCCATACGCATTTGTCTGTTGAGAATCCATTCCAGGCCTGTCAGAAAGAGTGTTCAAGCTTCCATCAATTGTCCAAATATCTGCAGGGTCATCTAGGTCTATTTGTGTAATAAGAAGCTTAATTATTGTTTCATCATCAATTTCCCAATTCATTTTTAAACGAAAAGTGCTTTCATCTTTTTTTGATGTATTTGATTTGCCTGAATATAAGTTCTTTCTATATCCATCTGAGTAATCTTTTCTCAAGGTAAGCCTATACGAAAGATTTTCACCTAAGGCGGTTGGTCCTCCAAAAGCAAGCCCAGCATTCAAGGTACCAAAGGTTCCTGAGGTTACCTCACTTATTCCCTCAAATTTTTTAGTAGGCTCTTTTGTTTTTATGTAGATTAATCCAGCTAAAGCATTGGATCCTATTCTTGAGCCTTGAGGGCCTCTATGAACTTCAATTTGCTCTACATCAAAAGTTGTAGCAATACCGCCTTGACCAGAATAATCAATGTCGTCTATTAAAAATCCTACTGCAGAATTTGGGGTTCTTTCATATCCAGACCTCTCACCAATTCCTCTGATTTGAAAATGCCTAGCTCTGGAGTCACTGGCAGCAAAATTAAGATTTGGAACCAGATATGAAAGGTTTTCAAAATGTTTAATGGGTTGAGACTCAAGAATTTTTTTATTTAGAATAACAATGCTAGAACTTTCTTGAAGCGCGACAGCTTCTCGCCAATTACCCTTTACAATTATTTCTTCAATTTCATCAGATAATAAATCTGAGCTCATCAAGATCAAAAGAAGTGAAAAAAAAATCCTTTTATAGATATGCATGCAATTCCTCCGCCATTATTGTATGGATCAGGTTCAAAGAGTTTCAAAACTGATCTCAGGCTAATTGCCACCCCTTTGCAGTTGTTTTTATAGTATTAAAAATTGACTAAAAAAGATATGCCCTTAAGTAGAATGAAGGGTTTTAAAATTTGAATGGTGGGTCTGGGTGGACTCGAACCACCGACCTCACCCTTATCAGGGGTGCGCTCTAACCAAGCTGAGCTACAGACCCAATAAATTGGGAAAAGCGATTATAAACTAAACAATGATCTTGGGAAACCAACTAATGCATTAATCCAGCTTGCCTTCATCTCGAAGTTTTTGACGGATTTTTGTAGCACTGATTTCAGTCACTGAGCTGTCAAATACCTCTTCTTCAAATGAGTAACCGACTCCTCGGCCATACGTAATATTTACAATATTTGGAACCAGCATAATTTCATACTCTTGACCTCTTTTGAAACCATCTTTTGAAAGCCCTGCCTCAATATTTTTACAAACTTCATCCCAATCAAAAGGATTGTCATCTTGTCCATCTCCTCCAGATGCACCTTGAACATCTCGAACCTGGATTGCTACCTGGCCTGTTTTAGCAACGCATCGCTTGAATAGGGCTTGGTGACCGTCATGCCAAGGCTGCCATCTTCCCAACATTTGTACTGTTGGTTTTTTCCAATCAAACATCTTTTAAAATCTCCTTAGCTATATCATCATGATTGTGCTCATTCCACTCTGAAATGTGGAAATCAACCCTGTCTGGATCTTGGAAAAGCTTATTAGTATCTTCGTATCTTCCCTCTTTAATAGTATCCATCCATATTACAATGTCGGCATCAAAATTCTCTCGCGTTTCTTTGGTGGGGCATACAAAATCACATACAACATATCTTCCATGCAATTTTTCAAAATCTGCAAAGGTCTTCATTCTCATGGACTGTCTTTTTCTTCCTTCATCTGAAAAGTCCCAATCATTTGACATTTTTCTTACTTGATCAGCGTTATACCATGCAGCATTTAACAATGGCACCAATCTCTGTGTTAGGTATGTTTTACCGCTACCCGGTAATCCCATTACTAATATTTTCATGTTTTTTAATTTCCTATTTGTGATTTATTTTTTGTTGAATCATACAGACTAAAAAATAAATAAAACAGAGGCATTAGTGTTGCATATTTTACAGTGGTTGCTGCAATCAAAAACCATAAAGTTCCATCAGTCCCGATGATCCCCCCCAAAAATCCAAAACCAAGTTGAATACTCATAAAAATTGCAGTGAGAGCAAATAGTTTTGTTGCAACTTCTTCTGTTAAGTTCCAAGACTCTCCAAAAGAATCCATCACACCCTTGCTTTCAAACATAATAAATAATGGGAATAATCCAAGGCGACCATACAAATAAAAACCTGGAAGAATTAACATCAAGAATCCTAGTCCATATGCAATGGAATGCAAAATATTTGCCCAAAGAAGCGGAAAAAACTTTTTCAACCCTGCAAAAAGGGCTTGGTAAGGGCTTACTGAACCATCATTGGACAGGGAGCAAAAAGCTGTCATGCAACCCCCGCTTAGAGCTACTGACAATATTAGAGAGGCGAGAACCAAAAGAAATACCTGAGTAGAAATTTCACCAATTGCTTCTAGCGCCGCTGTGTCTGAGCTTGCTTGGATATCTAAAGAGGCTATTAGGTTTGCCAAAGCAATTTCAAGAGTCATTACTGGCAAACATAAGACAACCAAGTATCCCGCGTTGCGCAGACAAAAATTAATAGATGAAAAAAACTGTTGCATATTTTTATACTTGAATTGAGATTATATTATTAATTCTGGAGAGTTATTTTCTTAAATTTTCTTTTACCTACTTGGTAAACAGCTGAGGTACCTGAGGAAATTATATGTTTTGTATCTGTGATTTTTTTTTCATCAATTCTAATAGCTCCTTGCTTAATCATTCTGATTGCTTCTGAGGTACTGCTAGTCATCTCGCAATCTTTCAAGAGATTTGCTAATGGAATTGAGTCTTCTGATAAAACTATAGATACTTCTTCTATATCATCTGGAATATTCTTTTTTTGAAACTGATTAATAAAATTTGTTTCAGCAAGATCGGCTGACTCTTCATCATGGAAACGTGAGATGAGCTCTTTAGCTAACTGAATTTTAATGTCTCTAGGATTTTTTCCATTCGTTTGATCTGCTTTAAGGTTATTAATCTCATCAGTGGTTTTAAAACTTAATAAATCAAACCATCTCCACATTAGCTCATCCGAGATAGACATAATTTTTCCAAACATTTCATTTGGAGCCTCATCAATACCGACATAATTATCCAAAGATTTAGACATTTTATTTTTTCCGTCTAAACCCTCAAGGATTGGAACAGTGATAACAACTTGGGGTTCTTGTCCAAATGATCGTTGCAGCTCCCTGCCAACTAAAAGATTAAATTTTTGGTCGGTACCCCCCAGCTCAACATCTGCTTCAAGTGCAATAGAATCATTGGCTTGAATCAATGGATATAAGAATTCATGAATTGCGATAGTTTGGTTAGACTTGTATCTTTTACTAAAGTCATCGCGTTCAAGCATTCTTGCTAAGTTATATTGAGAAGCAAGTTTGATTATCCCTTCTGCACCAAGCTTATTGCTCCACTCAGAATTAAACCTTACATGCGTAAGTTTTGGATCTAGTATCTTGAAAACTTGTTTTTCATATGACTTGGCATTCTCTTTGATTTCCGCCTCATCTAGCGCAGGTCTTGTTTTGTTTTTGCCAGAAGGGTCCCCGATCATTCCAGTAAAATCACCTATCAAAAATATTATCTGATGGCCTAATTGCTGAAAATGCCTTAATTTATTAATGAGCACCGTATGTCCTAGATGTAAATCTGGAGCAGTAGGATCAAAGCCAGCCTTCACAACAAGCTGCTTTTTAGATTTAAGTTTGGCTAATAGCTCATCTTCACTAATTAGCTCATCAATACCTCGTTTAATTAAGTTAAGATCTTCTTTCATAAATTATGATTTATTATAGTATTTAATCGAATAAATGTTTGAAATCTTATGACTGAACAATCAAAAGCTCATTTTGTATTTAAACCAATTATTAGAGGGATGGCGATTTCTGAAAGTGATGAATTATTTCCAGTGGGAAAGGTGTACTGTGTGGGTAAAAATTATGCCGATCATGCAAAAGAAATGGGCGCAGAAGTAGATCAGGATCAACCATTTTTTTTCAGTAAACCTCCTCAGGCCATCACGCAATTAGCCTCAATTCCTTTTCCCACCCAAACAGATGATCTCCATCACGAAGTAGAGCTTGTTGTTTTTTTAAGATCAGAATGCTCAAATATACCTTCAGGGGAAGCCAGTCAGCATATTTTTGGATATGCGGTTGGGGTAGATCTGACCAAAAGAGATCTTCAAACTGTTGCAAAAAAAAATGGTAAGCCTTGGGACCTTAGCAAGGGGTTTGATAATTCCGCACCGATCTCGAAAATTTATAAAAAAGAAGGGTCCCTTATACATGAAGGTGAAATTTCACTTAAAGTTAATGGGCAAAACAAACAATCTAGCAACCTAAAAAATATGGCTTGGAAAGTAGATGAATTAATCAGTTGGTTATCTAAATTTATAACACTTAAAGCCGGGGACATCATTTTTACGGGAACTCCCGCCGGAGTGAGTAGACTTTGTCCAAACGATAAAGTTGATGCAACAATAGAAAATATTGGCACGCTTTCATTTGAGCTGATTGAATAATTTTATAAATCATGAGCTCTTATAAACCCAATACCAAAATACTGCCCTTTATTTTGTTAGCGGTTTTTGGAGTATTATTTATTTATGATGCAGGGGTCGAGCAAGAAGAGGTCTCATCTGAGATAATTTCTGAAACTTTATCACTGCCAACCCAAAGCATTCCTAGTATTCAAACCAAAAAGATTCATACTGTTAAGGATGGCGAAAATCTCTCACTGATATTTGAAAAATATAAAGTTCCATTAAACGAAACATACAAAATATTTAAAAAAGACAGTGCGAATGAGGTAAAAAATATACTTCCTAACTATAGAATAGAGTTTCTATCCTTGGATGGAAAACTGCAAAAAATAATTATTTATAAAAGTCCCCTTCTCTCTTATGAAGTTCATCTATTCCCAGAAATAGTAATTGATAGAGTTAAAAGAGAGCCGGAACTAATTACATCATTTAGAACAGGATTAATAGAATCATCTTTCTATTTAGCTGGACTAAAAAATGATATCCCAGAGAGTGTGATCATGGACCTGGCTTATATTTTTGCATGGGATATTGATTTTGTTTTTGATATAAGAGTTGGTGATAAATTTAAACTTCTATATGAAACACCATTTGTAGAAGGACAACAAATTGAAAATGGAAGCATTTTATTTGCAGAATTCTATAATCAAAATAATCGATTCACTGCGATCAGATACAAAGGAAAAAATAAAAAATGGGAGTACTTTAATGAGAATGGAGGCAGTTTAGAAAAAGCTTTTTTAAGAGCGCCGCTTGATTTTGCATATGTAAGCTCTCACTTTAACCCAAATAGAAGACACCCGATCCTTAATACTATCAGGGCTCACAATGGTGTTGATTACGCGGCAAAAAGGGGGACGCCCATCCGTGCAACTGGTGAAGGGGTTATTCAATCTGTCGGATGGAAAAGTGGGTATGGAAGGACGATAGTTATTCGTCATGGCGGAGAAATAACAACTTTGTATGCTCATTTAGATAAGTATCATCCGCGCATTTCTAAGGGAACAAAAGTTTCTCAGGGTCAGACCATAGGTTATGTTGGTGATTCAGGTTTGGCAACGGCCCCTCACTTACATTACGAATTTAAGATTGGAAAAAAAAGAACGGATCCTTTAAAGGTAGCTCTACCCTCAGCATCTCCTTTGGAGCAATCTAATATGGATCAATTTGAAATATTCAGAAACAATTACATAGAAATAGTAGATCAGTTATTATCTAAAGATCCAAATGAGAAGCTCTTTAGATAAAAAAATTTTTATAGGCACCATGAGTGGCACCAGTCATGACGGAATAGATATTTGTTCATTAAAAGTTACTAATCAAATTAGTTTACTGAAATTTAGCTCTTTTAAATATCCCAGACAATTAAGGGAGGATATATCTAGGGCAATTCAGCGCCAAGAGTTAAGTCTTAATATGTATTTCGATCTCAATAAAAGAATTGGGTATGCTTTTAGCAAATCAATAGAAAAATTTCTTACTCAAAATAAAATTAATAAAAAGAGCATTGGAGCAATTGGTTTGTCAGGGCAAACATTATTCCATCAGCCCAAAGGCAGATATCCATTTTCCATTCAAGCTGGAGATCCTCAAATAATAGCAAAGGAATGTGGAGTAGATGTGATTGGTGATTTTAGAAATGATCATATTAAACTCGGTGGTGAAGGCGCTCCATTGGTACCAGAATTTCATCAAAAATTATTTGCAAAAAAAAATGTTCCTTTAGTGATTTTAAATATTGGGGGGATTTCAAATTTTACTTACTTAGATGGCAAGAATGATTTTCATGGATCTGACTGTGGGCCTGGCAATGCGCTCATGGATATTTACTGTCAAAATTTTTTAAATCGCCCCTTTGATAGAAATGGTAAGCACGCAAAAAATGGTGTGATTCATTTTCCCTCACTAAATCAAATGCTAAGCCACCCATTTTTCAAGAGGCGTCACCCAAAATCTACAGGCAAAGAAATATTTAATATAAGATTTATTCCTAAGCAGCTTTTAAAAAGATCCCCTCAAGATGCATTAGCTACACTGACTGAGCTGACTGCAATCTGTATTGCAAAAGCTCTACTCTCACTTAAACAATCACCTCAACAAGTAATTGTTTGTGGGGGAGGAGTAAGGAATAATTTCTTGGTTCACTCAATTGAGAGACATATCAATATGAATCTCTCTTCAAGTGATAAATATGGTGTAAATCCTCAAGCGATCGAAGCCATGGCATTTGGATGGATGGCAAGACAACGAATGTACAAAAACCCTCTGATTGTTAAAAAAAATACAGGGTTGTTGGGAACGCTAACTAAAGCTAGATAGTAAAAGACTCTCCACAGCCACAAGTGGTTTTTGCATTTGGGTTGGTAACTAAAAATCTTGAGCCGGATAAATCCTCTACATAGTCTAAGGTTGAGCCATAGAGATATGGATATGAAAGAGAGTCTAATAAAATAGTAAATCCATCAAAATTAACAATATCATCATCACCCTCAGGACTATCGTCAAACTTAAAACCATATTGGAAGCCTGAGCAGCCCCCACCAGTAACATAAATCCTAAAATAATTTGATTTATGACTGGGTAATAAGTCTTGAATGCGCTGCACAGCATTGACGCTTAAGTTAATTGATGTCATGTCAGAGTTCATTTAATGCTTAGTTTATAGGATTAAAAATATATTCAACAAGACTTGAGCTCAAATATTTTTCTCTAAGAGCTCTAGAAGCGCTAAGATATTACTTAAATGAGTCTATATCTAGTTTTTAAAGTCCTGCATATCCTGTTCATGGTTTCATGGTTTGCTGGTATTTTTTACCTGCCACGTCTATTTGTATATCACGTAGAGAGTGAAAACCAGAATACAAAAGATCAATTAATAATCATGGAAACAAACTTAATTAGATTTATTACTCCGCTGGGTCTATTGGCGCTACTTTTTGGTTTAATGATGGGTTTTCTAGGCTCTGACTGGGTTGCATTTTTTTCACAAAATTGGATTATTGCTAAACTTTTTATAGTTTTGCTTTTAATTTTATATCAAATTATTTGTTGGAAGATTCTTCAGGATCTTCGTTCACAATCACATCAGTGGACTGGCTTTAAACTAAGAATTTTTAATGAGCTGCCAGTCTTGCTTTTGCTTGCAGGCATTGTTGCTGCTGTCTTTAAATTTTAAAATCCCTCATTTTAAATAAAAATACTTTGATGAAATTTGATATAATTCCTTATTGTTAGCATCGCTTTCTATAAAAAACTTATTACTAAATACCCTTGAAAAGAACAAATTCAGAATCGCTTTTTGAGCAAGCCCAATCCCTGATGCCTGGTGGAGTAAATTCCCCAGTAAGAGCCTTTAAAAATGTTGATGGCAGTCCTGTTTTTTTTAAATCTGCAAAAGGTCCAATTTTGATTGACGAAGATGAAAATCAATACATTGACTTCATTGGTTCATGGGGACCCATGATTCTTGGCCACTCTAATCCAATTATATTAGAAGCCATTAAAGCTCAGCTTGAACTTGGGACAAGTTATGGTGCGCCAACAAGTTTAGAGAATAAGCTTGCAAGCATTATCAAAAGTCAGGTTCCCTCAATGGAAAAACTACGAATGGTAAATTCTGGAACAGAGGCAACAATGAGTTGCATAAGACTTGCCAGGGGTTTTACAGGTAAAAATAAAATTATCAAATTCACAGGTTGTTATCATGGTCATGTTGATTCATTGTTAGTTAAGGCTGGATCTGGTGTCTCTACTTTTGGCTTGCCAGATTCTCCGGGTATACCAAAAGAATTAGCAGCTCTAACTTATAGCTGTCCTTATAATAATATCGAAGCTTTATCAGATGTTGTTAATGAAATTGGAGATGATCTTGCTGCAATAATTGTTGAGCCTATTGCAGGCAATATGGGATTTATTCCGGGAGAACCTCAATTCTTAAACGCCTTGCGAGAGCTATGCGATAAACATGATTCTCTTCTGATATTTGATGAGGTTATGTCGGGTTTTCGAGTTGGGCTAGGAGGAGCTCAAGCCATATATAATATTCAACCTGACTTAACAGCCCTTGGAAAAGTTATAGGCGGGGGACTTCCTGTAGGAGCTTTTGGAGGCAAACAATCAATTATGGATCAACTTGCTCCATTAGGTCCTATATATCAAGCAGGAACATTATCTGGAAATCCACTGGCTATGAGTGCTGGCATTGCCCTCATAGAAACTTTGATTCAAACAAATCCATTTGATAAGTTAGAAAAAGCATCCTCAGAGATTATGTCTCATACAAAAAATCTTATGAATGAAAAAGGAATACCATTTTCAACCTCTTCTGTAGGCGGCATGTTTGGTTTTTTCTTTAGCGAGTATCTACCAAAGAATTTTGAAGATGTTGTCAAAAGTGATGATCGGATATTTAAAAAGTTTTTTTATGCTGCCTTAAATCGTGGTATATACTTCGCCCCTTCAAAATATGAGGCTGGATTTATATCCTCAACACATGATCAAGATATCCTCAATCAAACTAAAAGTAAGATTGAGGATGCAATTATGGAGTTATAAAAATGAAAAATGATATAAGCGCTATTGGAAATGCTCTTGTTGATACTGTTTTTAAAGTTGAGCATAGTCTTATTTCTGAGCTTGGTTTAGAAATTGATCAAATGACGCTTTCAAGCGCTGAGGAACATGCTCCAATAATAGATGGGCTTATTGCCTCTGGAGCAGACACTGTTTCAGATTGTGGTGGATCTGCAACCAATAGTCTTGTTGCAGCGGCAAGCTTTGGCGCTAAATGCTTCCATACCTGCAAAGTATCTGATGACCAAGATGGATTAAGATACCTTGAAAGCTTGAAAGAGGCTGGTGTTGGTCACAAAGGAAATATGGCTCCTGCAAGTTCTATTCCAACTGGAAAATGCCTGATTCTAGTTACCCCAGATGCCAAAAGAACAATGACCACCGCACTAAATGTTAGCTCATTGATGGATGATGATGATCTAGATCTAAACCAGATAGCAAATTCTAAAATTTTCTATATTGAGGGATACATGGTCACAAGTGAGGAGAATTATAAAGTTACCCTGCAGGCCCTTAATCATCTTCAAAACTTTCCAGATGTAAAGATAGCGTTTTCATTATCTGATCCAGGAATTGTCATGGGATTTAAAGATAAATTCCATGAAATGGAATCTTTTGGATTGGACTATATTTTTGGTAATGATGATGAGGCCATGGCCTTTGTCGATGCAGAAAATATTGATGAGGCATTCACCAAACTCCAGGAGAAATCTTACACTTCAATAATTACTACGGGAGAAAAAGGTAGTTCGGTGATTACAAGAGACGAAATAATTCATACTCCCAAAGTAAATATTGAGCCTGTTGATACCAATGGTGCTGGAGATATGTTTGCAGGTAGTTTCTTATATGCGTTGCTTCAAAATCATGATTTAAAGTCTTGCGCTGAATTTGCAAATTATGGAGCATCAAAGGTTGTAGAAACATTTGGGCCCAGACTTAGTCATGAAGGATACCGCGAAGTATTAAATAATTATAAAAAAAGCTAGCTTATTACCCCGCTTTCTGATAATTTCATGCGCCTAAAAACTTTTATTAAATAGAATATGCCAAAAAAAGCAGATACAAAAAAATCTACTGCTAAAAAAACAGTTGCCAAGAAAGCTCCAGCAAAGAAAGCTCCAGCAAAGAAAGCTCCAGCAAAGAAAGTAGCAGTAAAAAAGATTGCGACTAAAAAGTCTCCTGCAAAAAAAACGACCACTAAAAAAAGAACTACTCCAATATCTTCCTATAAAGGCCGTAAAGGTGAAAAGTATATGAGTGCTGCAATGAAAAAACACTTTAATGCTGTTTTAATCGAGTGGCGTGAACATTTACGAGAAGAGATGCAAAAAACTTTTGATCATCTTAAAAATAAGGGTGAGTCATATGCAGATCCAATCGATAGAGCTTCACAAGAAGAAGAGTTTGCTTTTGAGCTTAGAACAAGAGACAGAGAAAGAAAGCTTATCAATAAAATTGCAAGCTCCTTGGAACAAATCAAACAAGATGACTACGGATACTGTTATGCTTGTGGTATAGAAATAGGAGTAAAAAGACTTGAGGCTCGTCCGACCGCTACACATTGTATTGATTGCAAAACACTTGATGAAATCAAAGAAAAACAACTTGGTGGTTAGTGATCTAGCTCAAAAAAGTTTCTTTTAAGCTTTTGAATAAAAAAAATAAAGCATCTTCAGTAAAAACTCCAAAAATCCTAAAGGAAAACAAATTTAGCCCTCTTGCCATTGAGGTGGTTAAAAAATTAAAAAAAGCTGGCTTTCAGGGATATCTGGTTGGTGGTTGTGTCCGTGATTCACTAGTCGGTATAAAAGCAAAAGACTTTGACGTTTCAACTGACGCAACACCTGAAGAAGTTAGAAAAATTTTTAGGTCATCCAGAATTATTGGTAAAAGATTTCGCTTGGTTCATGTTTTTAGTAGAAATGAATTAATTGAGGTTTCAACCTTTAGAGCAAATACTTCAAAACAAGATAGCGGCTCTGGCGTTGTTAAAGATTCAGAAGGTAAAATCCTTAGAGATAATGTTTGGGGGACTCTTGAAGAAGATTGCATTAGAAGAGATTTCTCTATTAACGCACTTTATTTTGATCCTATAGAAAATCACTTGTGTGATTTTCATAACGGTCTTCAGCATATACAAAAAAAAATTCTTGTTTCAATTGGTGATCCCCTAATTCGTTTTGAGGAAGATCCTGTAAGAAGTTTGCGCGCCATTCGATTCAGCTCAAAACTCAATTTTAAAATTGCCAATGATGTTAAAGAAGCCATATATCAAAAAGGTCATTTGCTAGGAAATATTTCTAATGCAAGAATGTTTGATGAGTTTTGTAAAATTTTTCTTACAAAAAAAGCTCTAGATAATTTTAATAAGCTAGATACATTTGGTGTTTTGAAGTATTTAATAAACACTGATAGGCATACTGAAAAATCATTTAGTTTCAGGTTTCAGCGCGCTGCACTAATTAATACTGACAATAGATTAAAGGCATCAAAATCTGTAACTCCAGGATTTCTAATTGCTGCTTTGCTTTGGCCAAGACTTATTGATGCATCCAAAGAAAATGGAAATCTTAATCTGAGAAAATTTTTTAGAAGCATGGATAGAATTATTAGAGAGCAACAGGTGTTGACTGCTGTTCCAAGAAAATTTCATGGATATATTAAAGATATTTGGTCACTGCAATTAAAACTTGAAACTCGTTTAGGGCACCAACCATATAAGGTTTTAAATCATCCTCGATTTAGAGCTGCTTATGACTTCTTGCTTTTACGAGAAGAAGCAGCAAGAGATTCTCAAGGTATGGGCGACTGGTGGACTCAATTTCAAAAGATTAATCGACCGGGTAAAATTGAGTTACTGAAGTCATTAAGAGAATCAAGGAACGGTCCGGTTCAGAAAAAATTTGGTTTCTTGGAAGAGTTAAGCTAATCTTTACCAAACAAAGTAAAAACCTTATGGAACCAGCTTTACAGGAAGCTCCGCTTCCAAAATATATAGCGATTGAAGGGCCAATTGGTGTTGGGAAGACTACACTTGCTCATAAAATTGCTGAGACTTTCAATTATGATGTATTTTTAGAGCAACCTGCAGAAAATCCTTTTCTTAAAAGTTTTTATAGAAATCCAAAGCAGTCTGCGCTGGCAACTCAATTGTTCTTCTTGTTTCAACGTATGCAACAAATTGAGGATCTAAAACAAAGGTCATTATTTGAGCCCGTGCGTGTTGCTGATTTCTTAATTCAAAAAGACAGATTATTTGCTGAAGTAACTTTATCCGAGGAAGAAATGGGTTTATACGACAAGGTCTATGAACATTTAACCATAGATGCTCCTTCGCCAGATTTAGTTATTTATCTTCAGGCTCCAGTAGAAGTTTTATTAGAGAGGATAAACAAACGCGGCAATCCTGATGAAAAATTTTTAACCATTGATTATTTAGAAAGACTAAATGATGCCTACTCAAAATTCTTTTTATATTTTGAAAATGCACCTTTGTTAATTATTAATGCATCAGATATTGATCTTGAGAGCGGTGGTTCTGATTATGACATGCTAATTAGCAAGATTATGTCTGATCCTAGAGGGAAAAATTTTATCAATCCCCAGCCCTCTATTTTATAAAAAGCTAAGAGAATTTTATGGCTGAAAAAAAATACCTGCCTCCTAAAAATCTCGATAATCCATTCATAAGAAACTTAGATGAATACAATGCGATGTATCAATTATCCATTGAAGATCCTCAAACTTTCTTTGGAGAACAAGCTAAAGAAAACTTAGCATGGATAGAGCCCTTTACCAGCGTTCATAATAATAAATTTGCTGATTCAAAATGGTTTGAAGGAGGCAAAATCAATATTGCCTATAACTGCATTGATAGGCATTTAAAATTTCACGCAGACAAAACTGCGCTTATCTGGGAAGGAGATGATCCGAATCAATCTCAAGAAATTACCTATGCTGACTTACATCTTCATGTCTGTAAATTTGGGAATATTTTAAAGAATTTAGGAGCCTCGAAAGGGTCAAGGGTATGTATATATATGCCAATGATCCCAGAGGCAGCATATGCAATGTTGGCATGTGCAAGAATTGGCGCCATCCACTCAGTAGTATTTGGGGGGTTTTCTTCAGAATCGCTGAAGGACAGAATTTTAGATGCAGATTGCAGCCTAGTTATCACAGCAGATGAGGCTATAAGAGGTGGGAAAAAAATTCCTCTAAAAGAGAATGTTGATGCTGCCTTGCTAGATTGTCCCGGAGTTGACCATTGCCTTGTTATCAAGCGAACTAATGAAAATATTCATTGGGTGGCAGAAAGGGATATAAATTATGAAGAAATGTTTGTAGAAGCATCAAGCGAGTGCTTGTGCGAACCAATGGATTCAGAAGACCCATTATTTATATTGTATACGTCTGGATCAACAGGAAAACCAAAAGGCGTAATGCATACCACCGGAGGATACTTGCTGGGGGCACATTTAAGCTTTAAATATCTTTTTGGCTATGAAACTAATGACAGATATTGGTGTACTGCTGATGTTGGATGGATTACTGGCCATACCTACATCCTCTATGGGCCTCTATCTAATGGAGCCACCAGCTTAATGTTTGAGGGCATTCCAACATACCCTAGTCCTTCTAGATTCTGGGAAATTTGTGATAAACATCAAATCTCCATTTTTTATACAGCGCCCACTGCTCTAAGAGCTTTAATGGCACAAGGAGATAAGCATGTACTTAAAACGAGCAGGCAGAGCCTTCGTATTCTAGGCACAGTGGGTGAACCAATTAATCCTGAAGCATGGGAATGGTATTTTAAAGTGGTCGGTAATGAGGCCTGTCATATTATTGATACCTGGTGGCAAACAGAAACAGGATCTGTCTTGATTTCTCCCATTGCGGGCATCACACCAGTTAAGCCAGGGTCAGCAACTCTGCCATTTTTTGGAGTTAAACCTGAGCTTGTTAATGAAAATGGAGTTATTTTAGAGGGGGAGCAATCTGGTAACCTGATTATCACTCAATCCTGGCCAAGTCAGATAAGAAGTGTATATGGAGATCATCAAAGAATGATTGATACATATTTTTCAACTTATGAAAATGCCTATTTTACTGGTGATGGCGCTAAAAGAGATAGCGACGGATACTTTTGGATTACTGGTAGAGTTGATGATGTATTAAACGTATCTGGACACAGACTTGGAACGGCTGAAATAGAGAGCGCTTTGGTGCTACATGAGAAAGTTGCTGAAGCGGCAATTGTTGGTTTTGAGCATCCAATAAAAGGCCAAGGCATTTATGCATTTGTAACACTCATGGTTGGAGAGGAAGAGAAAGAGAGCTTGATAGTCGAGCTACAGAATTTTGTTGCAAAAGAAATTAGTCCAATTGCAAAACCTGATCTTATTCAATGGGCTCCGGGACTCCCAAAGACTAGATCCGGAAAAATCATGCGAAGGATTCTAAGAAAGGTTGCTAGCGGTGAATTTGATGATCTTGGTGATACATCCACTTTAGCTGATCCAGGCGTGGTTGAGGATTTAATTGAAAATAAAGTTAACTTAAAAATAACTAATCAATAAACACCCTATTCCAACCACACAAGTCATTATTACCAAATAATTGTTCAGGGATTCCTCTTCTATTAACTGCATTTCTCCTTTCGAGTGATAAAAAATATCAGGTTTTATTAAGAGCGTCATGGTATTAAGCGCATGCATAAAAAATATTACTAAAACAAACCAGTGAGCTTCTTCAATAATTGCTGCAAAGCTTATCAACAAAAATGGGGTATCAAAAATTACTAAAAACTTCCTGTTGTTTGGATTATAAATAAATCCAAAAATATTAAATTTCTCTTTTATCAAAAAAAGAATGATGAGGGCTGAAATTAAATATAGGCATCCAAGAATGAAAGAAAACATTTATTCTATTTAAATGACCAGGTTTTATTTATTGAATTAAAAGTTGCTGTTCCATCTTCGAGCAATTTGTATAAGTGTGCTTCTAGACTCCAAATTGCAATAGGGTGAAGCTTTGGGTCAACATCATCATAGACGCTTGATACCAAATCTTCAGATGTAACACTTGAGAAAAGCTTTAACTTAGAAATAACTTTCCTTTCCCTCTCTAATCTATGATTGATGATCCAATCAACTACCGCCATAGGGTCTTCTAAAAAATCACCATGGCCGGGACCTATTTTGTTAAAATCATAATTACGCAATAGCGCCAAAGATCTTAAATAATCTTTCATGGATCCATCAGGGTGGGCGATGACAACCGTGGAACCGTTCATAATATGATCTCCTGTAAGCATTACTTTTTCTTCTTGAATGAAGTAACACAGGTGGTTTGAGGCATGCCCAGGAGTGTGAACTGTCTCTATAGTGTATTCATCTGTTTTAATTAAATCTCCGTGCTCAAGGATATGATCAGGCTTAAAAGTTTTATCTTGCAGAGAGTCGTCTTTTTTAAGCAATCGACCCATCAATGGAACGTTAAGAATTTCACCTAAAACCTTTGCTGCAGGAGAATGATCGCGATGAGTGTGTGTTACTAAAATACGCTGAATCTTTCCATCACCAAGATTAATTAAGTTTTCTATATGTGCGTCTATTTTAGGGCCTGGGTCAACTAAAGTTACGTCCTCTTTGCCAATCAAATAGCTATTAGTACCAGGGCCAGTAAATACACTGCCATTAGAGGCTGTAACTCGCTCAATAAATAATCTAGACATTGTCATACCCCTCCTCTCCAGGAAGAAAGCCAATCCACTCTCCATCTTTTTTAATAAATTTTGGTAGTATTGGAGGAATTGCGTTATCTCCTAAGCCTTGAAAATAATTAAACGCCTCTTCACTAGAAGAAAATTCAGCTAACTTTTCAATATTTTTTATGGTTGGAAGAATCATGTTCATTTCTCCATTTGTTAATTTTACTAAAGCGTCTGCGGGTTTGATCCAAAAACTCTCAGTTAATTCAAAACCATCATGACTGGCTAATTGTTTAGCACTTACCTTGGCAAGAAAAAATCTAGTATCAAATCTTTTTGGCTCAATTGCTGGGGTAATCCAATGCGCGCAAGGCACAATATTTTTAACTCTTAATCTTAGGGATTCAGACATACAAATATCTTTAAAAGTAATTTCTTTATTGTTAAGTTCTCGTCTCATCTTGCTGAGCTTTTCGCTGTCTTGGATGATTGAATCATCAGGATTAGCAAGTAACACCCCCGCCTCCTCAAAACACTCCCTGATACAAGCAATCCAAAAAGATAGACCGTTATCCTTAATTCCCAACTGTCTAGAGGCTGCCATATCATCCATTCCCTCACAGCATGGATATAAGTCAGAGTCAGAGTCTTCTGGATCCAACTTGCCTCCTGGAAAAACATAAAGACTCCCAAAAGGAGGTCTACTGCTTCTCTTGACCATAAATATTTCAAAATCACCTTCTTTTGCTTCGCGCATGAGAATAACTGTCGCTGCTGGCTTGATGGGTATTGTCATAATTTATTTCAATAGTATGGTTTTTTATTATCCTTTAGAATACACCTTAATGGAAATTACAGATTCACTCTCAAATGATATAAAAGATGCCCCAGACTGGTTTCATTCAGCTATCTCTCAAGATCCAAGAAGAGAAAATCTCAATCATCCACTCGGCAAGCTTGCCTATCAAGTCTGGGATAGAATAGATGCACAAGACATTATTCTTCTTATTCATGGTACAGGAGCACACAAGAAGTGGTGGGATCCGATTGGGCCTCTATTAAATAATAAATTTTCTGTTATTGCCCCTGACCTTCCTGGAATGGGAGAGTCTGATCATAGAAATGCATATAATTTTGAAGAATTTAGCGAAGCCTTGATTGCAATCATTAAACAAGAAAAAATTGTTAGCAATGATAAAAAAATTTACCTTGTAGGTCATTCACTTGGCGGACATGTTGCAGGATTTATGGCAAGTGAATTTCCAGATCTTTTTCATGGGGTAATAATGATTGATTCTCCTATTCGCCCACCAACATATGACTATGATAAACATCAAAGCACTGGTCCGCTAAGAAGAATCAAATACTATCCTGACAAAGTTTCTATCATCGGTAGATTTAGGCTAATGCCTCCCCAGGACTGCGAAAATGGCTGGTATCTTAGATACATTGCAGAGCACTCAGTTTTCGATGTTGAAGAAGGCTGGAGATGGCGATTTGATGACAAGCTCTTTGCCACTCTCAGGCGCCTACACAATTATGAATTTAAATTTAAATGCCCAGCACTTTTTATTGCTGGCGGTAAAAGTCTATTATTAGAATCAAAAATAATGAAATATATCAGAGAAGCTTTTAAAGACTCTATGACAGTCGAAGTAATTGAGGATGCAGCTCACCATGTCCCGCTCGATTCTCCACTAGAACTGGTCTCTTTAATAAATGATTATTTGCAACAGTGGGAAGAAACAAAATAAAAAAAATAATAATAACTATTTTAGGGGCGCTGACATTGAGTGTTATTGCAATCTTATGGCTTGGAAATGAAAATAGCATTGAGCCGTTAGATGGATGTAAAGACAATGAAGAACTGAAAGTCTATTGTAATTTTATGAATCCTGAAGATTTGGCGCTAACTCCAGATGGAAATTTTTTAATTGTGGCCGAGTTTGGCGGAATGGCACCATTAGTTGAAATGACAGCTGGAAAATTAAGTTTTTTTAACATAAAAGATAAAACTAGATCTCTAGCTAAGATTGCTTTTGGGGAAAATGAATGGGGCTCTGGAGACTGTTTTAGAGATCCAAGCATTCCCTTTGGTCCTCATGGCATTGATTTAGTTCAGAGAGAGGATGGAAAGCAGCAACTTGCAGTGGTCAGTCACTATCCAAATGAAAGCATAGAGATGTTTGAACTGTTAGAAGAAAATGGTTGGTTGCTTGAGTGGAAGGGCTGTGTTGATGTTGATGGAAAATATTATTTCAATGATGTCTCATTGGATATGTCTGGAAACTTCTATGCCTCTCATATGTTTGAATCTAATTTCTCAATGATAAGTGCCTTGTGGAATGTATTTGCCAAGTCAGATACAGGCATGGTTGTTAAATGGACTCAGGATAATAAATTTGAGGAACTAAATTACACAGCTGGCTCTTTCCCAAATGGCATTGCGTTAGATCAAAAAAATAATAATCTCATTGTGAATTACAACTTAGGGGATAAAAGTATTCTATTTGATCTTAATTCAAAACAATCCCTTGGAATCTACGAACACAATTCACCTGATAACGTGGTTATCAAAGGTGGCTTTGCATGGGTTACTAATCATGATCATTCTGTTGCAGAATCTTTGGGGTGTGCCGAAACAGTTAATTGCACGCTTCCTTTTTCGGTGAACAAATTATCTCTTTCAGATCTTTCCTTGGTTAAATCCTATAAATTTAAAAGCAAAAATATGGGAGTGGGAACTGTTGGTTTGCCACATAATGGATCTTTGTGGATTGGCTCATACCACTCAGACAGATTAGCAGAAGGTAATCTTTTATTAAGTGAATAGTATTTATACTGCTGAGCAGGTCAAAGCTTTTGAGAAAAGTTCTTTTATCAAGGAGGGTGACGACCAGCGGGCAATGATTGAGGCTGCCAAGCGGACTGTTGAGGTATTAAATACAGATTATCCAACATCAGAATTTTTAATTTTATGTGGGCCGGGCAATAATGGTGGAGACGGATACTTCATAGGCATTGGTCTAAGTGAGTTGAAAAAATCTGTTAAATTTATAGATGTACTAGGCCATGCAAAGAAATCTCCCCTATGCGAGCATGCATTTAAAATTGCAGAAGATTCAGACTTTATTAATGCAAAAACACTTAAAGATATTTCTAGTAAAACCGTTATAGTGGATGCAATATTTGGAATAGGTGGAAGAATAGATTTGGGGAGCAAGTTAGAGGAAATTTTGTCTGACTGTAATAAGTTTAAATCTAAAGTAGCCATAGATGTCCCAACTGGACTTGATAGCAATACTGGAGAAATATCTAAAGCATGTTTTAATGCAGATAAAACAATTACTTTTATTGGTTATAAACTTGGACAGCGAATCAATGAAGGTAAGAATTATTGTGGCAAGCTAATATTAAAAGATCTCGGACTTGGTATGGAAAAAAATGTCAGCCCAACAGTGAACGAACTCTCTTTTGAGGATATTAAGAAAAATATTCCTAAAAGAAGAGAAAATTCTCATAAGGGAGATCATGGCAAACTTTTGATAATTGCAGGGGATGAGGGTTTTGGGGGTGCCGGCATTATGTCTTCAGAGTCTGGACTAAAAACTGGAGCTGGGCTTGTAAAGCTACTCACTAGAAAGTCTCACGTCTCTGCAAGCTTAGCAAGAAATCCTGAGGTGATGGTATCTGGGGCAGACAATGCTCAAGACATAGAAGCTAATTTAGACTGGCCTGATGCAGTTGTTGCCGGGCCTGGAATGTTTCAAAACTACTGGTCGGAACAAATACTATATAAGCTTCTTGTCCATGTTGCTGACAACAACATCCCCACTCTTTTAGATGCTGGTGCTCTGAGATTACTAAGCCATAAGGCTTTTTCTAAAATAAAACTTCATAACGAAACGGTACTCACTCCTCATCCAGGTGAAGCAGCTGAGATGTTAAATATCGAGGTCAACGAAATTCAAAAAGATCGAATAAAATCAGCAAAAGCATTGCAAAAAAAATATGGATGCATCATCGTCCTTAAAGGTAACGGAACGATTATTTGTAACAAAAATGATGCTTACCTTTGTTCTTCTGGTGGGCCAGAATTAGCTGTTGCAGGCTCTGGTGATATTCTCTCTGGAGTCATTGGGTCATTAATTGCTCAGGGATTAGCTCCATTTGAGGCAGCAAAAACTGGAGTTGAAATTCATGCTCTAGCTGGTGAAGAGTTTGTCAAAGATGTTGGTGAAATAGGACTGGCTGCCGGTGAACTGATCTCTTACATAAGAAAATTCTTGAATTAATCCTCAATGCTAAAACTCAAACTAAAGAATGAATCTAGAACATTGCTTTTAGGCTCAGCTCTTGGGAATACTATTAAAAATTATAATTTTAAAAATTTTGAAATTCATTTAAATGGCAATTTAGGTGCTGGAAAAACAACTTTGGTAAGAGGTATTCTTCAATATTTAAATTGGACAGATGTAGTGACCAGCCCTTCATACACCCTATGTGAAGAGTATGAAATAGATAGAAAACTCCTATTGCATGTTGATTTATATAGAATAAATTCCCTTGAAGATGTTGAAGTATTAAATCTTGACAGGAAGACCAACATGCAAAAAGTTATTTTTATCGAGTGGCCAGAAAATCTTCAGACAGATAGAGATGTCGACGTTATAATCAATTTAGATCATGACCATATGGCAAGACATGCCTCAATAAAATGTAAGGATATTGAGATTGAATCTAATATTAAGGCTTATTATGAAACTAATTAATTTAAAATTTCTGCTCGGGATTTTCTTTATTTTCACTCTGACAACTGAAGCGGCTAATAAAGTATCTTTCAGCAATATTTCTGAGCTTGAATCTGGAAACTTAAAAATAGTATTCGATCTTGATAAGATTGCATTGATTAACTCATATGCCTTAGATGATCCATCAAGAATAGTAATTGATCTGAAGGAAACTTCTTTAAAAGAACCAATAAAAAGATCTGAATTTTTCAATCCTATAAGTTTAATAAGAGCCAGTGAAGTTAAAAACACTGTCCGTATTGTGATTGATTTGAAGGGGGCAGTGTATTGGAAAAAACCTTGGCAAGTAAAACACAAGGATCATGTTGATTTAATACTTGAAATTAAAAGAGATAAAAAAATCTCTAAAAATTTAAGAGATATTATTGTTGCAATTGATGCGGGTCATGGCGGAAGAGATCCAGGAGCAGTTGGTAAGAACATACTAGAAAAAGATGTAACACTTTTAATTGCTAAAGAATTAGAGCGTACTTTGAAAAATACTTACGGATATAAACCAGTCATGATCAGACCCGATGATCGATATGTAGATTTAGATGATAGATATCAAAATGCAAGAAAGCTTGGTGCCGATTTGTTTGTTTCTGTTCATGCTGATGGATTTAGACTTTCATCTGTTAAAGGTGCATCTGTATATGTTTGGTCAGAAGAAGCATCCTCAATTACAGCCGAAACCCTTTCAAAGAATAAATTAACCTCCAGCCCAGAAGTTAACTCAAAAATTGGTAAGTTAGATGTGAGAGATTTTGATGAAGATGCAGCTAGGACTCTTTATCAAATAGCGTATGAAGCTAAAATAGATAACAGCGTCATTTTAGCAAAAAAAATATTAGAGCAATTAAAAAAAGATCCTTTCACCAAAATGCATAAACCCAACGTAGAATTTGCAGATTTCAGGGTCTTAAAATCAATAGATATTCCATCGGTTCTTATAGAATCAGGTTTTATTTCAAATCCTGATGATGCCAAAAGATTAGAGGGCAAAGCAGGAAGAAGAATGATAGCCAGAAGTATCTTTTTGGGAATACATAATTATTTTAAAGAAAAACCAAAACCAAATACTTTTATGGCATCTCTTCCAGAATATGTTGAGTATGAGATTCAAAAAGGTGATGTAATCTCAGAGATTGCCATTCGTTTTGGTGTTACTATTGATGAAATCATCAATTGGAATAACCTGAAAAATAAAGGCATTTATCCAGGTCAAATAATTCAAATTTCTATCTAATGTGGAATCTAAATAATAAAACAGTCGTCATTTCTGGAGCTACAAATGGTATTGGCAAGGCTGCAGCTATTGAACTGTCTAAAGAAAATCCAAAACTATTGTTTACCTATAGAAATCAGAGCCTTGCAGATGAGCTTCTTGCAGAAATCAAAGATATATCTCCAAATACTCAAGTCCAGTCAGTATATTGTGATTTTTCAGACCAAGATTCTATTAAAAAATGCACCAATGAAATTAATGATTTGTG
>Ga0213861_10000567_pt1 | contig 32440 bp, 30 predicted proteins | sample PICome_4_FD_160110 | JGI IMG/M metagenome (GOLD analysis project Ga0213861, IMG submission 160110) | Coastal seawater microbial communities near Pivers Island, North Carolina, United States - PICO131 | ecosystem: Environmental > Aquatic > Marine > Coastal | place: USA: North Carolina... | reverse complement strand
ATACCAGCATGATGTGAATCAAACGAAATTACAAAACCAGTTAGATCATGTGGTCTTGATGGCGGTCAACAAAGTGGGGGTGAATTTAAACACGGCATCTAAATATTTGCTGTCTTACGTTTCAGGATTAGGACCAAAATTAGCCGAAAACATTGTGGCCTACCGGACAGAAAATGGACCATTTGAAAGCCGCGAAGCATTGAAAAATGTTCCGCGACTGGGTGCAAATGCTTTTCAACAAAGTGCTGGGTTTTTAAGAATCCGAAAAGCAAAAAATCCATTGGATAACAGTGCCGTTCATCCAGAACACTATAAACTAGTGCGAGAGGGAATTCGCAAGGCCGGATTTAAATTGGAAGACGTTATTGGACAAAAAGACAAAGTGCTAATTGTGAAAGAGAAACTCAGTACCTTAACAAGCAATGAGCTTGGCACTTATGCGCTTAACGATATTTTGGCTGAGTTAGAAAAACCAGGGATTGATCCTCGAAAAAGCGCCAAAATATTCCAGTTTTCTGCCCAAATTAAAACCATTTCTGATTTAAAATTGGGGATGAAAGTGAACGGAATAGTGACGAATGTGACGGATTTTGGTGCATTTGTTAACATTGGAATTAAAGAAAACGGCTTGATTCATAAGACACAATTGGCAGATGAATTTGTCTCACAACCAACAGATTACATAAGTTTGCACGACCAAGTCAAGGTGGTAGTCGTTAGCGTTGATATAGAAAGAAAACGAATTGGGCTTTCATTGAAAAAAAGTGAATTAGCAGATTTATAATTTAACAACTAAATCCCTTAAAAATTACTACATTTACTTCTTAATTCGTGTCCAAGCTACAATAGAAAGATACGGGATCGCAAAAGTGATAATAAAATGTCAGAACAGAGAAGATTAACGACAGAGGAGAAGGCGTTAAAAATAAACTTAAGGAGTGATATCTACGGTGCATTTGCAGAAATTGGTGCTGGACAAGAGGTGGCGGCAAACTTTTTTAAAGCAGGCGGTTCTTCTGGAACAATAGCATTCACACACTCCGCTTACGATATGAAAGTAAGTGATAGTTTGTACGGGAAATGTAAACGTTATGTTTGCGAGGATCGTTTATTGCAAATGCTGGAAAAGGAGTATTCTACTATTGAATCTACACTTCATGAACGAGCTGATGCAACACAGTTTTTTGCGTTTGCCAATACTGTGGAGTCTCTAAATTATCATAAAACAAATCAAGGGCAGGGTTGGATTGGTCTTAAATTTCAGGATCAAGTAAATAAACCACCCAATGAAATAGTCATGCACATTAAAATGCATGATACCAGTAACAAACGTCAACAAGAGGCCTTGGGTATTTTGGGCGTAAACCTAATTCATGCGGCTTATTTTGAACATAGAAGTATTGAAGATTTTTTAAATGCTTTGACCTATCGTTTACCACGTTCAAGAGTTGAAATTGACATGCTGCGCGTTTCAGGTTCCGATTTGCAAAAATTAGACAACAGAATTATTGCCTTGAAATTGGTGAAAATGGGGTTGACGGATGCCACAATGTTCGATCAGAGTGGGGCGGTGTTACAGCCGAGAACAGCATTGTATAAAAAGAATGTTTTATTGATGCGTGGGCGTTTCAGACCTATGACCAAGGTCCATGTGGATATGATTGAGTCTGGCACAAAACAGTATTTGGCAGAGGAAGATGTGGAAAAGAAGAATACCACTTTATTGCTTGAACTTACACTGAAGGATTTAACCGCGGATGGTAAAATTTCTGACACAGATTTTATCGATAGGGCGGAACTGCTTTGTTCTATGGGATACACCGTGATGATTAGTAATTACCTCAAACATTATAAAATGATTGAGTACCTAACATCTATTACAAAAAACAAGAAGATTGGCGTTTTGCTCGGAATTTATAACCTGCAAACCATTTTTGATGAGAAGTATTATAAGACATTAAATGGTGGCTTATTAGAGGCGTTTGGAAGAGGGTTCGGGCATAACATAAAAATGTATGTCTATCCAGCTTTAAATGTTGAAACGGGCGATATTTATGATATTGATAGTTTCGAAATCCCTGATCACCTTAAGGGATTATTGGATTATATGCTTAAAACTAATAAGCTCGAAAATATTCATGACTTTGATCGTAAATTATTACACATTTTGTCGGATGATGTATTGTCTAAGATTCATTCTGGTGTTTCTAACTGGGAGGATGATGTTCCAGAAAGTGTAATGAAAGCCATTAAGTTTTATCAAATATTTGGATATCGGGCCGAAAAGTTTTCGAAAACAACGGTGAATGCGAAGCGGTGACTTATTCGTAAATCACCTTAATTAATTCTCCATTTTCGTATTTTTCCATATACATTGTTTCCCCTTGCTTGTCGTAAAAAATCGTGAAGCCATCTAGAAGTCCACTTTTATACTGAGCTTCCATATAAACTTGATCCATGTCAGGATATTTTTTCTGACATTTTCCTGCATAGGGAATATCGTCTAAAAAAGAGCGTTTTATTGTTTCGCCTAGACTACTTACTAATTCTAATTCAGAACAATCACAGACCAGGGGAGCACCATCTCCTGTTCTTTTCTTTACCCCATCTTCATACACTTCTTCTACAAGCACATTGCCAGCTTTGTCATAATAAGTAACGGTTCCATGCAAGGTTCCATTCAATATACCTTTTATAACATATTTGAGATCAGTATCTGGGTAATTAAGGATGCAAATACCAGTATAAAAGGAATCACTTTGTTTAAATACGCCTAAAGAATCAACCGATAAGTCATCACATAAGCACGTGTCTTGAACAGGACTAATCATCATAGTTCCTTCCTGAATTAAATCTGTTTCAGGTTTACTGTTATTGCATTGCGTAAACAGCACTAAACTTAGGATAACGAATAAAATTGATTTCATTTTAGGATATTGATAACACGCAGAAAACGTTTAACATAGCCACTCGAATTATAACGAGTTACTGTTACACCATAATGCTTTTTAGAAGAACTGCTATGAATAAAGTCAATCATACCATCCGCGTTTTTAAGGATTATTCCAACATGACCGATTTGCCGAACGGCGGCATTAGTTCCCGTAAATAAAATAACATCTCCTGGATTAGACTCTGTCAGCACAACTTCCTCACCCTTGTCTTTATATCCTCTGCTTGTTCGTGATACGGGGATTCCAAAATGCTTAAATACGTAATGCACAAAACCAGAACAATCAAATCCTGATTTAGAACTACCACCCCATAAATAGGGTATGCCAAGTTGCTGTTGCGCAAATTGTACAATACTATCTCTATTGGTTATTGTCACCGTGCTATCCGTTTCCGCCGAAGCTGAAAACGAAAAGAGAGAAATAAATACAATTAAAAGCCATTTCATAGCCTACAAAATTAATATGTTTTATAACTTTATATGACAAATTAAGTTACAAATGTCTAGAATTAAGAATGCACAAATCAGATATCGAATTATTGATCGCTGTATTGGCAACAAATTTAATCCATATCCAACCAAAGAAGAACTAAGGAGAGCTTGCGAAGAAGCGCTTTTCGGCAGTGATGTTGGGTCAGATATTTGTGATTCAACTATTGAAAAGGATTTACGTTCCATGAGAATGGAAATGGATGCCCCAATTAAGTATAGTAAAGTGCATAAGGGCTATTTTTATTCAGATGAGAATTATTCGATAGACAAAATTCCACTTTCTGAGGCGGATATTGAAGCCATTCGATTTGCATCCAATACCTTAATGCAGTTTAGAGAGGTGGGTTTGTTCAAACAATTCGGTTTTGCAATTGATAAGATTTTTGACCGTGTTCATATTTCAAATAACCCAACAGATGATTCTGTAGAGAATTTTGTACAATTTGAAACGGTCAATGATACAGCAGGAGGAAACGAAATGCTACCGGAATTTTTGAAAGCCATTAAAGAAAAAATTGTTGTTACATTTTTATATACGAGTTTTGTTAGTGAAAAAACAAAACCCAGAAAGGCACTCCCACTTTTATTAAAAGAGTATCGCAATAGATGGTATCTCATCTGTTTTTCTTTAGACAAGCATAAGGTAATGACTTTTGGATTAGATCGATTAGAATACCTCGAACTAAATGAAGAAAATTACTATCAACCAATCGACTTTAACCCAGATCATTATTTCAAAAATTCAATTGGAATTACCGCCAATGAAAGTGAACCGGATAAAGTGGTATTTAAAATAGATCGAATAGGTTCAAAATATATTGTTTCGCAACCTTTGCATGCCAGTCAAAAATTAATAAAAGAAGGCACCAATCGAAATACTTTTTCTTTGAAGGTAATTGTTTCGGAAGAGTTAAAGCGTACAATTTTGTCGTACGGTGCTCAAATTGAGGTCATCAAGCCAAAAGCTTTAAGAGCCGAAATTCAAAATGCCGTTCTTGAAATGAATGAGATTTACGATTAATTTGTTCAATGTAAATTAAGGCGAACTTTCTAGCCTAAAATAAATCAAAAAAAAAGGGGGCTGAATAGCCGTAATTGTTTTTTCTTTTTCTACTTTTGTCGTGGGTAAGTCCTGTACGACCAGCTCCTGTTTAATCCCCCAGGGTGGGAACACAGCAAGGGTAGATGGTTGAGCGGTGCGATATAGGTAGCTTACCCACTTTTTTGAATATAATTACATCTTTATAAAAAAGCCACTTCTGAATTTCAGAAGTGGCTTTTTACTTTTGGTGTCGTTTATTTTAGATCGCGGTTCTGTCCTTTAGATTAGATCCATGATAATCACTGTGGATGTAATGTTTGCGATCATTTGTTTTAAGTTGAGCTGAATACACGGTTAGAATCAAATTAATTCTCTTTTAAATATACAAACATCAGCTTAGAATTAATAATTCCACCTTTGTTTAACTGAAGTATTCATAGTTGAAAATCGTGTATATCCTGTTAATAAATAATTGGTAAACCTGTGCATTCAAGCCTTATCTTTGTGCAAAACTAAAACCAGTAGGAAATGAAATTTTTTATCGATACAGCCAATCTTGACGAGATTAGAGAAGCAAATGACTTAGGAATCTTAGATGGAGTAACTACCAATCCGTCTTTAATGGCAAAAGAAGGAATAACAGGGGCAGACAATATTCTTAAACACTATGTAGATATTTGCAATATTGTAGATGGAGATGTAAGTGCTGAGGTAATTTCTACAGATTATGAAGGAATGATTCGCGAAGGAGAAAACTTGGCAGCATTACACAAAAATATTGTAGTTAAAATTCCAATGATAAAAGATGGAATTAAAGCAATTAAATATTTTTCTGATAAAGGAATTAAAACAAATTGTACATTGGTTTTTTCAGCGGGACAAGCATTGCTGGCGGCAAAAGCTGGAGCAACTTACCTTTCTCCGTTTGTTGGGCGTTTAGATGATATTTCATCAAATGGTTTAGATCTCATTGCACAAATCAGATTGATTTATGACAATTACCTTTTCGAAACTGAAATTCTTGCGGCATCTGTAAGACACACCATGCACATTATTAATTGTGCTGAAATTGGTGCAGATGTAATGACGGGGCCATTAAGTTCAATTACTGGATTATTAAAGCATCCATTAACAGACTCTGGTTTAGCGAAATTCTTAGCAGATTACAATAAAGGAAACGCCTAGTTTTCCCCAAAGATAATTTTTTTTAAAGTCCTGTTCGCCTATGGTGGAACGGGACTTTTTTTATGCTACATTTTTCAGAAAGGATACAGTTTGGAATGGAGATACACTTTATTATATCAATACTGAACCGATTGAAGAAGTCACCAGAGGAAGGTTTGATGTTAAATATGACTGATTGATTTGAACGCTAAAGTAGCCCCAAACAAATCTTTAATCGAATAATTTTTCGAACAGAGGCATAAACTTGCTTTTGAAACACTTCATCCGCTTGCATGCCTCCAACAATATCAAACAGTGCTTTTTCTTCTTCAACAGGCATTAAAATTAAATCACAGCCTGCTTGCGCCGCCTTTAATTCACAGTTTGGTATAGAGGCTACACCGCCCATGTTCATTGCATCCGTAACAACTAGTCCTTTGAATTTCATATCTCGCTTTAACAGATCTGTCACAATCTCTCTTGAAACGGATGAAGGCAGATCATTGGTATTGTATGTGTCGTTGTTTTTAATGGCAATGTGCGCCATCATAATGGATAATACGCCAGCGTTAATGAGCGGAATGTAATTTTCAACTTCCAACATTTCTCCATCTATATAAACGAGTTTTTTATGCGTATCGCCAACAACATAGCCATGACCGGGGAAATGTTTTGCCGTAGCGACTATACCTGCTTTTTGCGTTTCTTCAATAAACACCCGCGACCAAATTTGAGCCGTATCTGAATTGTCTCCAAACGCCCGATAAGAAATGGCCTCATTTGGTGACATATCTACCACAGGTGCATAATTATAGTTGATGCCAATATCGTTCAAATCTTTGCAAATAGAAATAGCAAATTTTTTCACTTCCGCACGACTAATCATTTGGTTGGCTTTTTTAACGGGTGTACAATTTTTTATTTTATAGCCAATCAAACTCGGCTCGGCATCTGCAGAATAGAGAAGGGGTAACCCATTACTCGAATCGTTCAAGCCATTAAAGTCATTGACCATGGTTGTAAATCCTTCTTTGGTTCCATTTAAAAGTAGGATTCCGCCAATGTAGTTTTTTGCCAATAGCCCATTTAAATGTTCTTGTGATTTACCATGTTTACCTGCCGCGGGTATAATCATTTGTCCTGCTCGACTGGTGTCATTTAATGATTCGAAAATATCATCAATTTTCTGCTCCAATTCGGCATCATAAACGAAAAAATCGCTTAACGTATAATTTTGGGCAAAAGTTGGTAGTATAGAAAGTGATAAAACAAAAAGAAGAAATCGTTTCATAATCGTTAATTTTTGAAAGTCTGTTATCGAATTGCTAATTTAAAGATTACCATGCGTAAATAAATTAGAAACAGCGAGGAGTTATTGAGATAGAATTGTTATTACCGTTCTTCGATTTCTTTGGTGCGCCTCTTCTCGCGCTTTTTTATCTTTTAATTCCTTAATAACTTCCCAAGGTACTTCCGGCTGTGTTTCACCATATCCCTTCATTTTAATGCGTTCTTCGGCAATTCCTTTATCCACTAAATACTGTTTCGCAATAAAGGCTCTATTGTTAGATAGTTCCTCGTTATAACCGTTGGCACCACGCCTATCTGTATGTCCACCCAGTTCAATAATAATCGTTGGGTTTTTATGCAATAAATCAGCAAGTAAATCCAGTTCAACCTGTGCTTGAGATCCAAAGGCGCTATAATCTAAATTCGTTTGATCAAATCCAAAATAGATGTTGCGCAAGGCAAATGAGTGACCTGAACTTGTGTCTGTACTTGGCGGATATAAAACAAAATCCAGCTTTTTTTCTTGATTGATAAAATATTCATCTGTCGATAAAATTTGAGATACGATTGAAAAATATTTCCCAGCGGCGGTTAAGGCATATTGCTGGCCTGGGGAAAGCACGGCTGAAAATGAACCATCAGGATATGTGTCAATCTTTTGCACTCTTTCATTGGTTTGTGCATTAATAATATACAATTTTCCAGGCATTCCTTTTCCTGTTTCGCCGTCAATAATTTGTCCTGTTAATAAGAATGAGGTTTCGCCTTTTGATAAGGTTAAAAATTCCATTTCTTTTTTAGGGATTGTGGCTAAGGTTGTTGCTGGACTGGGCAAAGCTGGATTTTTCTTAGGCCCTAAAAAAGTGATTTTATAGATGTCTTTTTCACCAAATCCGCCTGGTCGGTTGGAGGAATAATAAGCGTATCGACTATTTCCTGTCACTACAAAATAAATGTCATCATCAGGGGTGTTAATTGGGTAACCAATATTTTCAGGTGTTGACCATTCTTCTAAATCAGAATCATAAATGCTTTTAAAAACATCCAATCCCCCCATATTCTTATGGCCGTCCGAAGAAAAGTAGAGCGTCTTTGAATCGGCATGAAAAAATACGCCCATTTCCTCAAAATCTGTATTGATTTGAGGACCTAAATTTTTGGCTTTTCCCCACGTTTGTTTTTTCTCGTTCCAAATGGATACATAAATGTCATGCTGTCCATAACCGCCGGGTTGATCAGAAACAAAGAACAAGGTTTTTTCGTCAAATGACAATGTCGCGCTCGATTCGTGATGCTTTGAGTTGACACCAACGCCTAAACTTTTAGGTTCTTCCCAAGTGCCATCTTCATTTTGTTTGGTAATGAGTATGTCGCCGTTTTTAGAGCTTAATCCTTGATAGGTTAAAATACTTTTTCCATCAGGCGCAACGCCCACTGTTGCGTCATGTGATTCTGTATTGATAGGAGCGCCAATATTTTGTGCAGCAGCCCATTCTTCTTCTGAGTGTCGAACTGAATAATAAATATCTTCAAAATAATTCCCAAGTCGATCTGTTTTTTGCCCTTGCGAATCTGGTCGGCGTGCTGTGTAAAATAAAACCCGATTGTCTGCAGATATGACTGGTGAGAACTCAGAGTATTCTGAATTAATGCTATCGCCCAAATTATCCACCCAAACTCGAATGGGAGATTCCATCAATTCAATTCCTGTTCGAGATTCGGCTATTTTTTTGGCAACATAACGCTGTTGGTTTTTGTCGTTTTCAGGTATTAAGGTTTGATAGAGTTTATAATATTGAATGGCTGTTTCAAAATTACCAACCAATTGATAGGCCTGTGCCAAGTAAAATTTTAAGTCAATATCTAAATCTGGATTTACGTTATGTGCAAATTCTAGGTACTTTAAACTTTCTGATTTATTGGAACTATACAGGTAGCAAATTCCAATTTTATAATTAAGAATTGAAGAATGTGGATTGAATTTTTGAGCTTTTTCGAAGTGAGATAATGCTTCCATTAAAAATTCATCTCTTCCATCAAAAAAATAGAAATCACCTAAATTAATTTCTTTTGCTGCGGTCTCAAATGCTTCTTTTTGATCTTCAAAAAGGCGTTTATCAAAAGGGATGTCCTTGTCTTGAGAAAGAGCTGAATAACCAAAGGTCAAACAGAAGATTAGCGCTATGAATTTCCAGCTATTCATTGCACACGGGGCCGTTTAAGTATTGTATTGCTTTCTGCGATCCTAAAACAAAAGCTTTTTGCCAATCGCTGCAGGCTTGGTCCACATTTCGAATCATTTCATTGGCAATTCCACGATTAAAATACGCCTCCTTTTGATTTGGATTAAAAACAAGTGCATCATCACATTTGGCGATTGCCGAGTCATATTTTTCAAGATCAATCAATACAACTGCTTGATGCGTGAGTACTAATGGATTTTCATTTTGAAGCTGATAGGCTTCGTTATAAAAATTCTGTGCTTTTTCATACTCGCCGAGATCTCTAACAAAGGTGCCCTTTAACAGTAAAAGCAATACTTTTTCGTCTTCATCAGCCGTTTTTAAACCTTCGGCTATCTGTGCTAATGTTTCTTCACCGTCACCTAAAACCAATGCTGTTGTAGCCAAATGAATATAGATGTTTTTAATGGGCGAATCTGCGATTTCTAAGGCTTTTTTGAAGTCAACTTGTGCGGCGGCATAGTCTTCCATGTCCACATAGAGTAAGCCTCTTTTATACCAATATTCCTGTTCTAAGGGATGTTTATTGACCAATTCATTATAGTAGTGTAAAGCGGTAGTGTATTTGTCTTGTTTTTGTAAAGAAAGCGCCAGGTACAGGATGTTTTCCGGACTGTTATCACCGATTGATATTGCTCGCTTTAGGAGGGTTTCTGCTTCGGGATAATTTGATTTTTGAAAGTAAATACGCCCCCTTAGGCCCATTAATTTAGCGTCAAATGGACGGAGTGCTTTGGCTTGATTTGTATTTAGAAGTGATTGGTCAAAATTCTTTTCTTCAAAATGAATTAATCCCAATCCATAGTAGGCTTCAAAACAAGAGGAGTCTTCAGAAATGCATTTGGAAAATAAGACTTTGGCCTCATCCCGATCATTGTTTTTATAAGCGAGAACGCCATTTTCATAATTATCAATTACAGCTGGAGCATATAACGCATCTTGAGCCTGACAATTCAGACAAAACAAAATCACTATTAAAAGGGCTTGACGCATATAATTATAACAAAGCGAGAAACTGTTTCCCCCACGCAAGAGAGTTTTAAGAGTCTCAATAGGTGGAGAGGGGCATATTCTCCTTATCGAAGATATGAATTTTCTATGGTACATACTAATTAGATTAGATCAAATAGGCTTTAAATTCGACCAAATGAAAAAATGTCAGTATATGATTTTCAGCGAATTGAGAAATTGGTTTCTAGCCTAGTTTTAGTCGGTTTGACTTAAACAAGGCAATTATTTATACGAATTGTGAAATCCTTTGATATTCTGGTGATGAAAAAGCAAGTAATTGCTATTTTTAGGGTATGGGAAAAGGACAATCTAAAAGCAGCAAGAAAGCACTTACATTTTTAGAAAAATATTTGAACAATGCTTCTCCTACTGGATTTGAACAAGAAGGACAAAAACTATGGTTAGAATATATCAAACCATTTGTAGATGATTATTGGGTCGATAATTATGGCACTGTTGCTGCAATTATTAATCCTGAGGCGAAGTATAAAGTAGTGATTGAAGCGCACGCTGATGAAATTTCATGGTTTGTGCATTACATTACGGATGATGGATTTATTTATTTGCGCCGTAACGGTGGATCGGACCATCAGATTGCACCTTCTAAACGTGTGAATATTCATACAGATAAAGGAATTGTAAAAGCCGTATTCGGATGGCCAGCTATTCATACAAGAAAAGGAAAAGAAGAAGGACCTTCCATAAAGAATATTTGTTTGGATTGTGGCTGCGATTCTAAAAATGAAGTAGAAGCCTTAGGAGTGCATGTTGGATGCGTTATTACGTATGAAGATGAGTTTATCATTTTAAATAAAAATAGATATGTTGGACGTGCTTTGGACAATAGAATAGGTGGATTTATGATTGCCGAAGTAGCGCGAATGTTAACAGAGAATAAAAAAGAATTGCCATTTGGTTTATACATTACCAACTCGGTTCAAGAGGAAGTCGGATTGCGCGGCGCGCAAATGGTGGCGGAGCGTATTCAACCAAATGTGGCCATTGTCACTGACGTCTGTCATGATACCACAACGCCAATGATAAATAAAATCGTTCAGGGAGATTTAAAGAATGGGCGTGGCCCTGTTTTAACTTATGGTCCGGCGGTACAAAATAATTTATTAAAATTGGTTATTGAAACGGCTGAGAAGAAAAAAATTCCGTTTCAACGTGCCGCAGCTTCAAGAGCAACCGGAACAGATACGGATGCTTTTGCCTATTCAAATTCAGGTGTTCCTTCTGTATTAATTTCTACACCATTGCGCTATATGCACACAACAGTAGAAATGGCGCATAAAGAGGATGTTGAAAACGGCATTCAGCTTATTTATGAAACATTGCTTAATATTAAAGATGGGCATGATTTTAGATACTTCACATAATTAGTAGTATGCTTAAAAGGTTTTCCATATTCCTGATTTTTATAGCTAGTTTGGCGCATAGCCAAATTAAACCTGAAGTTGTGCTAACAACTCGTCACAATGATCAAGTGAATGCAATGGAAATAACCCCTAATGGGCAATTTCTAGCCAGTGCATCTAACGATAAGTAAATAAAAATTTGGGACATTGCTACCGGGATGGAATTCAGAACGATTTCTGGAACCGCTGGTAGAGTGGAGCAATTGGCATTTGCACCGAATAATCGTTTTTTAGCAGGGACATCTTTTAATGAAGAATTGTTGATTTGGGATATTATTACGGGTGAAGTAATTCATACTGCTGTTGCAGGCTCTGGTCGAGGATTGATTTTTTCAAAGAGTGCTGAAGAACTCTTTTACATTGGAGAAGATTCGGATATTCAAGTCTATAATGTTAAGACAAAAACAACCGCCACTTTTTCTAAAATGTATACCATGGATTTTGTTGCGGATGTTAACAATGAAGTGATTTATACGCTAGATCATTTAGGAAATATGTTTAAAATCAGTATGTAAACAGCTGAATTAGTTGCATCCTATAAATTGTTTGATGAATTTAATTACCCTTTTAGTAATTCAGATATATCGGCAGATGGAAAGTTTATTGCTTATGGTTTTAATGATGACAAACTTCGGGTTTTTAATACGGAAAAAGGAGAGTTTGAATTTGAATCAAAAGCATACAAAACGAAAATAATCAGCTTAGCGATTGATCGAGATAAGCCAATTTTATATGTATCTTCTCATGATGGTTATTTAGTCTTGTTTAATTATAAAACAAAAAAGGTGGTTGAATCCGTAACAGTTGAAAATAGTCCGTTTCGAATTCAATCCGCAGAAGCCCATCCGGATGGTGAAATTGTATTCCTTACCAATAACGACTTGATTACACTTTACGATTTTAAGAGGGAGCGCGTATTTAAAGAATTTGCGCCTCGCGTGAGCCGAATATACAATATGGCTTATGATCCAACGGGACACTATTTGGCTGTTGCAACGGATAAATTAGAGTTAAAAATATGGGATTTAAAACTGAATCGGGTTGTGGGAAGTATTGCCGGGTTTTTTCCCTGTGAATTCACACCTGATGGTCGTTCAATAATCGCAATGACCAAACAAATTAACCTGGGATTATTTGATGTTGAATCAAGAAAAAAATCAAAAGTTTTGACACCGGTTATGAAATGATTCAAACTGTTGCCATTTCAAATGACGGAACTAAACTAGCAGGTGCGGGTTTTAAAAACATTGTCAAAGTGTGGGACCTGCAGTCAACTAAGAACGTGGCGGAATTAAAGGGACACGCTGGCGGAATTTTAGCGTTGGATTTTCATCCGACAAAACCATGGGTTGTTTCTGGGTCATTAGATGAAACTGCCCGCGTTTGGGATTTCGAATCCAAAAAAGAATTGAAAAAATTTGAAGAACAAACTATTTCTATAAATGACGTGAAATTCAGTCCAAATGGATCACAATTAGCTACAGCCGCTTGGGATAAAACGATTTATTTAAGAACCACAAGTGATTGGACTTTGGATCATATCCTAAAAGAGCATGTTAATATTGTGAATACCATAGATTATTCGGCTGATGGAAATACCTTAATTTCTGGTGCAGTAAATAATTCGGTTGCTGCGGCAGATAATTCCGTTATTGCTTGGGATACACGAACGGGTAAAAGTACCTGCCAATTTCAAGATCATAGAGGTGAAATTATAAAGGTTATTTGCGACCCAACAAATAATCGCTTTTTCTCAGCATCTATAGATGGCGCCGTTAAATATTCAGACTATGAAACTTGTGAGCTTATTGCCACTTATCAAGCAATTGGTGAAAATGAATTTATGATTTATACGCCAGACAATTATTATATGGCTTCAAGAAATGCTCTGCAGGGAATTGCATTTAGAATTGGCGAAAAACTAGTTCCATTTGACCAATTTCATATTCACTTAAATCGTCCTGATATTGAAGCGAAGCGAATTGGAAAATCATCTGAAAAATTGATTAACCTCTATTATTATCTCTATAAGAAACGCTTAAAAAAATTGAATTTGGATGAAGGTTCTTTGAAAATGGATTTCAACTTACCAAACATTAAAATTGAAACGAAATATGAAATCGTCACTTCTAATGCGTCACAGAAATTATGGCTCAGCGCCTGGGATGATGATTATAATTTGAAGAGCATTCATGTATACGTTAATAATGTGCCAATTTATGGTGAACAAGGGTTGAAAATAGATGGAAATGTAAAATCAATTCGAAAAGAAATTGAAATTCCCTTAATTCAGAATAAGAACAAGATTCTAATTTCATGTATGAACTCCAATGGTGTTGAATCATTATACGAAGGATTTGAAATTATCCGCGATACTGATTTAGAAAAACACGATTTATATATTGCGGCAATTGGAGTGTCAAATTATAAAGATGAGCGGTTTAATTTGAAGTACCCTACAAAGGATGCGGAGGATGTTATCAAGAAGTTTGACGAATCAAAAAGTCGTTATAAGAATGTTTATTCAAAGCTATTAGTGAACGAGGCGTTAACAAAAGAAAGTATTGCAGGCTTAGTTGATTTTTTCAGCAATTGCACGCATGAAGATTTTGCAATAGTTTTCATTACGGGGCACGGTGTATTGAATGTGGACTACGATTATTTTTACGGGGCTTATGATATAGATTTTGATGCGCCAGATGAGCGTGGAATTCCATATTCTCAAATTTCTGGTTTGCTAGATAAAATTAAAGCGTATCAAAAATTATTGATTAGCGACACGTGCCATTCAGGTGAATTAGATGAGGATGATATTGAAGAAGCCCAAGATCCAGAAGTGGAAGAAGGTGATGTCCAATTTAGGGGAGTTGCGAATAATATCCGTAAAAAAGAGGGTGTTGGTTTAGATAATTCTAGAAAATACACGGAGAGTTTATTTTCTGATATGAGTAAAGGAACGGGTGCCACAGTTATCTCAAGTGCCGGAGGTGCTGAGTACGCTATGGAAAGTGATCAATGGAAAAACGGATTGTTCACTTACGTATTTATTCAAGAGTTGAGTCAAAAAGCAACGGGTGACGTTTATTTGTCAGAAATTGGGACATATGTGAATCGTGAGGTGAAGAAATTATCGAACGAAAAACAAATTCCAACGGCTAGAGAAGAAAATATTAACATGGATTATATTATCTTCGGAAACTAAATGGAACCGTATCACATAATCGCCCCCGCTATTCCATCCGGACAAGTCTATCAATTCACGACCCCACATGATGTTGAATATGAAGTGCGTTTTGGACGTAAAAAAAAGAATATTTTACACTCTGTAGTAGTGTTTGGCGTGTTGAATGATGAATATGAAGGTGAAGAGTATGTGGTAACAAATAAAGGGGATGCCTTTCGTGTTATGACCACGATTGCAGCAGTAATTCGAATGTATTTATCTGAACATCCAAATATGCAAATTGTCGAATTCACGGGAATTTTGAGAGAAAATACCCAAAGCGAACACACCTCACAGCGTACAAAACTCTATGCGCGTTTTCTGCCAAAAGTATTCCCTTCCAACATTTGGAAAACGGAGATTAAAGGGAATCGAATATTAGCGAAAAGGTTGAAGTGAGAGAAGGGTTTAAGCAAAGGAATTCACTCATAGTTTAGCGTAGTTTCTTCCAAGTGGATAGGCCAAAAATCATTTCAAGAGAAAAATCTAATGGTATCGTAAATAAGCACTATTATACTTGCGACTTAAGACTTACAACAAACCAATTACATCAAAATAATGCAGTCTTCCGGAAGCCAAGTTTTGATTTTCTTTTGCTCTTCAAAATCCATTAAGTTTTTCGAGATAGAAAGGTGCTTCAGGTTCTTTAAATTTTGAATTGATTCTGGCAGTTTCTTTAATAAATTGGCCTCAATACTCAAATAGGTTAAGTTGGACAACATACCAACTGATTCTGGTAATTTTTTTAATTGGTTTCCATTAATGCTGAGGTATTTTAAAGCTGTTAAATCACCCAAGTTTATAGGTAGTTTTTTGATTAAGTTACCATCTAACTCTAGACTTGTTAAATTGGGTAAATCCATAATTAATGGATCTAACTTTTGAATTAAATTTCCATCTAATTTTAAAGTGGTGAGCTGCTTTAACTCGCCCAATTCAACTGGAAGAATCTCCATACTATTTTCTCCTAAATCGAGCATGACAAGATGCGTCATGTTTTTAATCGCAACTGGTATAGTGTCAATTGTATTAGCGCGTAAGTTCAATTTCGTTAGGTTCACCAATTTTAAGAGGCTTTCAGGGATAGAACTAATCTCATTGCGAGAAGCATCCAATTGGAGCAATTCAATTAATGCGGCCCAATTTTGCGGTAAACTTTTTAATTGATTTCCGGACAGTTCTAAATTTTGTAAAGATTTTAATTGAAGAATATCGTCGGGAATCTCGGAAATTAAATTGTCGTTCGCGTTTAGAACCTCTAAATTATCTAATGAATTTAAGCCCGCCCCAAATGACCTTAGAATATTGTGATTAAGTTCTAAATACTTTAAAGCTTTTAGATCTCCGACAGGTACAGGTAATTCTTGTAAGGCGTTCCAATCTAAAATCAGTGTTTCTAAATTCTGTAAACCATTGAGTGAATTTGGAATTGATGCGATTTGGTTGGAAGATAAATTCAAATATTTTAGTGCGGCAAAATTATTAAGCTTCATTGGAAATGACGCTAATGCATTTACCTCTAAGTGCAATACCTCCAATGCGTTTGATTTACCCGCTAAGTTTAGACCTTCATTTTTGAGTTGATTTTCACTTAAATTCAAATAGTTAAGCTGTTTTAACTGCCATAATTCCTCAGCTATATTTGTGATTCCGTTTGCTGCCAAGTTTAAATATTCGAGTTCGTTGAGTTGGTCAATCCATGGTTTTATCTACGTTAATTGATTTGATTCTAAATTAAGCGAGTCGAGCTTAGCTAATGCGCCAAACGAACTAGGCAAAGACTGTAATAAATTTGAGCCTAAAGACAATGTTTTAAGTTCAGATGCTCCATTAATACTAGCGGGAATTTTTGTGATTCGGTTATTGTCGAGATAAAGTTGCTGAAGCACTTTCATCTGATCAATTGTCTTGTGCAAACTTATAATGCCGTTCCCTTTTAGCGCGAGAGATTGAACTTGAGTCACGTTTTCAAACGTGACATATCGAATAGCATTTCCGTTAAAATTGACCGCTTTTAATTCAAGCAAAACCTTTAACTCAGCAGGGATTTCTTCGAGTTTACAATTTTGGATTCCAAAGATATAACTGGTTGCCCCGCATTCAATGCCTTCTCTAAAGCCTCGCATTGTGAGCTTTGATTAAAACCAATAAAAGCGAAGAATAATATGGGAGCAGTGAGGCTCGTTTTCAAAAAGTTTGAAAGTCGCATAAAAGCAAAAAAAAAATTTTTTTCTAATAGTTCTTATGAGGTAACAGTCAAGTTACAATTATTATTCCATATAAATATATGATCAATTCAGAAAATTATATAGAATCGATCAAAAAGGCAAGGGAATGAAATTTTCTTGCTTTAAAAAGCTCTAAACATATCCGTTTATATATCATTTTGGTGCTGGAATGGAACCCCTTTTATACTAGCAGGATCATACCATTTTGAAGTCTTTTATGGAATTTTTCAAAAATCAAACTCGGGTTTCTAAGAACGAATACTTTCCATAGGTAGATTCAATTAAAAATTAATATCTTTACCAGTCGTAACGAAGTCGCGAATATATAAGAGAGATTATGCCAAAAATTTTAATCATTGATGACGAAAGAAGCATCAGAAGAACGTTGAAAGAAATTCTAGAATTTGAAAACTATACGGTTGAGGCTGTAGAAGATGGAATTGCTGGAATTAATGAAGCGAAAGCGAATAATTACGACGTCGTCTTTTGTGATATTAAAATGCCCCAAATGGATGGTATTGAGGTCTTAACTAAATTGAAAAATGACGGTTTAGAAACTCCAATCATCATGATTTCTGGTCATGGCAATATTGAAACGGCGGTTGATTCAATTAAAAATGGCGCTTACGATTTTATTGAAAAACCGTTGGATTTAAATCGAATCTTAGTCACAATAAAGAATGCTTTAGAGAAAACGGATTTAGTGGAAGAGACAAAAGTCTTGAAAAAACAAATTCGTAAGCATTCAAAAAATTATAACATCATTGGAAATTCCGCACCATTGGAAAAAATCCGTGAAATGATTGAAAAGGTGGCACCTTCAGATGCCCGTGTTTTAATCACAGGACCCAATGGAGCAGGAAAAGAATTAGTGGCAAGACAACTGCATGAAAACAGTGGAAGGAGCAAAGAATCTTTTATTGAAGTGAATTGTGCCGCTATCCCTTCTGAGTTGATTGAATCAGAATTATTTGGTCATGAAAAAGGAGCATTTACGAGTGCTGTTAAGCAGAAAAAAGGAAAATTTGAATTGGCTACTGGTGGCACGTTGTTTTTAGATGAAATTGGAGACATGAGCGCATCAGCTCAAGCGAAAGTGTTGCGTGCTTTGCAAGAAAATAGAATCACTCGAGTTGGTGGAGAAAAAGATATAAAAGTGAATCCACGAGTGGTTGCTGCAACCAATAAGGATTTAAGAAAAATGATTGAGGAAGGAAGATTTCGTGAGGATTTATTCCACCGTTTAAGCGTAATTGTAATTGACGTTCCTTCGTTGAATGACAGAAGAGATGATATTCCAATTTTAGCCAATTATTTTATTGAAAAACTATGCCAAGAACATGGCATGGCCCTCAAAACGTTCTCAACAGATGCTTTAAAAGCCTTGCAAGATGTGAACTGGACAGGTAATATTCGCGAATTGCGAAATATTGTAGAACGCTTAATCATTTTATGTGACGCAGAGATCACATCAAAAGATATAAAAACATTCGTTAGCGGAAAATAGACCTATGGATTTTTTGAACCAAGAAGCGATTCTAGAAATCGTTGACAATGCCCTTCGCGAAGATCTTGGAGACGGAGATCATACTTCACTCTCAACAGTACCGGAAAACGCTCAAGGAAAAGCGCGTCTATTGGTTAAAGATGATGGCATATTGGCGGGTGTTGAATTGGCGCAAACCATTTTTCATAGAGTTGATCCCAACTTGCAAATTGAAGTGCTAATCGAGGATGGAACTTATGTTGAAAAAGGGCAGATTGCTTTTTATGCAACAGGGTCGTCACGGTCCATTTTAAGTTCTGAGCGATTGGTGCTTAACTTTATGCAACGCATGAGCGGAATAGCCACTAAAACTCATCACTTAGCTAAAATAATTGCGCATCTTCCAACCAAACTATTAGATACAAGAAAAACCACTCCAGGCATCCGCATTATGGAAAAATGGGCGGTGAATATTGGAGGTGGAAATAACCACCGCTTTGCACTCTATGACATGATTATGATTAAAGACAATCATGTGGATTATGCGGGCGGAATAGCGCAAGCAATTGAGCGCACAAATGCCTATCTGACAGAAAAAGGTAAGTCGCTTAAAATTGAGATTGAAACTAGGAATTTAGAGGAGGTCAAACAAGTTTTGGCAATTGGTCAAGTGGACCGCATTATGTTAGACAATTTCACTCCGGATCAAATTCTCGAGGCGGTTTTAATAATTGATCGAGATAAATACGAGATAGAGGCATCTGGAGGGATTAACGAAACGAGTATTTTAGCTTATGCCGAAACAGGTGTAGATTTTATTTCGTCTGGCGCATTAACTCATTCTTATCAAAGTTTAGACCTGAGTTTGAAGGCAGAGTTTGATTATTAGAATTCATTCAAATTATAAGAATACCCCTCCTCATTTTCTTCATTAGTATAGCAGGTGCGCATGGAATTGCGCAGGAAACAGATTTAGATGATATTTTTGATGACGGCGATAAAAACTCTCGTTTCTATATTGGAACCGATTTGTTACTTCTAGGCACTGGCACGCTGAACTTCAACTTTGAAGCTCAAATTGTAGAAGACATATACATACGACCAGGTATTGGATTTATGCCATTTGGAGCACTGCTCGATTTTGGCTTATGGCGACCTGATAATCAGGGTTTACCAATAGTAGATAGAAATATCTCTAAAGGTTTTTATTATGATGTTCAATTGCGTATTCAACTTTCAAAAATGCGTCTATTTTATAATTTAAACGCATATGTTTATTCAAAGTTTAAGCATTGGAATTACGACTATGAGACCGATTTTGAGGTAGAACGCTTTAAGGTTAGTGGAGGTATCGGTAAATCAATCGAATTAAAAGGACACTTACGTTTTGACTTTTATACGGGGATTATATTTTCCAGAGATATCTTCACTTATTTGGAGCATGAGAGTCTGGAGGAATTTGAAATAGTGGAAGAAAGAAATTATAGATATAATCAGTATACGAGAACAACGTTAAGACGCGAGTTTTTATTTTTTGAATTTGGCGCAGGGTTTAAATATGGGCTTTAGAAAATAGAAGTGTGGAGTGATTGTAAAAAGAAAAAGGGCCAAACATAATTTATGCTAAGCCCTTCTTTATTTTTACCCAAGAGATTTAGAATTTCCTAAGTTCCGTATATCTTATCATATAAATCCTTATGCTTTGCTAAAATTACGCGGCGTTTTGGTTTTAATGTAGGAGTTAATTCGCCCGTTTCAGGTGTCCATGGATCATTAACTAATTCAAATCTTTTAAGCTGTTCCCATTTACCAAAACCAACATTATATTCATCCACCTCTTTTGAAATTCGATCAATAATGTCAGGATGGTTAGCAATTTCATTATTTGACAATCCAATGTCCAATTTCTTATATTTAATCCATTCTTGAATAAATTCAAATGCAGGAACGATCAAGGCAGCAGGCATTTTTTGATTTTCACCAATCACCATTATTTGCTCAATAAAGCGTGATTCTTTAAATTTATTTTCCATCACTTGTGGCGCGATATATTTACCACCAGATGTTTTGAACATTTCTTTTTTACGATCGGTGATTTTTAAGAATTTACCTTCTACAAATTCACCAATGTCACCCGTATGGAACCATCCATCCGCATCAATTTCCTCGGCAGTTTTTTCAGGCATATTATAATAACCAAGCATTACATTTGGTCCTTTCACTAAAATTTCGCCGTCCTCGGCAATTTTCACGGTTACATTATCTAAAACAGGTCCAGTTGTTCCAATGCGAACGTTGTTCCCCTTTTCATAGTTTACGCTTACAACAGGAGATGTTTCAGTTAGTCCATATCCTTCCATAACTGGAATTCCTGCCGCTAAAAAGATTCGAGCTAATCGGGGCTGCAAGGCAGCACTTCCGGATGCAACCGCTTCACATTTGCCTCCAAGGGCTTCTTGCCACTTGCTAAAAATTAATTTACGTGCAATGCCAAGCTTGAATTTATACCAACCGGATTTTCCAATGACATCATATTCTTCTCCTAAAGAAACTGCCCAAAAGAAAAGTTTACGTTTTATTCCAGTTAAGGACTCTCCTTTAGCTATAATTTTATCGTATACTTTTTCTAACAAACGAGGAACTGCCGTAAACACATTTGGTTGCACATCTCTTAAATCGTCCCCAATGGTATCCATTGATTCAGCAAAATAAACTGATACTCCAGTATACTGATACAAATAAAGTAGCATGCGCTCATACACGTGACAAACCGGCAAAAAACTTACAGATTTGGCTTTATAATCAACAGGAAGTCGTGGTTGACAATCTTTTACATTGCTCAATAGATTTTTATGCGCAAGCATCACTCCTTTCGGGTTTCCCGTAGTACCAGATGTGTAGATTAACGTGACTAAATCCTCATAATCAATTGCCGCTTTTCTTTTCTCAATTTCAGCATCCAACTCAGCGTTTGGCGCTGCCAATAATTCCGTCCAAGATGTTGCGTTTGGAACATCATTAAAAGTATAAACTTCTGTTAAAGTTGGTACATTTTCAATAATGGAATTGACTTTTCCTAAAAGCTCTTCATCCGAAACAATACAGAGTTTTACACCGGCATCATTAAAAATATATTCATAAACATCTGCACTAATGGTCGGGTAGACAGGAACACCAATGGCTCCAACCTGTTGAATCCCAATATCACAAATATTCCATTCAGATCGATTATTTGAGATTAAGGCAACTTTATCTCCGGGCTGTATCCCCTTGTTTATAAGACCTCTACTAATGGCATTGGCTTTATCAATATAAGTTTGAGTAGATGTTTTAATCCACTCTCCATTAATTTTATCAGCGAATGCATCTTCCTGAGGAAATTGCTCTAATTGATAATAAGGGATGTCAAATAATCTTTTTACTTCCATATATATAGTTCTTAATGCGTGGTTTTCTTTGTTTTGAAAGATACTAAAAATCCTCTATTAATCGGACATAAGCTAATAATTTTGTAACTTGTAAAAAATAATCGTTAAAAATTTAAAGGACCTGTAACTTTTAGAGTGTTTAGATTGTTTTAGCTGTTTGAAAGGGAACTGAAGCTGATTTTAACCACGCCCTCAATTTGACAAGAAAAGAATACAATATCGCCGTTAAAGAATACTCCGGAAGGTTGTATGGCTATGCTTTGAAGTACTTGAAGAGTGCTGAAGATGCAAATGATATTGTACAAGACGTTTTTGAAAAATTATGGAAAAACAGAAAGAAAGTTGTTACTGAGAAGGCAAAATCTTGGTTGTTTACATGTGCACACAATGCACTTATAAATTTGATCAAGAAAAATAGTCGGATATCATACCAAGCAAATACGGTATCATCTGACACTGCTGTGTGCCATTCTCGGGAATTTGAAATGAAAGAAGTAATAGACAAAAGTCTTGCTAAACTTCCACCAATTCAAAAATCAATTATTCTTCTGCGCGATTTAGAAGGTTATTCATATCAGGAAGTAGGCGAAATACTTGACTTAAGTGAAGCTCAAGTAAAAGTTTATTTGTTCAGAGCCCGAAATAAAATTAAAAAACAGTTAAAAGATCTAACAATACTCGTATGAATATTCCTCAAAATTTTGACAGATGGATGTTCGACTACATGGAGGGCAACCTCTCTCCAGCCGAAGTAGAAACGTTTGAGCAATTTTTATTGCAAAATCCTGGTTTTGAACCAGACGCGTATGCTTGGCAAAATTCAATTATTCCAATTGATACTGTAGTTTATCCGCAACAAAACAGTCTAGAACGAAACAGAAGATTTGCTGGTTGGTTTGGATGGAGCGCAGCTGCTGCTCTAGTCCTATTAATTGGTGTAGGTGGTTACTTTGCCTTAGACTCTAATCGTGATATGGCGAATGATACGCAATTTTCACATTTTTCAAAATCGGCTTTTGAAGCACCATCACAAGGGATTGCAGATAACTACAACGATAGCAACAATACATCTACGAACACTTCTAATACAACAACTGAATTCATTCCTTCTGAGAATGGAAATAACTATGAATCGGACAATTACACAACTGCAGCCCAATATCAAAACCAACTGGCTGTAACTAGTTTGACAAACTCAGGTTATACTGCTGTGACTAATGGAAATGAGGGAGAAGGAATAAGTGCTGATCACACTGCGCAGATAGCTGAAAATTCAAACGATTGGCAAGCGGCTGATTATAATGATGCGGACTATTATGCAACAGTTGACGCAGCTATGAAGCAGGAGCAGGCGAAGTTTGAAGCAGATAGTCATGCGTCAAAATATTTACATAATCCAACTGAAGCGCATGCCGATTTGGATTTGAGAAAAAGAAGCAATGTTAATTACAGTTCGTTTGGTAGTGTTGCAAAACGAATTTTCAGAAAAATAGAACGTATGTTCGGTTACCCAGTTGGACTGGTTAATTTAAGAGATCCAGAATTATTATTACCAGAAAATTCACTTGTATCATCTAATTCTGGTTTTGCAGGCGGTATGTTAATGCCACGTTTCGAAATGAGTTATAGAAATCAGTGGTTAGGATCAGAGATGAATGCAAACAAAGCGCAATTTAGCTTTGATAATTACGTTCATCAAGTGAGAGGTGGATTTGGAATTTCGTTAAACTCAGCGACCTATGGAAATGGAGCCTTTGGCGATTATTCTCTAGATATGACATACTCCCCAAAAATTAGTTTAGGTCCAAATGCAGTGCTTGAACCTGGCATTAAAGTTTCATTGGGCGTTTTAACTGGTAATTCGGAAAAAATGAATGAGACGGGGGATTTTGAGTTGGATAGAGGAATGTTATTGCAAAGCAGTTTTGCTTCAGCAAATAACCAGACAGATAAATTATGGTATAAAGATTATGGGGTAGGATTTGTTTTAAACACCAAATGGTTTTATGCTGGTTTAAGTGCAGACAATCTAGGGCGTCATTTTGCAAATGTGTATCGTGAAGAGGGAAGTACCGAACCCGTTAGAACAGCAGTGCTGTATAGCGCAATAATAGGAGCAGATTATGAATCATCAAATAAAAACATGTCGGCAAGTCCATTTATCGCAGCGCGCCACTTCGGTGAATCAAAAGAAATTTGGGCTGGTGCGAACTTTAGAATAAACCACTTTACAATTGGCGGTTCATACTCTACAAATAATGATTTTACTGCCGCTATGGGTATGAAATTTAAAAACTTTAAAATGATTTACCAGTATGACAGAACAACAACATTGCTCTCGAATGAGAAAATTGGCTCTCATAATTTGGGAATTCGCTTTAATGGAAAAACTAAAAAATCACGTTTCAAATAAACAGAATTTATGAAGAAAATACTTACTTTATTGATAGCGCTGGCGTCGCTCAATGGATTTTCACAAGATCCCGAGTTTACACAATTCTATGCGAACCCGATTTATTTGAATCCGGCAATGGCAGGGACACATGGTTGCCCCCGTATAAATATGAACTATCGTAATCAATGGGCCAATATTTCAGGAGCATTCGTTACAAACAGTGCCTCATACGATCAATTTGTAAATGTTCTTCAAGGTGGAGTAGCACTTTCTATTACAAACGATATGGCGGGTAAGAATACACTAAATTGGACGAGTGTTAATTTAGCTTATTCTTATCACCTGCAAGTTACAAGAAAGTTTACTTTATTATTTGGAGCGCAAGCCGGTTGGAATCAAAAATTCCTAGATTGGAGTAAATTAACTTTTGGAGATCAAATTGATCCTAGAAGAGGGTTTATTTATCAAACTGGAGATTTACCTCGTGGAATTTTCTGGGGTGATGGTGGAAACTGGGGAACAAAAGGGTTTTTTGACCTCTCTGCAGGAATTGTGGGGTATTCAGAGAACTTTTACTTTGGGTTTGCTGCAAAGCACTTAAACACGCCAGAGGAGAGTTTAATCTTAAATCCTGACGGTCAAAGTAATTTGCCAATGCGATTCACTGGTCATGTAGGTGCAAATATTGAATTTGGTAAAGGTTCACAATACGCCAATGTAACCTCAATCTCACCAAACGTTATTTATACGTATCAAGATGGGTTTATGCAGTTGAATGTAGGAACTTATATTAAATACGGAGCGTTTACAGCTGGAGCATGGTGGAGACCGCGTGATGCATTTATTCTTTCAATAGGAATTGATGCTGGTGCTTTCCGATTCGGCTATAGTTATGATATTACAATTTCTGAATTGACAAACGCTTCCGGTGGGTCGCATGAATTGTCATTAGGATTTAACTTGTCTTGTAAAGACAAACCAAAAAGATTTAGAACGATATCTTGCCCGTCGTTCTAGAAAGATAAAATATTTCTTGTGCATATTGTTTGGTTTTAAATATGTGTACAACGGAATATTGGATAAGAGGGGGTGGTTCCCTGATTTGATTTCTTTGTTTTGAGAAGAGCGGTTTTACCCATAAGGTGAACCGCTCTTTTCTATTTTGATTAAGGTTGATATTTTGTGAGATACTGCTAGATTAATTGTTGTAAATGACTTTAAATCTTTGACGTTAGATTTTTAACTGCTTGCAACTCTGTTTCGAATTGAAATCGAATTATTTTGGTCCATGCTGGTGCAACCATTCCGTTTGGAGGTAAATCTAACTGCAGAAATGTGACCTCCATCTCACCCAATATAATTTATACCCATCAACGTGATTTTAAGCAATTGAATATTGGGGCTTATATAAAACACGGCATTGTAACGGCTGGTGTTTGGTGGCGAACTGAGGACGCTTTTATTCTCACTTTTGGAATTGATGCAGGAACTTTTCGATTCGGATATAGCTACGATTTAACTATTTCAGAGTTAACAAATGTCACTGGAGGTTCGCACGAACTTTCGTTAGGGTTTAACTTTCCATGTAAAGGACCTCAAACTAATTATCGAACTTTAGTTTCTCCTAGTTTTTAAGAATGACTTTGGAGCATTTATGCCCAATCATCTTGGATACTAGTTTACTAGGGCTTAGTTATTTTTCAGATATATGATCACTTATCCATGATATTCGACCATTTTTATTGGGTGAATTACCGCACGAACATCTTCTAACGAAGCATTTTCGTTTGAATGATGGGAAACCTATAAAGTATTGGGCTTTTAGAAATTTTTAAAGTCTTCTCATTTAATTTCCATCATAAACCATCACCCCGTCCAAATAAGTTTGCACCACAAAGGTTGATAAAATCTCATTGGATTCAACACGCATAATATCTTGTGTGAGCATGACAAAATCTGCTGCTTTTCCAGCCTCTAATGACCCTCTTTCATCTTCTTCAAAATTTGAATAAGCGGCCCAAATGGTCATTCCCTTTAGTGCTTCTTCTCGGGTTAAAACTTCGTTCGGATAAAATCCATCCTCCGGATAACCATCTCTATCCATCCGCGTAACGGCAGCGTAGAAAGTTTCAAGTGGATAAATTCGCTCAATTGGAAAATCTGTACCTAACACAACTCTTCCTGCTTTATTGAGCAGTTTTTTATACGCATAGGAATAAACTATTCGTTCTGACCCTAATCGTTTTTCCGCCCAACGCATGTCAGAGGTGCAATGTGTAGGTTGAACTGATGGGATAATTCGTATGGATTCAAAAAAGTCAAAATCGGCCTCATTTAACACCTGTGCATGTTCAATTTTCCAACGGTGATCCATTTTATCTTGAATGACTTGCGCATATATATTCAACATAGTTCGGTTGGCGGAATCGCCTATACAATGCGTATTAATTTGATAATCTATTTCTTTCGCTAAACTCGCAATATCAAGCAATTCGATTGTATCTCGGAGCATAAAACCCAAATGGTTGTGTTCATCTGAATATGGTTTTAATAAACAAGCGCCTCTCGATCCTAAAGCGCCGTCTGCAATTATTTTGAACGAACGAATATGCAAATTCCCTTTTTTATAAATGCCTTCTTGTGATGAGAAATCCATGTTATCGGAATCAGGAAAGAGCATAGCATAGTCTTTAATTCTTAAATCTCCATTAGCATACCAATTCATGTAGAGTTCACGATCAACTGATTCAATTCCAGCATCATTAATGGAGGTAAGCCCAGCTGCAAATAGATCATTTTCTGCTTTTTGTAAAAAATCAAGCTTTTGTTCCGCAGGCATTTGAGGAATGCATTTAGCAACTGAATCGTAAGCATTGTCAAGTAATAAACCTGTTAAAACACCGTTTTCAACACCAATAAAACCGCCTGCAATAACTGTTTCAGCTGTAATGCCTGCAATTTCCAAAGCCTTAGCATTTGCAAGTGCCGCGTGACCATCAACCCGTCTAATTAAAAGTGGCTTATCTGGATAAAGTTCGTTGAAAATAGCATTGTTCGGAAACGAATCTATCGCCCATAGCGTTTGATCCCATCCTCGTCCTTCAATCCACTCCAACTCGTTACTTTGCTCGTAAGTTTTGACACGCTCAACCACTTCATTAAATGATCCACAGCCATTTAAATCAACCTCGCTCAATGATTTTGCATAACCTAAAAAGTGACAATGCCCATCATAAAAACCCGGATAAATTGGTCGCATTTGCGCATCTACAATATTGTCACATTTATACCCATTTAAAATTTCGCGCTCCGGCCCAAGTTGAATGATTTTTCCGTCTCTAATGGACATGGCCTCATAAATGGTGAAGTTTTCATCACAAGAATAAATTTGTGCATTATGAACAATTAAATCGGCATTTTCTCCCTGATAGCAGGCTGTAAGTAGCGCCGATACTAGCGTGATAAAGAATAGTTGGTTAAGCCTCATTTTTTAAAGGTTTGAGTGTTATGCATAGCGCAATTAAAAGTAAGAATTCCGCAGCGATTTTATAGCGTACAATGGCGCCTAAAATTGGCGTTGTCCATCCGATTAGCATTAAAATTAATAGTGCTGATATCAAAAAGTAGCCGACTAAATACTTTTCCTCCGGATTGGTTTTTTTTCGATTAAATAAAACAAATACCGCAAATGCAATTAACAATAAATTACTTGTAAAAGGGAAATACTTCAACGCACTGCCGGGGTCCCACGGGTAAGGGCGAATAATTGTGTTCTGCAGAATTTCTGGTAAAGTTGTAAATAGCGCTGATCGATTATAGTTGATTGGAGTTACGGGGATATAGCTGAGTGAGGGCGGTTGCAATAAATAAACATCATATTGTGTTGGACTGGGCACAATTGAAAAAGGATGAAATGCATGCGGACCAAATAATTTATACTCTCCCGCAGTTTTTTTTAATACCGTGATCTTTTTATTGGGTTCCGTTTTGAAATTATCCAGTTGTTCGTAATCAAAAGTACAGAAAGAGGAATCTGTTACAAAGAATATCCCGCCTTTTCCCATGTTAATTAAATCCTTTTGTTTGTAAGATACTTTGTCAAGCAAGTTGAGCTGACTGGGCGCATAGGTTAGTCCGATAAGCACAATCACTATGGCTAATGGAAAAACGTATAATAGTCCTTTTTTCCAATTTGTAAAATGTCCGATAACGAAAATCGGTGCGAGGGCTAATACCGTTAATCCCACATGCGGTTTATTAAATAACAACATCAATATCCCAATGACTAATACCAAAATATTCAGTGCAGAAAATAGTTTGATTAATCTGAATAAACCAAAAAAGAACAAACCGAGCGAAAGAATCAATAAGGATTCCTTCGTGATGCCCGAACTCCAAAATGCAAGGGATGGGAATGCAACCAATAAAAGGAAGAACAAATTTTTATTGGCCATAAAACCAGCAAAAGTTTGGTAGGTCAATAAAATCCCGAGATAAGATAAAAAGGACAAAATGACGGCATGCGTATAAATGTTACCAAAGGATATAAAGTGTACAACTGAATTGATTCGAATGATTAAACGATTGTCATTTATAAAGTCACCATTTTCACCATAACTCCAAATATTCGTCTCACCCAAAATGGTTTGCTCAAATAATAAGGGCTCATCAGCAATACCGACCAAGAGCTTTAAATACTCTAGCGGATTGTTTTGTCCGAACTCACAAAGTATGTGACTATCGTTCATGAAATTGTACGCGTCACCGCATAAAGTGCCGTTACCATAAAACTGACTAAATACTAAAATAAAGGCGAACGAAAAACCTAATTTTATTCCCCAACCTAATAACAACGTGGGTTTAGATAGATTCATTCTCCCCGCTAATCGCCAAAGGCAAAAAAACGTTAAAAACAGAACTATGATAAAGCTGAGTAAATCCATTTGTTGATTCACAAATCTAAGAAAATGAAGGGATAGTGTCAGGTAAGAACGAGAGTAATCTTTAGAATTCCAACGATCATATAAATTGTTGAAAAAAATGGAGAACTATTCTTCTAAAACAAGAACTATAAAGGCGAGATTAATTACTTTTGTGGTCTAAATTTATTTAGCACAACAAATGGATAATAAAACACAAGTACTTGCAACAGTTGAAGACGCTATTGAACTCGGATTATTAGCAGACGAATTTGAGCTGATAAAAGAAGCAATGGGGCGCACACCAAATTTCACAGAACTATCTATATATTCTGTGATGTGGTCAGAACACTGTTCTTATAAAAATTCAATTAAATGGTTAAAAACTTTACCGAAGGACGGACCACATATGTTGGTGAAAGCCGGCGAAGAAAATGCAGGTTTGGTTGATATCGGTGATGGAGTAGGTTGTGTATTTAAAATCGAATCTCACAATCACCCGAGTGCATTAGAACCATATCAAGGTGCTGCAACTGGGGTTGGTGGAATTAACCGAGACATTTTTACCATGGGTGCAAGACCAATAGCGCAATTAAATTCTTTAAGGTTTGGTGATATTGGACTAGAGCGCACAAAATGGTTAGTAAAAGGTGTAGTAAAAGGCATTGGTGATTACGGAAACTCATTTGGAGTTCCAATCATTGGTGGAGAAACCATGTTTGACAAATGCTACAATACAAATCCTTTAGTGAATGCTTTTTCAGCAGGAATTTTAGAAGGTAAAATGATTTCGGCAACGAGTGCAGGTCCTGGTAATCCGGTATATATTGTAGGTTCTGCCACAGGTAAAGACGGAATTGCAGGTGCGGCATTCGCAAGTAAAGATATTACAGAAGAATCTTCAGATGATTTACCATCTGTGCAAGTTGGAGATCCATTTCAAGAAAAACTATTGTTAGAAGCTACTTTAGAGTTAGCAAAAACAGATGCAGTAGTTGGAATGCAAGATATGGGTGCAGCTGGAATTACTTGTTCGTCATGCGAAATGAGTGCAGCTGGAGATAATGTAGGAATGGATATTGACTTATCAAAAGTGCCGACTCGTCAAGACAATATGAAGGATTGGGAAATTCTATTATCAGAATCTCAGGAAAGAATGTTGTGTGTTATTGAAAAGGGAAAAGAAAAGATAGTTGAAGATATTTTTGAAAAATGGGATTTACACGCCGTTCAAATTGGTGTTGTGACGGAAGGCGATACGATTAACTATTCAATGAATGGAGAAGTTGTTGCATCTGTGCCTGCTGATTCATTAGTTTTAGGTGGCGGAGCGCCAATCTATGAGCGTGAGTATACTGAACCAGCTTATTACCAAGAATTTAAAAAATTTAAAATAGAAGATGTTGAGCAGCCTGAAGATTTAAAGGCCGTTGCATTGCAATTATTACAGCATCCAAATATCGCATCTAAAAGGTGGATTTATGAGCAGTATGACTCAATGGTTGGAACAAAAACAATGACAACCAACAGTCCTTCTGATGCAGGTATTTCAAACATTAAAGGCTCAAATCGTGCGTTAGCTATGACGGTTGATTGTAATTCACGCTATGTGAATGCAGATCCAGAAATTGGAACGCAGATTGCGGTTTCAGAAGCAGCAAGAAATATTGTTGTTTCGGGAGGTGTGCCAAGCGCCGTAACAAATTGTTTAAACTTCGGTAATCCATACAATCCGGAATGTTACTGGCAGTTTGTTGGTGCAATTAAAGGAATGAGCGCTGCTTGTTTAAAATTCGGAACACCTGTCACTGGAGGAAACGTTTCATTTTACAATCAAACGGTAATTGGTGGATTAGAAGAACCCGTTTTCCCTACACCTACAATCGGAATGATTGGGGTGGTTGAAGACAAGTCGAAAATCATGACTTTGGATTTCAAATCAAAAGGAGATTTGATTTTCATTATTGGTGAATCTAAAGATGATATTTCTTCATCAGAATATTTGGTTTCTTACCATGGCATTGAAGCTTCACCGGCACCTCATTTCAATTTAGATGACGAGTTTGCCCTTCAAGCAACTATAAAAGGATTAATAACAAATGATTTAATCAACGCCGCACACGATTGTGCAGATGGTGGATTGTTTGTTGCTATGACAGAAATGTCAATGCCAAATAAACTTGGTTTTGATATTGTTACTGATGCGGAAATAAGAGAAGATGCTTTCTTATTTGGTGAAGCACAGAGTAGAGTTGTGGTAACAATCAACGAAGATCAAGAAGAAGAGTTTATCGAATATATGATGAACCAGACCGTTCCATATACCTTATTAGGACATGTGACTAAAGGGAAAATGTGTGTGGATGATGAGCATTTTGGTTATGTAGATGAGATTAAAGATCTTTATGATAATGCTTTAGAAAAAGCATTGGCGTAGATAGATATTAAAACAATAATATGTGAAATAGCGATTCAATTTTGGGTCGCCATTTTTTTATGATGGATAAAAATGTAGTCTGCCAATTAGTTGAGAGACTTTGAATAATCTAAATAAAGGGAAACTTCCGTTAATAATCGAAGTTAATTTCAATGGTCACTTCAGAAAAAGCGCGGAACATTGCAATTACGCCACAATAGCGATCAACAGATATGTTAACTGCCTTAGTCAGTTTTTCACGATCTAAATCTATGCCGGTAAAATGATAAGCAATATGTGTTGATTGATAGATTTTTGGATGTTGATCAGTTAACTTGGCAGTAACCACTATCGTGATCCCATCAACTTCAATTCGCATTTTTTTGATCAATGAACCTAAATCCATTCCAGTACAACCTGCCAATGATGTCAGCATTAATGATTTCGACCGAAGTCCTTGGTCGGTTCCGCCAAATTCTTCAGACGCATCTAGGTTTATTACGCCCTCTTTCGTTTCAGCGGTGAAATGCATGTTACCCTGCCAAGTGGCTTTGACGGTGTTACTCATAGGATTAATTTGAGGCAAAAATAACAAATCTGCCGTGTTTTTAATGAGTTACTGCTGGAATAAATATTGGGGCAATGGGAATCCTACATTGTCTATAAATGTTCAATTTCAAAAACAATGATCTGAATATGGGATTCAAGTTCCTTTGTGTACTTTTAGAA
>Ga0213861_10000564_pt1 | contig 32487 bp, 22 predicted proteins | sample PICome_4_FD_160110 | JGI IMG/M metagenome (GOLD analysis project Ga0213861, IMG submission 160110) | Coastal seawater microbial communities near Pivers Island, North Carolina, United States - PICO131 | ecosystem: Environmental > Aquatic > Marine > Coastal | place: USA: North Carolina... | reverse complement strand
TTTTAATTCAATTCAATTCAATTCAATTCAAAACCAAACGATGATTACAGATATAGCTATAAACAAACCAGAGCCTTTTTTGCCTGAACAACCATTACCACAATTTAATAGATCTATAAATGTTCATCGTGCCATTAAAGGTTTAGAAGCTGGTAAACCTATACTCATAACAGAATTTTATAGTAATGGTTTGGCGCTGCTTAATGAGTTACATAATCATCTTAAAAAAACCTTACCGAACAAGACGTTCCAAGAGCAGCGCACGTATCGGGCGGCATATCGAAAGCTATCCAATCTTATTTATATAAAAATTTCGGACCATAAATTAGCTGTTAAAAAATCGCCAGCTATTGGTTGGTTGTCAAAACTATATCCAGAAACCAGTAATTTTCTATTGCCTTTTTCCAAAGTTCAAGGACTTAATAGCTCATGGCAATGGTTCCAAAAGGGTGTTTTACTTCCTGTATTGCGAAATAAAATTCATCCGTATTATGGTGTTTATTTCCCTACGCGGTTTGATCATTTAATACTTTTTGATAATTGGTTAAAACGTTACGAAGGTCCTAAAAAATCTGTAATAGATGTAGGTATTGGTAGTGGTGTATTGGCTTTTCAAATGGTAAAGCATGGTTTTCAGAAGGTTTCCGGGACAGATACAAACCCTAATGCTATTGTTGGACTCGCAGAGTCTATGGAAGGCACAAAAATGTCTCGGAAAATAGAACTCGATTTCGCATCTTTTTTTGGAAAATGGGACAAGCAGACGGAGTTGATTGTTTTTAATCCGCCTTGGTTGCCAGCATCTCAAGAACTCGATAAAAACGATGAAGCTATTTACTACAACAAAAACCTATTTTCGGAGTTTTTTGCTGAAGCTACAAAAAGACTATTGCCTGGAGGAAAACTTGTTGTTTTGTTCTCCAATTTAGCGCAAATAACAGGTGTTACTAAAGACCACCCTGTTAAAAAGGAATTAGCCAAAGGCGGACGTTTTAAATTGGATACTTGTTTAAATAGAAAAGTAAAAGCGGCTTCAAATAAAACAATGCGCAAACAGGAATGGCGAGCTGAGGAAGAGGTGGAACTTTGGGTTTTGATTAATAAGTAGGTTTTTCTTTATCTAAATACATCCAGAAACACTTGTTGTTTTGGGTTTGAGAGAATTTACGTGTCGAATAATTTTGTGTGAATTGTTTTTGTTAATTAATGTTTGTAATCATTTTAGAATGACCTGAAGCATCACAAATTAAAGTATTTTTTATGATAGTTTGTAATTTATACCCATTACAGAACAGAGCGTTTATATCTTCTAAGTTTTATTTAAAAGATATAAATTAGTAGTTTTAAAGCTTAATTGAATCTTTTTCAATAGTGACTTGTTCTATTGTTTTTAAAAACATTATTTGTGGTAAACTTTCGTAAAAGGGCATATTATTTAATTATGGAATCATTAAAGGGTATTAACGTATTTGGGATAGCTTTTTTTGTATTCTTTTTATTTGCTAAAAATTTAAGTTTTGCCCAAAACCCTGCACATGGCTTAATAAATAAAACTACTTTATCATTTAACTCTACAGATTATAACTTATATGAATTTTCATCAAAGCCTATTGCTGAGAATAAAGTAAAGGTTAAGTATTTGGTTCATGATGCCTATAGAAAATTTATTGAACTTAAAAAAGAAAAAAACATTCTATTAGTTACCGCAGCATCTTACACTTCGGCCTTTTTTAGTAATGGGACGCCAATTGGATTATGTGCTTTTGAAGGTGAATTCCTTAATAAAATGCCCAATCAAATAATGGATGGATTAGTGGTTTCTAATTTTGGAGGGCTTGTGTTGGCGCAGCACGTTTATGATTTGGACATGATAAAGAATGATACTATAGATATTAACTCTCAATTAAATCCAAGAGAAAGTGCGCTAGACTCCTATTTGTTTTACAGTTGGGTTGAAAAAAATAAATTGTCTGTATTTCAAACACAATTGGTTTATTCTCATTTAAAGACAAAAGAAGAAAATTTTAAAAGCCTATATTCGGGATCGGATAGTAAACAAAGGCGGTTTTTGGTAGTGGCTAAAAAAGAAAATATTTTGCGAAACCTTATTGTGGGCTCACCAAAGAGAGATTATGTAATGAAGGCTTCAAAAGATGTTTTTGATATGCTTTCGGGAGAAGGGTACGAAATTCAATTTATACTAAATCTTGATACAGGAAGTAAAAACCTACTGTATGTTAATAACGGTAAATTCCTTGAAAATTTAAAACGAAACACCACAACAAAATTGGCAAGAATTGAACGGGCTTCTAATTTAATTGTTTTTTTCTTTGATAAATGAAACTACTTTTTAATACAAATATGAAAGCAGTTTTTGCTTTGCTTCTAACAATAGGGCAATTAACATGCTTTGCGCAAACAAAAATAGGGACTGATTTTGATAAGGTTAGTCCTGCAGATATTTCAAATGCTGATTATAGTGAATATACATTAAAAGATTTTATAGGGGCTTTTGAAAAGGCTTTGAAAATGAAAACTGATAGCGTAAACAAGAGTTCTATAGCTAAAGGAAATGTTTTACTATCCGTATTAGCAAAGCAGGTTCATAATGGGATTATAGAAAAAAAAATAAACCCTAATTCAAAGATTACAATTCAATTACTTCAACAATTTAGAGAACACAAATATTATATATACCAACCCGAAGTTAGTAAAATCATTAAATTTTTTGGTTATATATGTATGGGTGAATATACCCATATCTATGAAATTATTATAACTAACAAGTTTACATTACCAATGGCTATTACATTTGTTGTATTCTTTTGCTTTATTCTTTTTCATCTAGCGGGTAAGGTAAAATGGAAGTATAAAAGACCAATTAATAAAATTATCATTGGCTTGTTTGTGTTTTTTTTTATCTTTGGAATACGTCTTAAAGCAACATGCGAATGTAATGTTAGCGAATATTCTTTTTATGGTATTCCAATAAATTAATAAAGGTTTTTCATTCTTATAAAAAAATCAAATTAATATGTTTTGTGTTTAAGTCTATTCATGAAAACAAACAAATATGCTACTAAAATGATAAACGCAGACCACCTACAGATATAGATTGAGTTTCTTAAGAATTCATCCATGCTTGAAAGGTTGATAGTGCTCATGTATTCAGCTTTAGATAAGACATTAAATGCGTTTTCAATCTTTTTTTTAGAAATGTAAAGGGTAAGAGGCTCCAGAAAAATAGCGATTATCAGTGTTGCAATAAATGTGTAAATAGGAATATTTTCTTTAATCCTAAATAATTTTGAGTGTGATTTTTTTGCAATTGATATTGCAAAATATATGATAGCGATTAAATATAATCCTATTATAATAGACAAAATAAACAACTTTACTTTTGATACAAAGTAATAATTGTTTTCTAGAACTTGATGAAAAGTGTAATAAATTAGTGAAATTATTATAGAATCAAGAGCCTTAAAAAGGGTAATCCCAAAAAGCATCCATAAGGATTTTTTAACTAATTCAGTGCTCATTTTTTTTCTGTTTAAATAATTCCTAAGCAAATTTTTAAACGAATTATTTTCTTTATAGGTTCATATGCCTGAGTCTTATATAAATAATTTGTTTTCATTTCATTTAAAATTAGTTGAATCGTTTCGTCTTCATCTTTAGGGATTAGTATTATATCACAGACTGCTTTAGATGCTTCTAATGTTGCGTTAGGAATTTGTTCTAAAGCTTTCATATTCATTCCATCTGAAATAATTAATCCTTTAAAATTAAATTTATTTTTTAAAAGCCCAGTAACTATTTTTTTTGAGCATGAAGCTGGAATGTTGAAAGTATTGTATTTAGGATTGTTCTTTATTGCAACATGTGCCACCATTATTGAAATGACACCTTCGTCTATGATAGATTGGTAATTTTCTACTTCTAATAATTCTCCATCAATATAAACAGTATTGAAATGAGTATCACCTTTTACTAAGCCATGCCTAGGAAAATGTTTTGCAGTAGCAACAATATTTTCATTTTGAGTGCTTTTAACAAAAGCGTTGGAAAGAGCAACAACTTTTTGCATATTAGAACCGAAACTTCTATTTTTTATAGCCGAGTTGTTAGGACTAACATCTATAACTGGTGCATAATTTTGATGTACACCTAGTTCTTGTAATTCTTTGCTAATTGTTTTTGCTACAGAATCACTTTCGGAAATGGTTTTTATATCAATTGTATTTTTAACTTTTGTTGAACCTTTAATTCGGCTATTCAAAAGACTTGGCTCTGCATCTGCACTGAATAAGAGTCCAAGAGTATTGTTTTTTTTGGCAACTATATTAAGTTCCTCAATAGCCTTTTTGTGATTTTCTTTTGTGTCCTTCAAAATCACAAATCCACCAACTTTTTTATTTTTAACAAGACGTTTGGCTTTTTTTAAACTATACCCTAATTCACCAATTGAACTTATTATCATTTGAGCTGCCTTATCGGATTCGCTCAATGTATTGAATATATTATCGGTTTTGAAGGCTAATTTACTATCATGTATATAGAAGTCTTTTAACGTAAATTTTTCAAAACTATTAGTTACATTGTTTTTCTCCAATGCATCCGAATCAATAATAACCTGGTTCGTTTTATTTTTATTACAAGAAATAATAACAAAACAAAACAAGTAAAAAAAGATTAAAAAAGTGTGTTTCATAATTCGGTGAATTTTAATGAGCTTCCAACCAATTTAAACCAGTATCGACTTCAACATCTAAAGGCACATCCATTATAAAGGCACTTTCCATTTCGGTTTTTACTAAAGTTTTTATGGTTTCCAATTCGGGTTTATACACATCAAAAACCAATTCATCATGCACTTGTAGTAGCATTTTGGTTTTATAATTGCCAACTTCCAGTTTGTTATGAATATTAATCATGGCAATTTTAATAATATCGGCAGCACTTCCTTGAATAGGTGCATTAACGGCGTTACGTTCTGCAGCGCCACGAACAATGGCATTTCTAGAATTTATATCTTTTAAATAGCGACGACGCCCTAAAACGGTTTGCACATAGCCATTATCGCGGGCAAAATCCACTTGCTCGCTCATATAGGCACGCAATTTTGGATAGGTTTCATAGTAAGTGTCAATAAGTTCTTTGGCTTCGCCACGAGATAAATCGGTTTGGTTGCTAAGCCCAAAAGCAGAAACACCATAAATAATACCAAAGTTTACTGTTTTTGCATTGCCACGTTGTTCTCGTGTCACCTCTTTTAAAGGCACATTAAACACTTTTGAGGCGGTAGACGCATGAATATCCTCGCCGTTTTTAAAGGCTTCAATCATCGTTTCCTCCTTACTTAAAGCGGCGATAATACGGAGTTCTATTTGAGAATAATCGGCAGCTAATAAAATGTAATCTTCATTTCTAGGAACAAAAGCTTTACGCACTTGTCGCCCGCGTTCCGTACGAATAGGTATATTTTGAAGATTCGGATTGTTGCTACTCAAACGTCCAGTGGCAGCAACGGTTTGCATATAGTCGGTATGCACGCGACCTGTAGTTTCTTCTACCTGCGTTGGTAAAGCATCTACATAGGTGCTTTTTAGTTTTGCAAGACCTCTATATTCCAATATATTTTGAATAATGGCGTGGTCTTTGGCTAAATAGCTCAAAATATCTTCACCTGTAGCGTATTGTCCTGTTTTGGTTTTTTTAGGTTTATCAACTAGCTTTAGCTTTTCGAATAAAATAATACCAAGCTGTTTTGGGGAGGCAATATTAAATTCCTCGCCAGCAGCTTCATAAATACTTTTTTCAAGATTTAAAATGTCACTATTAAGGTCTTCCGATAACGAATTTAAGAAATTCACATCTAAATTGATGCCTTCTAATTCCATAGCAGCTAAAACTCGAAGCAACGGAATTTCAATATCATTAAATAATTTTTGAGTGTTGGCTTCGCCTAATTCCTTTTGAAAATGTTCTTTTAGTTGTAATGTGATATCGGTATCTTCAACAGCATATTCGGTTTGTTTTTCTAAAGGAACATCGCGCATTGATAGTTGATTCTTTCCTTTTTTACCAATTAATTCTATTATAGAAATGGGTGTGTAATTCAAATAGGTTTCGGCCAAAACCTCCATATTATGGCGCATATCAGGATTAATCAAATAATGCGCTAACATGGTATCAAATAGTTTGCCTTTAACGTCTACATTATATTTTGCTAAAACTTTAATATCGTATTTTAAATTCTGACCAATTTTTTCAATGGTTTCACTTTCAAAAAACGGACGTAATTGCTCAATGAGTTCTTGAGCTTCATCTTTATTTTCTGGAAATGGCATGTAAAACCCTTTACCAATTTCCCAAGAAAAAGCTATCCCTACGAGCTCTGCCGTTAAAGGATTTAAACCTGTAGTTTCAGTATCAAAACATACAGCCGTTTGATTCATTAAGTTTTTAATAAAAAGCTTGGTTGCCATTCCAGGTGTTACACTTTGGTAGAAATGTGAAGTTGTTTCAGAAGTTTTTCGAGTAAACTCTGAAACCGTTTCTGTTTGAGGCGCACTAGAAGGATCTCCTCCAAATAATGAAAATTGTCCTGCACCTGCCGAAGCTTGTTCTTTAGGTGTTGTTTTAGTTTCCGTTGCTTTTTTAGGAGTTTCAGATGGACTAGTTTCGGCTTGAACAGTAAATGTTTTGGTGAAATTATCAATCATTCTTCTAAACTCTAACTCTTGAAATATTTCGGTAACTTTAGGAATGTCCGGGTGGTCTAATTCAAAATCTTTCGCATTAAAAGTCACAGGAACATCAAGCATAATGGTAGCTAGCTTTTTTGAAAGTAGGCCTAATTCGCCATTGGCTTCAATCTTTTCTTTCATTTTGCCTTTTAGCTCGTGTGTATTGGCTAAAAGATTTTCCATACTACCATAGGCTGCTAAAAACTTTTTTGCTGTTTTTTCGCCAACACCAGGTAGCCCTGGAATATTATCACTAGCATCCCCCATCATCCCTAAAAAATCAATGACTTGCAATGGATTAGTAACTTCAAACTTTTTCTGAACTTCAGGAATGCCCCAAGTTTCGTAACCACCGCCAAACATAGGGCGATACATAAAAATATTTTCAGAAACCAATTGAGCAAAATCCTTATCAGGCGTCACCATAAAGGTTTGATAGCCTTCTTTTTCAGCTTGCTTTGCTAGTGTTCCAATCACATCATCGGCTTCATAACCAACTTTTTCCATTATAGGAATATGCATAGCTTTTAAAATATCTTGAATAATGGGAACTGCAATTTTTATAGCTTCTGGAGTTTCATCTCTATTAGCTTTATAAGCTTCAAACATTTCGACCCGGTCCGCACTTCCGCCATTATCAAAACAGACAGCCAAATGGTCTGGGCGTTCTCGTTTTATAACATCTAAAAGTGAATTCATAAACCCCATAATCGCTGAGGTATCAAGGCCTTTTGAATTAATTCTTGGGTTTTTTATAAAGGCATAGTAGCCACGGAAAATTAATGCGAAAGCATCAACTAAAAAGACACGTTTGTTGTCGGACATATTTTTGTTTTGTTGAAGACTATAAAACTACGAAACTTAATTGTGGCATTGAAATGCAATTTGTAATTTTCCCAAGTTAATTTTATATATATGAATATATTCTCAATTGCCATACATGGTGGCGCAGGAACTTTGGTAAAAGGTATGATGACACTAGAGTTAGAATCTCGATATAAACAGGCTTTAAAAATTGCTTTAGAAAAAGGCTATGCTGTTTTAGAAAAAGGCGGTACAGCTGTTGATGCGGTTGAAGAGGCTGTAAAACTCTTGGAAGATTCTCCACTATTTAACGCAGGGAAAGGAAGTGTGTTTACTGCAAACGAAACACATGAAATGGACGCTTCTATAATGGATGGTAAAACTTTGAATGCCGGTGCTGTGAGTTTAATTTCAGGAATTAAAAACCCTGTAGGTTTAGCTAGAGATGTGATGGAAAAAAGTGAGCATGTATTTTTAGCTGGAGAAGGCGCCATGCAATTTGCAAAACAATTAGATTATAAAATTGAAGAAGCCCAATATTTTTATGATGAATTTCGCCATAAGCAATGGTTGGAAATAAAAGATACAGATAGTTTTCAGTTAGATCATGCCACTAAAAAAGATTCAAAATTTGGAACTGTTGGCGCAGTGGCTTGTGATCAAGAAGGGAATATTGCAGCAGCGACATCAACAGGAGGAATGACCAATAAGAAATGGGGACGTGTAGGAGATAGCCCAATGATTGGCGCTGGTAATTATGCTAATAATAAAACATGCGCTATTAGTTGCACGGGAAGCGGGGAGTTTTTTATTCGTGGTGTAGTTGCTTATGATGTGGCTTGCCTTATAGAGCATAAAGGGCTGTCTCTTCAAGAGGCTTCAAACGAAGTTATTAATAAACGCATACTTGAAATAAAAGGGGATGGCGGCTTAATAGCTGTAGATGTTGAAGGAAATATTGCCATGCCTTTTAATACTGAAGGGATGTATCGCGCGAGTAAAACGTCCAAAGGGGAAGCCGAAATTTCTATTTGTAAATAAAATCCCTTTGAAAAAAGGGATCTCTTGATTCTGAACGATGCATATGAACTGTTTCTAGATTATGCGTTAGGGATAGAAACGACATCCTTTGTGCGAATCTTCTAATATTAAGGCTATATATTTAAAACTAGAGATGTATTGCTAATGAGATCCCGAAGCAAGTTCGGGACTGCTTCGCAGAAAGATATAGTGTATAGCCCGACCTTTAGGTAACGCCTAAAAAATTTATAAGATTCTTGTCCGCGAAGTAGATTTAAATAAAAGGGGCTTCAATTGGTAGTACAGTGACCTTTCTGTTTTTTATATTGTATTGATCGCTATTAGAAAGTACGTGAACCGTCATGTTTGCAATGGTCATTGGTGTGCCCTCTTCTAATAATTTTTCATTGTTATGAGTGAGTTTGCTGCCATCAAAAACAATCGCCATTCCTGATCCTATTACGGTGCAATCATTGCCGTTTTTTATAATCATTCCGGTGTCTTCAGCAAGACCTATACCGATAAGTTTTGGGAATTTAGCAACAGCTTCACTTTGTCTTCCAAATCGGCCACGTCTAATAAAATGGGTGTCAATAATTAATTCTGGAATTAAACCTAAGCCAGTATACATAGCAACTGCACCTTTTATGAAGGCCTCTTTTGGGCTACCGCCGGCAATCATTTCATTGGTCATAACCATAGCGCCAGCACTTGTTCCAGCAATTACAAATCCTGCTTCGTTTTTATAACGATCAAGCATTATGTCATGAATGGTAGTTGTGCCAATATGCTGCGTTATCTTTGATTGATTTCCTCCAGAAAACATGATGCAATTTGCAGATTTTATTAAATCTATAGAACTCTTTTTCTCAGAATCTTCTTTGCTTCTAATATCTAAAACATGTACATTGGTACAACCTAATTTTGCGAAGGCGCTCAAGTAATTTTCACCAACTTCTACAGGAATACTTGATGCCGTAGGAATCACCACTATTTTTGCATCGATGCCTCCAGCTTCCTTCACGACATGAAAATGTATTAACAAAAATCACCACAAATGAGTTAACACTAACCATTATAAAAGATGCTGGTTATACTTTGGATTCTGTTATCCCTTAAGGAGAAAAACTGATTTTAAAAGATACAGCAAACTTAAGTACAGGTGGAACTGCTGAGGATATTACAGATATTATTCACCCTGCAAATGTGAGTATGGCAGAACGTATTTCTAAAATAATTGACTTAGATATTTGCGGTATCGATATTATGACTACAGATATTTCTAAACCAATATCTGAAACTGGAGGCGCCGTATTAGAAGTAAACGCTGGACCAGGATTTAGAATGCACTTGGCACCAACCAACGGATTACCTCGTAATGTAGCAGCTCCAGTAATTGATAAATTATTTCCTCAAAAAGGTGATACAGGACGTATTCCTATTATCGCAATATCTGGAACTAATGGAAAAACAACAACCACCCGTTTAATTGCTCATATTGCAAAAATGAAAGGGTATCGTGTAGGTTATACAACAAGTGATGGTGTTTATATTCAAAATAGACTACTTATGACTGGTGATTGCACAGGACCCGCAAGTACAGAGTTTGTGCTTAAAGATCCAACAGTGAATTTTGCGGTTTTAGAATGTGCTAGAGGCGGTTTATTACGCGCAGGATTAGGATTTAAAAAATGTGATGTGGCTGTTGTTACTAACGTAGCAGCAGATCATTTAGGATTAAAAGGAATTCATACTATTGAACAGTTGGCTAAAGTAAAAGCCGTTGTGCCAGAAACGGTATTGCCCGATGGTTATGCTATTTTAAATGCGGATGATGACTTAGTTTACGATATGCGTCGTAATCTAGAATGTAATGTTGCTCTATTTTCAATGGATGAAAACAACCCAAGAATAAAAGCTTTGCAACGCTTAAATGGTATTACCGCGGTTTATGAAAATGGATATGTAACTATATGCAGAGGTGAATGGAAAATGAGATTGATGAAAGCGGAGAATATTCCATTAACGTATGGAGGAAAAGCCAAATTCATGATTCAAAATGTGTTAGGTGCGGTATTAGCAGCTCATGTACAGGGTATTAGTATTGAAGATATGAAAGCAGCTTTAGAAACATTTATTCCTTCCGCTGCTCAAACGCCTGGCCGTTTGAATTTATTTGAATTTAATAACTTCACTATTCTGTTAGATTACGCTCACAATCCAGCAGGTATGAGAGCGCTTCAAAAATTTGTAGAAGAACTAGATGCAACAGTTAAGGTTGGAATTATTGCGGGTATTGGTGATAGGCGCGTTGAAGACAATAACGAAATGGGTAGCATCGCAGCAGAAATGTTTGATGAAATTATTATACGTCAGGATAAACGTTTGCGCGGAAAAACGGAGGAAGAGCTTATTAAGATGTTGAATGATGGCATTATAATGAAAGACCCAAATAAGAAAACAACCATCATCCCTTCTGAAAAAGAAGCCATTACTCATGCCGTTAAGAATGCAGTAAAAGGGTCTCTTATTGTGCTTTGCAGCGATGTTATTCCAGACGCTTTATATTTGGTTCAGAAGTTAAAAGAGCAAGAAGCTAAAGGAGAGTTGGTATTCGATGATTAATTGTCACACATTTTCTTTAACAATTTAATAAGATTAAAGGGGATTGTTATTCATTAACTTTGCAAATAAAAATTGATATGCTTCGTTGGATAATTTTCCTTGCCATTTTTGGATTGCTGGATTTATATGCATTTCAGGCATTTAAAACCGTTAGCAAAAATAACTGGATTCGAATATTATATTGGCTAATTACAGTTCTAGTCTTGGGTAATTTTGTGTTCCAATATTATGGCTTGAACAGGCGTGATGGGTTTTCGCATGTACACGCATATGCATTTGGTTTTTTTATAGCCATTTTAGTTCCGAAAATGATTTTATTATTGGGCATGTTTGCCGAGGATGTTTTTAGATTACCTCAAGCCATTTATCGATATTTTACAGCGGGTGAGACAGTAAGCGGAAACTATTTTGCTTCCAGAAGACAATTTATTAGCAAGCTGGCAATGGGTTTGGCAGCAATTCCATTAGCGTCTATTATTTATGGCATTTATAGAGGAAAGTATAACTATAAAGTTTTAAAATACACCTTGCATTTTGAAGATTTACCAGCAGCTTTTGATGGTTATAAACTTACCCAAATCAGCGATATACATTCTGGTAGTTTTGATAATATGGAAAAGGTGAAGTATGCTGTTGATTTAATTAATGAACAAGAAAGCGATGTGATTTTATTTACTGGTGATATGGTAAATAATACAGTTGAAGAATTAGTGCCGTATAAAGATGTTTTTAATAAATTAAAAGCTAAAGATGGCTTGTTTTCGGTTCTTGGGAATCATGATTATGGTGATTATGTACAGTGGGATTCTGATGAAGCAAAACATAAAAATTTAGAAGATTTAAAAAGCCTTCAAAAAGAAATTGGATTCAATGTTCTTTTAAATGAAAGTAAATTTCTAGAAAAAAATGGCGACCGTATAGCTATTGTTGGTGTTGAAAACTGGGGAGCAGGCGGATTTAAAAAGGCTGGAGATTTAAAAAAGGCATCTCAAAATATAAACGAAAACGATTTTAAGATATTAATGAGTCACGACCCATCACATTGGGAAAAAGAAGTTATTCAAGACGACTATCACTACCATTTAACATTAAGTGGGCATACTCATGGTATGCAATTTGGTATAGAGATACCAGGTTGGTTTAAATGGAGCCCAGTAAAATGGCGTTATAAATATTGGGCGGGTATTTATCAAGAGCTGGGCCAATATATTAATGTTAATCGAGGATTTGGATATTTAGCGTTTCCTGGGCGTGTTGGAATTTGGCCAGAAATAACGGTTATAGAACTTAAAAAAGGCACAAATAATGCATAGTTGTTAAGAAATGTTATATTTACTATGTGATTTTATTTTTGATGTTAAGGAGATAGTGAGGCTATTTTTAACACGATAGATAAAAAAAGAAATAAAAATTGTAAGTTTGTAAGGGTACTTTTCATTAATAAATAATAAAGTATGTCGAAATTTGGAGAACTTATAGATGTAGAAATTCCAGTTTTGTTAGATTTTTACACAGAATGGGATGATCAATCCGAGCCAATGCATCTTATTTTAAGAGATGTTGCCGCAGCTTTAGGAGATAAGGCAAAGGTTATAAAAATTGATATTGAAAAAAACCAAGAACTTGCTGAAGCTCTTCGGGTGAAGACTTTACCCACCCTTATCATTTATAAAGATGGCGAAATGAAATGGCGCCAAAGTGGCGAGCAAGACGCTAATACACTTATAGGTATTATTCAAGAATATATCTAAATTCCTAAAACGTAATATTTAAATATTTGGACGCCTGCCTGCCGTAAGGTAGGTTACCACAAGGGTCGGGCTTTCCACTATATCTTTTTAAAGACGTCATTGCGAGGAGAGAGCGACGTCGCAATCTGTTAGATTATAGTTCTAAACAATCTTTACTTTTGTAAGTTTTAAAAAGGATGCCGTTTCAATCCCTAACGCAAATCAGAACATTAAATCACCTTCATCACACGTTTTAAACAATAGAGTTTAAAGCTTTAAAAGAATATCCTCTTTCGCTAAAATGTTTCAATACTTCAGGTAAGGCATATTGCATATTTTTTGAAGCCTTTACACTATCATGAAAAACAATAACACTACCATTTGTTGCTTTTGTGAGCACGTTCTCTAAACAATTTTCCTTTTCAATAGTATGGTCCCAATCAAAAGATAAAACATCCCACATAATTATTTTGTAACCCAATTTCATGAGTTTTTTACCTTGTTTAGGAGTTATTTGTCCATAAGGAGGCCTAAAAAGATTGGCGATCTTGAAGTCTTGGAATTTAGATTGGAGAATTTGAAAATGTATTGCCTCTTGCGCTTCACCTATATTATTTAGATAATCTTTAGCCTTAGTTTTCCAACCCCTTATATGGTTTTGTGTATGGTTACCAATAGCGTGTCCATCTTTCAAAATACCCTGAAAAATCTCAGGATGTTTTTCAATGTTATTTCCAATACAAAAAAAAGTAGCTTTAGCGTTGTGTTGCTTTAATACATCTAAGGTCCAATTGGTTATTTCAGGAGTTGGGCCATCATCAAAAGTTAAGTAAATAACTTTTTCGGTAGTCGAAATGTCCCAAATATAATTTGGGAATAGTTTCTTAGCAATCCATGGCGTTTTTATAGGAGTGAAGGACATGCCTTAGGGTTGATTAATTGGAACTATCACTATCTATTTGTAACCCGCTATCAACCGGAATGTCTTTATCTGTTCTAATGATATCTTCAGGTTCATCTTCACCATAAAAATGATTGAAAGACCTTAGGTAATTGTTAAAAATGTCTCCTTCAGCTTCTGCAAAATCAATATCATATTTTATTAAAACATCAACTAAGCCTTTATAACGCTGTATGTCCGTGTAAATATCTTCAAACAAACGTTCTTGCTTATCAACTTTTAAACTACTGTAGTACGATAAGTTTTCTTGATATTTCTTAGCAACGTCCATAAATAGTCGTTGTGCTTTCTCTTTATTGCCAACTTCATAATACGCCCCGATATAAGGTTCTAAAAGGGTGTAATAGCCAAAGTATTCTACCGGCATATTATCCATAGCAATATCAGCTACTTCTTCAGCTTTATCCAGTTTATCTTCATTAATTAACTGTTCTGCTAAACGCGCTAAATTACCTCTATACGTGATTGAGTTTTTACGTGTTTCAACATCATGATAAATGTCTGAACTCCCACTATTACCCCAATCCCAATTTTTAACTTTTTCATACATCAATTCACTGTCAACACGCCCCATATCAAAAGGATTAGCTCTATCTACTGGTGTTTTAATAGGTACTAGCTTGTAGCACATACCATCTAATTGTAGATAATCTTTCATCCAAATGTAATCGTCATCACCAAAACTACCACCTGTAAAATAAATTGGGCGTTTCCATTCGTTATTGGCAACGATATCTAACATCAATAATCGGTTTTTGTACAGGGCACCACCAGAAATTTTAATATCAATATGCGGTACAATCTTATCTGCGTCCTCAGGTTTTACTATGCCAGATTTTAATGCATTTTCTTTGTTTACTGGAATTCTTAAATAAGGTGTAGGCAAATAGGTGGCATTGGCATCTTGGCTTCTAACATCAGATAAGTCTATACCGCGCTGCTCCAACACATATTTGTATTTTGTTTTCGGGTTATCACTTGCAACAAAATCTAAAAATTGCTTAACCTCGAGAGTATCATTGATTACTTGTTGGATTATAATATAATCATTAGTACCATATTTATATAAGTCATGAGTAAGTTGTGACGGCACAGGGTCGCTCTCATAAGCCTTACGCTTCATTTGGTCTATATACCAATCCGTTTGAAATAAACTGGTATTAACAACACGTACATCGGTTCTATAGCCTTCAATTTCTTGAGCATACCACAAGGCAAAAGTATCGTTGTCACCAATGGTAAATAGAATACCATTTTCAGCACAGGAATCTAAATACATCTTAGCCATAGCTTTTGCAGTGTATTTACCAGATCGATCATGGTCATCCCAATTATTGGCGGCTAAAATCCCAGGAACCAGTATTAAACATGCAACGGTAACAATTGGAGCAGCTAGTGTTTTAGGCATATACTTTTTAAGAACATCGTAAATAGCATAAACTCCAAAACCAATCCACAGCGCAAATACATAAAAAGAGCCTACTACAGAATAGTCACGTTCTCTAGGTTCAAAAGGGCGCACGTTTGTATAAACTTGAATAGCGATTCCTGTAAATAAGAAAAATACAAGCATCACCCAAAATAGTTTTTTGTCTTTGTTGAATAAAAAGAAAAACCCAATAAGCCCTAAAATTAAAGGCAATAAATAGTAAGCATTTCTGGCTTTATTGTTTTTAACATCACTCGGTAAATTTTCTTGAGACATGCCCAAGTGCATTTCATCAATAGGTTTTATACCCGAAATCCAATTCCCGTGATTGTCATATCGACCTTGAATATCATCTTGTCTTCCAGAAAAATTCCACATAAAATAACGCCAATACATATAACCCAGTTGGTATTCAAATAGGTAAACAATATTACTTGCTAAAGACGGTTTTTCTATATTAATGTAGTCTTTAAACTGCTTTAAGAAATCGTTATAATCTTCATAATCAATATTGCCTTGAGCCACATCGTTTCTAAAATTTGTAACGGCAGTGCGCAACTCATTTTCCATTTGATAATCTGGCTTCAGTTTAAAATCTAAAAAACCAGAAAACATCATATAATTTTCAGCATGCTCAGTACTCCACATTCGCGGAAGGAAAGAAGCATGTTTTGAATTATAATTCTGTTTAGCATTTTTCCAATCATTAACTACAACGTATTCACCTTTTTCTTCGTCTTTTTCATATTTGGGTTTATCATCTAGATAAGGATTGTTCTCATCTAAATAGGCGTATTGGTCTGTAAACTGAGGGCCATAAAACAAGTGTGTTTCAGGATATTGTTCTAAGTTATAATAAGCTAATAACTCTCTAGCACTAGAAGGGTTGTTCTCATTAATAACCACATTTGCATTGGCGCGAATAGGTAATAGTAACCACGTGGAAAAACCAATAATAACAAAGGTTAAACAAAGAACACCTGTGTTTAAATGGGTGTAATTTTTTTGACGTGTATACTTTAAAGCGTAAAATATAATAGCTACCAAAGCAATGCCAGCAATGATAGATCCCGAATTAAAAGGTAACCCAATACTATTCACAAAAAACACCTCAAAAGCACTAAATATTCTAAGGATGTTTGGCGCTAATAATTTAAACACAAAAAGAAGGACACCAACAGAGACGACATTCGCAATTATAAAATTTTGAATGGTAACCGTTTTGTGGTTTTTAAAATAATAAATAAGGCCGATAGCTGGAATAGTTAATAGCCCCATAAAGTGAACTCCAAATGATAAACCGATAACAAAAGCGATTAAAATAAGCCATCGATTACCTCGTGGTTTATCCATGTCTTGTTCCCAGCGCAGTCCAAGCCAAAATAAAACGGCCATAATTAAAGTAGCCATGGCGTAAACCTCAGTTTCAACCGCATTAAACCAAAACGAGTCTGTAAAAGCAAAAGCTAAACTACCTACTAATCCGCTACCTAAAATAGCCATGGTTTTTCCTTGAGACATATCCTTTTCGCCTCCAACCAACTTTTTTAGCAATAAAGTAATGGTCCAAAACATAAATAAAATAGTAAATGCACTAGCTATGGCACTCATCATATTCATCATAAAGCCAACTTGCGAAGGTTCAAAAGCAAACATAGAGAAAAAGGCACCCATCATTTGAAATAAAGGTGCTCCTGGAGGGTGACCTACCTGAAGTTTAGCCGAAGTTAAAATATATTCACCTGCATCCCAAAAACTCACTGTAGGTTCAACTGTTAAACTATATGTTATAAGCGCTATTAAAAAAGAAAACCAACCTAAAATGGTATTCCATTTTTTATAGTTTAAATGTGCCATTTGTATATGTATTTATTTGCTTTGGCGAATTTAACAATAAATATGAAATGACACATAACTATTTAGTTTGTCTTAACATATAAGAAAAAGACCCAAAGGCATAAAGAAATAAAATAATAATAACCGTAAACTCTTGGTATCACAAACGTTTTTAATTAATCGTTGCCTAATGATGATTATTTTTTAAAAAATACTTGTGCAAAGAAAATTTTATATTAAATTTGCACTCTCTTTTGAGATTTTGGCCTATGGTGTAACTGGTAACACGTTTGTTTTTGGTGCAAAAGAGTATAGGTTCGAGACCTATTGGGCCAACATTAATTGAAGTCCTAATCATGAAAATGGTTAGGATTTTTTTATTTTGTTAAAACCATATAATGCAAGTAGTTTATTCTGCACGGAGCCGGCAGAAGTAGTGGGCCAACAAAAAAAGTCTTTCAGTTTTTGAAAGACTTTTTTTGTTTTTATGAAATTAAGTTTTTTAAATCTTAAAAGTAATCACAGGCCTTTTAGCATGATTAACCAAATCTTCACTAATGCTGCCATTAAAGAAATGAGAAATACCTTGTCTGCCATGGGTGCTCATAACAATTAAATCAGCATTTACAGATTTCGAAAAATTCATAATCCCTTTTTCAATAGTCACATCATTATAAATATTCATGCTGGAGTTTGAAAAATTAGATGAGTTAGCAAAATCTTGCATACGTTCATTAGCATGCTCAGATGTAATAAACCTTTGAGGCGTGTTAACCATAAGTAAATGTGTTTTTGCGCCTAAAATCTTAGTAAATTCAATCGCTTTAACATAAGCTGTTTTGCGTTCTTCCTTAAAGTCAGAAGCAAACACGATATTATCAACATTAAAGGTTTCATGTTCTTTTTTAATCACAAGAACAGGTGTTTCAGAAGTTCTAACTACTTTTTCAGTATTACTTCCAATAAGCATTTCTTTTAAACCGCTAACTCCGTTTGAACCCATTATTACCAGGTCGATATCATGTTTTTTACATGTATGAAAAACACCTTTAAAGATTTCATTAAAATCCACAGTTTCGTGCACAACTATATCATGCAAGTAGTCTTTATCCAATAAGTTTTCAAACTTTTTATGAGCCAATTTCATAAAAAATACGGCTTCGGGTAAATCACTATGAGAACTCATGGCGTCTACTTTTTGCAATGGTATTTCAAGAATATGTAGCAAATAAATTTCAGCGTTATGGGCTCTAGCCATTTGCGCAGCTACTTTTAAAGCATTTTCAGCTTGAGTAGAGAAATCGGTGGGGACTAATATTTTTTTCATAATAAGTAAGTTGCTTTGTGTCTAAATTTATGAAAAATACCTTTAGAAATCAATAAAATATTATATATTTGCACCGTTGAAAGGCGAAATTAATGATATGAGGGGACGGAAAGTCCCCTCTTTTTATACTTAAAATGTTTAAAACTAAAGTTACAGAATTACTTGATACGGCGTTAATTGAACGTCCAGATTTGTTTTTAATTGATTTCTCGATCAGTAGTGAAAATCATATTAAAGTGATTGTTGATGGCGATAACGGGGTTTTAGTCGAAGACTGTATATTTATTAGTAGAGCCATTGAGAATAATTTAGATAGAGAAGAACATGATTTTTCTTTAGAAGTTATGTCGGGGGGAGCAGCAGCTCCATTAACACACAAACGCCAATATAAAAAAAACATTAAAAGAACGCTTAAAGTAAGAACGAGCTCTGAAGAAATAGAAGGGACACTTGCCGAAGCAACTGATGATAATATTACATTAGAGTGGAAAGTTAGAGAGCCAAAACCAATAGGAAAAGGCAAAGTAACTGTAAAGAAGGAAGCAAATATTCCTTATGAAAATATTGTAGAAGCAAAAGTTATGATTAAATTTTAATTTAAAGATTTATGGAAAATGTCGCATTAATTGAATCTTTTTCAGAATTCAAAGATGATAAGCTAATTGACAGAGTAACGTTAATGGCGATTTTAGAAGATGTATTTAGAAGTGCCTTAAAAAAGAAGTTTGGCGATGATGATAATTTTGATATTATTGTTAATCCAGATAAAGGTGATTTAGAAATATGGAGAAATAGAATTGTAGTTGCTGATGGTGAAGTTGAAGAGCCTAATCAAGAAATTTCTTTAACTGAAGCTCGTAAAATCGAGCCAGATTTTGAAGTTGGTGAAGATGTGTCGGAGGAAGTAAAGCTTATTAATTTAGGAAGACGTGCTATTTTAGCATTACGTCAAAACCTAATTTCTAAAATACATGAGCACGATAATACCATAATCTATAAGCAATTTAAAGATTTAATTGGAGAAATATATACAGCAGAGGTACACCATATCCGTCACAGAGCAGTCATCTTATTAGATGATGATGGAAATGAAATTATACTGCCAAAAGACAGACAAATACCTTCTGATTTCTTTAGAAAAGGAGATAATGTAAGAGGTGTAATTGATAGCGTAGAGCTTAAAGGGGCAAAACCAACTATTATCATGTCTAGAAGCTCTCCAGCATTTTTAGAAAAATTATTTGAACAAGAAATACCAGAGGTTTTTGATGGTTTAATTACAATTAAACATGTAGTAAGAATTCCTGGTGAAAAAGCCAAAGTAGCTGTTGATTCTTATGATGATAGAATTGATCCAGTTGGTGCTTGTGTTGGTATGAAAGGTTCAAGAATTCACGGTATTGTTCGTGAGTTAGGAAACGAAAATATTGATGTTATTAACTATACAAATAACTTACAATTATTTATTACTAGAGCTTTAAGTCCTGCACGTGTTACATCTATTAAATTAGATGAAGAAAACAAGCGTGCTGAGGTTATACTTAAACCTGAAGAAGTAAGTAAAGCTATTGGTAGAGGTGGCCACAATATTCGTTTAGCTGGTCAATTAACGGGTTATGAAATTGATGTATTCAGAGAAGGTGCTGAAGAAGATGTTGAATTACGTGAGTTCACTGATGAAATTGAAGGATGGGTTATTGATGAGTTTAGTAAGGCAGGTTTAGATACTGCTAAAAGTATATTAGAACAAGATGTTATTGATCTTGTTAAGAGAACAGATTTGGAAGAGGAAACAATCAAAGATGTTATTAGAATTCTGAAAGAAGAATTTGAAGAATAGTAAATAATAGTGCAGATTTGCATTTAATTATGCCTGAAAAGGTGTAATACATATATTTTGAGTATTTTAAAGGCGATTTATGGCTGAAACAATTAGATTAAATAAAGTATTACGTGAGCTTAATATCTCTCTAGATCGTGCTGTAGAATTTTTGGATTCTAAAGGTGTAGAAATAGAGAAGCGTCCCACTACAAAAATTTCTGAGGAAACTCATAACCTTCTTTCAGACGAATTTGAGACGGATGCTAACAAGAAAGTAAAGTCTCAAGAAGTAAGTGAAGCTAAGCTAAAGGAAAAGGAAGATTTACGTATTAAACGTGAAATAGAATTAGAAGCAAAGCAAAAAGCACAAGAAGCGAGAGAAAAAGCTAGGCAAGAGGAAGTGGTTAAAGCTTCAAAAACACTTTCAGGACCTAAAACTATTGGAAAAATAGATTTAGACTCTAAGAAGAAGGCAGAAGAAGAACCTGCTGCGCCTGTCGAAGATATTGTTGAAGAAGTTAAAGTAGCAGTAAAGGAAGAGGTTAAGAAAGAGGTAAAGGAGGAAGTTGTAAAAGAAAAAACTCCTAAAGCTGAAACTAAACCGGCTACTGAGAAAAAAGAAATTTCAAAACCTGCACCTAAACAAGTTGTTGTTGATGGCGAGTTAGTAACTCCAGATGAGAAAGTTGAAACTCAGTATAAAAAACTTACAGGTCCTAAAATATCTGGAGATAAAATTGATTTATCTCAGTTTAATAAGCCTAAAAAGAAAAAGGAAGAGAGGAAACCAGTAGTAAAAGCTGGAGATGCGAATAAGAAAAAACGCCGCCGTATTAGTAAAGCAGGGGCTCCTCAATCTGGTAATGGAAATAGACCAGGTGGTGTAAATAGACCTGGAGGAAATGATAGGTTTAAAGGAAAACCAGGACCAGGACGCCGTAATGTTCCAAAAGAAGAACCTAGTGAAGAAGATGTTAAAAAGCAAGTGCGAGAAACACTTGAAAAACTTCAGGGTAAATCAAGTAGAGGGAAAGGTGCTAAATACAGAAGAGATAAAAGAGATCAGCACAGAGAGCAAACTGAAATTGATCAACAAATAGAAGAAGCTGAAAGCAAGATTATTAAAGTAACAGAATTTGTTACTGCTAGTGAAATGGCAACCATGATGGATGTTGGCGTAACTGAAATTATTTCAGCATGTATGTCACTTGGTATGATGGTAACTATGAATCAGCGTTTAGATGCTGAAACACTTACGATTGTTGCTGAAGAATTTGGATATCAAGTAGAATTTGTAACAACTGATATTGAAGAATCAATAGAAGAAGTTGAAGATAAACCAGAAGATTTAAAACCACGTGCGCCAATTGTTACAGTAATGGGTCACGTTGATCATGGTAAAACCTCGCTTCTTGATTATATTCGTCAAGAAAATGTAATTGCAGGAGAATCAGGTGGTATTACACAGCACATTGGTGCTTACGGGGTAGAATTAGAAGGTGGTCAGAAAATAGCGTTTTTAGATACTCCAGGTCACGAGGCCTTTACGGCAATGCGTGCTCGTGGAGCTCAAGTTACAGACATCGCTATTATTGTAGCTGCTGCAGATGATGATATTATGCCGCAAACTAAAGAAGCAATTTCACATGCTCAGGCAGCAGGAGTTCCTATAGTTTTTGCAATTAATAAAATAGATAAGCCAGACGCTAATCCTGAAAAAATTAAAGATGGATTAGCCCAAATGAACTTATTAGTTGAAGATTGGGGAGGGAAAATTCAATCTCAAGATATTTCAGCTAAAGAAGGAACTGGAGTTAAAGAATTATTAGAAAAGGTATTGCTTGAAGCAGAATTATTAGAGCTTAAAGCAAATCCAGATAAACCAGCTGTTGGTACTGTAGTTGAAGCTTTTTTAGATAAAGGTAGAGGTTACATATCAACAATATTAGTACAAGCTGGAACCCTAAAAGTGGGTGATTATGTTTTAGCAGGTCAGCATAGTGGTAAAGTAAAAGCCATGCATGATGAACGAGGGAATGATGTCGTTGAAGCTGGTCCTTCAATACCTGTTTCTATTTTAGGTTTAGATGGAGCACCTCAAGCGGGTGATAAATTTAATGTATTTGCAGATGAACGTGAAGCAAAACAAATTGCTTCAAAACGTGCACAATTACAACGTGAGCAGTCGGTTAGAACGCAACGTCATATTACTTTAGATGAAATTGGTAGACGTATAGCTCTTGGTGATTTCCAAGAATTAAATATTATACTTAAAGGAGATGTGGATGGTTCTGTAGAAGCCTTAACGGATTCTTTCCAGAAATTATCAACTGAAGAAATTCAAGTAAATATTTTACATAAAGGAGTTGGTGCCATTACAGAAAGTGATGTATTATTAGCTTCAGCTTCTGATGCTATTATTATCGGATTTAATGTGAGACCTGTTGGTAACGCAAGAACGATTGCAGATAAAGAAGAAATTGATATTAGATCATACTCAATTATCTATGATGCTATTAATGATCTTAAAGATGCTATGGAAGGAATGTTATCTCCTGAGCTTAAAGAAGAGATTACTGGTACTGCAGAAATTAGAGAAATGTTTAAAGTTTCTAAAATAGGAACTATTGCAGGTTGTATGGTAACTAATGGTAAAATAATGAGAAACTCTGGAATTCGATTAATTAGAGATGGGGTTGTTGTTTTTACAGGGGAATTAGCATCCTTAAAACGATTTAAAGATGATGCTAAAGAAGTAACAAAAGGTTTCGATTGTGGTCTCCAAATTAAAAATTATAACGATGTTAAAGAAGGCGATATTATAGAAGCTTTCCATGAAGTTCAGGTTAAGAAGAAATTAAAATAGTCTCTGCCCTTAACAACTTGAACTTTGAATAAAAATAAAGAGCGACCAATTGGTCGCTCTTTATTTTTACAAAATTTTCTTTTTAATTTTTACCTTTCTTAGGCTTAAAAATAAATGCATTAGGAAATTTTTTCTTAATTTTTTTTAAAGCTCTATCAGATTCTAATCGCGTTCTAAAATTTCCGGCCCAAATTTTAAAATTTGGTGTTTCATATTGCATGGATGGGTTCCAATCACCAAAAGAACTGCTAAATTCCTTTTGAGCTTCATAAGCACCAGAACGATTTCCTGAATATACTTGTATTTTATAGCGTTCTGAGTCTACTTCATTCTTATTCATCTCCTTTTTCAAATCCAATAAAACAGTAATATGCTTATCTTGATTTATGGTAATGTTGCCCTCTTGAGAGAAGCAATACATCGAAGCGATCATAAAACATGAAAGACTTAAAAAACTAATCTTTAAATTTAATGGTTTCATTTTTAATTATATTTATACAAATGTATACGTTATAAACTTAATTGTGGCTCGTTTTATTATTTAGAATCCCTCTAAATTATCAATTAACACTTCTGTAACATTTCTAAAATCGACTTTTAATATTACTTTTGCCACAGATTTTTTTCACTGTATATTTTTTGCATTTAACACAATGAAAAAATCATACCAAAGTTTAGAAGTTAATTTGACCAACAATATGAGAAAGGTGATTCACCGTAAATTAAGCGCAAACTTTCTTCGTTTAGGCTTAGTTATTTTATTAGCGTTTACATCAGCTCTTTCGGCTCAAGAAGGAGATTCAGCAAAAGGAAAAGCTTTATTTAATGCCAATTGTGCTGCTTGTCATAAATTAGATAAAAAAATGACAGGTCCTGCATTACGTAATGTAGAGGCTCGTTTATCTGATGAACAAGGTTTAGATAGGGATTGGCTTTACGCTTGGATTCGTAATAGTGCAGGGGTAATTAAATCTGGCGACTCTTACGCAAACAAAATTTACAATGAGTATGGTGGTGCTGCAATGACAGCGTTTCCTCAATTATCGGATGATGATTTAAATAACTTACTTGCTTATACTGCAGAAGAAAAGAAAGAGCCAGCTGCATTACCAGGTGGTGCAGTAGTTGCTCAAAATACAGGGTCTTCAAATGGTATTTCAAACGAAATAATTTTAGGTGCTTTAGCGATACTGTTTATTTTATTAGCAGCAGGTTTGTATTTGGTAAACAAAACACTACGTCGCTTTGCATTGGTTCAAAATATTGAAATTGTAGAAGATTCAAAGAGAACGCCATTATGGAAAGCTTTTGTTCAGAATCAATTTTTAATGATTGTTGTTGCTATATTGTTTTTACTGTCAAGTGCTTATTTTGTTTTTGGTTATTTATCCCAAATTGGTGTAGATCAAGGATATGAGCCAGTGCAACCAATTCATTATTCTCATAAAATTCATGCAGGTGATAATGGTATTGATTGTAAATATTGTCATTCTTCAGCAAGAGTAAGTAAGCATTCAGGGATTCCATCATTAAACGTTTGTATGAACTGTCATAAATCGATTTACGAAGTGTCACCAGAAACAGCTACCAAAGAATATTCTAAAGAATTCTATGATGGAGAAATTCAAAAGCTTTATAAGGCTGCAGGATGGGATGATGCTGAGCAAAAATATACCGGAGAATCTAGTCCAGTAAAATGGGTACGTATTCATAACTTACCTGATTTTGCATATTTCAATCACTCACAACACGTTACCGTTGCAGGTGTTGAATGTCAAACATGTCATGGTCCTGTTGAAGAAATGGAAGTGATGTACCAACATGCACCATTAACAATGGGGTGGTGTATTAACTGCCACAGAGAAACAAATATTGATGTTAAAGACAATGCTTACTATACTAAGATACATGAGCAGTTATCGAAAAAGTATGGAGTAGAGAATTTGACAGCTGCTCAAATGGGTGGTTTAGAATGTGGTAAATGTCACTATTAATAAATTTAATAAGAAGTAATTCAATTATATAATATGTCATCAAACAAGAAATACTGGAAAAGTGTTGAAGAGCTAAATGAAAATAGCTCTATTGTTGAGGCGCTAGAACAAAACGAGTTTGTAGCAGAGATTCCTACTGATGAATTTTTAGGTGATAAGGAGACATTAGAAGAAACATCTACAACGCGACGCGATTTCTTAAAGTATGTAGGATTTAGTACTGCGGCTGCTTCATTAGCTGCTTGCGAAGGTCCTGTGAAAAAGTCCATTCCTTACATTGTACAGCCAACAGAAATAATTCCTGGTGTCGCTAATTACTATGCGACAACAATTGCTAATGGCTTTGATTTTGCAAGTGTTTTAGTAAAAACGCGCGAAGGTCGTCCAATAAAAATTGAAAACAATACTATGGCGGCTACAAGTGGTAGCGCAAATGCTAGAGTGAATGCTTCAGTTTTAGGTTTATATGACAGTTTAAGAGTACAAGGTCCCAAAAAAGGAGATGCAACTATTTCTTGGAGCGATTTTGATATTGAAACTTCTAAAAAATTAACTGATATTGCTGCGGTAAATAAAGATATTGTGTTACTTACACAAACTTTTGCTAGTCCTTCAACGAGTAAGTTAATTTCTGAGTTTAAAGAAAAATATGGTAATGTTCGTCATGTAGTTTATGATGCTGTTTCAGAATCTGCTGCGCTAGATGCTTACCAAGCTAAATATGGAGAGCGCGGATTAGCGAATTACAATTTTGAAAAAGCAATGACTATCGTTTCTGTTGGTGCAGATTTCTTAGGAGATTGGCAAGGTGGCGGATTTGATTCTGGATATTCTAAAAATAGAGTGCCAGATCACGGTAAAATGTCAAAACATGTGCAGTTTGAGTCTAACATGTCTTTAACTGGTGCTAATGCAGATAAGCGTGTGCCTTTAACACCTTCTCAACAAAAAATAGTTTTAGCTAAATTACATAGCCAAATCGTTGGAGGTTCAGTTTCTGGAAATTTACCTGAACATATTGAAGAGGCCATTAATAAAGCAGCGTCTCAATTGAAGGAAGCAGGAAGTAATGGCGTTGTAGTTACCGGTATTAATGATATAAATGCACAATCGGTTGTTATAGAAATTAATGAATCTTTAGGAAGTAAGGCTTTTGATTCTAAAACGCCAATTAAAACAAGACAGGGTAATGATAAGGCTGTAGCACAATTAGTAGCTGATATGAAAGCTGGTAAAGTTGGAGCTCTTATCATGAGTGGTGTAAACCCAATGTACACCTTGGCAAATGCTTCAGATTTTGCTGAAGGGTTGAAAAAAACTGAATTATCTGTGGCGTTCTCAATGAAATCTGATGAAACGTCTTCAGAAACACAATATATTGCAGCAGCACCTCATTATTTAGAATCTTGGGGAGATGTTGAACTTAAAAAAGGGCACTATGCTTTAACACAGCCAACAATTCGTCCTTTATTTGATACTAGACAATTTCAAGACGCTTTATTAAAGTGGACTGGGAACGATGTATCGTATCATGATTATATAAAAGACGCTTGGGGTACTACTATTTTAGGCGGAAGTTCTTTCAATGAAGCTTTACATGATGGTGTGTTTGTTGGAGCTATTGCTACTGAGGTTGAAGATATAACAGAAGTAGTTGAAGAAGGAAATACAACACTTTTTGGAAATGCAGCACGTTCTTTAGCGGCTTCTGCACAATCAGAAGGTTTAGAATTAACTTTATATACTAAAGTTGGTATGGGTGATGGTCAACAAGCCAATAACCCATGGTTACAAGAGTTTCCAGATCCAATTACAAGAGCATCTTGGGATAACTATTTAACTATATCTAAGTCAGATGCAGATCGTATTGGTTTAACTAATACGCATGTAGCTAACGGTGCTTTAAATGGTAGTTATGCAAATGTTACTGTTAATGGTGTAACCGTTACCGCTCCAGTAATGATTCAGCCAGGACAAGCAAAAGGTTCTGTGGGATTAGCGTTAGGATATGGTAGAACAGCTGGTTTAAAAGAAGAAATGCAAACTGGTGTCAATGGATATTCATTATACCAAAATTCTAATAATGTTCAAAATGTAATCATTGAGCCTGCAACTGGAGAGCATGAATTTGCCTCAGTTCAGCTTCATAATACATTAATGGGACGTGGAGATATCATTAAAGAAACTACTTTAGAGGTATTCAATACTAAAGATAGAGATGTATGGAATAAAGTTCCTACCGTATCTTTAAATCATGTAGAAACTCCAGTAACATCTCCAGAAGTTGATTTATGGGAGGAATTTGATCGTTCGATTGGGCATCATTTTAACTTATCAATCGATTTAAATGCTTGTACAGGATGTGGGGCTTGTGTTATTGCATGTCACGCTGAGAATAATGTACCCGTAGTAGGAAAAACTGAAATTAGACGAAGTAGAGATATGCACTGGTTGCGTATCGATAGATATTATTCATCTGAAGAAACATTTGCAGGTGATAATGATAAAAAAGAAGAAACAAAAGGATTAGGGATAATAGGTGCTTTAGAAGAAATGGAATCACCTTCTTATAATCCACAAGTGGCATTCCAGCCGGTAATGTGTCAACATTGTAATCATGCACCTTGTGAAACAGTATGTCCTGTGGCAGCAACATCACATGGTCGTCAAGGTCAAAATCACATGGCTTATAACCGTTGTGTAGGTACTAGATATTGCGCAAACAACTGTCCTTATAAAGTACGTCGTTTCAACTGGTTCTTGTATAATGGAAATGATGAGTTCGATTATCATATGAATGATGATCTAGGACGTATGGTATTAAACCCAGATGTTGTAGTGCGTTCTCGTGGTGTGATGGAAAAATGTTCTATGTGTATTCAAAAAACACAAAAAACAATTCTTGATGCAAAACGTGACGGACGTGAAATTAAAGATGGAGAATTCCAAACAGCATGTTCTGCAGCTTGTAGCAATGGAGCAATGGCATTTGGAGATATTAATGATAAAGACAGTAAAGTTGCAAAACTTTTAAAAGATGATCGTATGTATCACTTATTAGAAAGTGTTGGTACAAAGCCTAATGTGCAGTATCATACAAAAGTGAGAAATACAACAGAAGCATAAATTTAATTAAAGAATCAATTATATAATTATGGCGTCTCATTACGAAGCACCTATTAGAAGACCTTTAGTTACAGGCGAAAAATCATACCACGATGTTACTGTGGATGTGGCAGCGCCTGTTGAAGGAAAAGCGAATAAACAATGGTGGATAGTTTTTTCTATAGCACTTGCCGCTTTTCTGTGGGGAATCGGATGTATCATTTATACAATATCTACGGGTATTGGAACTTGGGGTTTAAATAAAACCGTAGGTTGGGCTTGGGATATTACTAACTTCGTTTGGTGGGTAGGTATTGGTCACGCAGGAACACTTATTTCGGCGGTACTTTTATTGTTCCGTCAAAAATGGAGAATGGCAATTAACCGTTCTGCTGAAGCAATGACCATTTTTTCTGTAGTTCAAGCAGGTTTATTTCCAATTATTCACATGGGTCGACCGTGGTTAGGGTATTGGGTGTTACCAATTCCAAATCAATTTGGGTCACTATGGGTTAACTTTAATTCGCCTTTACTTTGGGATGTATTTGCAATTTCTACGTACTTATCGGTTTCAATGGTATTCTGGTGGACAGGTTTGCTTCCTGATTTTGCGATGCTTAGAGATAGAGCTATTAAACCTTTTCAAAAGAAAATATATTCTTTATTAAGTTTCGGTTGGTCGGGTAGAGCAAAAGATTGGCAACGTTTTGAAGAAGTATCTTTGGTTCTTGCTGGTTTAGCAACACCTTTAGTGCTTTCTGTTCATACTATTGTATCATTTGATTTCGCAACATCGGTTATTCCGGGATGGCATACTACGATTTTTCCACCATACTTTGTTGCTGGAGCTGTATTTTCGGGGTTTGCTATGGTAAATACGCTTCTTATAATTATGAGAAAAGTGTGTAACCTTGAAGATTATATTACTGTACAGCATATTGAATTAATGAACATTGTAATCATGATTACAGGTTCTATAGTTGGTGTAGCTTATATAACGGAGTTATTTATAGCTTGGTATTCTGGAGTAGAATATGAACAATATGCATTCTTAAACAGAGCAACTGGACCTTACTGGTGGGCTTATTTATTAATGATGAGTTGTAATGTATTCTCCCCACAATTTATGTGGTTCAAGAAATTAAGAACAAGTATAATGTTCTCCTTCTTTATCTCAATTGTGGTAAATGTTGGTATGTGGTTTGAGCGTTTTGTAATCATTGTAACCTCGTTACACAGAGATTACTTGCCATCATCATGGACGATGTTCTCTCCAACATTTGTAGATATTGGAATTTTCATTGGAACCATAGGATTCTTTTTTGTATTATTCTTATTGTATTCAAGAACATTCCCAGTAATTGCACAAGCAGAGGTTAAAACAATTTTAAAATCTTCAGGAGAGCGTTATAAAAACATTAGAGAAAGAGGAGATAGTTTAGCAGGAACAGGTTCTGATGCAAGAACATCGGGTATTGCAGTGTCTAAACCTTCACCTAAATCTAAAGAGGCTTCCAAAGGAGATGATTCAGATAAGGTAAGTAGTTTATTAGGGAGCATTGGTTCTTTTGACGCAGCTACCCAAACAGCTGACGATTTAAAGAAAGTAAGTGGTATCGGACCAAAAATGGAACAAGTACTGAACAGTATTGGTATTTATACCTTCCTTCAAGTAAGTAAGATGACCAAAAAAGAATACGATTTGTTAGACAGTATTACAGGTTCTTTCCCAGGAAGAGCGGAACGTGATGATTGGTCTGGACAAGCTAAAAAATTAATAAACTAAATATAGTCAATGGAAGCTTCAAAAGTTATTCACGCTATTTATACTGATGATGATGTATTAATGTCGGCTGTTAAAAAGGTTAAGGCAGAAAGACATCATATTGAGGAAATATATACACCTTTTCCAGTTCACGGACTAGACAAGGCTATGGGGTTAGAACCAACACGTATTGCTATTACAGCTTTTATATACGGTTTGATTGGTTTAACTGTATCCATATTAATGATGAATTTCATCATGATAGAAGATTGGCCTCAAAACATTGGTGGAAAACCTAGCTTTAGTTATATAGAAAACATGCCGGCTTTTGTGCCAATTATGTTTGAGCTTACCGTGTTTTTTGCAGCGCATTTAATGGTAATTACTTTTTACTTACGTAGTAGAATGTGGCCTTTTAAAAATGCTGAAAACCCTGACCCAAGAACGACTGATGACCACTTTTTAATGGAAATAGCGATTCACGGAAACGAAAAAGAGCTAGAAAGTTTACTAGCAGAAACTGGAGCAGTAGAAATTAATTTAGTTGATAAAGCCCATTAATAATACATATGAAAAGCTTAATTAAAATATTAGTAATAGCAGTTGTTTTAGTTGCTGTATCATGTAAAAAAGATACGGCACGAAATTATCAGTTCATGCCAAACATGTATGAATCGGTAGGATATGAAACGTATGGTGAAGCTGCATTTCAAAATGGAATTGAAGCACAAATACCTGCTCAAGGTTCTATACCTCGAGGTTACGTGCCTTTCGATATTGAAAATTCTACTGCAGGTTACGAGTTAGCAAAAGCGACTTTATTAAGTCCTTTAGACTCAACTAAAGTGGAATTAAATAGAGGAAAAGAGTTGTATGATATTTACTGTGGAATTTGTCATGGTAATAAGGGTAAAGGACAAGGTAAATTAGTGCAGCGCGAGAAAATTCTGGGTATTCCAAGTTATGATGATGTTGGTAGAGCTATAAACGAAGGGAGTATTTATCATACTATTTACTACGGAAAAAATGCTATGGGTTCTTATGCTAACCAATTGAATGAAGAAGAACGTTGGCAAGTAGTATCGTATGTATTAAAATTGAAAGCAGATTTAGAAAAGTAAGATTGATAAGATTATTATAGATATGTATACATTTTCAAATAAATTAAAGACATTTTCTTTTATTCTAATGATTTTAGGGGCATTAGGTGTTGGATATGGTTTTATGACATCTCATAAATCTTTAGATGAAGTAAAAACAATGCTTGCTGAAGAGGCATCTGGTCATGGAGGTGGGCACGGAGAAGAAGCAGCACACGCTGTTTCAGATTCCGATCAAGCTCATGCTGAAGAAGCTCATGAAGAAACATCGCATGGTGAAGAAACTCATGCAGAAAATGCACATCATGGTGATGCGCACGCAGAACACGTGCAACATCAATTAGCAAACAGACCTTGGTCAGCACTTTATGTTGCTGCATTTTTCTTTATGATGATCGCTTTAGGCGTATTAGCGTTTTATGCGATTCAAATTGCTGCACAAGCAGGATGGTCGCCTGTTTTATTTAGAGTTATGGAAGGTATTACAGCATATTTACTTCCGGGTGCTTTAATTGTAATGGCGATTGCTGTAGGTTCTCATTATTTGGGTCATGACAGTATTTTCATGTGGATGAATCCGGATGTTATAAATCCAGAAAGCGAGCACTACGATAAACTAATTGATGGAAAATCATCATTTTTAAATCTACCTTGGTTTATTATAAGAGGATTAATATTTATTGCCGGTTGGAGTGCATATCGTCATTTTTCACGTAAATTCTCTATCGCTCAAGATACAGCAGAAGATAAAAGTAATTTCAAGAAAGCATTTCGTATTTCAGCAGGATTCTTAGTATTCTTTATTTATACGGAATCTATGATGTCTTGGGATTGGATTATGAGTGTTGACCCTCACTGGTTTTCTACATTATTTGGTTGGTATGTTTTTGCTAGTATGTTTGTAAGTGGTATTACGGTTATAGCTTTAATTACTATTTATTTAAAATCTAGAAATTACCTAGAATTTGTAAACGAAAATCATTTGCATGATGTCGCTAAATTTATGTTCGCTTTTAGTATTTTCTGGACATATTTATGGTTCTCACAATTTATGTTAATCTGGTATTCAAATATACCTGAAGAGGTAACCTATTTTGTAACACGTTTCCAAGATTATAAATTACCATTCTTAGGTATGGTTGTTATGAATTTTGTATTCCCAATATTGATGTTAATGAATGCTGATTACAAACGAATTCCATGGTTTGTAGTTATGTCAGGTTTAGTTATCTTATTTGGACACTATATTGATATATTTAATATGATTATGCCGGCTACTGTTGGAGACAGATGGTTTATCGGCATACCAGAAATAAGTTCAGTTCTACTGTTCGCTGGGTTATTCATATTTGTT
>Ga0213861_10000562_pt1 | contig 32646 bp, 24 predicted proteins | sample PICome_4_FD_160110 | JGI IMG/M metagenome (GOLD analysis project Ga0213861, IMG submission 160110) | Coastal seawater microbial communities near Pivers Island, North Carolina, United States - PICO131 | ecosystem: Environmental > Aquatic > Marine > Coastal | place: USA: North Carolina... | reverse complement strand
AAACACTATAAAATTAATTTTTCTATGGCATTTCTAACAGCTTTACTATTCCAATTAGCAGCACCGGTTTTATCAATCACTATTCGACCATTTTTAGCTATTAAAAATGTTCTAGGAATACTTTTAACATCAAAAGCTCGAGGGTATTTAGTTATTGGTTTATATACATCGAACGTATATCCCTTTTTACTAACAAACTCATTGATTACTGAAAATTCTTCATTTGAAATAAAAACAAATTCAATTTTATCTTTATAATCTTTATATAATAATTGCATACTTGGCATTTCGGCAATACAAGGTGGACACCACGTTGCCCAAAAATTAACTAAAACCACTTTGTCTTTCATGCTATTAAAATTTAAAGCAGTGCTATCCTCAGCCATTAAACTCCAATTATAATCTTCAATAATAGTCTGTTTTGATTCATCGATTTTAGAAGGACTAAAGATTGCTAAACTCTTATGCAATAAAACCTGTATTGGTTGTCGTGTTTGCGGAATAAGTAATACCCCAATTATTATAAAAAAAATTATGTTCTTTATTTTACTGCTAGAAGATTTCATGATTATAGTATTAAAAAGCACAGTTCCTCAGTCGAAACTACAAATTAAATCTAACAAAATAATTATAGTTTTTCTTTTTGCAGACATTAAAATCATGCCTCGCTTTAATGCTTTAAATTTATGGAGAAAGAGCATCTTGAAAAGATCAACATCGTCAAAACTAAAGTGATTTTATTAATTTTATTCTTTTGTTAGATGTTTTAAAGTATAATAAATAGTTAATACTTACCAAAAGAGCATAAAAAAACCTCCACAGACCGGAGGTTTAGCTTTATATATTCAGAAAAATTTATTCTTCTTCATCAGACACTTTTTCATCTTCATCATCTGATAAAATGTCTAACATGTTATGCTGCTGTAATAAATTATACCATTGAATCACTTTTTTAATATCACTGGCATAAACTCTGTCTTCATCATAATCTGGTAAAACATTAAAGAAATATTCTTCTAACTTCTCTTTACTGTCTTTAGGTTTAACCGGAGTTGCCTCACCGTTTTCTTTCTTTTTGATATTCTTAAAAACTTGGCGTAAAGGCACTTCTTCTGTTAATGTATATATGGCAATTTCACTTAAAACACTTACATTATTTTGTACGCTGACAGATATACGCTTATTATCTACTAATGACTCCGCAACAAAACCTCCTCGTGTTTGGGTTATTAATTTGTATAATCCTGGTTTTCCTGCAATTGAAATAACTTTATCTAAACTCATAAATTAATTTTTGAAAAGTGCAAATATCAAATGTTTCTTATTGTATTGCAAGTATTATCGTCTCTTTTTTTGGTCAGGAAAACGCATTCTATAGTCTACATCTATTTTCCCTTTAGATATGTTAGTAAGCCTCCCTTTTATTAAACGCTTTTTTAAACTTGATAGTTTATCTGTGAATAAAACGCCTTCAATATGATCGTATTCATGCTGAACAACTCTAGCAATCAAACCATCAAAAGATTCTTTATGAGATTTGAAGTTTTCATCAAGATACTCAATTGTAATGTTTGGTTTCCTAAACACATCTTCTCTTACATCAGGAATACTCAAGCATCCTTCATTAAAAGCCCAATCATCGCCTTCTTCTTCAACAATTTTAGCATTAATAAAAACACGTTTAAAACCGTTTAAAGTGTCTTGTTCTTCTTTGGTTAAAACGTCATCTTCAGCAAAAGGTGTAGTATCGACCAAAAACATTCGAATAGGCAAACCAATTTGAGGTGCTGCAAGACCAACGCCAGAGGCATTATACATAGTCTCGAACATATTTTCTAAAAGTGTATCGAAATTAGGATAATCTTTGGTAATTTCTTTGCCTTTCTTCTTTAAAACTGGGTCTCCGTAGGCTATTATAGGTAAAATCATTCTGCGTAATATTAATATTTGCAAAAATACAATACTTATACTTTATGTATTGTATTGTATTTAACAAAAATTTATTCTTTTAGATATTTAATTATTTTGAATATAAATAGCTTTGCAAAATAAGTGTCGCACTAATTTCATCTATTAGTGCTTTATTTTTTCTTTGATTCTTTTTTAAACCACTATCAATCATAGTTTGGAATGCCATTTTTGAGGTAAAGCGCTCATCAACACGTTTTATAGGAATATTTGGAAATGCTTTTTCTAGCTTAGATATAAAAGGTAAGATATGCACTTCACTTTCAGAAGCTGAATTATCCATTTGTTTAGGTTCACCAACTAAAAATAGCTCAACAGCCTCATTAGCTATGTAATCTTTTAAAAATTGAAGCAACTGTTTGGTATCAACGGTCGTTAATCCTGAGGCTATAATTTGCATCGCATCAGTTACAGCAATACCTGTTCTTTTAGTACCAAAATCAATCGCCAAAATTCTTGCCATATTATCTTTTCACAAAAATATAATATTAAAACAAGAAAGACCATCCTTTCGGACAGCCTTTCTAAATAATTAACCTTAATTATTAATACTTAAACATTATCTTTTAAACTCTTGCAACTTTATTTATTCCTTCAAACACTAAATTGATATTACTAACTTTTCTTTTACGGTTTAAATAAATTCTAATATCACTTGAACTACGAGCTATAGTTTCATTTACTTTAGAAGTATCAATTAACAATGAATCGTTTTCTTTAATAGTATTAACCTCAGCAATTACAGTAGCTATTTCATCTTCAATTGAAACAGAAATAGTTTTATTAGTTTCAATCTCTACAACTGCAGATGTGCTTTGTGCATTCCCAATAGAGAAAGTAAGTAATAAAGTTAATAGTATGTAAAAATTTGTTTTCATTCGACTATCATTGTTTGATGGTTCAAATATATGCACAGACGATAGGTATACCACAAAAAATTAGTTGTAAAACCCTGTATATTCGATAACTAGAGAAGCTACTTACTTCTATCGATGAATAGTTTAAAAGCTTTTTTTATCGACCAAATACACCTTTCCTTACACTTCATCCGAAACTGAATAAGACAAAAAGATAAAAGGCACATTTCTATCCTTTAAAAACTTCTAATAAATTGAATATTTCTTATAGAAATCCACTTATTATTATGTCTATTTCAATGCCTTTTTAAATGATAGCCATTATATTTGACAAAATTTATAATAGCAATGACTGAACTACAACAAATCATAGAGAAAGCCTGGGATAATAGAGATCTTTTAAAAGAAGAAATTACAACTACAGCAATCAGAAGTGTAATAGATTTATTAGACAAAGGCGAATTAAGAGTCGCTGAACCTGTTGCTGGTGATTGGCAGGTTAACGAATGGATAAAAAAAGCAGTTGTTTTATATTTCCCAATTCAGAAAATGGAAACTATTGAGTGTGGTCCTTTAGAATTTCATGATAAAATTCCTTTAAAAACAGGATATGCTAAAAAAGGAATTCGTGTTGTACCTCACGCAGTTGCAAGACATGGTGCTTATATTTCTGCAGGCACTATTTTAATGCCTAGTTATGTAAATATTGGTGCTTATGTTGATCAAGGCACTATGGTTGATACATGGGCTACCGTTGGAAGTTGTGCACAAATTGGTAAAAACGTGCATTTATCTGGTGGTGTTGGTATTGGTGGTGTTTTAGAACCTTTACAAGCGGCTCCAGTAATTATTGAAGATAATGCCTTTATTGGTAGTCGTTGTATAGTTGTTGAAGGGGTACGTGTTGAAAGTGAAGCTGTTTTAGGAGCTGGAGTGATTTTAACAATGAGTACAAAAATAATTGATGTCACAGGTGATGAACCTGTTGAATATAGAGGCATAGTCCCTGCACGTTCTGTAGTTATTCCTGGTAGTTATGCAAAAGAGTTTCCTTCTGGAAGCTATAATGTACCATGCGCACTTATTATTGGAAAACGTAAAGAAAGTACAAATAAAAAAACATCATTGAATGATGCACTGCGTGAGCATAGTGTTGCTGTGTAAGTAAGTATCCTTAAAATATTTTTTGTTATATTTAAAAAGTAAATTAGATAAAATTAATTTTAAACATTTTGGGTTAAACCGAAAACTATATGGCAAAATCAATAACAAATACTCAAGTTGACGCAGTTATAACTTGGGTAGATGGTAATGATGAAAATTGGCAACAAAAAATAAACACTTATTCTGAATCCAAAATTAATTTCTCATCTAAAAAGCACCTTAAACGATATAATTCTATTGGAGAAATCGACATCGCAATAAAATCAATTATTAAGTTCGCTTCATTTGTAACAAATATATTTTTAGTCACAGACAATCAAAGTCCAGAGTCTTTTAACGCTCTTAAAAAACTTGCAGAAAGTGAAAATATTAATTTAGAGTTAGTCGATCATAAGGTTATTTTTAGAGAGTATGAGGAACACCTACCTTGCTTCAATTCTTGTTCTATTGGCTCTATGCTATTTAAAATACCAGGTTTATCTGAACATTTTATCATTTTTAATGATGATACGTTTATTATGAGACAAACAACAGTAAGTGACTTTTTTATTAATAAACAACCAATAATAAGAGGGCAATGGCAAGAGTTTAATGAAAATCGAACAATAAGAACATTTTATCATAAATTAATGTCGTTTTTTGGAAAACCTGTAATAAAAAACAAAATTAGCTTTAAAAAATTCCAACAAAATAGCGCTAAACTAGCTAAAACTGACAAATACGTAAGACGTTTTCACACGCCTGTTTGTGTAAGGAAATCAACTTTACAAAACTTCTTCGAAAATAATGATCTTCTTAAAGAGAATATTAAACATAGATTCAGAGATGGAAATCAATTTATTATTTCCTCACTATCTGAACATTTAGAGATTAAAAACAACACCTTCCACTATAGAAATAATTCACAGTTAACATATTTTAGATCATACAAGAAATTATGGTTAACTAAGTTGAAGCTAAAATGGTTTGAACAAAATAAGAATAAGCTTTTTATAACCTTTCAAAGTTTAGATATGTCTAATAACAAAACTTTAGCGTATATACTAAAATGGATAGAAAAGCGTATTGGTGATAAACAATGAAACTCCTTTTGTCAAACAACTAAGTTGTATGGAATACAAGTTTTTAATTTACATATCATATAGCTATGCTATTCCTATTGGACTGCCATTAGAAAAAGAAATTTTGGGTCGCGGTTACAAAGTCAAATGGTTTGCAGATATAGAAGACGGTAAAAAAGCTATTGAACATAAATCTAATAGATTAGATACTATTAAAGATGTAATTGATTTCAAACCACATATTGTTTTAGCAGCTACAGATGATGTTCCAGATTTTATTACCGGATTAAAAGTTCAAATATTTCATGGGTTTTTCGCTCAAAAAAGACCTGAAACAAATAACAAATTTGCTCATTTTAGAATTAGAGGCTTTTTCGATTTGTATTGTACTCAAGGTCCTTCTAGCACTGAAGGTTTTAAAAGAAAAAAACACACTCGCCCATATTTTGAAGTTATTGAAACAGGGTGGCCTAAAGTAGATCCTTTATTTCCTATAAAAATAAAAGAGAATACTAAAACTATCATGATAGCCTAAACTTTCACAGAGCGTTTAAGTTTAGCTTATAATGATGAGGTTTTTAATGAAATAAAACGATTATCAAAAAATGGTTTATTTAATTTCATTATGGTATTACACCCAAAACTACCTAAAGATCTTACAGAAAAATGGAAAACCTTAAATGGTGAAAATTTTAAATTTCATAACACTACAGATTTGATTCCTTTATTTAAAGAATCAGATATTTTATTTGCAGATACTACTTCAGCTATTCAAGAATTTTTATTACAGAAAAAACCTGTGGTTACATTTAATCATACATTTAATCATAATTATTTATTACACGTAACCCAAGCCAATGATTTAGAAGACATGTTTAATCATGCATTAAGTTACCCAAAAGACTTACTAGAAAAAATTGACCCTTTTATTCAAGAACTACATCCCTATTTTGATGGAAAATCAAGAACGCGGGTTATAGATGCATCAATTTCATATTTGCACAAAGACAAGAGCCATTTAAAGTCTAAACCATTAAATTTGATTAGAAAGTATAAAATTAGAAAACGTTTGGGGTATTTTACATTAAAAAGTTACAATAAAGCTTTTACAATTATTCATGCTTATAAATAAGCGGCAATCACAAGACTTAATTTTTTTTTACAAGAAACTCTTAAAACTAATGTTATTCTATTTTGAATAAAACTAAAAAAATATCAGCGCTATTAATTACTTATAATGAGGTAAACCATATTGACCAAGTTATTGAGAATATAAGTTTTACTGATGAAATCATTGTAATAGATTCTTTTAGTAATGACGGTACTTTTGAGAAGTTAAATGCAATGAAACATGTGAAAACTATTCAGCGTAATTTTGAAAACTTCGCAGATCAACGGAATTTTGCTATAAAACAAACTGAAAACGATTGGATTTTATTTATTGATGCCGATGAGCGTATCCCGGAAAAACTAAAAACCGAAATTCTTAAAGTAGTAAATTTACCCGATGGAACTGCGGGATTTATGTTTAAAAGACTGTATTTTTACAAACAAAAGAGGATTCGTTTTAGTGGTTTCCAAACAGACACAACTTATCGATTATTTCAAAAAGGAAAAGTAAAATATATTGAAGATAAAATTGTACATGAAGCACCAATAATAAGAGGTAAAAGTAAAGTCCTAAAAAATTATATGTTACATTATTGTTTTGATAATTCAGCACATTATAAATCGAAAATGGAGCATTACGCGCGTCTTAAGGCACAAGAATTATTCAGAAAAGAAAAAAAACCAAACCTGTTCCATTTTTACATTAGGCCTTTTTATAAATTTATTACGAATTACTTTTTTAGACTTGGTTTTTTAGACGGAAAAGAAGGCTTTATAATTTGCTATCTAAGTGCTTATGGCGTTAACTATAGATATAAAAAGCTTAAAGAATTATGGCTGAGAAGTTAAAATTTAAACTTCTTTTTTAACTCTTTTTTTCGATCAAGTTTTTCACGAAAATTTTGGGTTTCTTGCCACATTAAATCAAAAATTTTATCATATTCTTCGTCAATACATTTTGCATATTCATCACTCATAATCTCCACCATGAATTTATGCTTACTTAACCTTGCAAAGTTTTTAATTCGAGTCTCAAAATCTAAAACTCTAAAATTCATTCGGTTTAAATCTACCAAATAAAAATCATACGTATCACCAAGTTTTTTAATCAACGTGTTTCCTGGAGAATGATCTAAAAACTGAATGCCTTTTTCATGTAAATCAAAAGTAAATCTTGTAAAAGCCCTAAGAATATTATCATAATCCGGGTAATTAAAATCATTTATAAGTTTTCTATATGTTAAATCACAATCTAACTGTTCACTTACATAAAAACTTTTTTTAAATAATAATGCCGTTCTATACTCAAAGTACGCTATTGGTTTTGGTGTTCCCACTTGCAGATCAATAAGCTTATTAGCATATTCAAAAGAACGCTGCGCCTTACTTTTTCTAATAAAACGATAAGCAAATTGATTAATTAAGTTTGGAATCTTAAAGGCTTTAATGTTTAAATCAATAGTATCAATGCCTATAATTTTAATAACATTTCTTATTCCTACTCCGCCTTCAATAGCATTGAAATTATGAATCATTTTAGCAACCTCTTCCTTAAAAGAATCACTTAAATTATCATTAAAAACCTTAATTTCTTTCATATCTATAAAACAAACTGATCCCACGTCAGTTATATTTTCTGTTGATAATTAATAACCCTGCAAATATAGGTTCAAAATATGAATAAAGAAATAGCCCCAGAGGTTTTAAAAGGTGTAGACTATGTTGTAAATTTGCATGACGAAAAAATCTGCTCAAAACCATCATCTATCATTAAATAAGCAACAGTGGAATTGTAAAGATTATACGAGAGTAAAACCTCAAATATTATTAATGAATTACATAGAAGCATTACAACATCCTATATTCAAAATCATTTCTAAATCTGCTAAAGAACTTCAATTAGAGTCTTTTGTAATTGGTGGTTTTGTGCGTGATTTTCTTTTGAAACGTGCTGATGCAAAAGACATAGATGTAGTTGCTATTGGAGATGGCATTAAACTAGCACAACAGGTGGCTAAAAACCTTCCTAATAAACCCAAAGTTCAGGTTTTTAAAACTTATGGTACTGCCATGTTAAGGCATGACGACATTGAAATTGAATTTGTTGGTGCTCGAAAAGAATCTTACTCTGAAAACAGTAGAAATCCAGCTGTTGAAAATGGTTCTTTAGAAGATGATCAAAACCGCAGAGATTTCACAATTAACGCACTAGCTTTAAACTTAAGCGAGCTGAGCTTTGGTGATTTACTAGACCCGTTTAATGGTATTGACGATTTAGAAAACAAAATTATTAGAACGCCTCTAAATCCAGATATTACTTACAGCGATGATCCATTACGTATGCTACGTGCTATACGTTTTGCAACACAACTTAATTTTACTATTGAAGATAAATCACTTGAATCCATAACAAAGAATAGTGATAGAATTAAAATTATTACTAATGAGCGCATTGTTACCGAACTCCATAAAATACTTGAAAGTAAAAAACCATCTAAAGGATTTTTACTATTAGAAAAAACAGGATTGTTAAAACATATTCTACCAGAATTAACAGCTTTAAAAGGTATTGATGAAGTTGAAGGGCAACGTCATAAAGATAATTTTTATCATACTTTAGAGGTGGTAGACAATATAGCTATAAACACTAATGATCTTTGGTTACGTTGGGCAGCTTTATTACATGATATTGGAAAAGCCCCAACAAAAAAGTTTAGTAAAAAAGTGGGATGGACGTTTCATGGACATGAATTTGAAGGTTCAAAAATGGTCTACAGATTATTTAAAAGACTAAAAATGCCATTGAATGATAAAATGAAGTTTGTTCAAAAAATGGTATTAATGAGTTCTCGACCTATTGTTTTAGCTGAAGATATGGCTACAGATTCAGCGGTACGTCGTTTGGTTTTTGATGCTGGCAATTATGTTGACGATTTAATGGTATTGTGCGAAGCAGATATTACAACCAAGAATCCTAAGAAATTTAATAAGTATCATAATAATTTTAAAATTGTAAGAGAGAAAATTGTTGAAGTTGAAGAACGGGATCATGTTAGAAATTTTCAACCTCCAGTTTCAGGAGAAGAAATAATGAAAACCTTCAACCTAAAGCCCTCACGAGAAATTGGTATCATTAAGGAAGCGATTAAAGAGGCTATTCTTGAAGGTGATATTCCAAATGAATATGATGCAGCTTATCAATTAATGCTGAAAAAAGGTAAAAAATTGGGACTGAAATCTAACATTGATTTATGATTAAGCTTGTTAGAACAAATTCAGAAAACAAAGATTTTGTTAATCTTGTTAATTATCTAAATGCTTATTTAAAAATTGTTGATGGTGATGATCATGACTTTTATAATCAGTACAATAATATTGATGTCTTAAAACATGTGGTAATGGCATATAAAGATGAAATCCCAGTAGCTTGTGGGGCATTTAAAGCTATAAATGAAAACACTATCGAAATCAAACGCATGTTCACCCAAATTAATGCTCGTGGAAACGGTATAGCCTCAAAAGTTTTGCAAGAATTAGAAAAATGGTCAAAAGAACTATCTTATAGAACTTGTGTTTTAGAAACTGGAAAAAGACAAACAGAAGCTGTTTATTTCTACAAAAAAATGAATTATTCAATAATTCCAAATTACGGACAATATGAGAACATAACTAATAGCTTATGTTTTAAAAAGGAACTTTTCTAAAAATGAAAAAAGATAACAAAAAAGTAATTTACTGGCTTATAACAGGATGTATTTTAATTTTTATAATGGTTGTTGTTGGCGGTATTACCAGACTTACACATTCTGGTTTATCTATTTCTAACTACAAATTAATTTCAGGTACTATTCCACCAATGAATCAAGTTGAATGGCAAACTGCTTTTGATTTGTATAAACAGTATCCAGAATATCAAAAACTTAACAATCAATTTACGCTTCAAGATTTTAAAGATATTTATTTCTGGGAGTGGATACACCGAGTAATCGGCAGATTTATTGGTCTAGTATTTTTACTTCCATTTTTATATTTTTTAATTACAAAACAACTTACTAAACCCACTATAAAAAAAGCAATACTATTATTAGGATTAGGCTCTCTTCAAGGGTTTTTAGGATGGTATATGGTTAAAAGTGGTTTAGTTGATAATCCAGACGTTAGTCATTATAGATTAGCCGCACATTTAACAACTGCTTTTATAACGTTTGCTTATACCTTTTGGGTGGCTTTAGATTTAATATTCCCATCCAAGAAAGAAAGAAACACATCATTTAGAAATTTAATTCGATGGGGATTATTGGTTTTAATATTACAAATTATTTATGGTGCCTTTGTAGCTGGTTTAGACGCAGGGTATATTCATAATCATTGGCCCATGATGAGCGAGGGGCAGTTTATTCATGAAACTGTTTACATTGAACAAAACCCAGTCTATAAAAATTTTATAGAAGGTAAAAGTGGTGTGCAATTTGTCCATAGAATTTTGGCTTTTGTAGTTGTTGGTTTCATTATTTCAATCTTTGTAAAGTCCAAAAAGATGAGCCTAACCAGTTATCAATTTAAAGGTGTAAATTCCCTTTTAATAATAGTTGGAATCCAATTCTTGCTTGGTGTTTTTACAATACTATTACAAGTTCCTGTTTGGCTGGGTGTAGCACATCAAATCGGTGCTTTTTTCTTGTTAAGCGCCATGACATTTACGCTTCATAGATTCTCTAAATAATTTAAAAAAAAGCTACCTTTGTAGCATAATTTGCTATTCATGATTTACAGATTTAGAATTATTTTAGATAATGATACCGATGAAGATATCTTTCGCGATTTAGAAATTCGTGAAACCGATACGCTTGAAGATTTACACAACATCATTACACAATCTTTTGGTTTTGATGGTACAGAAATGGCATCATTTTACATAAGCAACGATACTTGGGATCAAGGTGAAGAAATTTCATTGTTTGACTTAAGCGAAGATGCTTCAGCACGTTTGATGAACGAAACCTCATTAGACAGTGTGGTGCATGAAGTGCAAACAAAACTTATTTATGTTTATGACTTTTTAAGTTTGTGGACGTTTTATGTTGAATTAGCTGAAATAGTTGATGAGACCGAAGGTAATGACTATCCGAACCTTATGTTTGTGCAAGGTCAAGTTCCAGATACAGCACCTGAAAAATTATTTGAAGCTGATGAGGATGAAGATTATAACGAATTTGAAGATGGTATTGATGTAGATGATTATGACGATTTAGATTTTAACGAAAACTGGAATTAACATTACGTTTTTTTCTTAAATTTTCCGGATTTATATTTTCATAGTTCCGTGTTAAAAACTCTAAAGAATATTTTAGAATTTCACCCATATTTTTACTCTTTTTAAAATTGACATCATTAGTATAGTGAAAAATAGTCGTTTTCAACGTTTTCACGTTCTCTTTTGCTGAAATCTCATCTAATTCCATACAATTTATTAATTTTGCCACTCTTTTATTAAAACTCTTTAAGCGTTTTACCAATATAGAGCGTTCTTCAGTTTTATACTGATCAATAGAAAATTTTTGAATGCTATTTGCTACCAGTTGAACCATTTCATAATTCTCTTTAAAGAATTGAGGTCTGTATATATTAAATTTCCCTTCATATGATTGTTGGTCAAAATCTATAGCTCTAATCTTATATACCACATGATCAAAATCATGCGTTGGCACTATAACGTAGTTATACGAGCGCATATCTCCTAAAAGTCTAATCATGCAGCGTTCATTAAATTTAACAAACTCTTTGGCTATTTGCGATTTCTCAGACTTATCACATTTGGGTAAAAAATCCTTGATGAATTCATCACCAGGAATTCCTGCAATATGCTCTTCAATTAATGTGTTTTTAAAGACCAGAAAGTTTAAGTTGTAAGGCGACAACATGTGCTCTAGCTCCAAACCATAAATACGAGAAGCATCCGCAATTTTCACATAGAAATACGTGTAATTATCATTTAAAACATTTCTAATTTTAATTCTGAAAGGTTTTGAGTTTCCAAAGGTGCAATAATCAATAGCATCAACGTTCAAAAAAGGTAAGATATTCTCATTACCATCAGAATGGAAAATGGTATAAACTTTCTTTAATGCAGAATCTATTTCCTCCCTCTCAAACTCATTATAATACACTCGAATCCACAGCGTATCATTATCATCTTTATCATAGACTACTATTGATCCTTGAAAACGCAACAAATCATCATAAAAAATAGGGATTTTCACATTCCTGTTATATCTTGAAAGATAACTGTGTAACTTAGCAGATATTGGATATGATGGTTTCTTTTTTGATATTTTTAAATCTTGCATAAGGCTCAAACTTATTCAAATTTAACGTTTTTCTACTTATTCTTGTAACAAAAATCAAAGACTATCGTCATATTTAAACAACTAACCAACGCTAGCTTCTTATGCTAGTAAAAAAAACTTTATAGTTTGGAATCTATACTTACAATTAAGAACCTCACAAAAAAATTCGGGTATTTAACCGCCGTCAAAGATTTATCATTTACTATCAACAAAGGCGATATTTATGGGATTTTAGGTCCTAACGGAAGCGGAAAGTCAACTACTTTAGGCATGGTGCTTAACGTAGTTAATAAAACCGAAGGCGATTTTCATTGGTTTGATGGAAACACCTCAACACACGATGCTTTAAAGAAAGTAGGAGCTATTATAGAGAGTCCAAACTTTTACCCTTACATGACAGCAACTCAAAATTTAAAACTGGTTTGCAAAATTAAAGGTGTGGATTATACTAAAATAGATGAAAAATTAGAAATCGTTGGGCTTTTAGATCGTAAGGATAGTAAATTCAGAACCTATTCTTTAGGGATGAAACAACGTTTAGCTATCGCTTCTGCCCTATTAAACGAACCAGAAATATTAATTCTTGATGAACCAACAAACGGTTTAGACCCTCAAGGTATACATCAAATAAGAGAAATAATAAAAGAAATTGCTACCAAAGGTACCACCATTTTATTAGCATCTCATTTACTTGATGAAGTTGAGAAAGTTTGCTCTCATGTGGTTGTGCTTCGCAAAGGTGTAAAATTATATTCTGGCAGGGTTGATGAAATGATTTCTAGTTATGGGTTCTTTGAGCTAAAATCTAACAAAGAAACGGAGTTAGTTAAATTATTGGAAAATCATAAATCATTTGGAAAGGTTAAAGTTCAAGATAATTTGGTTACAGCTTTTTTAAATGAACCTATGAAATCGGAAGATTTTAACAAATATCTTTTTGAACAGGGTATAATACTAACTCATTTAATACAACGTAAAGAAAGTTTAGAAGAACAATTTTTACAATTAACCGATAACAACCAAAACTAACCACATGTTACGACTTTTAAATTTAGAATTACAAAAATTATTACTTAATAGAACTAGTAAAATACTCATTTTTATATCGTTTATTTTACCATTTTTTGTGATCTTGCTTTCATCAATAAAATTTAATGTTTTTGGTTTTTTTACATTAGAATTAGGTGAATTAGGCATTTTTAACTTCCCAGTTATTTGGCACCTAACTACCTTTTTCGCTTCACAATTTAAGTTCTTTTTTGCTATTGTTGTAGTTAGCATGATTGGTAATGAATACAGTAATAAAACCATTAAACAAAACCTTATTGACGGTTTAAGTAAGAAGGAATTTATACTTTCAAAGTTTTATACTATTGTATTCTTCTCTTTAGTTTCAACAATTCTGATTAGTATAATTTCATTGTCTATTGGTTTATACTATTCAAGCTATACTGAAGCTTCTATTATATTTAGAGAAACAGAATTTTTGGTAGCTTACTTTGTTAAATTAATTGGTTTCTTTAGTTTATGCTTGTTTTTCGGAGTGTTAGTGAAACGTTCTGCATTCGCATTAGCCTTTCTATTTATACTATTTATCTTAGAATGGATTGTATTTGGTTTAATGGTTTGGAAACTAGACTCTAGTCTAGCTGAGAAGATTCAAAATTTCTTTCCACTAAAATCGATGTATAAACTAATTGACCAACCCTTCCAGCGCATTGCCATGTCAAAGTTCCCAGATAAAGGAGAACTGGCGTATGATTATGGAGCACATGGATATGAAATTATTATCGTTTTATGCTGGACAGCCTTATTTATCTTTTTATCGTTTAGATTATTAAAAAGGCGAGATTTGTAATATATTTGGTAGCTTTTGCTACTGAAAAATGAAAAAAACTATATTATTCGTAATTTTTAGTCTACTTGGACTATTTATTTATGCCCAAAATGAAGCCTCTAACTGGTACTTTGGAGAAAATGCTGGAATTAAATTTAATGCCAATGGATCTGTTTCAAATTTAACAGATGGAATGCTAGATACTGTTGAAGGCTGCACTACTATCTCAGATAATAATGGAGATTTATTATTTTACACAGATGGAATCACTGTTTTTAACAAACTGCACCAACCAATGTCTAATAACGGTCTTTTTGGTGATCCTTCAAGTACACAATCTGCGATAGTTGTTCCTAAACCTGATGATCTTAATATTTATTACATTTTTACAGTTGACACTTCTAACTCACCTATTTCTCCTTCAAATTTGGGTTTTAACTATTCCATAGTCGATTTAACTTTAAATGGTGGTTTAGGAGATGTAACTAGTAAAAACATTAATCTTTTACAAGATAGCTCCGAAAAAATCAGTGCTGTTTTAAAAGATTGTGAATCAAAATCTATTTGGGTAATAACATTTGCTAATGCTACTGGTTTAGATTTAGGTTTTTTTGATACTTTTTATGCTTATGAGGTTTCAAATTCAGGTGTAAATACAAATCCAATTACTTCAACTTTTAATTTTTCTATTAATGATCCTAGAGGCTACTTAAAACTATCTCCAGACGGTACAAAATTGGCTAGTGCAAATTCTAGGAATGGCTTATATTTATTTGATTTTGATAAAGCCACTGGAATAGTAAGTAATCCAACATTGCTAAATATTAATTTCACACCTCCAGCAGGTAAAATTCAAGCGCCTTATGGTGTTGAATTTTCACAAAATAACGAGCTACTTTATGTTACAACTTCTTACAATCCTAGTCAGGCAGAATTTAATAATCCAAATAGTCAGTATGGTGCATTATTGCAATATGATTTAACTGCTGTAGATATAAACGCTTCTGAAATAGTTATTGATGAAAGAACGACCTACAGAGGTGCATTACAATTAGGTCCAAATGGTAAAATTTACAGATCCATGAGTAGCACATACAATAATGGCTTACCATTTCTTTCTGTTATTAATAATCCGAACCAAATTGGAACAGCTTGTAATTATACTCATAATGGTTTGCCGCTTAGCAGTAATGCTAGACAAGGTTTACCACCTTTTATTTCTTCATTTTTTGCTGAAAAAATAGATATTGTTAGAAATGGATTTGAAACTACATACCTACCGCTGTGTGTAGGAGAAAGTTATACTTTAATTTCTGAGGATATACCTGGAGCTTCATACACTTGGAGTAAAGATGGTGTTATATTAGCTGAAAATGATTTTGACTTAGTAATAAGTCAACCTGGCGCATACGACGTTTTAATAGAACTCAATACTGGAGATTGTGATACCCTGGAAGGTGCAGCTTTAGTAGAGTATTTTGATGTACCGATTACAAATTCAATCAATGATGTTTTGATTTGTGATAGTGATAACGATGGCAAATTTTTATTTGACTTTTCCATGCAAACTCAAGAGGCTTTGGGCGCTCAAAATCCATCAGTTTACAATATAAAATATTATGTCTCTAAAGAAGATGCTGATGATAATCAAAATGAAATTAGTCTTCCTTTTCTAAATACTAAGAATCCTCAAATAATTTATACGAGATTGGGTATTACTGGGAATAATAATTGCTTTGATTCTTCTCAATCTTTTACAATTCAAGTTTTTAATACGCCAATTGTGAATACTATTGATCCTTTCGAAATATGCGATAAGGTCGTTATGAGTGATTCTGATGTTACTAACGGACAAACAGATATAAACCTTAACCAATTTGATACTGGTATTTTAGGTAGTCAAGATGCAGTATTATACTCAATTTCTTATTATCAATCATTACCTGATGCAGAAACCAGAAACGAACCATTAAGTTTTCTATACTACAATCAAATACCATTTAATGAAAATATTTATGGCCGAATTGAAAATATTTTAAACACTAATTGTTTTGCGATTACACCACCAATCGAATTAACTATAAATCCTTTACCATTATTCACCAACACTAGCCTTATTCAATGTGATGAAGACGGTATAAAAGATAATTTAACTTCTTATAATTTACTTGAAGCTGAAGCCATATTAACCAATAATTTTGCAGACAGAGCACTAAAATTTTACACTTTAGAAACTAATGCTGAAAATAGTGAGAGTGAAATTACCAATTTCACTAGTTTTAAAAACACAGAAAATCCTCAAACAATTTATGTTCAAATAATCAACTCAAACACAGGTTGTTTTAGCATTGGAGAACTTACTTTAGAAACCTCATCTACTCAAATTAATGATTATTTAGCACCTCCTATTTGTGATGAATTGAATTCTGAAGATGGTTTAGGCACTTTTAATTTGAATGATATTACCACCGATATACAAACCATAAATGGGATTTCATTACCCATTTCATATTATGAATCTTATGAAGATGTCCTTTCAGAACAAAATGAGTTAATCTCACCATATAATAATACAAAACCTTATTTACAAAAGTTGTACGCAAGGGCAGAAAATGATAATGCTTGTTATGGAATAAGTGAAGTGATTCTAACCATAAATAAATTACCAGATATAATTACTGAAGATTTAGCATATTATTGTTTAAATATTTTTCCTGAAACCATTACTATAAATGCTGCTGTTTTAAATGATTCGCCTAATAATTATTCATATAATTGGTCTACTGATGAAAACATTTATGACATTCAAATAAATGAACCTGGCACTTTTAATGTAACGGTTACTAATGCTAACGGCTGTTCTAAACAGAGAACAGTAACTATTAAACCTTCAAATATTGCGTCTTTCCAATCTATAAATGTTGTAGATATGACTGAAAATAATACGGTTACAGTTATTACTGCTGGAGAAGGTATTTATGAGTACAGCTTAGTGAATAGTGATAACCAAATTATATTTTCATATCAAGAAAGTAATGTGTTTGAAAATGTATATCCTGGTATTTATACGGTTTTTGTTAGAGATATTAAAAATGATTGTGGTATTGTAAATGCAGGAGTTTCTGTAATTGGATTCCCTAAATTTTTCACCCCAAATAATGATGGTTTTAATGATACTTGGCAAGTATATGGTGTTTCAAACCAATTTCAACCAAATACAAAAATTCTAATCTTTAACAGATTTGGAAAACTCATTAAAGAGTTAGACCCTTCAGGTATTGGTTGGGATGGGACTTTTAATGGTAATGCTATACCAAGTGATGATTATTGGTTTTCTGTTCAACTTGAAGATGGTAGAATATTTAAAAATCATTTTACGCTTAAGAATTAAACGATTACGTCGAAAAACTAATTAAAACGCGTTTTACCTTGTTTTTTTTGCGTTTCATCTGAAAAATGTCTATTTTACCACTATTATTGGCCCCAGCTAATGGTATTATTTTACAGAATAAAAACCAAATAGAAAATACCTGCTATTTATGAGATTTATTTACCTCATTTTAAGTGTACTACTTTTAAGTAGTAGTTATTTGTATTCTCAGCAAATATCAGTAGATGATTCTGTTGATTTACAGTCATTAATACAAGACAACCTAGTCAATGGTTGTGTTGACATTACAAATATTAGCTCTCAAGTTAATGGTAATGATAACGGCCTTTCAAGTTATGCCTATTTTGAAAGAGCAGGTTCTAATTTCCCGTTTGCAAATGGCATCATGCTTTCTACAGGAGGCGCTGCTTCTGGTGGTAATTCTACTGTAACTCCAACCCTTAGTGAAGGTTCTACAACATGGGGAACTGATACAGATTTAGAAGTTGCTTTAGGAATTACCAATACTGTTAATGCAACATCAATAGAGTTTGATTTTGTCTCGGTTTCAAATCAGTTTCAATTTAATTACTTATTGGCTTCTGAAGAATACTTTGGTATTAATCCTTGTCAATTTTCGGATGGTTTTGTTTTTTTAATTCGAGAAGCTGGAACAGCAAATCCATATCGAAATATAGCAATAATACCTGGCACTTCAATACCAGTTAACACAAGTACAATACATAATGTTAACGCAAATAGCACTATACCACCTTGCGTACCACAAAACAGCCAGTATTTTGACGGATATAATCTTGGAGACACAAATTATAACGGAAGAACAACCATTTTAACAGCTTCGGGCAGTATTTTACCAAATGTTACTTATCATATCAAATTAATAATCGCGGATCAAAATGATAGCGATTATGACTCTGCCGTTTTTATTGAAGGAGATAGTTTTAGAATTTTAGATTTAGGAGGAGATATTACTACTTGTGCCAGTTCAGCAACATTAGATGCTGATTTACAAAATCCTCTGGCTTCTTATGCTTGGTATAGAAATGGCGCTTTAATTGATGGCGCTATAAGTTCAACTTATATAGCTGTTCAAGATGGTACTTACAGAGTTGAAGTTGGCGTTCCAATTAATGGAACGACCTGTGTAGAAACTGATGAAATTATTGTCGTTCTTAATACTGAAGAACCAATGAATCCTATAACAGATTTCGAGTTGTGTGATGATTCAAGTGGTGACAGTATAGAAAGTTTTGATCTTACAACTAAAGATTCTGAAGTTATCGCTAATAGTCCTTTTACTAATTATAATTTCAGTTATCATTTATCTGATAGTAACGCAAGACTTGATATAGGAGCTATAAATACTCCTATTCAGAATACTTCAAATCCTCAACCTATTTTTGTAAGGGTGCAAGATTTAGATAGTAATTGTTTTTCATATACAACCTTTAACCTAATAGTTAACACGCTTCCTGTTATAGTGTCACCTACTCCTTTAGAAGTTTGTGATGGTGATGATACTCCTGATGGGTTTGCAATTATTGATTTGACTCAAAAAGATGATTACATAACAGGTGGTAACACGGATTTATTTGTAAGCTACCATTACACTTTAGATAATAGTAATACTGGAGACAATCCGATACCTTCACCATACATAAATTCAAGCAACCCACAAATAGTATATGTTAGAATTGTAGATACTACTACAGGGTGCGTAACAACTACAACTCTAGATGTTACAGTAACAATTAGCCCTGTTGTCAATAGAGATACTCAATATCTTGATGCTTGTGATAGAGATTTAGATGGTGAAGCAAGTTTTGATTTAACTGAAGTTATTAGCGCTATTTTAAATGGGTTAACTGGAGTTTCAACAACGTTTCATGCCACGTTTGATGATGCAGAAATGAATATTAATGTCATAGCAGATGAAACCAATTATCAATATACCAATGCGGTTATTGAGCCTGGTTCTGCAACTATTTATTTAAGAATTGAAGACCCAACTACAGGTTGTGCTACCATAGTCCCTTTTGAAATTCATACCAACTTATTGCTAACTGGAACAGATACTGGAGATTTTGCCCTTTGCGATACTAATGACAATAGTGCGGATAGGTTAGACTTTTACTTAAATACGATTGAAAATTTTATTACCAACGATTTACCCAACTCAATAACAGTTGTTTTTTATGAAACTGAAGACAATAGAGATAATAGGGTAAACCCATTAGATCCAACAAGACCTTATGCCGCTCTAAGTCCTCAAGTTTTGTATATCACAATTGAAGATGGTGGCTGTATTGAAGAGACTGAAATCACATTACTTATTAACCCGATATTACTATTTGAAAATGTAACAATACCTTATTGCGATAACGATGACGACGGCTTGGCTAGTATAGACTTGCAGTCTTTAGACGATACCATTATCGGTGGAAACGCTAATTTTACGGTTTCTTATTTTGAAGATGAGATTGATGCTCAAAACAATAATACTGCTAATCAATTACCCCCTTTTTATAACAATACTACTGCTACTACAACTTTATATGCACGTATTGTAAATATAGATTCTGGTTGTTCAACCGTAAATCCTTTTGAAATTGAAGTACTAGTTGCTCCCTCAACTAATCAACCATCTGATGTAATCATTTGCGATAATGATCAAGACGGTTTTTCAATAGTAAATCTTGAAAGCAAAATTGATGAGACAGTACCTAGCAGAACGGGGTTAAATATTGATGTTTTTACATCATTTGACGACGCAGACAATAACGTAAATTCAATTCTTGTTGCTGATAGAAGTACTTACAATACAAATACGCAAACTATTTATATTAGAATTGAGGATGCTGTTAGTGATACTAATTGTTATGCTATTGTTTCCTTTGAAGCTATAATAAACACATTGCCAATTATACCTGCTGACATACTTTTTCAGGTTTGTGAAGATGATGGAGATAATTTTGCTGACTTTATATTATCTGAAACTGATGATGCTGTTTTAAACGGACAAACAGGTAAAGAAGTCTATTACTTTGAAAATGAAACTGATGCTCTTAATGGTAATATCACAAATGCCATTCCTAAGGATGATGCCTATAACTCTGACTCCAAAACCATATATATAAGAGTAGAAAACATTACAGATGCGACTTGCTATATTACAGGTTCTATTGAAATTCAAGTAGCACCTGATCCGGTGTACGATCCAATAATAGACTTTCTAATATGTGATGATGTGAGTAATGACGGTTTTAACGAATTTAATTTAGCTGAAAAAGAGAATGAAATTCAATTAACGTCTCCTAATACTTTAAATATTTCATTTCACTTAACGCCTCAACAAGCTGAAGACAATGCTAGCCCTTTGCCATCTGCCTATACTAATATTAGTAACCCACAGAGTATTTATATAAGAATAGAAAGCAGTGCTTCTTTCTGTTATGTAGTTGAAGAACTTGGAATAAATATTGTTGCTGCACCAGATGTTCTTGTAGTTACACCTTCAATAACGGAATGTGCTCCTGCTTCTGATGGTTTCTCAATTTTTGATTTAACTTTTTATAATTTAGATACCCAAACTACAGATTTTGAAATTTTAGATAGAGTAAAAAGTAATCTCGCCATAAATTATTTTGAAAATTTAACCGATATTAATACTAGCGACGGATTAGATAATTCAAACGAAATTACTAATCCATCAAGTTTCAATTCCAATGCAAAAACCATTTACATTAAAGTAGCAAATACATTAACTAGTTGTTATAATATAATTCCTTTAGAACTTATCGTAAATCTACCTCCGGTAATAAATACTATTGGTACCAATGCTATTTGCGATAATGATATGGATACGTATGATTTATCACAAGTTGATACTCTTATTGTTGACGACACTTCTTTAGTAAACATATCATATCATGATAACCAAAACGATGCTGATAATAATTTAGCGCCTTTAAATAGTACATTTAATTATACAGCAGTTAGCCACGAAATTTTTATTAGAATTTCAGATATTACAACAGGGTGCCCAATTGTAACTTCTTTTGTTTTACAAATAAACCAAAACCCAATTGCTATTACACCTCCCGATTTAGTGGATTGTGATAATGATTACGACGGTATTCAAATTTTCGATTTAACAACAAATAACAATATAATTTTAGGCGGTTTAAATCCTTCAATTCATTCCATTACATTTTATGGCGATTTAGATAATGCTGAAAATAAATTAGAGGCTTTACCAAATCTATATTCTGCTGTTGACGCAGATACAATATATGTTAGGCTTGAAATTAACAGTTCGGGATGTTTTGATATTACCCAGTTTAACATTCGTATAAACCCATTACCTATAATTTCTATAAATGAAATTGTACCATTATGTAATGACCAACCTATAGTAGTTATTGCAGATACAGGCGTAGCAGGTGATGCTTATTTATGGTCTACTGGGGCGACAACTGGTGAAATCATAATTCCCCCAACAAGCCCAGGCTTATATTCTGTAACAGTTACTAGACCAAATTTAATTGGAAATGATTGTTCGTATACACACAATTTTAATGTGATTCCTTCAGACGAAGCTGTAATTAATTTTACCCCTACAGTTAATTTTGCAGACCCTAACAGAATTACAGTTGAAATTGACCTATCTAGAATTGGAGATTATGTTTTTATTTTAGATGGCGGAGAACCACAAAGTTCAAATATATTTGAGGATGTTTCCTTTGGAGAGCATAGTGTTACAGTAAGAGATTTAAATGGCTGTTTAGATGTTTCTAAAGAAGTTTTTGTGTTTGATATTCCCAAATTTTTAACACCAAATAATGATAATGCTTATGACACGTGGCATATAGTTGGAGCTAATCAATTACCAGGAACTGTAGTCTATATTTATAATAGACATGGTAAATTAATAAAAACACTTCCTCATTTATCAAACGGTTGGGATGGTACATACAATGGGCAAAATATGCCTTCAGATGATTATTGGTTTTCAGCTGATATTGTTCAAAATGGAGAGTCTTTCAATATTAGAGGTCATTTTGCTTTAAAAAGATAACCCTTCTTAACTTTAAATAAATAATTCTTAAGTATTTTACCCTACAAATTAAACCTTGAAGGGTTTTATAAGTCCAATACTATTAAATGTCATATTTTAGTTTTTAATTAAACATTTAAATTGTTATTTAATTAAAGAAATGCCTAAAAATCATCTTTTACAGAATTTTTTATTTGTACTAATAATACTTTTTAGTTTTAAAGGCTTTTCTCAATTAAGTAAAAAGCATTACATACCACCTTTAACAAGTGCTGCTTTTGGAAATGCTAATGCAGAAGATCAGTATATTTATCTTTCTACTCCTAGTAATTCTAACATTCCATATACTATAATACCCGTAGGCCAACCAACTACAAGTTATATTACTGGAATAGTTTCAAATACTACACCTCAGGAAATATCAATTGGAACTGGTAATGGACAATTATTTATTCGGTCAACTCAAACCAGTGTAGTCACAAATAATAGAGGTTACATTATAGAAGCCGAGGCACCCATATACGTTTCAGTTAGAATGAATGCTGGTGGTGGCGCACAAGCTGGTGCGCTAGTTAGTAAAGGCGTTTCTGCTTTAGGCACAACATTTAGAGTAGGTAGCTATACAAACGGGAATCCGCAAAACAATTATTTAAATTTTGTCTCAGTGATGGCTACTGAAGACAATACACAGGTTAATTTCAGCGATTTACCCTCAGGATTAATAATAAAGAATTATACTGGCGCAACACCAATAAGTATAACTTTAAATGAAGGAGAAAGTTATACTATAGCTACTAATAGTGATGACGCAACAGTTAATCAAGATGGCTTAATTGGCTGTTTGGTTAACTCTGATAAACCTATTGTAGTTAATTGTGGTTCTGCAAACGGGAGTTTTGGTACTGGTGGAGGTAGAGATTACGGCATAGATCAAATAGTAGATTTAAGTAAAGTTGGTACAGAATATATTTTTGTTAGAGGTGATGGTGATGATGGTTGGGAAAATGTTTTGATTGTACCTCATGATTTCCCTACAGATGTTTTTATAAATGGAAATACAACACCTATAACGATTACGGCCGCTGAAAGATATAGAGCTTTTGGAGGTAATCAATATAGTGCCAGTGGTAATATGTATATTGAAACTTCGCAACCTGTATTTGCTTATCAAGGGGTTGGTGGCTTAGGAAATAACGGTTTACCTAGTGAAGCTAATCAAGGTATGTTTTTTGTTCCACCATTAAGCTGTGAAACTAGGGGGAATCTAGACAATATTGCAAACATAAATAACATTGGTAATACGAATTATCAGGGTGGCATTTCAATTGTTACCAAAGTTGGAGCAACAGTAACTATTAATAATACTCCAATTACCATTGCTCCTAGTGCTGTAACTGGTAAGCCCGATTATGTAACATATAAAGTTAAAGGTCTTAACGGAAATATTTCTGTTCAAAGTGATGATGAATTATACTGTGCTTATTTTAATTATAATGGTGCTGCAACGTCTGGGAGTTTTTATTCTGGTTTCCCTTCAGCCCCAGAAATTAATTTTGATGCTCAATTTGCAGCTCTCGGTAATTGCATACCAAACATTACTTTAGAAGCTGCAAATACTCAAAACTTTGATAGTTTTAAATGGCTTTTCGATGATGGCTCTGGAGTTGGCTTTGTAGATTTGTTTATTAAAACTTCAGAAATCACACCTACCCAACCAGGCAAATATAAACTCATAGGTATTATAACCTGTACTGGAGAAGAATTAGAATCTATTGAAATCCCAGTCAGTATATGCCCTGATGATAGAGACAATGACGGTATTATTGATAATATTGATATCGATAATGATAATGATGGAATATTAAATTGCTCGGAATCCAAAGGAAATGCTGCATTAAATGTAAGTGTTTTAAGCAACCCAGAATTAATTTTTCAAGATAACACAAGAGATAATACGATTGCAAGTGGCAATTATACCCAATCCAATGATTTGGGTAATACAAATATATTTAACGGAAATAGTTCTGGTGGTTTTAGCAGTATTTTAAGCAATGCTACCAATGCAGAAAACATGTATGTTATTGCTTTTACAGAACCTATAAATATTAAATTTGAAGAAACTATTTCGCTTCCAAACACCAATATAGCTGATGAATTTTTCATAGCTAGAATTCTACCCGTAAACAAAAATATAACTTTAGTAGATCCAGATGATCATTTATTAGTAGATTCTAATTTTGATGGTATTTTTGAAGCTGGTGTGACACAAATTTCTGGTTCCGAAATTCGTTTTAGAATAAACCCTTCACCTTCTGGAAATACACCTTATAAGTTTTTAGCAAATCAGGTTGATGGGTTCACTTTTGTACATAAATTAGAAAATGGAACAACCTCCTCGATTTTTACTGGTGGTTTAACCATTACATGTTTTAAAAATGATAATGATCTAGATGGCATTAAAGATGCATTTGATTTAGATAGCGATAATGATGGAATTCCAGATAGTATTGAAAATCAAGGAACACTAATTACTCTATCATCAATTGATGTAAACCTTGATGGATTAGACGATATATTTGATGCTTCAGCTTTACCAATTGACACAGATAATGATACTGTTTTAGATTTTTATGATTTAGATAGTGATAATGACGGTATTTCCGATTTAATTGAAACTGGACAATTAGGAGCATTATTAGACACAGATTTAAATGGTGTTGTAGATGGTCCGAATTACGGTGTTAATGGTTGGGCAGATGATGCTGAAACTTTCCCTGATAGCAATGAAATTGGATACATATTAAATGATTATGATAATGATAATATTTTTACATATTTAGATTCCGATAGTGATGGAGATGGATGTAGCGATGTTAATGAAGCTGGTTTTTCAGATGGAAATCAAGATGATTTTCTTGGAGACGCACCTCCTACAGTAGATTCAAATGGTTTGGTAAGCAATGCTACTGATGGTTATACATTACCCAATATAGACTATCTAACAAGTGCTCCAATTAGTATTACGACACAACCCGTAAACACAATAGCTTGTGAGTTATCAACTGTAATTCTCAGCATTATATCTACTGAAACAGAAACATACCAATGGGAGTTTAGTACAGATGGTATTAATTGGACAAACATAATAGATAATGCTACTTATTCTGGAGCACAAACAGTCAATTTAAACATTAGTACTATTCCAATAACTTTTAATGGGTATCAATATAGAGTTAAGTTAGATAGATCTGGAAATAGTTGCGGTATCTATACAGATGAAATAGATCTAACTGTTAATGAATTACCAGTTGCAAATACCGCTTCTGTTATGCGTTTATGTGATGATGACAATAATGGAACCATACCTTTTGATCTCACAACTCAAAATAATACTATTACTACTGTTACTGGAATGACGATAACGTATCATATATCGCAATTTGATGCTGATGGAAATATTAATGCTATTATAAGTCCTTTTGAAAGTGGTAATACTACTATTTATGTGAGAGTTGAAAACGACAACAATACATCTTGTTTCGATACTTCAAGCTTTAATATTGAAGTTTATGAATCTGCTTTCCCTACAGATTCTGCAACAATGACAAGGCTTCAAGAATGTGATAACAGTTCTGTTGGCAATGACATTGATGGTTTTATAACCTTAGATTTAACTCAAAAAGAAACTGAAATTCTTAATGGGCAATTGGCTTCAAACTTTACAATAACATATTTTTCAGATGCTAGCTACATAAGCCAAATAACAACACCAACAACATTTAATAATACTGTTTCTGGCTTACAAACCATTTACGTTCGAGTTACTAATAATCTTTTTACTAATTGTTATACGGATACTTCTTTTGAAATAGAAGTTTTCGAATTACCTCAAGTAAATACTCCAAATACATATGCCCAATGTGACGACGACTCCAATGATGGGCAAGCATTTTTCAACTTAACTCTAGATAATATTAAGGAAGAAATAAATGCAAACTATATAGCCCAAGGATTAGTATTTACCTATTATGAAACACAAACTGAAGCAGAAAATGCAGCTAATGCAATAATTAACCCAGATGCTTATCAAGACGCTTTAGGCTTTACACCAGAAACTGTTTGGATTCGTATAGAAAATCCCAATACTTGTTTTAGAGTAGTGCCAATAACTTTAGAAGTAAACCCAAGCAGTGCTGCTTTAGCTTCATATATACCTGCTCCAAAATACGAATGTGATGATAGCTCTGATAACAGAGATGGTATTGCGGTTTTTGATATGACCGATATTAGAAATGAAATTAGTGCTAATGTATTTCCTACTTTTAATGTCAACGTACATTTTTATGAAAGTCAAACCGATGCTGAGCTAGAAACCAATGAAATATTAGACATTACAAATCACGAAAACACAAATTCTCCAAACATTCAAAGTATTTGGGTAAGAGTAAAAAGTGATTTAGGAAATGATTGTTTAGGTCTTGAAGAATTTCCAAACCTTTTAAATGTTGAAGCTTTACCAATAGCTAATGCTATAACAATTGGAAGGGTATGTGATTTTGATATTACAGATACTGTTTTAACCTATCCTTTTGATGTTTCTCAATTAGAATCAGATATTTTAAACGGACAAAACCCTCTGAATATTACCATTACGTATTTTGATTCAAACGGAAACCCTTTATTGTACAGTGATGGCACAACTGTGACTAGCCCAATACAACCCATATTTTTAACCGAAAATCAAACCATTACCATTAGAGTTACAAATAATAATACACAAGACCCAGATGGTGCATGTTATGACGAAACTACCATAGACTTTATTATAGACGAACAACCTATTGCAAACCCCATTGCTCAACAAATTGTTTGTGATGGAGATGCTGGTGATATTGATGATGATGGTTTTTATCCTTTCGACACTTCAGCTTTTACAAGTACTATTTTGGGATCTCAAACGGGTATGGAAATTTATTACGATTATGTTGATGAAAATGGTAGTGCTCATCTTGATCAGTCAAGTTTACCAAATCCACTTAATTCAGAAAACCAAACGATTACTGTTGAAGTTGTGAATCCAAACAATACATCTTGCACTGATACTGCAACTATTAATTTGATAGTATACCCGCTTCCCGATTTTACTGTTGAAACACCTCGTATAGTTTGCTCTTCAGATCCTACATTTTCAATTGAGTTAGAACCTTTCGAATTCAATACTTCTGAATCTTTTGATTATGAGTGGCTTTGGACAAATTTAGACGGAACAACTAACAATCAATTTATCTCAAACGATAGAATAATTACGATTTCAACACCAGGAACTTATACCATTACACTTTCCAAAACTGATGGCACTAGTTGTTCTAGAACTAAAGAGATTTATGTAGATGCTTCTGAAATTGCAACTATAACTCAAGAAGATGTGACTATAGTTGATCTAACAGAAAATAACTCTGTAACTATTGATCCTACTAATTTAGGTATGGGTAATTATGAATATGCATTACAAGAAGAAGGTTCTACCTTTATTGTATATCAAGACGAACCGTTCTTTGATAATGTTAGAGCAGGTTTTTATACCATTCATGTAAAGGATGCTATTTGCGGTGTATCAACTTTGGGTATTTCAGTTATTGGATATCCAAAATATTTTACTCCTAACGGTGATGGCATTAATGATTTTTGGAGAATTCAAGGTGTCAATGAGGTTTTTCAACCTAATAGTACTGTTCTAATTTATGATCGTTACGGTAAATTGATAAAACAGTTATTGGTGCAATATGACGGATGGGATGGCACTTATAATGGAGCTATGCTAGCTACAGATGATTATTGGTTTAATGTTTCACTTGAAGATGGTAGACAGTTTTCGGGTCATTTCACTTTAAAACGATAGCATACATATTTTGCGTAATTTTGCAAAATGAAGTTCAAAATTGAATCAGAATTTAATCCTACTGGAGATCAGCCACAAGCCATAAAACAACTTGTAAATGGTATTACTTCAAATGAAAAATACCAAACTCTACTTGGTGTAACAGGATCTGGTAAAACCTTTACAGTTGCCAATGTTATTGAAGAAGTTCAAAGACCTACATTGGTTTTAGCACACAATAAAACTTTAGCAGCCCAATTATATTCTGAATTTAAACAGTTTTTTCCTGATAATGCAGTTGAGTATTTTGTATCCTATTACGATTATTATCAACCAGAAGCTTACATTCCTGTTTCAGGAGTTTACATAGAAAAAGATTTATCTATAAATGAAGAGATAGAAAAAATGCGTTTAAGCGCAACATCATCATTACTCTCGGGACGTAGAGATGTATTGGTAGTCGCTTCCGTTTCTTGCATATATGGTATTGGAAATCCTGTAGAGTTCCAAAAAAATGTAATTTCTTTAAAACGAGATCAAGTTATTTCTCGAACAAAATTACTGCATCAATTAGTTCAAAGTTTATATTCTAGAACAGAAGCAGATTTTAAGCATGGTAATTTCAGAATAAAAGGAGATACGGTAGATATTTTTCCGAGTTATGCCGATGATGCTTTTAGAATTCACTTTTTTGGTGATGAAATCGAGGACATTGAAGCTTTTAATATCCAAACAAATAAAGTCATTGAAAAATATGACCAACTTACTATTTATCCAGCAAACATGTTTGTAACATCTCCAGATGTGTTGCAGGGTGCTATTAAAGAAATTCAGGATGATTTAGTAAAACAACATGATTATTTTAAAGAGATTGGTAAGCACTTAGAAGCAAAACGACTTAAAGAACGTACGGAATTCGACTTAGAAATGATACGTGAATTAGGCTATTGTTCTGGTATTGAAAACTACTCACGCTATTTGGACCGCAGGCTTCCTGGCACGCGTCCATTTTGTTTACTAGATTATTTCCCAGATGATTATTTAATGGTAGTAGATGAAAGTCATGTAACTATTTCGCAAGTACATGCCATGTATGGAGGCGACCGAAGCAGAAAAGAAAATCTAGTCGACTATGGTTTCAGACTTCCAGCAGCTATGGATAACAGACCATTGAAATTTGAAGAATTTGAGGCCATTCAAAACCAGGTGATTTACGTAAGTGCCACACCTGCCGATTATGAATTACAAAAAACAGACGGTGTTTATGTGGAGCAAGTAATTCGACCAACCGGTTTACTAGATCCTATTATCGAAATACGCCCCAGTTTAAATCAGATTGATGATTTAATTGAAGAAATTCAACAACGCATTGAAAAGGATGAACGTACTTTAGTGACTACACTCACCAAACGTATGGCTGAAGAATTAACTAAATATTTAGATAGAATTCAAATTCGGTGTCGCTACATTCATAGTGATGTAGATACTTTGGAACGTGTTGAAATCATGCAAGATTTAAGGAAAGGTCTATTTGATGTTTTAGTTGGAGTAAACTTATTACGTGAAGGTTTAGATCTACCAGAAGTCTCGTTAGTTGCTATTTTGGATGCTGATAAAGAAGGTTTTTTACGTTCTGCACGTTCATTAACACAAACTGTTGGTAGAGCTGCTAGACACCTAAATGGAAAAGCTATAATGTATGCAGATAAAATTACTAAAAGCATGCAGAAAACAATTGATGAAACCGAACACAGACGCCAGAGACAAATAGCTTACAATACCAAACACAACATAACTCCAACGGCTCTAAATAAAAGCTTAGATAATGCCTTATCAAAAAATTCGGTTAGTACTTACAGTTATGAATTAGAAGCATTGAAAGCTGCTGAACCAGAAAGTGACTACCTGAGTAAATCTGAACTTGAGAATAAAATAAGAGAAAAAAGAAAACTTATGGAAGGCGCCGCAAAAGCTTTAGACTTCATTATAGCTGCAAAACTGCGCGACGAAATAAAAAACTACCAAAATAAACTAGAAAAGCTAAAAGTATAAACTTTTAGCTTTTAAGTAATCTACTCTTTGTCAATTATAATCAACACTAATATTTGATTTCTTTCAGAATAATCTAAATGAAATGAATTTTAATTGTATTGTGTTTTGAAAATATCTATCAAAACATCTGGTGGCACAATTTTATTTGGAAAGCTTTCCATTAAATATAAAACCTTAGTTATAGATTCGTGACTAAGTCCCATTCTCAAACCAAAATTATATAACTTGATAACTCCTGCCGAATTATTGTCTTCATTGAACTCTTGTTCAATGTTCATCAATAAAACTAATCTATGAAACTGAACAATACGCTCACTGTGTGATTTTAAATGCGTGTATGTAACGGGGTTTTCTAACAAATATTCAAAATCTTCACGAGAAATATCTAATTGCTTTGCTACTCCTAATAGGAAATTATACTCTATGCGTCTTATATCTTTATCATGTTGAGCAAAAGCTATCATTTCTGACAAAAGGCTTAATTTTTCTACTCTATTTACCATGCTATTAGGTTTTCTTTAATTATACATTAATTACATCATAAAGTTACGCAGAACAGTCTTTTAATAATCGTAGATATAATGTAACTTATCGAAAAACAGTAGGTATTTAATCGTGATTAATGTCTACTTCGTCAATAATTTGATTTTATTAAACTAAAAAATTTGCATTTTATCTTTTATTAGATCATGATTTTACCTAAATAAAAAACATATAATATGCTGATAATCAATTTTTTATAATGATATTTTTTGTAATAAAAATTAATTATTAATTCCAATATTTAGGGTATCTTTACAGAAGCTAGTTAAACGTTAGTTTTGATTAAGCTAATTATGATAATCGATGAAATACATCCATTAAAAGTCAATTAAAAAATTATGACAAATAACGATATTTTAAAAAAATTAAGAGTAGCTCTAAAACTACGTGATGATGATATAGTAAAGATTTTAGAACTCGTAGATTTTAGAATTTCAAAAAGTGAGCTAGGCGCTTTGTATAGAAAAGAAGACCATCCTAAATATATGGAATGTGGCGATCAAATTTTACGTAACTTTTTAAACGGACTAGTAATTCACCTTAGAGGGCCCATGCCAAAAAAGGGAGAAAAAAGTAATACACAAAAAAAGAGTAACGATTAAAGTTACTCTTTTTTTTATATCAGATACTGAAACAAGTTCAGCATTAACAAACAATTTTAAGACAATACTTGCTGTACTTTATCAGCAGCTTCTTGAAACTCAGTAGCACTCATTACGTCTAATCCTGAATTATCAATTAATTCTTTAGCGATATCTGCGTTAGTTCCTTGTAAACGCACAATGATAGGCACATTTATAGTTCCCATATTTTTATAAGCATCAATAACACCCTGCGCAACACGATCACAACGTACAATACCACCAAAAATATTAATAAGAATTGCTTTAACTGCTGGGTCTTTTAATATAATTTTAAATGCAGCTTCTACACGTGCAGCATCGGCAGTACCACCAACATCTAGAAAGTTAGCTGGCTCTCCTCCTGCTTGTTTAATTAAATCCATTGTTGCCATGGCTAAACCAGCTCCATTCACCATACAACCTACATTTCCTTCTAGGTCAACATAGTTTAAACCAAGTTCTCCAGCTTCAACTTCGATAGCACTTTCTTCACGCACATCTCGTAAATCAACATAGTTCTTATGTCTAAATAAAGCATTATCATCAATAGTTACTTTAGCATCAACAGCCATTATTTTATTATCACTTGTTTTTAAAACCGGATTAATTTCAAATAAAGATGAATCAGATTTTACATAAGCTGTATAAAGATTAGCAACAAACTTTGTCATTTCTTTAAATGCCATTCCAGATAATCCTAAATTAAAAGCAATACGTCTTGCTTGAAATGGCATTAAACCAACAGTAGGATCAACTTCT
>Ga0213861_10000559_pt1 | contig 32672 bp, 28 predicted proteins | sample PICome_4_FD_160110 | JGI IMG/M metagenome (GOLD analysis project Ga0213861, IMG submission 160110) | Coastal seawater microbial communities near Pivers Island, North Carolina, United States - PICO131 | ecosystem: Environmental > Aquatic > Marine > Coastal | place: USA: North Carolina... | reverse complement strand
AGCCAGGCGCTGGCCCAATTCCTGTTGCGGGCCCTCGGAGAACGGCGCGCACCGCTGGCCTTTGTGCTCACCGGGTTCCTGGTAGCTATTCCTGTTTTCTTCGACGTCGCCTTCGTCCTCCTGGTGCCGATGGTGTACGCTATTGGCCGACGCACGGAGCGTTCGTTGCTCTATTACGCAATCCCTTTGCTGGCTGGCCTGGCCACTACCCATGCCTTTATTCCGCCTACACCGGGCCCCATTGCGGTAGCCGATATTTTGCAGGCGGAACTGGGATGGGTCATTCTGCTGGGGTTTGTCGTTGGTCTGCCAACGGTGGGGGTAGCCGGCTTGTGGTGGGGAAAACACGTGGGCGATCGCTTTTTTGTCGCAGCCCCACTGCTGGATACCCGTACCGATGACGCCGAAAAATGGCTGCCACCCGTGGGTCTGATCCTGGGCCTGATCTTGCTCCCCATCGTACTCATTCTGGGGCATACCGGGAGCAAGATGCTCGTGGCGGCGGGTGTTTGGACCGCCAACAACTGGACGGAAGGGCTGATTTTCCTGGGGCACCCCTACGTGGCTTTGTTGCTGTCGTGCCTGCTGGCGCTCTATTTTTTGGGGTACCGACGAGGGCTCAGCAGCCAGGCCCTGCAAAAATTAGCCACCCAGGCCCTGGCGCCAGCAGGAACCATCATCCTCATTACGGGTGCCGGTGGGGTATACAAGCAAATGCTGGTAGCCAGCGGTGCCGGTGAATTGTTGGCGCAAGTATTTGTTGACTTCCACCTGCTGCCCCCCTTGTTGGCTTTCGTGTTGGCCGCCCTGATTCGGATTCTGCAGGGGTCGGCTACGGTGGCCATGATCACTGCGGCTGGCCTTTTGGCGCCCGCGCTGCCGGGTCTGGGGCTGGACGCCCCCCAATTGGCCTTGCTGGTACTGAGCATCGCCGCCGGGGCCAGCACCCTTTCGCACGTCAATGACAGTGGTTTTTGGCTGGTAAAAGAATACCTGGGCATCGACGAGGCCACTACGCTTCGAACATGGACGCTGATGACTGTTTGGCTTTCCCTGGTGGCGCTGGTGGTGATTCTGGTGCTTTACTGGCTCGTTTAGCTTTGTCCCAGGTTACCTGTTGCTGGCCCCGCAAATAGCGCAGAAATCCGGTGTAGACGCTGTAGTTCATGATCACAAAATAGTAGGGCGCAAAGAACCCCGGAATGGGAATGCGCTTGCTGCGTAGGCCGTAGCCCAGCAATGCCAGGACATAAAATGCAACTTGCCCTGCGAAGAGCCAGGCATATATCCCGTATTCACCCTGGCTGACCAGCACGCCATTGGCCACGAGTACCAACGGCAAAAACAAGGGAGCCAGTGACCAGCGCAGTACGCGGTGCCCGATGTACTGGTAGCTCAGGATGCCGTAGCGAAAAATATTTAGCAAAGGCAACAGGCGCAACATCGACTGCCACCCCCCGGCACAGATCCGTACTTTGCGCTTGAGTTCTTCCCCAACATCAGCGGAGGCATACTCCCGGGCAATAGCCGCGGGGGCATAGGTTACGCGGTAACCGGCTTTGGCGATCAGGAGGGTCTGCATAAAATCGTCCAGCAGCGTATCGGCCGGTACTTGCTGAAAGAGGGCGGTACGAATGGCGTACAATTCACCGGCCGCACCAACGACACTGTAGAGTTCGCTGTCCAGGCGTTTGAGGAACGACTCGTAGCGCCAGTACAGCCCCTCTCCCCCACTGCTGGCATCCCCTTGCGAAATCACCTGCTTCGCACCCGCTACGGCACCAACGGCAGGATCTCTAAAGTCGGCCACCAGCTGTTGCAGCACCGCTGGATTCAGGTGCGTATTGGCATCGGTAAACACGGTGATGGGGGTGGTCACGCAGGCCATGCCGCGCGTGACCGCGGCGATCTTTCCCTGGCGCTCCGGTTGGTGCAAAACCGTGACATCCGCTTGTTGTTGTAAAAAAAAGGGCGAATCGTCATCGGAGCCATCCGTGACGAACAACAATTTGAGTTTATCCTTGGGGTAGGCTAATTCCCGGCAGTTGGCTAGTTTTTCGGTGAGGAAAGCGCCTTCGTTATAGGCCGCTATCAGGAGGGTGACCGCGGGCAGTTCCTCCTGGTCGGTAGCAGCGGAAACCGGGCCGGATCGCTTGCCCCGTCCTTTTACCCAGCAGTAGGTCACCAGGCCGTAGCCCAGGTAAGTAAAAACGATCAGGGCCAGGCCCAGCCAAAATAGAAGAAGTACGGTCATTTCAGGAGCTTAAGAGTTCGGTATTTTTTTTATTTCCAGGAAGGCCGTTCCAGGACCCGCGCGGGTACGCCACCTGCTTTAGCACCAGCGGGAATATCTTTGGTCACCACCGAGCCAGGCATAACCTCCGCATTGCGACCAATGGTTACGCCCCGTAACACAATCGTGCGGGCTCCCAGCCGGACACCTGCTTCCAGGCAGATGGGCGCACATTGACCGGCGAGGCGGCGATCGTTTAAATCGTGGAAGTCACTGTCCATCAAGTGTACAAAAGGGCCCAACTGACAATCCGCTCCAATGGTGATCTGCTGGTGAGCCGCAATGATCGCGCTGTTGATCGTACAATTGTCCCCGATCGTGAGGGTGGCCCCAGCCCCGATCGCCAGCCGCAGCGGTTGAAAATCGCCCAGCAACAGGCAATTTGCCCCCACCCGAAGTTGGCCCTGGTTGGCGATCACCAATTTCCCCCTGACCCCTACGTCGGCACCCACCACCTGGGCCGCTCGCCACAGCCGCCAACGGCGGAACCAGTTTTTCAAGGCGCCCCGACGGAGGGGACTCGTAGGGGCTTGTTCCGCAAGGGGCAGGGAAGTGGGTTCCTTGATGGCAGTCGTTTTGTTCATTGTGCTGTAATTTTTTCGGCCAATCCGGCAGTGGCATCCCGTGCCTGATCTTCTAAAAATCGAATTATTTTGGCAGGTACGCCCGCAACGACCGCATAATCCGGCACATCGGTGTCCACTACCGCGCCTACCCCGACCACGGCGCCCCGACCAACGCTGACCCCGGGCAAGATGATGGCGCGGGTCGCAATCCAGGCCTGGTCACCTATACATATAGGAGCCGTACTGGCCGCCACCGAAGCCGTGGCCATGCCGAAGGCGTAGCTGTCCGCAATTTGCGCCATGGGCGCCAGGTAAACGCCCCGACCAATAGTGATGGATTGGTGGGCAACCAACAGGCTGCCGTTGATGAAGCAATCGTCGCCAATGACCAGGGTAGCGCCGCGGTATACCCGCAACTGCGTCGGTACAATCGTCGACCAAAACCGCACCCGTTCGCCAACGTGCAAGGCGCCTCGCAACTGTACCTGGAGCCGCCCTTTGGCAAAGACCAACTTGCCCAGCTGCGGTGCGCCCCGCAAGGCCCAGCGGGCAGTAAGCCACCGCCAACCCAGCCCGGCCAATCGCCACACCAGTAACAAGTAGACCAGGGGATGCCGGGAAGACCACCCACCTTCGGTCTGTATTTGCTGCAATTGCGCTGCGAGTAAGCGTTTCATAATCGAAAATTAAGAAGCTTCTTTGGTCATAAACAAACGTGCCGGCACGAACCCTGGCAGTGACCCTTTTTTGACATTCCACCGCATACCAGCCCACAGGGCCTGCACGTGTTGCCACTGGCCCTGCAGCATAAACCGCAAGCAGTTGAGGGGCAATCCGACGGTTAAAAAGTAGGTCAGAAAAAGCCGGTATTCCTTTTTGGTACCAAACCGCCGGATAAACAACCAGCGGTTGCGAAACATAAAATACGTCTTCAAGGAGCTGAATCTACCGACCGAACTGGACTCCCGGTGATGAATAAAAGTCGCCGGGGAGAATTTTATTTCCCAGTCGCGTTGGCGCGCCCGCAACGAAAAATCGAGCTCTTCGTAGTACATGAAGTAGTCTTCGGTCAGAAGCCCAATGGTTTCAAAAACCTGGCGACGCACGAGCATGCAGGCGCCGTGGGCAAAGTCGGTTGCTCTTTCCTGATCAAATTGCCCCTGATCCAGTTGTTGTCTGGCCGCATCGGCTCCCCGACCGGTGCGAAAATCGATCCTGGCGGTTCCTGCGTACTGGAGCATTTGTGGTTGGTCGTAGTAATAAATCTTCGGGCTCACTATCCCGACCGCTGGCTCCGCCGCCAACAAATTTACGAGCGGTTCCAGGAGGCCCGGCGGCACGAGGGTATCGTTGTTTAGCAGGAGAATATAGTCTCCTTTGGCCTGCTGAATGGCGAGGTTGTTACCGCCAGCAAAGCCCAGGTTTTCTTTGCTCAGGATGACCTTCACCGTTGGCAAGCGGGACTGAAAACGAACCGTCTCGTCGGTCTCCAGGCCATTGTCTACCAGTAAAATTTCGACGGGTGCGTAGGCAAGCTCGCGCAGGCTGTCGAGCAGTTCGCAGGTGATGGCCGCCTGGCGGTAATTGACGGTTATAATCGTTACCAGTGGATTCATCTTAGTGGGGTTTGCGGCCAATCACCTGAATGGTGTTACCTGTTTTACGATCGCGGACCAGTAAGCGATCCAGTCGGACCATGGCCTTGGCCAGGGGCAGGCACAACAATTGCAGAACCGGTCCTGCCTGATGGGAAAGGTAACCGAGTTCCCAACCCAGGCGGCTCCACCAGCCGTCGGCGTAAGCGGCGTAGGTCACCTCAAAACCTTCCCGCTCCATGCGTTGTTGCAGGTCGGTGAGTTCGTAAACCTGGCCAATGTGCTCGTCCTCCAGCCAGTCGTGGTGGTCTTCAAACCACTGTTCCGGCATGATGGTCAGTTGTTCCCGGCTGGGAATCTTGATCAATAGGTAGCCGCCGGGGCGCAGCTTTTGCCAGGCTTGCGCAAAGGGCATCTCAGCTTCCAGGATGTGTTCAAAAACATCCACCGAATAGATGAAATCGTAGTACCCGTCCCGGTTTTCCAGGGTATCGATCGTACCGATGTGGGCTTCCAGGTTCTGCAGCTTATGCTGCCGGGCGAGGGTAGCGATCTCGGTAACCGAACGGTCATTGATATCCAGTGCCGTGACGGTAGCGTTGGGTAAGGCATCGGCCAGCATAAAGGCGTATTCGCCGTAGCCACACCCCAGATCCAGGAGGTGTCGGAAACTTTCCAATGGCAACTGGTTGAGCAGGTCCTTAAAGGTTAAGGCGCGGGCATAATTGCCCACCAAAGTATAGCCAAAGAGGCGCTTCACCCATTTAGCCAGCAGGGGACGGCGACGCATCCGCTCGCTCATCTGATTTTGCATTTTCCCGAATACAATTTCCATATCAATTCCCTTTTATTCACTATTCAAACTCATTTTTCTAACACAATACCGCAATTGCCAACCGTTTGACCCCACCCATTCCTACTCCGGTTAGCCCCACAACAATTCCCGTGGGCGGGTGTACACTTGCCATACCTGGCGCAGAATATTCCCCTGGCTGATCGGAATAATCCGGTCGAGCAAAATTTGCCCACCTACCACCAGGAGAATCATGGCAACCAGGGCTGCAACGGCAGCGCCCGGCAACCCCCACCAGGAAATGAACAGGGCGTTGAGGGTGACATTAACGACCAGGCTGATGGCCAACAGTAAAAAATTCCAGTGCGGTTTGCCGATGGCGTCGAGGGTAATTCCAAATAGTCGACCCCAGGGTTTGATCATCACCGCCAGGACCAGGATATCCAACAAAGGGGCGGCGCTGGCATAAGCCTTACCGGCAACCAAAACCACGATCCATTCGGACATCACCAGCACCAGGACGACCATTGGCAACACCAGGGCGAAAATGACCCCCACCGATTTTTCGTACAAAGCGCCCACTTCCGCGTAGCTCCCTTCGCTATTGGCCAGGGCGATCTTGGGGTAGATCACCTGGGCAATGCCCGACATCGGTACTTCCAGGTAATTGGTGATGCGGGTAGCTACATTGTAGACGGCTACGGCGGCCGGATTCAGAAAAAAGCCCACCATCATCAGGTCCATTTTATTAAAGAGCATGGAACTGATGTTGGTCCCCAGCACGTATTTACCAAACTGCACAAGTTGTTCGGCCCAGCGGCGGGAGAAACGCCCCCAACGCAAGTAATCCCGGCGGTAAAGCAAAAAGACCAGCAGCGAGGGTATCCCTGCGGCCACCTGTCCCACCGCCAGCCAGTACAAGCTCACTTCGCCCCAGTACCAGCAGAGCAGAATAACCAGCAAAAAGACAAAACCATTGACCGCCTTGGACCAAAAGATACCTTTGAAATCGTGGTGGACCATGTGCGGGAAATCCAAAAAACGCGCCGTGCCGTGAATCAGCGCCCAGGGCAGGTACCACCAGATGAGTTCCGTTAGTTCTGGTGCCGACCACCAGCGGCTCAACGGACCTGCCAACACGATGAGCAGGCCGCTCAATACAACCGTGCACCCGGTATTAACGACCAGGCCGGTACTGAGAATGGTTCCGTAGGCGGTCTCTTCTTCCAGGCAAAACTTGATAATCGCATGCTGTAGCAAGCCGCTGCGCCCCATTTCGGCGAAAGAGGTAAGGGTTAAAAACAAAACCCATACCCCAAAATCGTACTCCGGCAAGAGCCGGACCAGTACGATGAAGCTGACAAAAGCAAGCCCCAACTGAGCGGCGTAGCCCAACAGGGAATAACTTCCCGCTTTTATCCATTTTTTTCTTTCTTTGGTCATCGTCCGTTAATTTTCTGGTGGTGGTTCGTTATCGGTTTTCTTCGGGCGCATACTACTGATGCCCACCAGGATTCCCAGGAACAGAAACGGTAACAATAAGTGCCAGGGCATTCCTTCTCCGAGCATAGTACTGTTGTTTTACAGCCTGTTCAGGGCCAGTTGAGGTTTAAGTTGCGCAGCCGGACTGGGCCTATTCTCCTTCCCCGTGAGGGGTATGAATAAACTGCTGGTTGGCTTTGCGCAAACCCGGCAAAGCACGGGCGGCGTGCCAAAAAGCCACCGGCACCTGCAACAAAGCATCCCGGTAAGGGGATCGCCAGGCGTAAGCAGGCAGCGCCAGCAGAAAGATCAAAAGATTGAGTACCAGTACCGTGGCCCAAACCAGGCTCATGGGCCCCATTCCCAACAGCGCAAAAAACAAGGTTCCCAGCGCCAGAAAACCAGGCGTCAGTAAGCGGGGCGGCAATAGCATTTGCGCGGCTTTGTTGAAGTGATCCCACTGGCCGTAGCGCAGCAGCCGGACCACGGCGCCGGGAAGAAATTGGGCAGCATAGTGAAATTGGGCAGCGATCCAGCGGCTGCGCTGCCGCGTAAGGTGATCTCCTTTGCGAATTTTTTCATCCAGGACAATCGCTGCCGGGTCGTAGTAGATGCGCTCGCCAGCTCGCGTCAGGCGGAGTTCCAGCTCTTTGTCGAAGCCCCCGATGGCATCAATCTGGGTCATGGTGTCCCGGAACAGGGGGTAGCTAAAAGCCATCCCCGAACCAACCAACCGCCCGGAAACCCCAAGGGCCATGTGCCCGAGCCCGAGGATGTGGTTGTTGACGTCTTCACTTAATCCATCGAGAACCGCCATCGGCGTATCGCTGTTTTTAGCAACGCGCCGCCCCTGGAAGACCCGTACCCCCTGGTTAAAAGCCTTATTCACCAACTGTAAAAAGCCGGCATCCATGGTATTGTCGGCATCCAGCACCACGGCGATGGCGAAGTCTTCCCCCAGCATTCGGTTCAGGCAGGCATTGAGAGCCCGCGCTTTGGTGCTCTGGTCGAAAGCTACTTCCTCCACGCGTACGGGTAGCGCCCGGAGAGCCGCCAGTGTGCTGGCGGCAAAACTATCGGCAATCACGATCACCTCGTATTTATCCGTGGGGTAATCCACCAGCAGTGCTGATCTGGCCGTATCCACGATGACGGCATCTTCGCGGTAACCGGGAATAAAAACGGCTATTCGCCGAAATTCGCTCGCGCGAGGCCATTCGTGCGCTTGCCAGCAGCGGCCAGCGATCGCGTAGCCCAATTGGTACACGACACCCCACCCCAGGTAAAAAATGACGCATCCGCCTGTAAGTGTCAAAAGTGCTGTCATCGGGAGTGGTTTTTTTCGTTGCGGAGCTGTTCATCGTAATAAGGAGCCAGAAAGACCAGCGGCAGCGCCACGGCCATCATGACGCCGGTGGGAAACTGCAGGAAGACCTGGTTGCCATAGTTGGCCAATAAGACCCCACAATAGGCCGCCATAATGGCCAAAACCTGGGCCCGCAACCGCGGATGCCGGATTTGCCAGGCAATGGCACTGCCCTTGCCCAGAAAATAGCCCAGCACGAACAGGTGCAGTGCCAGCCCCACCAGGCCAGTTTCGGCCCAGATGCGCACGTAGTAGCTGTCGGTAGGGGTTTGAGCCAGGAGGGAATCGGGGTTAAAGCGTTCTCCCCAGTAACCCGCCGAGCCAATACCCCCGCCAAAAGGCCGGGAGGCCAGGTAGTCACCCAGCGTTACCTGGTTGCGCAAACGGGCCAGCAACGAGGGGTTGTCGGGTGCCAGCGCCGTACGCAGGCGGGCTACCGGCTGAAAACTGTGCAAAACATAGGTATACTTGAGCATGCCGTAGGACGCCACCATGATCACCAGGCCGACAAACAGCACCTTGAAGTTGCGGCTCAGCAGCATGTACAACAAGCCCCCGGCTACGGGTACAGCCAGGGCACCCCGCGCGCCGGAGTAGAGGAAACCCAGCAAGGTAAAAACGATCACCAGCAGGTACCAAAGCTTGCGTTTTTTGGAAAAGGGCCCAAGCAGCAGAATGCTCCCCATGAGGGTGACCATGATCTGGGAAGCCCCGAATTGGCCCGCGTCGCTGTAGAAAGAAAAGGTACGCAGCACACCGTGCAAAACGTGTTCGTCGTGGTGCCCCTCCACGTAAAGCCAATAATCTTCGGCAGCATCCGTACCGAGCAACTTTTGTCGGAGTGCCCACCAGGCACCGAGGACGGACAACACAAAAACAGTTTCCAGAAACCAACCCAGGTATTTGGGATCGCGCAGGTAGGTAAACGTGAGTAGAAAGCCGATAATCGTATAAAAACCGCCCCCCCGCATGGCATAGAACCAGGCTACCGGGCCAGGACTTTCCGGATTGAACAATTCCAGGAAGACAAAACCAAACCACAGGCCACTCAACAACAACGCGCCATTGTGCACCACGCGCCAGTCTTGGGTCAGCAGTTGATGAATCCCCCACCCTACGACGGCCGTCACCAGCACCACATCCAGGAGGAGGCCCCACGGAATGGCCAGGTAACGGGTCAGGCCAGCAGCCAGGAAGGAAAAGACGAGCCCAAACCACAGCCCAACTTGCGGACGCACCACGACGAGGCCCATGAACAAGACGGCCAGCGGAACCAAGGCCAGCGGAACCGCCAGTTTCAACCCGCCCAGGCCCATGGCCAGGCCCAGGAGCAGGGTCACGCCCAACACCAATAGCTGTACGGGTCGCTGCTGCAACCACAGGGTACCACTCGCCTGGTGAAATACGGTATTGGGCATGGTTGTTAGGTTTGTTTTTTAGTCCATTCCTGGTGCAATAACCGCCGCATTTCCAAAGCCCTGCCGGTCCAGGAGTTCAACTGGGCAAAGGCTCGCCGGGCATTGGCGTCGGCGGTATTTTCCGTGGCCAGGATTGCACCGGTGGCGGCAATAAAGCCGGAGGTGGTTGTCCCAACCTGTAGGAACCGGATAAAATCGCTGAGATCAGCAAAATCGGTAGCCACTACGGGCAACCCCAGCGCCAGGTATTCATTTATTTTGAGCGGGTAAATACCGGCCGTCAGGTCATTTTTCACAAAGGGAATCAACCCCAGTTTAAAAGCCGCCAGGTAATCGCCCAGCGTAGCTGCCGGCCGAGGGCCCAGCAAATGAACGTTGGGGAAGCGGGCCAACTGGGCAGCCTGTTTGGTAGCCAACACCCGCCCGACGAACACCAGGGTACACGATGGATAAGCTTGCGCCAGCGCTTCGAGCAGCTCGAAATCCAGGCGGTCATCGACCGTGCCGATGTACCCCATAATGGGCTGCCAGGGCAGGTCGCCGGGGCGCGTCCCCTGGCTTTTAAAGAGGGACAGATCCACGCCGTTTTTTACGAGGGCACAGTTTTTGGCCTGGCCAAACTTAGCGCCGTACAAGCCCGTAGATGATACGATGGTTAAATCCGCACGTTGCAAAAAGGTGCGCTCGTGGCGGGTACCGTGGCGAGCAATCCAGAAGGCAGCGCTGATTTCATCATAGCAGTAATAAACCAGTAGCGACTCGTTCAGTGTTCCGGCGAGCATATTCCCCAGCGCGGGGTTGAACGCATTGATGACAATGGGCTGTTCCCAGCCCAGTTTTTTCAGCGCCGCTAAGATGGCACGGCCTGCCCGGCGGGCATTCCACTGGTTGATGCGATCGAAGTACACGGGCGAATTCAAAAAATTAGCGGGTACAAATGGCGGCAAACGCAGCAGTTGCAGGGTCGCACCATTGGCTAATGTGCGCGGTTGCAGGCGGGGGGCGGTGCCCCTTAACTCGGCCGCCGGAACGCCCGGGTTATTCCCCAGGTGAGCGTCCACAAGATCTTTGTAGGTGAAGGGATAGTCGACGTAGAGTACCCGGTCGGTCTTCGCCAATTCACCCATGAGCTGAACCGTCGAACTCAGGTAATCGCTGCCTTCCCAACGCGGGAAGCCAACACAAACAATGGGGGGAAATTTAACTCCCTCAACAGGTCTGGATTTCATTTTTCGTGAAATAGGTTTAGAGGTCATACCGGTAAGGCTTTTCCTGGGGAATAGGTAACCATTCAAATTTGGATCGGGCAGTCGATAATTCGCCCATAAAAGCCGCCAGGGTATCCCGGTCGGCGCCATTGAGCACCGCACGAATAGGGCCACGAGCGGCGCGGTGCAATGTTTTCAAGGCTTGTTGATCAGCCTCCTCCCAGCTGCGGTTGGCCCGGCAGACGAGGAGCGTCAGGTCAAATTGCCGCAACAAAGGCAGGGGGTACTTGCCGGTCAGCAAAGCAGGTATTTCCAGGATAATGTAGGGGTATAGCTCGAGGTAGGGTTCGATCTGGCCGAAGATATCGAGGTCCTGAATCCGCTCGGCATCCAGCATCCGACTAGACATTTGGTAGCCCAGGGTATCCTTGTGGCTGCTCACCGGTAAGACGCCACTTTCAATGGGATACAGGTAAAGCACCCGATTGTCTTCGGCCCGCAACAACTGGGCAATTTGACCCGCCACCCAGGATTTCCCTTCTTCCTGGCGGGTGCTGGCCACCAGGATCAGCCGGGGGGTACTGTCCTTTTGCAAGGTCTCTACTTTTATTTGCTGTAAGAGCAGTGCCATCGCTTGTGCGGTGGCAGCTTCCTGACGGGTCCGGTGTTGGGCCGTTTTTCGCCCCAGGGCCCTGTTGGGCAAGACGGTGGCCACCTCCAACCCCGTCTTGGCCCGGACCACCGCTGGGTTTTCCAGGCTATCGTTCAGGAATGCGAGCGCAAGGACGATGGCGAAAACCGTGAAACTTCCGCCCAGCAAGCCAATGATGACCATTAAAAACCGTTTGTAATCGGGCTTTCCAATGGGGAGATAGGGCGTGTCGATCAGCTCCAGATTGGTAGCCAGCAGGTTGTGTTGCTGGTACAACATGGCCTGGTTGTAGCTGTGCAAATTTTCGAGGTATTCTTCTTCGACCAGGCTGATTGCACGTTGCAATTCCGTGAGTTGCGAACCCCAGGGCGCGTACTGGCTGTAAATATTGGCAAACTCTTGCTGGCGTTGGTCGATGACGCCCAGTTTCGCCTGGCTTTGCTCCTCGGTGATGATGGTTGCCAGCCATTCGTCAAGCAATTTCTGGGTGTTGACCCCCTGGGGGGATTGGTCGAAATGGTAGCTCTTCAGGGCAATACGGCTCATTTGGTTTTTCAATTCCTCGCGGCGGGCCTCCAACTCCCGCTGCCGTGCCAGGCCCGCAGCAGGCACCCCTTCCTCGTTGGTGATTTCCAACTTGGCCAACTGGATGGCAACCTGATTGAGTTCCTGGCGCAAGGTGAGCAGCCCTTCGTTGATCTCACTGAGCGCAGAGCGGTTGCCCAGTTCTTTTTCTACGCGCAAGCGGGAAGCTTCCACGCTCTGGAGGTTCATATTTTCTTTGAACCGCAACTCCTCAAGATCTTCTTTGCGGATAGCAATGGTGCGGGTTTGTTCGTCGTAATTGATGATGTTGTTCTGCACGCGGAACTGGAGCAGGCGTGCCTCAGCATCTTTCAGGCTACGGGCAGATTTGGCGGTAGCAGCTGCGAAGAAGCTGGCTATTTCCGACGACTGGCTTTTCTTCAGTGCGGCCTGTTTGCTGAGAAACAGGCCCAGGAACTCGTTCAGTGTCTGCTGACAAATAGCAGGATCGGTGGTGGTGTAGATAAACTGAAGCATGTCGCTGTTGCCACGCCGGTAGACTTTGAGTTTTTCCTGCAGGTATTCTATCCCAAAATAAACCTCATCAGAATAGATGAGCCGTTGCACGTCGTTGGGCGTAGCCGCATCGCGCTGCGCCGTCAGGTTGGCCAGGGTGCTGGCGTAAGAGGTGTCTTTCAAGGCCCAGATGTCGGCCGTAAAGACTTCGTCGTGCAGGTAGTCGAATTCGGCGGTACTGATCCAGCGGCGATCGGCCTGGTCGAGCAGGAGGTAACGCGCCAGCAGGCGGGTAGCCAACTCTTCGCGGGTCTTGTGAGCGGTAGCCAGGCTGATCAGGTTTTCGAGTTCATTCTGGGCGTAGTCGCGGTCGACACTCTTTCCGCCTTCGGTATCTCTGATGCTTCCGGATGAGATGATACCGGTGCTCACCAGTGCTTCGGAGGTAAACGCCTGCTTCTGCTGCGCAACCAGCCAGTAGGCGGCGGCCGTCAGTAGGCCTCCTGCCAGGATAAGGAGGAGGTTACTTTTTATTAATTGGATGAAGGTCTGAATACTCATGTGATTCGGATTGCGATCAGTTTTCTATTTCGGTTCCTACTACCTCCCGTAGTAGTAGGAAAAGTAGCTGGGCGTCCAGTTTGGTCTCTTCCAGGCGCACTTCAGCTTCGTTGCGTTTGTTGAAGGCGTTGGTATAGTCCTCCAAACTCATATTGCCTTCCCGAAAATAGCGTTCGGCCATTTCGGTGGTCAGTTCGTGAAAATTCAGGTCGCGGCTGCGGATATCCAGAATCCGGAGGGCGCGTTGCAGGTCATTGTACTGGCGAATAACCACCTCCCGCAGGGCAAAGGTTTGCTGTTCCAGGTTGTAGCGTTCCTGTTCGAGTTTCAATTCCAGCTGGCGGCGGCGGTCGGCCTTGGTCAGGAAGTCACTGAGGGGCAGACGTACCGAAATGCCAGCTACCGCAAAGACGTTTTCCCGGGTGACGGTACGAACATCGGGCACGCTACCCGAGCTGAGGTTGTCGATAAACTGGACATTGCCGACCTGGAAAGAGCTGGACAAAGCCACGTAATTGCTCCACTCCTTCTTGAGCAGGCGCAGGTCACCGTAGAGCAACTCCGCATTTAAGCGCTGCATCTTCAGCAGGGGGCTGTGGCTTTCGGCATCCGCCAGGATGGCGTTCAAGGAGCGCAGTTCCAGCCCGGCAATAGCTTCCGGTACGACCTCCTGGGCACGCAGCACACCGCCAACCACCAGGATCGACCAACAAATAACCATACGGTACAGCCAACTTTTCATACGTTTGCGATTAAACCAAACAATTGCTAATCCCGGAAATTCCGGCATCCTATTCTTTTATTTTCCGATAAACCGGTTTCCCGGCAAAAAGGCCCAGCCACCAATTGCGCAGCTGCTGCGGCCAGTATTTATCCATACAAGGCTTTTCCAGCGCCAGAAAACCCACGGCGGCGACCAGCAGTACCAGCGGAAAAAGCAGGAGCATTTGCAACAACAGATTGATGCTGAAATGCCCGGTAACATGCAGCCGGGTACTCCAACGACTGAGGCCTTCCAGCAATGGCAGGTGGATCAGGTAGATGGTGTAACACATCCCGCCAATGGCTGCCACCCAGGGACGGCGCAGGAAAGTGGTGAAGTAGCGTCCCCGAAAGCCGGCGACCAAAAACACCAACAGCGCCGTGGCAAACACCAGGCGCCGGGGCAGATCGGCCGACCAGCTTAAGCCCATCAGGACCAACGCCAGTAAAGCGCCGAGATCCCAACCGACGCCACCCCGCTCCGTTCGAATACCCTGCCATTCGGTGAGGTAGAGATCAACAACGAGAAAACCAACCAGAAAATACTGGAGCTGCCACAGTAAAGTCAACTTATAAGGTAGGGCGACCCAACCAAAAACCTGTTGTGCAACCAGCGTCCCGACAATACCGCCGACCAGCAAGCCCCGGCGCAGCCAGGGATTCTGCCACCGAAAAAACAACGCTGCCAAAACGGGCGCCAGCAAGTAAAACTGGATCTCGACCTCCAGCGACCAGGCCACCGGATTGATGACGGAATAGTCGTGGTAAACAAGGTTGTGTACGTAGAAGAGGCTGGCGGCCAGGTGGGGGAAAAGTTCGCCCAGCGCCGGACCTCCGGTAGCCAGCAACACCAGGAAAAACACCACCATCCAAATGATATAGGGCGGTTCGAGGCGGGTAAGCCGGCGCCAGAAATAGGCCGCTAAGCCCACCTTGAGACCATCCTGCAAGTAATAGCGGGCAAAAGGCAAACCCAGGATGAACCCCGAAATAGCGAAGAAAATAAAAACGCCAATGGTGCCCCGGCTGGCCCAGAATACGACCGGATCGGCAGCCAGGGGCGTTGCCCAGCGGACGGTAGAATACCGCTGAACCCGTTCGCTAAGGTGTTGGATTAAAACAGGCATAATGGCCATAAACCGCAAGCCATCTACCTCGGGAAGGTACTGCCCGGACGTCGTAATCCGGGACAATTTTCGGGGTAATATATTGAGCCAGCTGCCTAACATGAAATCGATTGTTCCCTCTAAATTTAAGGTGAATGCCCCGGGTGGCAGGGCTTTTTCGTTGTGGCGAACGATTCTTCCGTTAAGTCGTCCTCAACCTTCGATAAACGGCAAACCCGACTGGGCGCGGGGCAGCGCACCGTTCATCCGAAAACCTCTACCGAATACAACCGATTCACTACCAGTTACCGAAAAAATAAACTTTCAGCTAGAGATCAATCTATATTTGAAACAAGCAATGAAACACTATGAAACAACAATTGCTCATTGTCGATGACAATGAAATGATGCGTTCCTTTTTGGCGCATTACTTTTCACGGCATTACCTCGTCAAGATCGCTGGCAGTGCCAAAGAAGCCTGGCAGTGGCTTGACGAGGGTAGCTTTCCCAACCTTATTCTCCTTGATTTGAGGATGCCAGATGTCGACGGCCTGGGGTTTCTCAAACAACTCAAATGTTCCGTACTATTCAATGACATACCCGTCATGATACTTTCCAATATTTCCAAAACAGCCGAAAAAGTGGCCTGCCTCCAGGCGGGAGCTTCCGACTTCGTCAGCAAGCCATTCAACCCGAAGGAGTTGGAAATTCGTATTCAATATCACCTCCAGACCAAACGCGTTTAGTGATGAACATTTCCAAGACATTTGCGTCGTCTGATACCCAACCCTGTCTGAAGAAAGTGTACTGCTTCAGTGACGAATCCGCGCAAATAGAGGAAATTTGCAACCAAATCGTTATTCCCTTTCAATACACTTCCAACCTCAACCACCTGAAGCGCTTGCTGCGGTCAAGCATCCAAAAACCGAACCTTATTCTCTTTAATTTGAACCAGCACACGGAGGCGACTTTCCGGCAACTGCGCTATTTTATGCTAAAAGACGCCGTGTTGAAAAAAATCCCCTTCGTGGTCCTTTCCTGTTATCCGTCGTTGCATTGGCGCAAGCTGTGTTATAAGTTTAAGGTGAAAGACTACCTCCTTTTGCCACTGGCCAATAACCACCTGTACCAGCGGTTGCAACAACTGACCGATGAGCCTGTGCCGCCTCCCCCCCTGCCGGTCATTGCCTGGCATTTGCCCCGGTGGAAACGGGCGATGGATGTGCTGGGAACCAGCCTGTTGCTCCTGTCGTTATCTCCCTTGATTGTCCTGATTATGCTACTGATCAAGCTGGAGTCCAAAGGACCGGTTTTCTATATTTCACAACGCGCCGGGCAACATTACCAGGTTTTTGATTTCATTAAATTCCGGTCCATGCGGGTCAATGCCGATCAACTGGTCGAAGACCTCCAGGACCTGAACCAGTACGCCCACGAAGCCAGCGATTGCTTACCTCCGGATGTCTTGCGCACCGTCGCTATTGACCAACCCACGACTGTGCTCATCCAGGATGATGCTTATCTTATTGAGGAAGAAAAAAAAGAGGCACCCGAGAAGTCCATTTTTTTCAAAATAAATAACGATCCGAGGGTTACGCGGGTTGGGCGGTTTTTGCGAAAAACCAGCCTCGATGAGCTCCCGCAATTGCTGAATGTCCTGCGCGGAGACATGTCGCTGGTGGGCAACCGCCCCTTGCCCTTGTACGAAGCGGAACAGCTGACCAGCGACGACGCCGTTCTGCGCTTCGCGGCTCCGGCTGGCATTACGGGTTTGTGGCAGGTGAGCAAACGCGGCAAATCCAATATGAGCGAAGAAGAACGCCAGCAACTCGACATCACCTACGCGCTGCACTATAATTTTTGGCTGGACTTGGAAATTCTATGGAAAACACTTCCGGCGGCTATCCAGAAAGAAGCGGTGTAGCAAAAAGGAGAACACTGGAGGGAGAGGGCCAATTTGGTTAAGCCAATTTGGATCGTTAGACGGGTAATGGCGAATCTTTGGCCGGATCACTTCGATGGAGCCCGTTCATTAAAGTGTAGGTGCGTACCTTTACCGCCCACCAGTTGCTACTTTCACCTATGGATTTACTGCTTTTCGCGCCGGAATACCGCCCCAATATGTCGTCGATGATCCGCTCAGCCGAGTTTTTTGGCTTTGCACGCATCTATATTTACGACCAGAACCAGCTCCTGGTAGCGCCCGAAACCAAAAAAGGACGAGCGGACATCCAGCACCTGGCCCGCGTCTGGACGGCGGGAGCCGTAGACCACATTGAAATCATCACCATTACTGATCCGCTGGCTTTTCTGGCCCAATATCCTGGCCGCAAAGTAGGTACCCTGGTCAACGAGGCGGCCGCCCACCTGCGCGACTTCAATTTCCAGCCCCCCGACCTCCTCTTATTTGGCAGTGAAAAGACGGGTTTACCGCCCGCCATCATCGACCTCCTCGACGCCGCAGTGTACATTCCCAGCCGGGGCCATACCGACTGCCTGAACGTGGCCGTGAGTTTTGGGATTGTGGTGGAGCATGCGATACAGGGAGGATAGGGCTCGAGGTGGGAAGTTTTCGAGGTGGGAAGTTTTCGAAGTCGGAAATCGGAAATCGGAGGTGGGAAGTTTTCGAGGTGGGAAGTCGGAGGTGGGAAGTCGGAAGTTTTAGACCCACGCTGAAGACGTGGCAGGCAACGCTGAAGACGTGGCAGGCAACGCTGAAGACGTGGCAGGCGCGGGTAAAGGTGTAAAAGTGTAAAGGGTGTAAGCGTGTAAGTGACGGGACAATAATAAATGTACGGGCCAGGTTGCAATCGATTCGGCCAGGGATTATCCCCGCCGGGGGCGTAAAACGGGAGCGCATTCCGCGTAGTATGCGGTTAAAAGTGGCCGATGGAAAAATATTTGTGCGATAATTCAACTGTTTTACAGGTAGTTAGCTTTTTGATCTGGTATTTTTTTTAGGCAAAAGCTTCTTTTTTGCAAATAAGGGGCTTACCTTTGCACGGCTTTTCAAAGTAGTGGATATTCATTCCTTTCGGGTGAATACCTTACCGCACCGGACAGCAAGCATTCTCAACAACAATTAAAGCTATTTATAGTGAACACATTGAGCTATAAAACAAAGTCGGCTAACCCTACGACGGTAGAACGTAAATGGCACATCATTGATGCCGAGGGATTAATCGTGGGTCGCCTTTGTTCCAAGATCGCTACGATCCTTCGTGGCAAAAGCAAGCCAGACTTTACCCCCCATTTTGACAATGGTGATTACGTGATCGTGATCAACGCCGAAAAGGTGCGGTTTACGGGTTTGAAGATGGACGACAAAATCTATCTGCGGCACACGGGTTACCCTGGTGGCCAGCGCAAGACGACGGCCAAGCAATTGCTGGCTAAGAAGCCTATTGCGATTGTGGAAACAGCGGTAAAAGGCATGTTACCCAAGACCAAGCTGGGTCGGGCGCAATACAAGAAACTTTTTGTTTATGATGGCACCGAGCATCCCCATGCCGCCCAGAAGCCTGCCAAGCTGGAACTTTAAACAACGAACGCTAAATTTTCTGCGATAATATGGAAATGATTAATGCAATTGGGAGAAGAAAAGCGGCGGTAGCCCGGGTATACCTGACACAAGGAACAGGTAACATCCTGATCAATGGCAAAACCGTCGCTGAATACTTTCCGCAAACACATATTCAACCGAAGGTTACCGATCCGTTCGCGACCGTCGAGATCGATAGCAAAATCTACGACATCAAAGTCAATGTAGATGGTGGTGGTTACAAAGGACAAGCCGAGGCTATCCGGATGGCCATTTCCCGTGCCCTCGTGAAACTGAACGAAGATTTCCGTTCACCGTTGAAATCACAGAAGTTTCTTTCTCGTGATGCCCGCGTGGTAGAACGTAAGAAGTACGGTAAGCCCAAGGCCCGTAAGAGCTTCCAGTTCTCTAAGCGTTAATTCGAATTTTTCGGATTTTCGGATTTTCGGGTTTGGGCTGGCCGCTGGGTCTGCTGAAACTCAACCATTAAATTTCAAATTCTAATAATGGAAAAACCTAGCTATAAGGAGTTGCTCGATTCTGGCGTACATTTCGGGCACCTCAAGAAAAAGTGGAATCCCAAGATGTCTCCTTACATCTTTGCCGAGCGCAAGGGCATTCACCTCATCGACCTGAACCGCACCCTGGAATCCTTGGAGCGTGCTGGTCTGGCGGCTCGCCAAATGGCCAAAGCCGGCAAGAAGATTTTATTCGTAGCCACGAAGAAGCAAGCCCGTGAGATCGTCACGGAAGCTGCCCGCAGTGTGGGCATGCCTTACGTTACCGACCGTTGGTTGGGAGGTATGATGACCAACTTCGCAACCATTCGCCGCTCGGTGCGCAAAATGCAGAACATTGAGCGCATGTTGGGTGACGGTACGTTGAGCAACATCACCAAGAAGGAACGGCTTACGCTGACCCGCGAGCACGCCAAGCTGGATAAAGTACTGGGTGGTATTGCCAACCTGAACCGTATTCCCTCGGCCATGTTCATTGTCGACATTCACCACGAGCACATCGCTATTGCTGAAGCGCACAAACTGAATGTTCGCACCATCGGAATCGTAGACACCAACTCTGATCCCAATCAGGTGGACTATCCGATTCCCGGTAATGACGACGCTTCCAAGTCGATCGCCATCATCACCAAATACATTGCGGAGATGATTCGCCTCGGACAGGAAGATCGCAAGCAAATTAAAGCAGAAAAGGGTGATGCGTAAGCATTGTACATCCTTTTAATCCATAAAAAATCAACCGAAAAATGAGCGTATCCGCTGCTGACGTAAAAAAACTGCGCGACATGACTGGCGCAGGCATGATGGATTGCAAGAAAGCTTTGGCTGAAGCTGAAGGTGATTTCGATAGCGCCATTGAAGTGCTGCGTAAGAAAGGTCAGAAAGTTTCTGCCAAGCGCGCTGATAACGACGCCAAAGAAGGCGCGGTTATCGCCCTGGTCAACGACGACCACACCCGCGGCATCATCGTTAAGGTGAGTTCAGAAACCGACTTTGTATCCAAGAACCAGGAATACATTGACGGCGTCCAGACGATCGCGCAAGCGGCTCTGAAGCACTTCCCCGCCAGCGTAGAAGAACTCATGAACCTGCCTGCGGGTAGTGGCACCGTACAGTCGACGCTGGACGACTTGCTGACCAAGTTCACCGAGAAGATGGTCGTCACTTACGAGCGTTTGGAAGCACCCATGGTGGCTCCTTACATTCACATGGGCAACAAAGCCGGTGTACTCGTGGGCCTGACCGTTGCTTCGGACACCATCTACGACGCTGGTCGTGACGTAGCTATGCAAGTAGCCGCCATGAAGCCCGTAGCCGTTGACGAAGCTGGTGTGGACCAGACGATCATTGCCAAGGAAATTGAAATCGGTATGGAATTGGCTCGCCAGGAAGGCAAGCCCGAAGCCATGCTCGAGAAAATTGCCCAGGGTAAACTGAACCGTTTCTTCAAGGACAACACCCTGCTCAACCAGGCGTTCGTCAAGGACAACAAGCAAACCGTAGCTGATTATTTACACAGCTTCGATAAAGGTCTGACCGTTACGGCCTTTAAGCACGTAACTTTAGGATAATAAAAAAAAGGCGAATCGTTTACGGTTCGCCTTTTTTTTGGTTTCATTTTTCCCATCTTTGCAGCATAAGCATAAGCAGAAGTCAGTTAATTATGATTAAATATCGTCGCGTACTCCTCAAGCTCAGCGGAGAAACTTTGATGGGAGACCAGGGTTTTGGTATTGACGCCAACATGTTGCGGCACTACGCCAGCCAAATCAAGGACCTGATTGGGCTGGGCGTGGAAGTAGCGGTTGTTATTGGTGGTGGCAACATATTCCGGGGCCTGCAAGCCAGTGACTCCGGCATTGAACGGGTACAAGGTGACTACATGGGCATGCTGGCAACAGTCATCAACGGAATGGCCCTGCAGAGTGCGCTGGAGAACAAAGGCGTATACACCCGCCTGGTTTCGGCCCTCACCATCAACCAGGTAGCCGAACCCTACATTCGCCGCCGCGCCATCCGCCACCTCGAAAAAGGACGGGTGGTGATCTTCAGCGCCGGCACCGGTAGCCCGTATTTCACTACCGACTCGGCCGCAGCCCTGCGCGCCAACGAAATCGGCGCCGACGTCATCCTAAAAGGTACCCGGGTAGACGGCATCTATTCTGCCGATCCGGAGAAAGACCCCACCGCCACCCGCTTTGACCAGCTCACCTTCGCCAAAGTCATCAGCGAAGGCCTCAGCGTGATGGACATGACCGCCTTTACGCTGTGCCAGGAGAACAACATCCCCATCATCGTCTTCGACATCAACGACCACAGCAACCTCAAGCGCATCATCGCCGGCGAGCGTATTGGGACGTTGGTGGTGGGTTAGGTGAAAATCTTTTGGCCTACTGCCCCTGCGTACTCACATTCGCAAAAATCTTCTGGTAAAAAGTCAGGCCACCTTCCGTGAGCTGGTTGCCGTAGGCGTACTTGCCGTCTTTGAAGAACAGGTAGTACAGGCAATCCCCACCGTAGAAGAGGTCGGCCTCTTCGGCATTTTTTCCATCGATTTGAAAAAACAACCGCCCGATGGGTTGGCAATTGGCCAGCACCGTGGCGGGCGTAGTAGAAACCGTGCCGAGGGTGGAGCGGATAGCCGCCTGCTGGTTCTGGCTCATGGAAAAGTTGGTGTTGTAGAATACGAAATCGATGTAATCGCAGTTGTCGTAGAGGTTTTTCATAATGGCCTCCGTTACGCTCGGATACTGGGTTGCCGCCAAGGCGGGTGCCGCAGGGGCAGCAGGCCAGTGGCCCGTGGGCGTTTTGGTAGTTTCCAATGAACTACCCTCTGATTTGCACTGCAAGCAAACCACACTCAAAAACACAAAAGAAAGATAGACGAAGAACCGCATAAGGCGTTTGATTTTGTAAGATTCAAAGATAATGTAAGTGACGGACAACTGGGTCCTATTTCCCCAGCCGCAACGCCACCACCTCCCCCCGGCCCACAAAATGGACCCAGTAACTCGCTACCGTACCTTGCCCGGCCGCTTGCCAGGCCAGGCCAGCCGCCAGTAGCTGGTGCCCGGTTTCGAGGGTGCGGCGTTTGGTATCGTCGCCGACGAAAGGGTTTTGCTGAACGAACGCGGTGTGGGTCGGCGTTTGTACCACCAGGTCAATGGTGTGCGCAAACTGCTGGCCAGCACGCGGCAAGTACACGGGCCAGGCGTGGTGCTGCTGCCCGCCGGGAAACTGCTGCCCCAGCCACGCTTCCCAGGCGGCGGCCTGCGTCACCAGCAATTGGGGATCAAAAGTGTCCGGGCAATTCCAGCGGGTGCTCATGGCCTGGGCCAGTTGTGTTTTATCGGCGGCCTCCGCCAGGTAGTGGGCGGCACGCAGGTACTGGGTTTGCAGCACCGTGAGGGCGGCTAGTTCCATGCCGGGGTCAGCTGGCAGGTGGCAGTAGGTCAGGCTGGCAGCGGCCTGCACATCGGTAGCCACTTCGCGGGCCAGCTCGGTAGCGGGCATCACGAAGGGTTCGTGCACGGTCTCCCCCGCCGCTTTGGGCAGGAAAGGAATGGGTGCATGGGTGGTAGTCGCCACCGGAAACTGGCGGGGGTAGAGAAAACTCCGGGTGGTCTTGTTCAGGTAGCGGTCCTGCCAGTCCCAGGGTGTTTCGTGGGTATTGGCATCGAGGGTGGGGATGGTCTCCTGGCCCTGGTTGTACACGCGGTCGAGCCATTTGGTGGACTTGCTCTGACGGGTGGGCAGGATCAGGTAGTCGCGGGCGCGGGTGAGGCCCACGTAAAGCAAGCGGGCTTCCTCGGCCAGGGCTTGTTGCTTTTTCTCCTCCTGCTGGGGGCTGGCCGCCATTTGCTCGAGCAGGGGCGTGCTGCCTTGCTGATCGGCGTACGGGTTGACCCAGTAGCGCAGCCAGCGCCCCTTCAGCACGTGGTTCAGGTCAACGGTGGCCTGCTCGGGGACCAACTCCAGGCCCCAGAGGTCGGCACGCAGGGGCTGCTCCAGGTTGTGGCAAATCACCACGGGCCATTCCAGCCCTTTGCTGCGGTGGTAGGTGAGCACGTTGACGGCCTCGGGGTCTTCACCCGCGCCCTGGAAATCTTTCTCGGCAGCAGCCAGGGTGCTCAGCCAGAGCAAAAAACCACCCAGGCTGGCAGCCGTGTGGGTGTTGTTGCAGTTGGCCTCGTACTCCAGGGCCAGCTTGCGCAACTCGTCGATGTTGGACAGGCGCTGCTCGCTGTTGCCCCACTGAACCATGCAGCGCCGCAGGTCCAGTTCCTCGAGCACCTGGTGGAGGGTCTCGGCCGACGAAGCCTCGGCCAATTCCGGGCGCAGCTTGTCCAGGCACTGGATGTAGGTATCGCCGCCCGCCCATCCGGGGCGTTGGTAGTAGGGGGTGTCTGCGTGCTCCTCCAGGTAGGCCAGCCGGTCGGCCACCAGATCGTGAAGGGGTTGGCGGCTGGCCAGCACTTTAATTTCCGCCACCGAGAGCGAGTCTTCGGCGTGCAGGATGTAGCGCAGGCAGGCCAGCACCAGCCGGGCTTCGGCCGTAGCCAGCAGCCCCGCCCGCGCAATGGCCGCCTTGAGCCCCGCCCGGTGGAGCGCCTCGGCGACGGTCTGGCAGACGTGGTTGCTGCGGCACAAAATGGCCACGTCGCCCGCTATCGCCGGCCGGAAGCCCTTGCTGCCTTTCGGCTGCACCAGCACCTGGCTTTCCAGCCATTCGCGCAGGCTGCGCGCCAGGCATTCTTCCATCCACGGCTGGGCAGGGGGTTGTTTGCGTTCGCCTTCGGCATCAAAATGCCAGTGGATGATGGCGTCTTCCATCGCCAGCGGTTCGGCGGGCAGGTGGCCATTCCCACCCGGCAAACGCACGGGTTCCAACGCGACCTGCTCGGGCGGCAGGTGCGGAAAAGCCCGGCAGAAGAGGGCGTTCACCATATCCACCAGATCGGCCCGCGACCGCCACGACCGAACCTGGATATTTTCTTTCCGGATGCCGCCGGCAGCGGTAATGATGGCATCCATCAGGCGCGGCTCGGCACCCCGGAAGCCGTAGATCGACTGCTTGGGGTCGCCAACCCAGACGGCGTGTTGGGCCAGCTGGGCCAGCTTGAGGAAGATCTCCAACTGGATGGGGTTGGTATCCTGGAATTCGTCGACCATGAGCAGGTCCAGCTCGTCGCGCAGCACCTCGCGCACCGGGGCCTGGTCCAGCAGGCGGCTCACCAGCACTTCCATGTCGGTGTAGTCGATCAGGCCGCGACGTTTTTTGTACTCGTCGTATTCCTGGAGGGCCGCAATGGCCAACTCGAAGATCGCGTCGATAAAGGTCTGGATATCTTCGCGAAAGGCGGGCAGCGACTGGTGGGTCCAGGCGTAAGTTTGCAGGGGCTCCACCACCTCCCGGCTTTTGGCGCCCACGCCCAGTTTTCCGATCGACGCCCACTGGTGCCAATAGAGGCGCCCGCGCAGTTTCAGTTCGCGGCGCAGCGACTTCAGCTTGTCGGCGGCGGTAGCGGTGACCTTGGTTTGGTCTTCGCCACTTTCCAGCGCGTAGATGGTGTCCGACAGGGCTGTTTCCAGGTGGGTATTGGCGGCAGCTTCGGTGGTGGTCGTGGCTGGCGGCAGGAAGGCGGTGAAGGTCTCCCAGGATTTTTGGCGGCTGCGGTGGAGGTCGGCGAGCGAAAAGTCGTTGGCGCGGGCCACATCGACGAGGCTGCGCACCTCCTGGCGCCAGTCGAAGAAGCCGTTTTTTTTGGTTAGCCCCAGACGGTCGGAGAGGTCATCCATTTGCTCAATACGCTCCAGGGCCAGCGTGGCGGCCAGGGCCTGATTGAACATCTGCTGCTGGTCGCCGTCGGGTAAAATATCAACCTGCGGCGACACCCCGGCCTCGAAGGCAAAGCGCCGCAACAGCTTGACGCCCAACCCGTGCACGGTGCCGATGAGGGCATTGGTCAGCTCTTCGGCTTGCCGGGTGAGGCCCTCCGACAGCAGCTTCACGCGCACGCGCTCCTGCAGCTCGGCAGCAGCCTTGCGGGTGAAGGTGGTAGCGATAATGCCACTGGGTCGCACCTGCCCGGCTTTGAGAAGCGCGACCATTTCTTCGGTCAGGCGATAGGTTTTTCCACTGCCCGCCCCGGCGGAAATGATTTTGAGTTGCTCAAGGTTCATGCCTGTAAAAGTAGTACCTTTAGGATTATATTTCGTTAAAAAACAACCTTGCGTTTGCTATTTCTACCGTTATGATCAAATTTTTCAACCCCGCCGAAGAAACGCTCCTCATTGCTGCCATCCGACGCGCCGAGGGCGCTACTTCCGGAGAGATTCGGGTACACCTGGAAGATAATGCCACCACCGGTGCCCTGGAAACGGCCAAACTGGTCTTCCGGAAGTTGGGGATGCACAAAACGAAAGACCGCAATGGCGTGTTAATATTTTTAGCGCCCGAGAAGCGGGCGTTTGCCATTCTGGGTGATAAGGGTATTGACCAGGCGGTGCCACCCGATTTTTGGGCGAGCGAACGCGACCTCCTGCAAGCCTATTTCCGGCGCGGCGAATTTTGCGCGGGCCTGGTGGCAGCCATCGACCAAATTGGCGAGAAACTGAAAGCCTATTTCCCCGTTCAGGACGACGACAAGAACGAACTGTCGGACGAAATTTCTTACGGCGATAAAGATCGGTAGCCGGTTTTCGCCACCGACAGCTGCCGACCGCTCCCGAATAGCAAGCGCTCCCGAACCCGACAAATACCCCTTTGAAAAGCTTAAAAGTGAAAAAAACAACACATATCCTCCTCCCCTTCCGTCCATTCCTGCTGCTGCTGGGTCTCCTCGTGGGTACGCTGGCCCTGCGGGCCGAAAAGCAGTTGCCAGAACCCAGTCAGTTCCTGGTCAATGACTATGCGGGCCTCCTGAGCCGCAACGAAGTGGTGGCGCTGGGCGACAAACTGCGGGCCTACGTGGGCGAGACGTCCACGCAGATCGTCATCGTGACCGAAAAGTCGCTGGAAGGTGATGACCCCTTTACCTACGTCCAGCGACTGGCCACCAGTTGGGGCATTGGGGGGAAGGAAAACAGCAACGGCATCCTCATCTACGTAGCCGAACAGGACCGGCAAATCCGCATCCAGACTGGCTTCGGCACCGAGGGCTTCCTGCCCGACATCCTGGCCAAACAAATTATCGACAACATCCTCAAACCGGCCTTCCGCACGGGCAACTACTACCAGGGACTCGACCGGGCCACGGACGCCATCATGGATATGGGCCGTGGCGAATACGAGGGCGATGGCCTGCCCACGGGCCAAAAACAGTCTATTCCGGGCTGGATCATTATCGTCTTCATCATCCTGATGGTTCTGATCGTCTCGTGGGTCATGCGCAACGACGACGATGACGACGACGATGGGGGCTACTACCGCGATGGCCGCTACGATATGCCCGACCGGCGCTACCGGCGCGGACGCACCATTATTTTTCCGGGCACCGGCGGCTTCTGGGGAAGTGGCGGCGGTGGCGGCGGCGGTGGCGGATTCGGTGGTTTTGGTGGCGGTGGCTTCGGCGGATTTGGCGGGGGTGGCTTTGGCGGCGGTGGCGCTGGGGGGAGCTGGTGAGGAAGGCTGGGTTATCTAAGCCGGTACCTTTCTGGCTTATCCTTAATTCGTTCAATTATCCCTCTTGCTTCCAGGTCCAGCTTGACGGTTTCTCCATACCATTGGATTCCTCCGGCAATTTTAACGAACCGACCACCGTTACTTTACCAGTATCCCTATCGTCAAATACCCAAACCTTTCAGTTTGCACCGTACCAAAATCTTTTTCCCGCTCCTTGCCTTGCTCCTCCTGGGTGCAGCCTGCACGCCGCAGGTTCAGCGGCGTTTTCTTTCGGCCGACGAACTCGGCGTGCGGCCCCAATCCTTCGAGCTCGCTGCTGAACCGCGCAGCCCCTCCCGCGGCCCCTGCTACGAGCAGGACAACTACCGCCTGGACACCCTACACCCCGACTACTCCCCCATGCGCTACCTGCGCATCAACATCCACTGGATGAACAGCGCCGACAGCAGCCAGAACGTGCCCGAAGCCGTGGCCACGGCCTACGCCCAACGCCTGGTCTTCGCCATGAACTACGCCCTGGGCAAGAACAACAAAATGTGGCTCCCCGTGGACAACACCACGCCGGTGCAACCCATCCTGTTTCGCTACGTGCTCACGGGCCGCCCCGGCGACCCCACCGACGACGGCATTTACTACCACTACGATGACGAGCTGTACTACTACGTCCACTACCGCAAAAAAGATTCCAACCTCTACTCCCGCGATGTCTTCGACAAGTACGCCGTGCAACAGGACACCGTGATGAATATGTTCCTCATGCCCCACCAGCCCGACAGTGTGGCATCGCGCACCTACCAGGCCGGGCCCGTAGGGGTAGCCTTGCGCAACTGCCTGAAAGTGGCGGCCCAGTGGAAAGAAGACTATGCGGCCAACCGCGAAAGCTACTGGAACTACCGGGGCGTCATCAACCACGAGGTGGGCCACCTCCTCAACCTGGGCCACGCCTGGACGGGTAGCGATGGCTGCGCCGATACCCCCGTACACAAAAACCCCTGCTGGAGCCGCGATGCCGGCCCCGGTTGTGATACCCTCACCTCCAACAATGTGATGGACTACAACTCCCTGCAACTCGCCTGGACCCCCGACCAGCTCGCCCGCGTCTACCAGTGTTTTGCCAACGAAAGCAACCTCCAGCGAAAATTCCTCGAACCCCGCTGGTGCGAACGCGATCCCGCCGCCGATATTACCATCCGGGATACGGTAGACTGGTCGTGCATGCGCGACCTCTACGGCAACCTCACCATCGCTCCCGGCGGCCAACTCACCATCCGCTGCCGCACCTCCGTACCGGCGGGCGGCAAGATCACCATCCAACCGGGTGGCACCCTCATCCTCGCCGGCGGACGCCTGCACCAGGCCTGCGGCGGCACCTGGCAGGGCATAGAAGTAGAAAAAGTGAACGACCTGGAAGGTCGCCTGGAATTGCGCGACAACGCCTCGGTAGCGGACACCAACAGGCTCTAAGATTAATTGGTCGACTCTACGGCATTGAACAACGGCAGGGGCACCGCGCCAATGGGCAAGCGGAAACCCAGCATAAAAAACGTTTCGCTCACCCCAAAATCGTACCCGTAGCCCAAGGCAAAATAATCCTTCAGGAAATCGAATTCCAGGGCGGCGCTGAACTCGGGCGTACCATCGGTATCAAAATCGAGGGCACCGAAGTTGACGCCGATGGCCGGTTGCCAGACTTCGTTAAAAGCCCGGCTGGTGCGGCTACCAAATTTGAACAACAGGCTGTAGGAGGCCGCAAACTGAAATTTCTTTTCATCCAAACGAATATTGGAGTTCGGCCCGGGGTCGCGGGTTGGGTTAGCCAGCAACAACATGGGTTTGATGACGGAATACATACCAATTTGCTGGAGGCTAAAGATGCGCGTGTCCACGTTCACCCGCACCGCATCATCGCCGCTGCCCTCTTCCAGGGTAGCAATGACCTTCATCTGGTCGCCGTTGGCCCGGTTCCCCGTTCCCTGCAAGTCGATGTACGATTCTGCGGGTACCGCATCGTAGCTCAGGCGCCGAATGTCTTCGCCCAACTCCATGCTGAATTTAGCGCTGGATTGGCCACTGGAGAACAACGTCCGGAGGCGCATCCCGACACCCAACAGCACGTCCCGGTCGTGCGCCAGATCTGCTTTACAACCTTCGTAAGTGGAGACGAAATTTTGCAATTCCGGCGCTTCGGTCAGGCCTTGTAAGCGGGTGAGCAAGCGGTCATCGATATTCGACACCAGCGTTTGGATGCTGGTAGCCGTGCTGTTCAGCTGGCCACTAAAACCTTCCAGCAAAGACACACTGGTGATACCGGGAGACCGGTCTTCGGCAATGACGTACTGCCGGCTGAGGTCATCCACCAGCGCTACAGATTCGGCCACGATGGCTTCGATCTCTGCTTTTCCGGCATCCGCCAGGGAGGTGATCGTACCGGGTACCTCTTGCAGGCGGTTCTGGAGGTTGCCCAGGCATTCGTCCGCGCTGAAAGCATCCGCCAGCCAGTTTTTGATATCTTCTGCTTTGGTATCCACTAGCAGGTTGAGGTTGGTCGCCAGGGAATCGATTGCGACCAGCTGGGCGCGGTCCTCGGCGGTCATTTCCGTTTGCCAGCGGGGAACCGTATAAATTTCCTCCACCTTGGTATCAAAATCGTCCGACAGCTTCACCTGTCGCCAGCCACTCTTGTTGCGGATATAGCCGGAAAAGATCACTTTCACCTGGCTCTGATCCAGGGAAGCCGCAATCTCTTGCGCCAGGGTGGCCGCGTATTCCTGAAATTTTACCAAAACAAATTCATCCCGCCGGGGCACCCCATCGCTGGCCAAAGCAGGATTGTTGGTGCTGCGTATTTGTGCCCGCGTATAGGTGGCAGTGTACAGCGTGGAAAACTGCTCATAAAGTGCCCGCATATCCGGCATCTCCCTGATCTTAGTCAAAAAAGTTACCATTTCCTCGGCCAGGTTATTCAGTGGCTCCAGCGAACTGTCCTTGCTGTAGACTTGAAAGCCAGCGAGGATTTCGTTTTGGTTTTCGAGAATAAACCGGAGTTGGCGCAGTTTTTCCGACAGCCCGCTTTCTACCTGGGCATAGTTATTCATGGCCTGCAACAAGGCGGGTTTGTCAATCTTTAGTACCAGGGTACTGTTGATATCAGCGTAGCTGTTGTTTTTGACGAGCCCTGACTGGGTGGCCGGATCGTACTTTTCCAACTCGTAAAGCTGGAATATTTGGGCCTGCCCCAACAAAGATGACAGCAGGAAGAGCAGGAGAAACAAGGGTGAACGGTGCATGTGTTGGTGTTTTTAGCGCAAGGAAGTGGCATGGAAATAACTGGTTCATCAACAGGAAGCGACTTAGGCTTACGTGGTGGCATCCGGATCAACAGCGCGCTCGCGCAAACTGGCTTTCCAGTAGGCAAAGCTCACGTCGACATCGTCTGTGGGGTCGTCCTTCATGAAGATGTACTTGGTTTCGGACCAGACCGGGCTCAGGGTGAAAGCCATTACTTTGGGATACACCGTTTCCTCAAAGGTCTCGGGATAGGTTTTCAGAAAGGCCAGGCAATCTTCCTGAAAAATCGCAGAATCCTGGATCCATACCACCCGGCGGGCGATCTTACCCTGGTGGTCGTCGGCCAGCAGATCTGCTTTTTCGACCAGGTCTTTCACCGTATTGCTGTTGCCGATGGCGACAAAAACGATGAAAGGATTGTCTTTAACTAAGCTGATGAATGCCAGGCGGTTTTCTGGATGGTCCGTATCAATGATGAGGGTATTAAAGAGTTCCATCTTCGGTTGAGGTCTTTAATTTTGAAATAGGTGTGCCTGTTAAAGGTATATATTTTCCGCTGAACAATGCATACCCACGGGCCATTTTCATTTTCAGACCACCTGACCCCACCCTACTCCACCTCAAACTCCGTTCTACGGTTGCGGGCGCGGCCCTCCTCCGTGGTATTATCCGCCAGGGGGCGGCTTTCGCCAAATCCCTGGTACCGGAGCCGGGCGGCGGCAATGCCTTTTGCGGTGAGGTAGGTATACACCGAGCGGGCCCGGGCTTCGCTCAGCGCCTGGTTGGCGGCGGCCTCCCCCACATTATCGGTGTGTCCGTTGATCCGGATCCGCAACTGGGGATACGTTTGCAAGAGCAGCACCAACTGGTCCAGTTCGGGTATAGAAGCTGGCAGCAACTCGGCCGACCCCGTGGCAAAGCGCACGTTGCGGAGCACGATGGGCGTAGCTTGGTCGCCTACCGTTATCCCGGCTGTGGGTACGGCCTGCAACCCAATCGCCAGTTCGTAAGGTTCCTCGCGCGGGAATTCACCGGTCAGTTCGAAGCGATCCGAATAGAACAGGAAACCCGTTTTAGTCGCTTCCAGGCGATAATTTTGTCCGGCGGGCAGTACCACCAGGAATTCGCCCGTCGCGTCGGTGGTGAGGCTGGCCAGGGCCTGGTTGTCGGTTTCCTGGCTGACGGTGACCTGGGTGCCCGCCAAGGGACGGTCGGCAGTGTCCAGCACGCGCCCGTGTACGTAGGTCACCGGTTGGGGGCGGGCCGCTTCGTAGAGGGAAAACTGGTAGATATCCAAATCCAGTGGTTCGCCTGGTTGGGTGTTCTGATCCGTGGTATAGTAGGCCGTCTGCCCGTCCAGGCTTACCACCAGGGCACCTTCGCTGGCGGCGGTATTGATGGGGTAACCCAGGTTTTTCGGCTGGCCCCACGGCCCGTCGGCAGTACGGCGGGCCACGAACAGGTCATAGCTCCCCAGGCCGGGATGGCCATTGGACATAAAGTACAGCGTCTGCCCGTCGGGGTGCAGAAACGGCGATTCGTCGTCTCCTGCCGTATTGATGGGCGCGCCCACATTGTCGGGTTTGCCCCAACGCCCGTCGGGGCGGCGGGCGCACCGCCAGATGTCGTTACCGCCCAGGCCACCGGGGCGGTTGCTCGTGAAATAAAGGTACTGCCCATTGGCCGCCAGGGTCGGCTGCGATTCGTAGTAGGGCGTATTCAGCGGCTCGGCAGCGTGGTGAATGTTACCCCAACGCCCATCCTGCTGCTCGCTGTAGTAGAGGTCACAGCCGCCGTAGCTGTCGCTGCGGTAGCAGCCCGTAAAGAAAAGCAACTTCCCGTCGGCAGAAATGCTCTCTGCGCCTTCGTCCTGTGGGGTATTCACGCCGGGCACTGGGGCGCCCGGTGTCCATTCGCCCTGGTCATTGCGCTGGCTGAAGTACAGGTCCTCCTGTCCGGTATAGTTAACGGTGTAGATTAGGTAGCGGCCATCGGCAGTAAACGACGGCAGGTATTCTTTGCCTTTGGTGTTGATCTGAGGACCCAACGGTTGCGGATCAAAGGGTACGGGAGCGGCCTTCAGTTCGGCGGCAGTACGTGCTTCGATCAAATAACGTGCTACCCGCTCGCGGCGGCGATCAGCAGCCGGGGCCTGCGCCAGGTAGGCCTCGTAGTGCGCCACCGCCGGGCCATATTTTTCCTGCCGGAATTCCGCCAACCCCAACTTGTACAAGACCGGAGGGTGGTAGGTCGCCGACAAGGCCAACGCCGCCGAAAAATCAGCTTCGGCAGCGGGCAACTGCCCCAAATCGTAGAAGAGTTCTCCCCGAAAGAGGATCGCATCAATAGCGGTAGGCGTTTTTGCCAGAATGGCGTCCAGTTCGCCTTTGGCCTGGTCGCGCTGCAGGGAACGGGCGTAGGACTCCGCCTGTTCGTATTGTTTTTGCGAACGTTTGTCCAGCTGGTCCTTCGTCACAAAACCCTGGGCAGGCAAGGTACCCGCCGACAGCGCAAAAAACAAGACAACTAAAGTGGATAACCGAAGTAGGTGAGTTATGGACAAGGACATGGTTTGAGTTCGTTATTTTACTTAAACGCCAAGCCGGGAACCGATAGTTTACCGCCAGGTCGCCAGCAGCCGAAAAATTGCACAAAAAAAAACCGTGATAGGTGGTATTTTTAGTGTTTTGGTGGCTATTTTCATTACCAAAACCGGTACACCATGCCCCATCCCAACGACCTCCTCACCTCCTGGCAGGCCAATAGCCAGGCCTGGATCGACACCATCGACCACCAGGAAATCGCCTCGCGGCGGGTAGCTACCAATGCGGCCATCGTAGCTGCCGTACAGCAAACCC
>Ga0213861_10000553_pt1 | contig 32826 bp, 28 predicted proteins | sample PICome_4_FD_160110 | JGI IMG/M metagenome (GOLD analysis project Ga0213861, IMG submission 160110) | Coastal seawater microbial communities near Pivers Island, North Carolina, United States - PICO131 | ecosystem: Environmental > Aquatic > Marine > Coastal | place: USA: North Carolina... | reverse complement strand
GCGGGCCAGATTGCTCGACGCTTCCGAGGGCAAGATCAGGTAGTACGCACCCAAAGCGTATTGAAAATGTGGGCACGAGACTTCAACTATTTCCGCTCCGAGTTCGGTCAGAATTTCCAGAGATTGATTAAATCGTTGGAGAACTCCCGGCTGAAAACCTTCCCCTTGCAGTTCCTTGATAACCCCGACCTTCATGCCACGTATATCGGCATTGAGTGCCGCCGCCACAAAGTCCGGCACGGGTGCATTGATCGAAGTGGAGTCACGTGGGTCATGGCCGGCAATAACCGAGTGCAAGATGGCCGTATCCATCACGTCTCGTGCGCACGGACCCGCTTGATCCAGAGAGGAGGCGAGTGCCACGATTCCGTAACGGGAAACTCCGCCATAGGTTGGCTTGACACCAACCGTTCCCGTCACCGCAGCAGGTTGCCGAATCGAGCCACCGGTATCCGTACCTATTGCGAGTGGCGCTTCAAAACTGGCAATCGCCGCCGCGGATCCACCCCCGGATCCCCCAGGAATCCGATCTAAATCCCATGGGTTGTGGGTCGGCCCGTACCCACTGTGCTCGGTTGATGAACCCATAGCAAATTCATCCATATTGGTCTTACCCAACGAAACAACACCCGCGGCATGGAGCTTATTAACAATCGTTGCGTTGTAGGGCGGCCGCCAACCCTCGAGAATGCGAGAACCACACGTTGTCGGAACACCCTTTGTCGCTACTAGATCTTTAAGGGCAATGGGGACACCTGCTAGCGGCGAAGACAGTTCACCTTTCGCAATCTGCTGGTCAACTTCACGGGCCCGCGCTATCGAAGCTTCCGGGTCGACATAGAGAAATGCATGAACCCGCTCATCAACTTGGGATATTCGATCAAGGTGCGCCCGAGTTACTTCTTCGCTCGAAACCTCTTTGCGAGCGATCGCCCCAGCAAGTGTTGCTGCGCTTTGCCGGATCAGATCATTCATGCGGATTCACCGAGAATTCTGGGGACCCTGAATCTATCATCTTCAAATGAAGGTGCTCCGGGCACAAAGTCCTCGTGAAGGAGTCCTGGAATAGCTATGTCTTCTCGATAAACATTTTCCAAGGGAATTGGGTGCGATGTGGGTGGGATGTCAGCTGCTGCAACTTCGCTAATCGAAGCAATAGCTCCCAGAATCTGTTCTAGTTGAAGCGTGTAATGCTCCACCTCAACATCCGTGAGTTCAAGTCTGGCGAGTTTGCCTAAGTGCACAACCAGGTTTTGATCGATCCCGTTTGCCGAAGTGTCCGTCATGTCGTAAGTCTATTGAGCGCCATGGGTTCACTATCACGGTGCGTCACTCGGGTTTCGGAATGAGGGCGCCATTGAAGTCGCCTCGCAGCAGGGCATGGAAACCGTCAATACCAGTTGTGGGAATTCCCAAACTTTGGGCTTTGTCCGCCTTGGATCCGGCTTTTTCTCCGGTAACCACTAAGTCAGTCTTTTTGGATACCGACCCGGCAACCTTCGCTCCCAAGGACGCGATTGCGTCTTGGGCACCTTCACGGGTGTAACCTGGAATTGATCCAGTAATCACAATAGTTTTTCCCAACAGAGGAAGTGTTTGTCCTTCCACGGGACTCCGCTGATCGACGAATTCTACGCCTGCGGACCGCCATTGTGCGACAACGTCACGGCGCCATGGGGTTTCAAAAAACTCGACAATACTTTTAGCGATTCGCTCCCCTACTCCGTCAACCGCTGATAACTCCTCCATGGTTGCAGCTTCAATTGACTCAAGCGATCCAAATGCTTGAGCTAATTTCTTAGCGGCCGTGGGGCCAACATGACGAATGCTTAGGGCAACCAAGAACCGCCACAATGGAGCATTTTTGGCTTTCTGCAATTGGGCTAATAACGTCTCACCTGCCTTGTTGATGTGGGCTACTTCCGAGTCCTTATGCGAATTTACGAAGAAACTGCTCGCGGCGAGCTTCTCAGCCGTTAAATCAAATAGTTCGGCTTCATTTGAGATGACACCACTTACCAATAATGCTTGAGCGGCCTTTTCTCCCAGTCCCTCAATGTCCAGCGCTCCCCGAGATCCAATATGAAACAGTCGTTCGCGCAACTGAGCAGGGCAGCCCTGAGCATTCGGGCAACGGATATCCTTATCCCCTTCACTTTCTGGGGCAATCCTCGAACCGCATTCCGGGCACAACTCCGGCATGACAAATGCGACTTCGGTTCCGTCGCGCTCCTCAAGTACCGGACCCAAAACTTCAGGAATGATTTCACCGGCTTTTCTCAAAAAAATCATGTCACCGATAAGAATGCCTTTGCGCTCAACTTCAAAAGGATTGTGCAACGTGGCCATGGAGACAGTTGTTCCTGCGACCTGGACTGGTTCCATAACTGCATACGGAGTCACTCGACCAGTACGACCAACACTGACCTGAATGTCAAGTAAACGCGTTCGAACAACTTCTGGTGGATACTTGTATGCCATGGCCCACCTGGGTGCCCGAGAAGTGAATCCCAATAATTCCTGATCTTCGAGACCATTTACTTTCACAACAACGCCATCAATGTCAAAACTGACCTCCGAACGATGGTCATTGAAATATTCGATGTACCCCAACACTTGCTCAAAGGTTGCATGAACACGAGCAAGAGATGTTGTTGGCAAGCTCCACTGCGAGAGTCGATCGTAGACCTCACTTTGTGTTCGAGTTTTACTCAAGACCTCGGAGTCGTGTGCGCCGAAACCGTGAACTGTGAACTGCAATGCCGACAGTCTCGCAACGGCAGCATTGAGGTCTTGACTTAATCTTGCTTCACGCTCAGGAGTTTTTGCTTCCTGCAATTCCTTCTCGCGCTTGTCTATCCGCTGGCGCAGCGCCCCGGCAGCAGCGTTGCGTGGATTGGCAAACAATGGCTTGCCAATCTTCACTTGTTCACTATTTATTACATCGAAAGCATCCAGTGGGTAAAAGACCTCACCGCGTACTTCTAAGAGTGCTGGAATTGATTTACCCTGTAGTGTTTTTGGAATTGATGGGATAAAGACAGCGTTCGCGGTGACGTCTTCACCGGTCGTGCCGTCACCCCTCGTAGCGAGAGAGTCGAGTTGCCCATTTCGATACACGGCATCGACTGCTAGCCCGTCAATTTTGAGTTCACATAGATACTCTGGGTCACGGCCCAGAACACCATTTACTCGGTCACACCAAGCACGCAGTTCCTCAGAACCAAAAGAGTTGTCCAGTGAATACATGGGTTCAAGGTGCTCAACTGGATCAAAAAGCTCGGATCGAAGACCCCCCACGGATTGGGTGGGAGAATCCCCTGTGATCAAAATAGGGTATTTATTCTCAAGTGCATTCAGTTCCACGAACAAACGGTCGTAATCCGCATCGGAGAGAGTCTGGGACTCTTGCAGGGAGTACTGAATCCGCGCACGATTGATTACTTCGACGAGTTCCTGCCAACGTAGAGATGCCTCCTTTGGCGGCTCACCAACAGGTGATGTCATAGCCACATCGAATCACTCAACAATGACTCAATCACCCAAAAGCCGATCCTCGTCATTCAACAAATCTACAACTTCTCGCACCATAGCGATGGCAGACCGCGCCGCTCCCCAATCACGTGAAACTGCAGATTGACGTGGCACCACAATCAAGGATCCCGCAGTCTCACTCAACGAAAACCCAAGGCTGGTGATCCGATGTGCAATGTCCAAAGCATTTTCTCGGGTTGTTAGCTCGGGTTTGATTGACCAGTAAGTCGTGCACTTTTGGTCAATCAATTCTCCAAGACAGCTACTCGCAGCAACATCAAAGTAGGTGTTCGCTCCTGCCTTCAGCAGGGGCTCAACAAAAAGTTCATTATCGAAACTCATGGCAATCCCAAACCCACTGTGCGAATTTCGAGCGAGCGTTATGAGTGGCTCCCAAAATTCCAGTATTCGCGCCCGATCAATATTGACATAACTGTTGAGTCCACTGGCCGTTGGAATTGTTCCTTCACATGCAGCAGCCGCAAGCGGCTCCTCAAGGACGACAGTAATTTGGGCATCGGGGAAAATCCGTTGAACTGCTCTGAGGTGCTCACGCACTGCTTCGGCTAAAACCAGCGATACTTCCGATACTGCACCGAGATCACGAATTAGGCTTTCACCCGAGGCGCCTTCGACCTTGGCGCACCAACTGAGTGGGCCTACCACCGTGCAGGTGAATTGCCCAGAAAACCCCTGAGCATGCTCCTCGATTGCATCTTGATCCTGCCGCAGAAAATCATGGGCCCGTTGCATATCAATGCCAGGCATCCGAGAAATTTGCCAACCCGATGGAATAACACTTGTCGAGAAATCACTACTGATTGCACTGAGCATTCCAGCGGTGCGTCCTACGGGGTCCGCGCCCGGTCCACGCTCTGGCAATATCGGCAGAAAGAGTGCATTGGAAAATTCACCCGCAACAACCTGCGCGGCTTCTTGCGCGGATATTCCCGGCAGAACTCCTAAAGCTGATGCCCTCGCATTAGACACGGTCAACTTCCATGCAGCAAACTCTTCTTACCGACTCGGTTGGTACTGGCGACCGTGGCTGAACCTAGAACTTTGGTACCAGAGTAAATGACCGCGGCCTGGCCCGGCGCCAATCCTCTGATTGGTTCATGAACATTAATGATCAACTCGCCGTCGTGAACATAGGCACTTGCCGGCACCGGTTCAGCGTGCGCTCGCACCTGAACACTTACGTCAACGGCCACCTCCCCCAACGGAACTCCCGCCCAGATGGGATTGACAGCGCGAATGAAGTCAATGTCAAGGAGTTCTGGCGCTCCCACAATCACCGTTCCACTTTCACGGTCAATATCTACTACATATCGAGGAGCCCCATCTTCGGCAGGAACGGTCAAATTGAGCCCCCTGCGTTGGCCGATGGTCACCGTGAATGTCCCGCTGTGGCGACCAAGGACCTCACCCGTTGTTGCGTCTGTGATGTCCCCTGGCTGCTCCCCGAGTTTTCGCACCAGATATCCAGCCGTGTCTCCATCAGGAATGAAGCAAATGTCGTGGCTATCGGGCTTCTTGGCTGTGATCAGGCCTCGCTCGAGCGCTTCTTCCCTGATCCGAACCTTGGTATCCCCACCGAGTGGAAACAGTGAATGGGTCAATTGGGCCTGAGTCAAGACACCCAAGACGTAGGACTGATCCTTGAGCGGGTCAATTGCTCGATGAAGTTCGACTCCGTCTGGCCCATGCTCTATTTGCGCGTAGTGCCCTGTAGCAACAGCATCGAAGCCAAGCGCGAGCGCTCGATCGAGCACGGCGCTGAACTTAATTTTTTCATTACAGCGCAAACATGGATTTGGTGTGCGTCCTTGGTCATATTCCTCGTGGAAATTGTCCATCACGCTCTCGGCAAATTCCGAGGAGAAATCCCATACGTAGAAAGGAATTCCCAATTTGTCCGCGACACGGCGGGCATCTCGCGCGTCATCAAGAGTGCAACATCCTCGGCTTTTCCCGTTTGAATCCGTACGGGACAGTGCTAGATGAATACCAACAACTTCATGGCCTTGATCGATCATTCGCGCGGTAGCTACAGAGGAATCAACTCCCCCACTCATTGCCGAGATCACTCGCATCGCACTCATGCTGACACTGACCCTGCATGATGTGCCCGTTCAACGACCCCGGGTAAAGCTTGAGCCAATTGATCAATACCTTCTTTGGAACTGTCGCGGCCCAGGCTAAAGCGAAGTGAAGCACGCGCAGTTTTTTCATCCACTCCCATGGACAGTAAGACATGGCTGGGTTCAGGGATGCCAGCAGTACACGCCGAACCCGTTGAGCAATCAATACCCGCTGCGTCAAGAAGCATTAATAATGAGTCGCCTTCACAGCCCGGGAATGAGAAATGCGTGTTGTTCGGTAATCGTGCTTCACCGGGAATCGGGCCATTGAGTATTACCTCCGGCACCGCACTGGTTACCGCCGCGATCAGGTACTCCTGTAATTCCCCCAATCTGGCGGCATGCTCATCAAGGTCTGACACTGAGTGATGAATTGCGGCGGCGAATGCGGCAATTGAAGCAGGGTCAAATGTGCCAGAGCGAATCTCTCGTTCTTGGCCCCCACCATGAAGTACCGGCGTAAATTTGGCGAATGGATCAACAATGAGTGCACCAACTCCGACCGGTCCACCAATCTTGTGGCTACTGATTGTCACCGCGGTTGCCTCAAGTTCCTCCAGCCTCAAGGGAAGCTGACCTAGGGCTTGAACCGCATCAGTGTGAAATGGGACATCAAACTTCCTGCACAGTTCCGCGATCACGTGAACTGGCTGGATCGCACCGATTTCATTATTTGCCCACATGATGGAAACGAGCGCTACGTCTCCGCGCGTGAGCAGGCTTTCAATTTCGGTGACACTGACACGACCTTGCCCATCAGTATTCACGAATTCAACAACGGCACTTTCGTGTTCGCTCAGCCACACGACTGGATCCAGTACGGCGTGATGCTCAATAGCGCTGGTGACAATAGTGAGAGGGCTTTTCCCCAATTGCGAACAACGGGCCCAATACAAGCCTTTGACAGCCAGGTTGTCAGATTCAGTGCCTCCGCCCGTAAAGATCACGGCTGAGGGTCTGATCCCTAAATCCTCTGCAATTGACTCGCGAGCCGATTCCACGACGCGACGCGCCGCGCGACCCGATGTGTGCAGACTCGACGCATTGCCCACACGCTCAGATACCTCGAGCCAAGCTGCACGTGCTTGTGGAAGCATTGACGTTGTTGCCGCATGATCAAGATAAACGCGTTGCACAATGCCCAATACTACCTATCGTCCCGATACCCACAATCCCAATTACTTGCGTTTAGCGATTTCCTCGGTCAATTGGGGCACGACCGTGAAGAGGTCTCCCACAACTCCGAAATCCGCCAACTCAAAAATTGGTGCTTCCGAATCCTTATTGACCACAATGACGACCTTGGACGTTTGCATCCCGGCGCGGTGCTGAATTGCCCCGGAGATTCCGTTGGCAATGTAGAGCGAAGGCGAAACGGTCTTACCTGTTTGGCCCACCTGAAATTGATGCGGGTACCAACCTGCATCCGTTGCCGCACGAGAAGCACCGACCGCCGCGTTAAGGCTGTCAGCCAACGCTTCGATTACGCCAAAGCCTTCGGCTCCACCAACACCCCGGCCTCCACTGACCACAACATCAGCTTCTGCCAGTTCGGGGCGCGCACCCTTTTCTACAACATTACGGTTCGTCACCGAGACCAATTTTGCTGAATCAGAAATCCCAATCGCGATATTTTCTGTCACTGCAGTTACGGCCGACTCGCTGGCTGTAATGGAATTCGGGCGAACAGTGATGATCGGTGTGCCATGTGTGACTCTGGAGTGAACTACCGTGCTGCCACCGAAAACACTTTGTGTTGCTGTTCCATCAGAGGCAATTTCGACAGCATCTGTGATGATCCCGCAACCAGACTTAATTGCTGACCGTGCAGCAATCTCTTTTCCGTCAGCGCTGGAAGCCACAAGTACTGCGGCCGGCTGCATGGATTCAATGAGGCTAGCGACTATCTCGGCACCCGGCACCACTGGATGATCGCTCACATCTGCTGAATCGGCCACGAGAATTTTGGCTGCTCCAAAGCTACCCAAAGCCGCGACGGCAGCGTCATTGCAACCGGTTCCCAGCCAGAGAACAACAGGTGTTCCCATGGCACGAGCAGCCGTGATTAATTCGAACGTTACTTTGCGAATCTCAGATTCATGATGCTCAGCGAGTACAAGGACGTCACTCATGTTGTTCTCCTTAAAATTTTAGGTGGTTTCGTCTATATGAATTTGGATGTTGTGAGGTAATCCGCAATCGAGGTTCCGCCCGAGCCTTCGTCTGAGATCACGACACCGGCTGGTTTAGGTGGACGAGCCGCAAAATCTGCCACAGCCGACCAAGCTGCTCCTGCACCAACAACTGATGGATCCAGTCCAAGATCCGTGGCCGTCAGGGTCTCCACGGGCTTCTTCTTCGCAGCCATAATTCCCTTGAATGACGGGTAGCGAGGCTCATTAATTTTCTCAACGACACTGACAACTGCGGGCAATGTGGCGCTCAATGTGTCAAAACCGTAATCCGTCACGCGCTCAGCAGTCAGTGTCGTTCCATCTACATTCACCTTTTGGGCAAAAGTCACTTGGGCAAGACCGAGACGTTCTGCGACCATCGCTGGGATTACGGACATGCGCGCATCGGTTGACTCTGATCCAAAAATTATCAAGTCAAAATCGCGTCCTTCTAATGCCTTGGCCAGTACTGCTGAAGTTGCAATTGCGTCAGATCCAGCCAGGTTGTTATCAAGGACATGAATCCCTGCATCGGCACCCATGCTGATGGCCTTACGGAGAGTTTCAGCAGCGCGCTCGGGCCCCATGGTCACAATGACAACCTCGCCGCCATTTGCCTCGACCAGCTGCAATGCCTGCTCAACTGCGTACTCATCCAGTTCATTGAGTACCCCGTCGGCACTTTCACGATCGAGAGTGGACGTATCGGCCTTCAGTTTCTTCTCGGCCCACGTATCGGGGACCTGCTTGACACAGACAGCGATCTTCACGTGACTGGCTCCTTTACCGGACGAATGTTTACGGATTTCTCGTGTGAGACGCATATCGTACCCACGGGAGCCACAAACAGCCACTCACGACCGCAACCTTTCAGCACACTCTAGAGTTTCATTGTGGGAGTGCATCGAGAATCTGTGGTCAATCACACATCAGGGGTTCCTGCTCACGCGACCGGTCGGATTGCATTTGTTTTCCATAGCCACCTCCCTTGGGTGCTGGGCCACGGTGGTTGGCCCGTAGGCGAGGAGTGGCTTTACCAAGCCTTTGCACATTCCTATTTGCCCCTTTTACAGGCGTTTGATCGATTAAGGGAGGGGGGCTTTAGAAATATTGCTAGTTTGGGAATTACGCCGATCCTTGCCGCTCAACTTGATGACCCCAGAGCGTTAAGTGGGTGTGATTCGTGGCTCAACAACTGGCAAATTCGAGCCCTCGACCTGCCGAAAAACCACCCATTGCGCACCTACGAATTGGACCAGGCCCAGTCCACCTTGGATATCTTTCGTCGCCACTTCTCTCGGGGCGCCTCACCACGCATTCGATCACTTATCGATGATCAAGTGGTTGAGTTCTTGGGTGGTCCTGCCACCCACCCTTTTACCCCAGGACTTCATCCCGACCTTGCTGAACTTGCTTTGCGGATTGGATTAGATGATGCCGCCCGGCGATATGGCACCGCTCCGAAGGGAATTTGGGTGCCGGAGTGCGCCTACCGCCCCGGGCAAGAAGCGGTTTATCAACGATTGGGTATCACCCACTTCATGGTGGATGAACCTGCAGTGGCCAGCGCCGGCGGGCGGGCATCCACGCCATATCGGTTGGCGAATTCAGAGGTAACTATCGCCGCTCGAGATGCTCGCGTGAGCGACCTAGTCTGGTCACATGAACGAGGATACGCCGGATCCGCCGTCTATCGAGATTTTCACTTGATTGACGCAAATCACGGACTCAAACTCAGTGCCGTTGGCGACAAGACTCAGGCAGGAAAACCCCTTTACGATCCACAGTCGGCAGGCGTCCAAGTCGAATTAGATGCGCGGAATTTCGTTCACGAGCTCACGAACGTTTTTGCCCAACAATCCGATGCCCATCATGGAATACCCTCTGTGGTTGTCGGGATAGACACCGAGCTCCTCGGGCATTGGTGGCATGAGGGCATTGCTTGGTTTGAACGAGTCATTGAGTTGTTGCCTGAATCAGGAATTATCACCTCAACATTGGAGGAGGTGACTTCGTCTCCTCAGATGTCAATCCAACTGAGCGAATCCTCATGGGGAAGCGGGAAGGACTGGTCGGTGTGGAATGGAGAGCAAGTAAGCGACATTGTGGTCGCACATGATCAGAGTCAAAACTATGTCCTTGACCTAATCGATGACGGCATCTGCACTGCCGGGCACCTAAACCAGTTGATGTTGCAACTATCTAGCGACTGGGCCTTCATGGTTTCTCGCCACAGCGCTGAACAATACGCCAGAGGTCGGGTGGGTAACCATGCGAATCAGCTCCGTTTCGGAGTGGATTCGGATAATCCATTTCCACTTATTTCATTTAGCGCCGCTCGGGTGCGCAATCGCACCGAATCCGCGTGACGATCGATTTCCAACTGATTGGCATCAACGTCAAGTCGAGATTTGATGGCTTTGGCAGGAATTCCCACCGCAACCGACATGGGGGCAATGACCCCGCGGACAACTGAATGTGCGCCGATCACACTACCTGCACCGATCTCGGATCCACGCAAAATACTCACTTTGGTTCCTATCCACGTGTTGTCTCCGATGCGAACCGGGGTCTTGTCAATCCCTTGCGCCCGTATCGGAGTCTTAATGTCAGAGAAACGATGGTCAAAGTCGCACATATATATGGAGTCAGAGATTACGCACTCAGAACCGATCGAGATGTCAAGATACGCGTTTATGGTGTTGTCGGTACCCATCACAGTCTTTGACCCGATCCGAATGGTGCCTTCATGCGCTCGAATATGACACTGATCGCCAATGTGCACCCAAGGTTCAAGGAGTATTCGACCGTAGCCCTTTCGGGCCCTGAGTTCGACGCCCTTGCCTAAGAAAATGAATCCCGTGCATGTAACACCTTTGGGACCAAAGATGTGTAATTTCACAAATCGCAGGTAACGCACAAGGTAGTACCAGTTCCAAGCACGATGGCGAATTATCCACTTCACATGGGAAAAACGCCAAGGGTTAAAGCGTTTCATGCGCTCACCTTTTCATAAACAGAATTGGTCAGATCGACCACGCTGTCCCAAGTGAACTCCGCTTCTACACGCGAGCGCAGCCGATCAGCTTTCTTAATGGCCAAGGTTTGATTGCTCAAAATCGATTCAATCCCACGAGCTATTGAACCGCCAGAAATCTCACCGATCAGATACCCGAACTCACTCGAAGAAATAATGTCACGTAGGCCGCCAACCTGAGAAGCAATTATGGGTACACCAACTTGGCCGAGTTCAAGAGCAACAATTCCAAACGGTTCATAACTTGATGGAATAACAGCCAAATTCCACGATTGAACGATTTCAGCCCTGTCCCGATCTTCGATGTGTCCGAGAAATGACACCCGATCTCCTAGGCGTTTTCTCTGAACTTTTTCTTGCAGATTCGCCAGTTGACTCCCTGTTCCGACGATCTCCAGTTTCACTCTCTCATCAATGATCAATTCCATAGCATCGATGATGTGGTGGACACCTTTCTCCCATTCCAGTCGACCGATGAAACCCACGACAATATTTTCGGAATTGTGTGTAGTCCTTTGCGCAATGGAGAGAAGCGGTGAGACCGCGTTGGCTATAACGTTGAGGTTCTTTGGTTCAACACCGTAGCCACATCTAATTTCATGGGTCATGTGTTCGCTACAAACAATCACCGAGTCGGCGGACTGTACAGCCCTGCGTTCATTCGCGTAAATCGTTTGCGACAGCCGTGAAGTCAGCCATCCATTGTGTCGTCCAAACTCGGTTGCGTGAACGGTGAGCACGCTGGGCACCGAGAACTGTTTGGCAGCGACATTTAGTTGGCCGGCTGCAATCCAATCGTGGCCATGGACAATTTCAGGCTTTCTCGACATCAATTCGCAAGCATTTTGACTCGCCAACGCAAATCCATGCACCCAGTAAGCGAACTTCTCGTGCACCATTTGGGCATCCGGATAGTGATTCGCAACCCTGATGACTTCGACGCCATTGGAGTTAACATGCGATCCGGCATCCCCTGGTTTGGCCTGAGTAATGACGGCCACCTCGTGACCACGCCGAGCCTGCGCTTGCGTCAAGGCCAAAACGTGTGCGCCCAGCCCCCCATACATCACCGGTGGGTATTCCCATGAAAAGTGCAAAATTCGCATGTCTTTGTCCGGTTAAGGCGCTACTCCGGTGATGCAAACGTTGTAAAAAAATTCGTCAGGGACAACCTTTGACAGTATCTTGCGGTCCAAGGTTTCAAGTCTTTTCCATGTTCCGAACGCGAAATTGGCCCAACCCCAACCGAGGGCATCAGTCTTGACCGACGCCTCGAATGTTCGCACCGGCCATCCAAACCAAGAAGCCGTCAACTCTTCCGTGACAGTGCTGACGTCAACACAGCCATTACGCAGCGCTATTCGGGACAATCGATCAGGGTCAAAAGTGTGAATATCCACGACGGATTCCAATGCCGCTTCACGTGAGGAGGCCGTTAGTTCATGTTCGGGACGCGCCCATTTTGCTTCAAACATGGGCAGTTTGGTTACTCGTGTACTTGTCCACCAAGTCAGTCGAGACAATGCGCGAGCAACTACATCACCTTTTTGAGTCGGTTCACCGCAAAATACGAATCGACCGCCTGGGCGTAACACTCTGTTCACCTCAGCAAATAGCGCATCCAGATCAGGAACATGGTGCAAAACGGCGTGGCCAACTACTAGGTCAACGCTCGAGTCGGCAAATGGCAACCGTTCGGCATCAGCCACGAGTCCTGTCACATTGAGATTCAGATTCTTTCCATTTCGCACAGCAACCGACACCATCCCTGAACTGAGATCTGTGACAATTCCTGTACTGCCAATACCTGACTGCATCAGGTTCAGAAGGAAAAATCCGGTCCCTGATCCCAATTCAATGACTGTTGCATTAGCTAATTTATCCCCTTGAGCCGCGGCCGGAACCGCATGATCAAAGCAATTTCGGGCGTAGTCCACACACCTTTGGTCGTAGGAGATCGACCACTTTTCATCGTATGACTCTGATTCCCAATCGTGGTAGACAATGTTTGCAAGTTTGGGATCAACCTTTGCCAAATCAAATTGCTCTTGAGAAATACCCACTAGCGGCCTGCAAAACTTGCTTTGCCTGGACCATCACTGACAAATGAATTCATGCCTGTTTTTTGATCTTCGGTTGCAAAAAGCGCGGCAAATTCTGTGCTCTCGATCGAAAGCCCGGTCTGTAGGTCCACATTTGAGCCCATGTCAATCGCTCGTTTAGCCGCGGCAAGTGCCAGTTTGGGTCCACCAGAGAATCTATTGGCCCACGAGAGTGCGGTTTCCAGTACCTGCGCGGGCGGAACCACCTGATTGACCAATCCGATGCTTAAGGCCTGCTCGGCCGAGATCATGTGGCCACCAAAGACTAATTCCTTTGCCCGAGAGACTCCGATCAGGCGGGGTAGCCGCTGCGTTCCACCAGCTCCAGGAATAATCCCGAGCATAATTTCAGGCTGGCCCAGTTTTGCGTTGTCCCCAGCGACCCGAAAATCAGTGCACATTGCTAGTTCTAAACCTCCACCCAAGGCGAATCCGGTAATCGCTGCAATTGTGGGTTGGGAAATCTTGGCCACCGTGGCAAATGCGCTTTGCAGTTGGTGCGCCGACCATGACATGTCCGCATAGGACATATTCGCCATCTCCTTAACATCAGCGCCCGCCGCAAACACTTTCTCACCACCATAGATCACGACAGCATCGATTCCTATACGACCGGAAACAAATTTTGCCGCCTCCGCGATCTCGCGCTGCATCTGTAAATTGAGGGCATTCATCGGCGGTCTTCTCAAGTTAATAATTGCCGTTTGTCCCAGTTTCTCAACCTGGATGAACTCTTGGGAAAGCAGTTCCAGAGGGACGACTTCTACCTGCTCTTGTGCACTCATACCGTTGATCTTACTCACACGGCCGACGGATGGTCCCAATGATTATTCGTAGTCACGGTAGGTTTGTCCGGTGCGAACAATGCTTGCCCATCAGGATACTTTCGGAGTCACTTTGCTCGAAGATGGCAGTGCACGAGTCTGCCTCTGGGCTCCTCACGCCGACAAAGTTGAATTCTGTGTAATTACAGGCGATGTCACTCAGGGTTTCACGGAAACTAATTTCCTCCTCGAGCACAATGAGCGCGGTGCGCATTACTCCCAAATTCCTGGCATTGGTCCGGGGACAAGGTATGGCTTTCGGGTTCACGGTCCATGGGACCCCGAAAACGGAATGCGTTTCAACCCGAATAAATTGCTCCTCGATCCCTATGCATTGGCGATCGTTGGAGAGCTTCGAAACAATCCTGCAATTTTTGATTACTCGATCGATGATCCCTCATCAATGTCGACCCTTGATAGCAGGGATTTCGTTCCCCACAGTCTTATTGTTGCGTCGAACTTTGACTGGGAAGGTGACACACCTCTTCAACTCCCGTGGAATGACACAGTCATCTACGAGGCCCATGTTAAAGGACTCACCTACTTGCACCCATCCGTCCCGGAGAATGAAAAGGGAACTTTTCGTGGACTGGCCAACAAGGATGTGATCGATCACCTGCTTCATATCGGAGTTACTGCGGTTGAGCTCCTGCCCATCCAACATTTCGTCGATGAAACTCACCTCTTGGAAACCGGACTTCCGAATTATTGGGGCTACAACACCATTGGCTTCTTTGCCCCGCATGCGAACTACGCGGCTACTGCGGGAAATCAGATTGACGACTTTAAATATATGGTGAAGCAACTTCACCGCGCAGGCATTGAAATCATTCTTGATGTTGTGTACAACCATTCAGCTGAGGGTGGTGCCTTGGGTCCCAGTCTGTCTTTCAAAGGCATTAACAATAAAGATTTTTATCGGCTCACCGAAGGTGGGGAATATGTTAATTTCACAGGTTGCGGAAACACGATTAATGCGAATCAACCGCAGTCGCTTCGACTAATCATGGACTCACTCCGCTATTGGGTAAATGAAATGCACGTAGATGGGTTTCGATTTGACCTTGCATCAACGTTGGCGCGTTCAAATGATGAAGTCGATACATTTGGCAATTTCTTGACCACGATTTCTCAGGATCCCATTTTACGGGAAACGAAACTCATTGCGGAACCATGGGATTTGGGGCCAAACGGTTATCAAGTCGGCTCATTCCCTTCCCCATGGAGTGAATGGAATGATAAATATCGGGACGATGTGCGGGATTACTGGCGAGGCGCAGGCGGGATTTCCGCCATTGGCTGGCGACTCGCCGGTTCACAAGATCTCTTTGGCGGCAAAGCCCGGGACCAATACGCATCCATTAACTTCATAACAGCTCACGATGGTTTCACGTTGCTTGATTTGGTGAGCTTCAATGAAAAACACAATGAAGCCAATCTTGAGGAGAACCGCGATGGCACCAATAGCAATCGCTCCTATAACTTTGGCGTTGAAGGCACCAGTCGGGACACCACAATCGTGGAAACTCGGGCTCGAATGGTGCGAAATTACCTTGCAACTTTATTTCTCTCCGGTGGCATCCCCATGATGACGTCCGGCGATGAACTGCATAAGACCCAAAGAGGTAACAACAACGTCTACTGCCAAGACAATGATTATTCGTGGGTTAATTGGGACCTCGGCCAGCCAGAATGGGACCTCATCGACTTTGTTGCAACTTTGGCCCATATTCGTCGGTCGCACCCAATGCTTCGACAGCGTCATTATTTCCGAGGCGAGCCAAATTATGATGGTGGAGCGAAAGACCTGGCGTGGTTCGAACCCAACGGGCAAGAGATCACGGACTGGCACCACGGCGATCACACGTCAATTGGCATGTTTCTTTCTCATGGTGACAACAATGAAGCAAATATTTTTGCTATTTTTCACGCGGGTGTTGACCAACTGGAATTTACACTCCCCACCGTCCCCAATGCGCAAATCTTTGAGGCAATTCTGGATAGCAACTCAAACAATGGAGCACCCATTGAGGGTTTCTATTCTGCGGGGACAGTATTTGTTTGCCATCCGCGTTCAACCTACGTATTCACTACTCAGAATTAATCCAGAATGAATAACCCAGCTTGAATTCACCAGAATCTGTGTCGACGCTCCGCTAATCTCATCACATGGTTCACGCAATGCCCTTGGCATCGACTCCCAAAAGATTTACCGTGTGCGACGTCTCCCCCGTGGTCGAGTGCGGAGCCTATCCCGCAAAAGCTGCCGAACACGAAATCATTCCATTCCGTGCGACCGCTTTCCGCGAAGGTCATGACTGTATCGGGGTCGAACTCACATTAACCGGTCCAAGCGGAGAGATCAGCGGCCCTTTCCCTATGTCCAATCTCCATGGAGGCGATCAATTCGGGACACACTTCGCCGCTTCCACCATCGGAAATTGGAGTTTCAGTATCACGGTCTGGAGTGATCCACTCACGACTTGGCGTCGTAGGGCCGAGATCAAGATCCCCGCGGGGCTAGACGTCGATCGTGAACTCCGTGAGGGTGCTTCTTTGATTGAGCAAATAGTAGGAGAGTTGAATGCGCGAGATAGGAAGTTTGTGATCAGCGCACTAATAACGATGCGCGATACTGCCCTGCCAGACAACGTGAGGTACGCCGCGGCCACAGATCTCGCAGTTACACAACTTTTCGAAAAACATCCAATTCGAGAATATGCGTGTGACTATGGCCCTTGGCCACTCCTTGTTGAGCGCCGCAGATCCCTTGTTGGATCATGGTATGAATTCTTTCCACGCAGCGAAGGCGCAACTCTGGACCCTATGAAATCAGGGACTTTTTCCAGTGCGGAATTAATTCTTCCTCACATTGCTGAAATGGGTTTTGATGTTGTTTACCTGCCACCCATCCATCCCATCGGGGTGGAAAACCGTAAGGGTCCCAACAACACCCTCTTATCTGGTCCAAGCGATCCCGGCTCTCCTTGGGCAATTGGATCAGCACTGGGTGGACATGACAGCGTCAACCCTGATCTGGGAACACTTGATGACTTTGTCCACTTCGTCAGTGTCGCAAACAAATTGCACTTGGAAATTGCTTTGGATCTAGCACTGCAATGTGCTCCTGATCATCCGTGGGTTTCTAGCCATCCAGAATGGTTTACACACCGTGCAGACGGGACCATTGCTTACGCTGAGAATCCACCGAAGAAATATCAAGATATCTATCCGCTCAATTTTGATAACGACCCCGATGGCCTCTACCGTGAGATTGAGCGAATTGTTCTTTTCTGGATCCAAGCAGGTGTGCACATTTTTCGGGTTGACAATCCACACACGAAACCAGTTTGGTTCTGGCACAGGCTGATCAGCGCCATTAACACCAAGCACCCTCAGGTTATATTTCTCGCGGAGGCATTCACCGGCGAGCCCATGATGCGAACCCTGGCGCAAGTTGGGTTCCAGCAGTCTTATACCTATTTCACATGGAAAAATTCCAAGTGGGAACTGGAGGAATATCTCACTGAACTTGCTGGGCCTAAGTCGGTGTATATGCGACCGAACCTTTTTACAAATACCCCTGACATATTGAGCGAATACCTGCAGTTGGGCATTCCCGCGGCATTCGCAGTGAGAGCCACGCTGGCGGCCACTTTGTCTCCCACCTATGGAATATATAAAGGTTTCGAATTTTACGAACACCTAGCACTGCACCCCGGAAGTGAAGAATACCTCGACAGCGAAAAATTCCAGTTACGCCCACGCGAGGCGAATTTTGCACCAGAGACTGGACCTAACTTAATCCCGTATCTGACGTTACTCAATGAGATTCGACGCAGTAACCCAGCACTGCAGGAATTACGAACACTTCGTTTTCACCCCACCGACTCCCCTGAAATCATCGCATTCTCAAAACGCGGCGGCAAGAATGGTACGGATGTAATCTTGTGCGTTTGTAACACGGATCCAGTGAACGAGCATTCAACGATCGTTCACTGGAACATGCATGAACTCGGTCTGCATTGGGGTCACGACTTCGCGGTCACGGATCACATAAGTGGAAGTACTTGGCGTTGGAATGAGCACACTTTCGTCAAATTGAATCCCACTATTGAAGTTGCACACATCACGAAAATTATTTCACCCCTGGAGCCGCTCACAGTCTTCACTGAGGCACAATCGACAGTCGCAGAAGTGAAAAATCAATGAACATCCCCGATCAAGAATTAGACAGGCTTCTCAATGGTTCGCACTTTGACCCGCACTCGCTGCTAGGCAGGCATATCAGAGATGGTCAATCAAACTTTCGAATCATCAAACCAGGTGCTCTGTCGGTAGACCTTCACATTGGTGAATCCACATTTCCGATGATTGCGGAGGCACCGGGTGTCTGGTTCAGGTCAATCTCCGCTCGAGAATGTGACATGAGCTCCTATTCGTATGAAACCCAATACGAAACGGGAAGTTTTCACAGTTATGACCCATTTGCTTTCTTACCTACCCTAGGGGATACCGATCTCCACTTGATAAGCGAAGGACGACATGAACAATTGTGGCAGGTACTCGGGGCTCACCCACGGTCCCTGAAACTAGGCGATATCGATGTTATTGGCACTGCCTTTTCCGTGTGGGCGCCAAATGCCCGAGGTGTTCGAGTGGTCGGTGATTTCAATTATTGGGACGGGTCCGCTCACCCAATGCGAACTTTAGGCTCTTCAGGAGTCTGGGAGATTTTCATTCCTGGCGTAGTCCCCGGATCAACCTATAAATTTAGCATTCTGGACCACTATGGGAATTGGCACACTAGAGCAGACCCCATGGCATTTGCAACACAGATCCCACCAGAAAACGCATCAATAGTTACTCAGTCTCAATATGTTTGGGGTGACACTGATTGGCTCGATAGGCGCGGGAGCCTTAATCCACATGTGCAACCTATGACCACTTATGAAGTGCATTTGGGTTCCTGGAGATTGGGCTTGGATTACCTGAGCCTTGCACGTGAACTCGTTGACCACGTGAGCTCTTCTGGGTTCACACACGTTGAACTCATGCCCGTCGCTGAGCACCCGTTCGGACCTTCGTGGGGTTATCAGGTCACTTCCTACTACGCCCCCACTTCACGTTTTGGCACTCCCGACGAGTTTCGGTACCTTGTTGATGCCTTACACCAAAATGGAATAGGCGTGATTCTTGACTGGGTCCCCGCGCACTTCCCTAAAGATGAATGGGCACTCGCGAATTTCGATGGCACCCACCTCTATGAACATGCAGACCCACGTCTGGGACAACACCCGGACTGGGGAACACTCATTTTTGATTATGGACGCAATGAAGTGCGAAATTTCCTAGTGGCAAACGCCGTGTATTGGCTCGAGGAATTTCATATTGATGGGCTAAGGGTTGACGCTGTGACATCAATGCTTTACCTCGACTATTCACGCGAAGTCGGTCAGTGGCTCCCCAATCAATATGGGGGCAACGAAAATCTTGATGCGGTGACATTTCTCCAAGAGATGAATGCAACCGTTTATCGCCGAGTCCCAGGTGTGATCACAATCGCTGAGGAATCGACGTCTTGGCCCGGCGTCACTCGGTCCACGGATCTCGGCGGTTTGGGATTTGGATTCAAGTGGAATATGGGCTGGATGCATGACTCTCTCGGATACGTCCAGCACGAAAGCATTCATCGAAAATATCATCATGACGAGATGACTTTCAGTTTGATGTATTCCTTCAACGAGAACTTCGTTTTACCCTTCTCCCATGACGAGGTTGTCCATGGAAAAGGTTCGCTCATCGCACGGATGCCCGGTGACCGTTGGCAAGCACTCGCGAATTTACGAGCATATCTGGCATTTATGTGGGCCCATCCAGGGAAAAAGTTGCTATTCATGGGATCTGAATTTGCGCAATCAAGTGAGTGGTCAAGTGAACAGGGATTGGATTGGCACCTCTTACAGTTTGAAGAGCACCAAGGAATTTTGCGAACCGTCTCCGATCTCAACGATCTCTATACGCGTAGTCGTTCGTTATGGGAGCGCGACAGCGACCCTCGCGGGTTCGAATGGATCGATAGCGGAAATACTGAAGCCAATATTTTTAGTTGGATTCGTTGGTCCGATCACGGTGAATGCATGGCGTTTATTGCGAACTTCTCGCCAAGGGTTCATCATGATTTCCCTCTTGCCTTGCCCAAGCCGGGGACATGGAAGGAAGTTCTCAACACCGATTCTTCTTACTACGGTGGTAGCGGCGTGGGGAACCTCGGAAACATCGAGGCGATACCTACCGAGTGGTCAGGCAAACCAGCACTTGCTCGGATAACGGTCCCGCCCCTTGCCGCTATCTTCTTTGAATTTACTCATTAAAAAAGCGCATTAGCCAATGCGATGCGAGCACCGGGAACACTGGGGTCTTCACCTGCAAGAGCAAAGTATTCAACGAGACGAGTGCGGGCAAGTTCACGCTCGGCACCGCTGGAGATCTGAACGGCTTGGATCGCCGCAGCCAAAGCGCTCTCCCAATTACCCCCTGCCGCAGCAAGATCTGCGGTGACGAGTAAGTCATCAAATGAATCACCCTGTGGTGGCTCCACCCCGTCCGTACGCTCAAAAATTCCGACCATGATCAATCCACCTTGAGCATCAAGATCACCAGGTTCACTGTCAAGGATTCCTTGATAAGCCTTTGTTGCCAAGCCCCAGTCCCCTGCATTCACCGCGTCCACGGCTGCATCAAATCGCGGATCCGCCGTCTCTTCAACCTCAACATCGAGCAAGTCTTTTACCTCACCCGAACCCGCTGGGCTGAGCCCTTGCTCTGCCGCAAGTTCTAGTAGTTTTTCGAATATTTGTTTGACCTGATCTTTCGGGTACGCCCCTTGGAAAAGGGGGATTAATTGCCCCTTGATAACGGCGAATACGGAGGGAATTGACTGCACTTGAAGAGCTTGGGAAATAGACGGTTCGGCATCGGCGTCCACCTTGGCGATGAGAAGTCGGCCGGCGTACTCAATTGCTAGCTCTTCAAGGATGGGTGACAGTTGTTTGCACGGGCCGCACCATGTAGCCCACACATCAATGATGACGGGGATTGATTCTGAAGCCTTGAGAATAAGTGTTTCGAATCCCTCGGTCGTAACATCAATGACGGGTGAGTCTCCAGCGCGTGCCGGTGCCTTCTTGGCACCTAATGAAGAAAGGTCAACTGCTCCGGCGAATGAAGGGGTACTCATGGTCCTATTGTGGCTTATGACCCTGCTTTTATCGCATTGCGGATCAGATCACAGGCTTGGTCCTCGCTCAATTCCCCTGCAGCACAATGAACCGCCACGTCTTGCTGTGATTCAATTTCCTGAGCCTTGAGCGCTAAGTCGTTCATGGTTCGGGCCAAAAGCGACTCACGAATTCGTCCGATTCGCTTCTGTTCAAGCAAACCTTGATCCACGAGGTAGGCATAATGTTGGGAGATCGATTCGCACAACTCGACGAATCCCGATCCATCCGTTGCAATGGTGGGTATCACCGGCGTCTCCCAACCTGAACCGCTCGGAGCCGCCGAAACCATGGAGAGCATCCCCTTGAGTTCGCGCACGGTTGCATCAGCACCGGGGCGATCCGATTTGTTTACCGTGAAAATATCTGCGATCTCTAAAATTCCTGCTTTGGCGGCCTGAATGCCGTCGCCTGCACCGGGTGCAGCAATAACAATTGATGTATCAGCCATTTTGGCAATTTCGATTTCGGATTGACCAACTCCGACCGTCTCAATAATTATTAGGTCAAAACCGGCAGCGGAAATCACTTTCAGCACACTGTAGATAGTTCCTGTTAGCCCACCGAGGTGGCCTCGAGATGCCAGAGAACGGATAAAAACCCCGGAATCCAAAGCGTGATCTTGCATTCGGATTCGATCGCCAAGGAGAGCGCCCTTACTAAAGGTCGATGACGGATCAACCGCCAGAACTGCAACACTTTTACCTTCGCTGCGCAATTGAGTGATCAACGCTGAGGTGGACGTGGATTTACCCACCCCTGGCGGTCCAGTAATGCCCACAATATGAGCACTCGGGGTCGGCATGGACGCGAGTAATTGCGTTGAACCCGTTCCAGAGTTTTCAACCAGCGTTATTTGCTGAGCCAACTCTCGAATCTTGTCTCCGCTTACTTCGCCTGATTTCATGTCACAAGGTTATTGGCATGGCTTGGCCTCATGTCAGGGGACACGAATGAGTAGCGCGTCTCCTTGCCCTCCTCCGCCACACAATCCGGCGGCTCCAATACCGCCACCACGTCGGCGCAATTCATGGGCTAGGTGGAGAACCAGCCGCGCACCGGATGCGCCCACTGGGTGTCCAAGTGCAATCGCACCACCGTTGACATTCACGTGGTCAATATCGGCTTTGGCGCCTTCGTCGGTAAGGATCCGCGAGGAAATTATGGAAACCGCCGCAAATGCCTCATTTATTTCAAATAGATCAATGTCGGCAAGGCTAAGGCCTGCTCGTTGCGCCGCGGCCAAGATCGCTCTCGCTGGCTGTTCATGCAGGCTGGTGTCAGGGCCTGCCACATTGCCATGTGCGCCAATTTCAGCCAACCAGGTTAGCCCCAACTCGACCGCCTTACTTTTACTCATGACAACAACAGCGGCAGCACCATCAGATATTTGTGACGCATTTCCGGCGGTAACGGTGCCTTCGTTACTGAATGCCGGACGAAGTCCGGCGAGGCTTTGTGCGGTGGTCTCTTCTCGAATACCTTCGTCCATGGACACGATGATGGGATCGCCCTTACGAGCGGGTACGTGAACTGGGACGATCTCGCTTGCGAAAAGTTCGCGCGCAGCCGCGGCACGTTGATGCGATCTCGCAGCAACATCATCTTGTTCTTCACGACTGAGGTCATAGCGTTGGTTGTACCGTTCGGTTCCTGCACCCATAGCCTCTTGATCGAATGAGCAGGTCAGTCCGTCAACCGACATTGAGTCCGCCATAGTCCATTCACCAAACTTGACCCCCTCACGCGAACCAATAAGCAAGTGTGGCGCTTGAGTCATTGATTCCATGCCACCTGCGACAACACATTGTGCTTCACCCGCGCGGATCAGTTGATCGGCGAGAGCAATTGCATCAAGGCCTGAAAGACACATTTTGTTAATCGTCAGTGCTGGGACATTCATGCTTATGCCACCAAGTACTGCGGCCTGTCGAGCTGCGTTTTGTCCCGCGCCAGCTTGTAGAACCTGACCCATGATCACGTAATCCACCTCGGATGCGGGAACTCCAGCGCGGTCAAGTGCTCCCGCTATTGCGGCACCGCCCAGTTGCGCGCTCGACATGGATTTGAGCGCACCTAACAGCCTTCCTACCGGCGTGCGGGCCCCCTCAATGATAACGCTGGGTTCAAAATCGCCGCTTGTAATTCTGGGTTGCGTCATGCTGACTCCTTGGCTTAAACACTCGTGGGCACTTTGGCCCGCTGTACCTCGCAAATGTACATTAGTGGCATGCCTAGTGAAACTGAAACTGATTTGAACAACTTGATACTTGGGATTGATCACATTGGTATCGCCGTCCCCGACCTCGATACCGGGCGGAATCTCTTCGAAGGAATCCTTGGCCTACATGAGCATCATGCTGAGATAAATGAGAGTCAGGGGGTGAGTGAATCCATGATTGCATTTCCTGACCAAGGTGCGCAAATCCAACTCCTCGCTCCACTGAGCCCCGACACCACGATTGGGAAGTTTCTCGCCAATAAAGGCCCCGGCATTCAACAGCTCGCACTTCGAGTCAGTGACGTCGAATTAGTAGCTTCCCACGTTCGCGCTAGTGGAATTCGAATGCTCTATGACGCCCCTCGAATTGGCACCGCCGGTAGTCTGGTCAATTTCGCCCACCCCGCGGATTGCGGTGGCGTTTTGATCGAGTTCGTCCAGTATGCCTGAGTCCGACATCCTGAGTTCCCCCGTAGTTTCCCTGTTGATTGGGGCTTTCGGAGCACTCATGTTGATCTCGCTGTTTCGAAAGGCACGCAAGTTATTGGTCGTGAGTGTGATAGGTCTCACCCTCACTATCGGCTTGTTTATCCTGAAAGCAAGCGCCTAAAACGCATTTTGTTGATTTAATGCCCCAATGCAAAACATCCTAGATGCAATTGAATCAAGGGCGGATCGCGCAACTTTTGAAGCCTTAGAGTTGCCCGTCACCTATCGCGCAGCAATTGTCCGCATGGAAGACCAAGAGATGTTTGCCGGAGTGGAGTCAAAAGACAAAGACCCCCGTCGAAGCATCAGTATTGATAATGTCCCGGTCCCCCAGTTAGCACCCGGCGAAGCACTCATAGCCGTGATGGCGTCAAGCATCAATTTCAACACAGTATGGACATCAATCTTTGAACCCGTCTCGACATTTGGCTTTCTGAAACGTTACGCAAAGTCTCATCCCGATGGTGCCCGACATGATCTTCCCTATCACATCATCGGATCAGATGCTTCGGGCGTAGTGCTGCGAGTGGGACCTGGCGTAAACGCATTTGCGCCCGGCGACCGTGTGGTCGCGCACTGCCTGAGCGTGGAATTGGAGTCCCCAGCCGGGCACAATGACTCGATGCTTGATCCCGAGCAACGAATTTGGGGATATGAGACTAATTTTGGTGGCCTTGCTGAACTTGCGATCGTCAAATCTAATCAATTGATGGCAAAGCCCGAGCACCTCACCTGGGAGGAAGCAGCCGTACCTGGTCTAGTTAATTCAACCGCATACCGGCAGTTGGTTTCCAAAAATGGTGCGGACATGAAGCAGGGCGATGTTGTTCTCATTTGGGGTGCGTCCGGTGGGCTGGGATCGTATGCAACCCAGTATGCACTTAATGGAGGCGCCATCCCGGTCTGTGTCGTTTCAAGCCCAGAAAAAGCAGACATAGTGCGCTCTATGGGAGCCACCTTGATCATTGACCGAAGCGTAGAGAACTATAAGTTTTGGAAGGATCCGCAGACCCAAGACCCGAAGGAATGGCAGCGCCTTGGGAAAAAGATTCGAGAACTTACCGGAGGAGAAGACCCCGATATCGTCTTTGAACACCCAGGCCGCGAAACTTTTGGGGCAAGTGTCTACGTGGCTCGCCGGGGCGGCACTATCGTGACGTGCGCCTCAAGTACGGGATTCATGCATGAATACGACAACCGGTATCTGTGGATGAACCTGAAAAAAATTATTGGTACCCACTTTGCAAATTATCGGGAGGCCTTTGAGGCCAATCGACTTATTGAAAAGGGCGTAATTCACCCGACCTTGTCAAAAGTCTTCCCCCTAGACCAAACAGGTGAAGCGGCATTTGAGGTTCATCGGAATCTGCACCAAGGCAAAGTGGGGGTTCTCGCCTTAGCCCCAGAGCCTGGCCTTGGCGTTACCGATCAAGCTCTCCGAGACCAAGTTTTAGAAAAAATCAACTGGTTCATCGAAAAATAGCCTTACTTAAGGTCGTTCCAATGTTTCATTGGACCTTGCGACTCAGGCCAGTCGTTAGGCAATGGAGCAAAGTTTGGTGAAACCAGTTCCGTTATGCGATTCAATACCGTGTACACGAACTTCTCCCCCACCCACAAATGCTTTGCGCCTTCGACGGGCTCAATGATTACATCACTGGCTTCGGAGAATCTTTCGATGGCCTTCTCGGGCACGAGATAGTCGTCGAGTTCAGGTATGAGCGCGTGCACGGGTACACCTGTGCCATTCCAGCGAAGTAACTCCTGCGCGCTCGTGAACCGTAATGGCGGGGAAAGTAAAATGACCCCGCTAATTCCCTCTGGGTCCAGATTGCGCAGAATGACATCAGTTCCAAATGACCAGCCTAAAATCCAGATGTTTGGCAAATTTCGTTTGCGCGCAAACTCAATAGCCGCCGCAAGATCGCGACCCTCTCCGTTTGATTGATCAAAGCTCCCGTCGCTTTTGCCGATAGCGCTCTCGGTGCCTCGCGTGTTAAATCGCAACACAGCAATGTTCGCGAGCGCCGGCAGGCGCCATGACATTTTTCGCAAAATATGGCTGTCCATCATGCCACCGTGAGTTGGCAGTGGGTGAACACAAATTATGGTTGCCACGGGGTGCTCTGGGCTCGCCAGCTCCCCGACGAGCACAAGTGAATCAGCGGTATGTAACGTTATGACTTCACGCGTTGCAGGTAAGACCGAATTCGGTGAGATTCGATTCACATTCGACCACGCGGACCACGATTGCCTCTGTTACTCCAACAGGGAGTGTGCCAGTGGCGTCTGTCGGCAGCCCCTTCGGGAACATCAGCCGGCCAAGCAACTACGTGTGGTGTCGCAGGTCGAATCTCCTGATCACAACCAGGGCACCTATACGTTTTAGTCGCGGAAGATCCCGTCAATTTTCGAACATGCCATTCGCCATCAGGGTGGGATTCCGTCGCCATTGAGTTGCCGGAAAGTGGCTTGGACTCACTCACGGCCCTCCGATTCTTGCGACCCACCCGATTCATCCTCCCAATCCAATGACACCAAATGCCGCTTAGTACTTACGAAAACCCCTTCCAACTTTACGCCCGACAAAGCCTGCGGTAACCAAGTGCTCCAATTGAGCTTCCGGGGCGAATCCTGGCTCACGAAACTCGCGGTACAACGTGTTAACAATTGCCAGCGAAACATCTAGTCCGACAACGTCGAGTAACTCAAATGGCCCCATGGGGTAGCCACACCCCAACTTCATGGCGGCATCAATGTCCTCGATTGAGGCGTAGTTGCTCGATGCCATTGCGATGGCGTTATTGAGGTAGGGAAACAGCAAAGCGTTCACGATAAAACCCGCCCGATCTGAGCACTGCACGGGCTTCTTCCCAAGTTCACGCATTAAATTCGTACAGCGGAGCACAACGTCGGGGTTCGTTGCAACAGTACTGACAATTTCCACGAGCGACATGATCGGCGCTGGATTGAAGAAGTGGATCCCGAGGAATCGATCCATTCTGTTGGTACTGGACGCAATTTCAATGACTGACAGACTGGAGGTTGTCGTTGCAAAAATCACCTCTTGTGACAATAGTTGATCAAGTTGGGAGAAAATCTCACACTTAGCTTGTAGTTCTTCAGCAATAGCCTCGATGACTACATCAACCTGACCCACAAGCGCTTCCGAGTTCTCACATGTTCTAACCCGCGCAAGATAATCACTTTTTTGCTCCTCAGTGATTTTTCCCTTTGCAACAAGTTTTGACCACGATGCATCCAGGGATTCCCGCAGTTGGTTTGATCTCTGTTCGCTTCTGGTCAGTGCAATGACACTGAGCCCTCCAACAGCAAGAACTGAAACGATTCCCGTCGCCATAGTGCCCGAACCCACTACCGCGGCCCTGGTGATACCCGATACAGAGTCCGAATCTGCAAATACTGGCGTCAATGAATCATTGACCACCAATGGCGCATTCGATTCGGCATAAGAATAGAAACCTCGACCAGATTTACGCCCGAGCCTGCCCGCGGCAACTAACTGTTTGAGTAGGGCGCTTGGCGCATGAAGCCGATCACGACTCTCGCGATACATGGTGTCAAGGATTTGAAGAGCAGTATCTAAACCAATCAGGTCAAGCAGTGTCAGAGGTCCCATCGGAAGACCGCAGCCGAATCTCATCGCGCTGTCAATGTCTTCACGAGATGCATATTTTTGTTCATACATTGTGACTGCTTGATTCAAATAGCCGAATAGCAATGAATTTGCAATAAATCCGGCTCGGTCATGCACTAACACTGGTTCCATTTCCAAGTCTCGAGTAAATCCCAGACATACGTCAATCACTTCTCGATCGGTCGTCACCGTTGACACTATTTCAACAAATTTCTGGACCATTGCAGGGTTGAAAAAATGCATACCAATTACGCGACTGGGTCGACTCGTAACTACGGAGATTTCGGTCACCGATAATGCCGAAGTATTCGTTGCCATGATGGCTTCAGGACCAAGAATTGAGTCCAAGGTCATGAAAAGCTCAGATTTCGCGCTCAGATCCTCGGTTATGGCCTCGATTACCAAGTCACATGAAGCAAGATCCTCGAGCTTTGTCGTCAATTGAATTCGAGACCGTATTGCTAGACCGTCAGATTCAGTGATTTTCGAGCCCATGACCCCCCGATCTATCGAACCTCGAATCCTCGAATCGGCATAGCCGATTTCCTTGTCACCTAGATCAACACCTATGACCGAATATCCGGATCGCGCAATCACTTCTGCGATCCCAGAACCCATCGTTCCTAGTCCTACAACACCAATATTTTTCAGTTCCATGATGCACTCCCTATCATTGTTTTCCCCTAAAACAGTCGAAGGCTTGGGTCATCAAGACCTTTTAATGCCTCGTAATCAATACTGACGCAGGTTATGCCTCGATCATGTGCCAATGTTTTTGCTTGCGGCTTGATCTCCTGGGCGGCATAAATCCCGGTTACAGGTGCCAGCAATGGGTCGCGATTGAGTAGTTCCAAATAGCGTGTCAATTGCTCCACCCCATCAATTTCACCCCTGCGTTTTATTTCAACTGCTACAGATCCACCTCCGGCCGCCTTGCACAAAATATCGACCGGCCCAATTGCGGTGGGATACTCCCTGCGAACCAAAGTCAATCCCTGTGCCAAGGCATCAAGGTTCTCCGCCAATAATTTCTGCAGGTGGGATTCAACACCGTCCTTGATGAGACCTGGATCAAAGCCAAGTTTATGTTCATAGTCTGCGTGGACTTCGTGGATCGTGATCGTCAGAATCTCCCCCGCTTTGTTTACAACCTTAACTTCTCTTGATTCACCAACGGTCGATTCAGACACGCTGCATGGAGGGCTCATCCAATTCAATGGCTTATAAGAACCGCCGTCAGAATGAATTAAGACAGAGCCATCGGCTTTAAACATGAGCACACGCGTTGCGCGTGGAAGTTCAGCCGAGAGCCGTCCTTGATACACAGCCGTGCAATCTGAAACAAGTATCCTCATTTTTTCACGTACTCACGAGTTCACGTGCTCATAATGTCGACGATGGAATCCATGATCTGGGTGGCGTCGTAGTCCTTTGGAGTGAAAGTTGCTGCGACCCCTATAGATGCCAGCCAAGTTGCATCAGCGGGTGGAATAATGCCACCAACGATTACCGGAATATCGGATGCTTTTTCCTGTGCCAATAAATTGAGAATTTCACCTACCAAGGTGCGATGAGAGCCCGAAAGAATCGATAAGCCAATGACATCAACGTCTTCCGCAATTGCGGCTGCGACAATCTCTTCAGGTTTAAGTCGAATACCTTGGTAAATTACTTCAAAACCGCAATCTCGAGCGCGAACAGCAATCTGCTCGGCACCATTTGAATGACCATCAAGTCCAGGTTTCCCAATCAAAATCTTCGGGCGGTGTCCCAGCCGAGACGCTAACTCATCAGCGCGTATTCGAACGAGGTCTATCTCAGGTGTCCGATTTCCAATTGAGTCTACGACCCCCGTCGGGGATCGGTATTCGCCAAGTTGTGAACGCAAGACACTTGACCACTCACCCGTGGTCACTCCTACTTTTGCCGCACTGATGCTCGCTTCGACCAATCCCCAGCCCCGTTCGGATGCAGCAGAAATCTCCGCAAGGGCATCGGTCACGGCCACCTGGTCACGCCCCGATTTGAAAGATAGAACTTCTTCGACTCGTCGTGACTCAACCTCGGGGTCGACCAGCATGATGTTCAAATTTTGGGTCAAAGGACTGATTTCGGTACTCTGAAAGGAATTCACACCTACGACTGGTAAGTCTCCCGATTCAATACGAGCACGACGTTGGGCATGTGATGCAACCAATGCACTTTTAAGATAACCGGATTCAAGAGCAGCGATCGCACCTCCCATCTCGGAGATTCGATCAAGCTCAGTTCGAATCTGATCGGTCAGTTCGGTAACTTTCGCTTCAATTACCGTAGAACCCTCGAAAATGTCGCCGTACTCAAGGAGGTCCGTTTCCAATGCAAGCACCTGTTGCATCCGCAGCGACCACTGTTGATCCCAAGGCCTTGGCAAGCCCAAGGCTTCATTCCACGCAGGGAGTTGAATAGCCCGTGCGCGCGAGTCTTTTGCCAAGGTAACGCCCAACATCTCAAGAACGATACGCTGAACATTGTTTTCAGGTTGCTCCTCTGTGAGGCCCAGTGAGTTGACCTGCACCCCGTATCGAAAACGCCGGGCAGTCTCACTCGTTACACCGTAACGCTCAACAACTATGTCACTCCAAAGTCGACCAAAAGCCTTGAGTTTGCACACCTCTTCAATAAACCGAATACTTCCATTCACGAAAAACGAGATGCGACCTACTACGTGATCAAAATCAACATCAATATTTTGGCTGTCAATTTTTGCTTTCACCGAGTCCAAGACACTGATCGCAGCGGCAAGGGCAAAAGCGACCTCTTGGACTGCCGTGGCTCCCGCCTCCTGCAGGTGATAACTGCAGATATTTATGGGATTCCATTTCGGTGTGTTCACTACCGAAAACGCGATCAAATCAGTGGCAAGTTCAAGTGATGGCGCTGGCGGGAATGCGTAAGTACCTCGGGATAGGTACTCCTTAATAATGTCATTCTGGGTGGTTCCGGAAAGCAACTCGCGAGGTGCTCCCTGTTCGTCTGCCAGAGCAATGTACAAGGAATAGAGCCATACGGCCGTTGCATTTATTGTCATTGAGGTATTCATCTGCGCCAGTGGGAGACCGTCAAAAAGTGTCCTCATGTCGTTGAGGCTGGCAATTGAAACGCCAACTTTGCCAACCTCGCCACGAGACATCACGTCTTCGGGGTCGTAACCCGTCTGGGTGGGGAGGTCGAAAGCGATCGACAAACCTGTCTGTCCCTTTTCTAGGTTGGTTCGGAAAAGTTCATTTGACTCTTTTGCACTGGAATGTCCCGCGTACGTACGCATAATCCATGGTTTATCGGTCATCGCCACATCGTAACCAACTGGCCGGTAATCCACATTGTTTGGCAGACCAATCTGTTGCATAACCTGTAATTCTTGTCACAATAGGGACATGCCAATTGGAAACAGTTATTCCTACATTTTTGGCCCGATCGTGGCTCTGATGGGAATTGGCATGATGGTGTTGGTGCTTCGTTGGGCTTACTCCAGAGGAAGTTCGGTGGTGGCTGTTCCTGGAAAGTCCGGCCCCTCCGACTCTTATGGACTACTCGTGTGTGTCGCCAGCCCAACAAATTATGCAGAAGGTGAAATGATTCGGCGAACTTTGGAACACGCAGGGATTAAGGCCAACCTTGCCCAAACGACCGATGGGCCGAAAGTCATGGTGTGGCCCGTCGACGAAATGAAAGCAGCTGCAATCCTTCGAGGGTAGAAATTTATTCGTCAACTCGTAAAATGTTGGCTCCAAGTCCCTGCAAGGTTTCGACAAAGTGCGCATACCCACGGTCAATGTGACTAACACCGTAAACGGTTGTACTGCCTTGGGCGACCAGCCCAGCCAAAACCAGCCCAGCCCCAGCTCGGATATCCGTTGCTTCAACAGGTGCTCCTGACAGCTTCTCCTTTCCACGGATTAACGCGTGGTGTCCATCAGTTCGCACGTCAGCACCCAGTCGTGCGAGTTCTTGGACAAATCTGAACCGGGCCTCAAAGAGATTCTCTGTAACTAGGGATGCGCCTTGACCAATTGCATTGAGTGCGATGAATTGAGGTTGCAAGTCTGTCGGGAAACCTGGGAAGGGCAGGGTGACAACGTCAACACATTGAGGCCGAGTATCCATACGAACATGAATCGTCTGTCCGCCACTGTCAATCTGGGCACCGGTCGCTTGAAGTTTTTCCAATGGGAGGGCTATATGCTCCGCGGGAACACCATGAATTGTGAGTTCGCCCTGTGCCATCGCGACCGCCACGGCCCAGGTGCCCGCAACTATTCGGTCCGAGACAACTCGATGGGTTATTGGTGTGAGGTCGCTAACACCTGTGATTGTGATGGTCGAAGTGCCGATGCCAGCAATATCTGCCCCCATCCCTACCAGCATCTCGCAAATATCAACTATCTCCGGCTCACGAGCAGCATTCTCAATTACTGACTCGCCACGAGCCGTAACGGCGGCCATCAAGATCGTCTCGGTTGCACCCACACTGGGAAAATCCAGCAATATATTTGCTCCGGTGAGCCCTTCACACTCAGCTAATAAGTATCCATGCTCGTTGTTGACATGGACGCCCATTTTCCTCAGTGCTTCGACATGCATATCCAATCCACGGGAACCAATATTGTCCCCGCCCGGCACGGCGACGTCGGCGGCGCCGCAGCGGGCAATCAGTGGACCTAATACGCAAATGGAAGCCCGCATTTTGCGCACCAGGTCATAATCGGCACGATGATCAGGTCTGAGCGGCACCTCAATAAAAATAGTTTCATCGACGTGCTTAACCTCGCAGCCAAGCCTTCGGAGCAATTCCGACATGATCGTTACATCTTCGATGTCGGGGACGTTGGTGAGCGTTGATAATCCTGGTGCCAACAAAGTCGCTGCCATCAGTTTGAGTACGGAATTTTTTGCTCCGGGAACGACCACTTCTCCGCGAAGGGTCTCGCCGCCCTGAATCCGAAATACCGACACGACGCAATCGTAGGCGAGCCAAATCCGTGAGGTCCCGATAGAGTCATCTAGTGGTCAATTTAACGAAGATATATACGCGAACAGGTGACGACGGAACAACTTCCCTCGGTGACATGAGTAGGACCGGTAAGAATGATCCGCGTCTGAAGGCCTATGCCGACGTCGACGAGGCAAACTGCACTATTGGGGTAGTTTTGGCGACTTGCGAAGTACGCGAAGATATTGCCACGGTCCTTCTGTCCATCCAAAATGATCTTTTCGATGTGGGTGCAGATTTGTGTACTCCGGTAAAAGATGATGAAACAGGTACACTTCGTGTAACCGCCGCCTATATCGACCGACTTGAAGCTTCCTGCGACCATTACAAC
>Ga0213861_10000551_pt1 | contig 32842 bp, 25 predicted proteins | sample PICome_4_FD_160110 | JGI IMG/M metagenome (GOLD analysis project Ga0213861, IMG submission 160110) | Coastal seawater microbial communities near Pivers Island, North Carolina, United States - PICO131 | ecosystem: Environmental > Aquatic > Marine > Coastal | place: USA: North Carolina... | reverse complement strand
ACCATTGCATGGTGTCACCTGTCATAAAGGTATGGAACGGTCCTAATAATTCTTTTTGACCTCTGGGATAATGAAGCGAAAGTGGTTTGGGTTCAAACTCGGCATGAGTCACATTGCAACGCCCTCCACCCGATATTTTTACTTTGGTTAAAACAGCATTTCCGCGTTCCAAAATTGCGATTTTTAGAGAAGAATTGGCTTCTGCTATGTTGATTGCCGAAAAGAAACCGGCAGCTCCTCCGCCAACAATAAGAACATCGTAATTTTTCACGAATTAAATGTATGAAATAAAGAGCAGCAACGAATTATTTATTTTGTTTTTTAATATTTGACTCTTGTTGCTATTGTTTACTGACATAGCAATTGACTATTAAGATTCAACCAGCTGATTTGGAAGAATCATAAATTTATCTTAAATTTACAGACTAGTTTACCCCAAACTTACTAAATTTTGTTAAAAAAAAACCTACATAAAAGTGTTCCCAGCACTAATTATACCAAAGTTAAATATTTTGGTGTTCAGAAATCATGTTTACCAGTTGATGTTCAATTGTGGCAAGATTTCCAAACAGGCAGTGAATCTGCCTTTGCTACTATTTACGAAAAAAATGCGGGTTTGCTTTACAGTTATGGATTAAAAATCGTTTCTGATAATGAATTGGTAAAAGATTCTATTCAAGACCTTTTTATTGAGCTTTGGGACGCTAAAAATAGAATTTCTAAAGTCAGATCCATCAAGGCATACCTCTGCAAATCCCTAAGAAGAAAATTGATTGCTAGCGCTTCCAAACAAAGAAAGACCTTTGATAAAAGTCAAGATCCAGAAAAGTTGAATACAGCAGTTTTTTCATCTGAAGTGAGTCTTATTGAAAAACAACGTTTTGACGAACAACGCAAAATGTTAAATAAAGAATTAGACGGTTTGACTTTGAAGCAAAAGGAAATCATTCATTTAAAGTTTTACGGAAGATTGAATTATAATGAAATTGCCGAAGTGATGTTGTTGGATAAGAAAGCAACTTATAATCTAATGGCTCGAACCATAAAAATTCTAAAAAAGTGTCTAAGACGATTTTCTTAATATTAGATAGTTTATCCTCCCACTTTTTAATTCCCGCTCTACATATCGATAAAACTTTACTCACAATCATATGTAAATCAATGCTTTATAAAAAAGTTTATTTTTTTTGAAGTAAAAACGATTTTTTCTCCTCTTACTATATACGGGATTCATTGGTTTTAATCCTATAAAAGCAATTGTTGCATAGATATGAGATACGCTGAGTACACCGCAGAAGATTTTGTAAGTGATGAGTACTTCCAAAAATGGATATTGGATACTGATACAATGACCTCCAATTATTGGAACCGTATAATGGATAAGCACCCTGAAAAAAAGGATGCTGCAGAAGAGGCTAGGAGATTGATCCTATTGATGAATCACAACAATGACCACCTAAAGCAGGAAGACTTTGATGAAATTTGGCATTACATCATTGAAAAACGAAGCTTCGACCTTAAAAAGACAATCCGAAAGCCCAAAAAAAGGCAAAGGACTTTGTATTGGAAGTATGCTGGGGCAGCCTCTGTATTGTTATTGATTGCAGTCACTTTTTTTAAAGACGTTTCTATAGGTTTTGAAAAACCCGAAGTTGCTGTTGCAACTGTACCAATTGAAATAGGGAGTAGCAAAGCTTTATTGACCCTTGGTGACGGCTCCGTTATTGCTTTAAATGAAGGAGAAGCATTTGAGTCAACCAACATGAGCAGTAATGGCGAGGAGATTGTTTATACCGATACAAGAGCCAATAAAAAACCAGAATACAATTTGATTACCATTCCAAAAGGGGGACAATTTTTGATTACACTTTCGGACGGGACACAAGTTTGGTTAAATTCAGAATCTCAATTAAAATACCCAATCCATTTTATAGAAGGAGAAAATCGGGTTGTTGAATTGGTTTATGGAGAAGCTTATTTCGATGTGACCCCCAGTTCAGAGTATCATGGTTCAGGATTTAAGGTGTTTAATAACCAACAAGAAGTCGATGTATTGGGAACCGAATTTAATATCAAAGCCTACAAAGATGAAGTCAACATTTATACGACTCTAGTTGAAGGAAACGTTGCTATTCGTTATTCGGGCAAAAACATCAAGCTAAAACCAAGTCAGCAATCGATTATAGATTCAAATAACAATGCTGTCGTAAAAACTGTTGATGTTTTCAATGAAGTTTCTTGGAAAGATGGCGTTTTTAGTTTTGAAAATAAAACGCTCAAAGAAATCATGAAAGTACTCTCACGATGGTATGACGTAACGATAGTTTTTGAAAACGAATCTATTGCTGAAGAACTCTTTTTTGGAATATTGGACAAAAATCAAAACATAGAAGAAATTTTAAATAGTATTAAGAACTTCGAAATAATAAAAGACTATGAGATAAGAAACAAGATAATAAAATTGAAATAAAAAAAGGGAACCAAAGTAAGGACATTTCTAGGTATCAAACTTTGCTCCCCTAAATTGAGTATTAATTAATGTTTAACTAACACACTACAAACCTATGAATTTTTATTTATTAAACGTCTGTTCATGTATTCAAAAACGGACATTAAATGTCATTATGAGAACCTTTATGATTTTATTGTGTACAACGGCCTTTAGTATTGGTACTACAAACTCGTTTTCACAAGAAAAAATTGTAATTGATTCTGACCAGTCCATTAGCGTTTACCAAGTTTTTAAAATGGTAAAAAACCAAACGGACTATCGGTTTATTTATCCAAATAAAGCATTCGAAAACTTTCCTAATGTTTCTCTTGAAAAAGGGGAAATACAGTTAGGAAGCTTGTTGGAAAAATGCTTTATGGGTAGTAATTATGTTTTTGAGCTAACAGAAAACAAAAATATTCTTGTTAAGAAAAAGCAACTCTTTGAAACTAGTGAAGATTCCCAAGAATTTGTTGTTTCAGGAGTTATTAAAGATCACACAGGAAATCCTTTGCCAGGAGCAAGTGTTGTTGAAAAAGGGACAACCAATGGAACTCAAACGGATTTTGATGGTAATTTTTCATTAACGGTTCAAAATGAAAACGCCATTCTTGTTATATCTTATGTTGGATACGAATCACAAGAAATACAAGGATTTGATAATTCTCCTGTTGCTGTTTCACTTAAAGAAGATGCTGCAAAGTTGGATGAAGTAGTACTTGTAGGATATAAAGGACAAGCAGTTGAAGTAATCAACACAAAAAAACGGACGCCACAAATTGCCGATTTTTTATCTCAGGATAATATTGGGAGACTACCTGATTTTGCAGCAGCAGATGCCGCAAGAAGAATTGTAGGTGTCAACACCGTTTTTGATGAAGATGAAGCTACTCAAGTAGGTCTTCGTGGACTTCCTCCAATTTATACTTTTGCCACCATTGATGGGTTAGCTATTCCCAGTGCTGATAGAAACACAAGAGTAGCTAATTTTGAAGTAATCCCTTCATTTTCAGTATCTAGGATTGAGGTGTATAAGTCTAGAACAGCTGATTTGGATGGAAATGCCATTGGAGGTTTATTTAATCTTAAAACTCGAAGTGCCTATGACAATGTTAATAGGATTTTAATTGCAAACGCAAGTGTAGGTGTCTATGACTTCAATGATGTCCCACGTTCTAGTAGAAATAATGCTTCCAAGAATGGAATATCTACCCGTTTTGACTTCACCTATGCCGATCAACTTGGTAAAGATGACAAATTTGGAGTTGTTTTTTCATTAAGTACCAACCGAAAGGATCGTGACGAATTAAAAAGTCCTAGAAATAACTATAATACTTTATTGGGTGATGATCCAAACAAACCTGTTCCCAGTAGGCTAAGGATTAATTCCTATGATAATATTATAAACCGTTATGGAGGATTTTTAAAACTTGAATTTAAACCTAATGATGCATTTTATGCAAGTCTTTCAGGGAGTCATTTTGTTAAAAATGACAATGAAATTCGTTATGAATCGCGTATTGATAAATTAGAGTTTGATGCAGCAAGTGTGAGCACTTCAGGAGGAAAATTTATTAAAGGTAGATCTCGACTCTCTCATGATATTTTTGAAATTGAACATAAATTGAGTAATGTGATTTTTGATGCCTATTATAAGTTTAATGAAAAGAGTAAATGGGATGTTAAATTTGGAGCAGCAACAGGACTTCGCGGTGAAGAAGGTCCAAATGCTCAATTTAGAACAGATGCGGATTCGGCAATATCGGGGACTTATACCGTAAATGAAGATCGTCTGTTTTATGAATTTAACGATCCATCTTTTTACTCTGATTTTTCAAATTATAGTTTAGCTAGTATAGCTGGATTTACCAGAATAGATGATGAAGATTTTACTTCTTTTTCAACAAATTACAGTTATAATAGAGAAAGTGACAGTGAAGGATGGGGATTTAAATTAGGATATAAATTCAGAGTTTTAAATCACTTATACGATGAAGATAATTTATCGCTCTCTTATAATGGAACTGATCCGCTCGAGCTAGCTCAATTTATATTAGATGAACCATTTCAGCCTGCCGACATTATTGGTCAACGATATCCACTGTTTGATCCTTATGCTTTGAATGATTTTATTGGATCAAACCTATCGTCTTTTGATGCTCCATCAGGAAGTATAGGTACCAAATTTCATCGAGGAATTGTTGATGATCCTGTAAAGCATTTTGATATTAAGGAAACCATCAATGCCTTTTATGGAATGGTAAGCTTTGCTAGTGATAAATTTAATTTTTCTGCTGGTTTGCGATATGAAGACACCAAGACCCTTTCAACCAAACCAAAGAAGGTTGATGGCGAGTTTAAAGGTGAGGCAGAAAATAACAACGATTTTGGTCACCTATTACCTTCTGTTTCGCTAACATATGATTTTGCAGATAATGTTAAATTTAAGGCGGCTTACAGTAAAGCACTAGGTAGAGCTGATTATGGTCAATTGGCTCCTGAAGAGGTTGTGGATTTGGCTAACAATGAAATTTACAGAGGAAATCCCGATTTAAAACCTAGACTAGCTAATAATTTCGATGCATCTATTGAATATTATTTTGAGCCTGGAAGCATATTCTCATTAGGAGTGTTTCACAAAGATATCATTGATGATATTCAAGTAGAGTCTTCTTTTGAAGGTTCAAACGAAATTTTCACTCCAGTTAATATTAATGGTTTTGCTGTTACTGGTGTTGAGTTGAACTTCATAAAAAATGATTTTGACTTTTTACCAGGATTTTTATCCAATTTTGGAGTCACTTCAAATTATGCATTCATTCTAGGAGAACGTTTTTTAAATGATGGAACTAAACTTGCGTCTAGTGTTGGTTTACCCAGACACTCAATCAATGTTTTGTTATATTATCAAACAAAAAAATGGGATTCTCGATTGGCTTGGAATTGGGTTGACCAAACATTGAGATCAGTTAGATCATCAGGATTTGATCAACATTTTGCTGATAGACACCAATTGGATTGGAATGGAAATGTGAAACTTACTGAAAGTCTTTCTCTTTTTACCGAAATTAGAAACCTGACTAATGCTAATAGAACCTATTTAGGAGGTCCTGGTCAAGCTTTAGCAGAAGAAGTTACTGAATATGGTAGATCTTATTGGATAGGTTTAAACTATAAGTTTTAAAATAATTAGTAAAATTTCTTCTTGATTCGTTAAGGGTTAGTAAGAAATTTTTCAGAATGTTTTTTTGAAATTAAATTTAGTTAAGATAGTTAGTTTTCAAAAGAGCGTGGTTATTTAGCTACGCTCTTTTAATTGTTATAAAAAATCAGAAATGAAAAAAAGAATAGCACAATTCTATAGTTTATTATCCCCAAAAGAAGATCTAATACCCTCAGAAAATATTAAAAGTAAATACAACCAATATAGGTGGTCTGTATTTTTGTCAGCAACTGTAGGTTATAGTCTTTTTTATGTTTGTCGATTGAGTTTAAGCGTTGTCAAAAAGCCTATTGTAGATTCAGGAATATTAAGCGATTCAGAACTTGGAATGATTGGATCTGCGTTGTTTTTTTCATATGCAATAGGTAAATTAGCGAATGGATTCATAGCCGATAGAAGTAACATTCGACGCTTTATGTCTACAGGATTGTTATTGACGGCACTAATTAATTTAGCATTAGGATTCACATCTTCTTTTACAATATTTATCATTTTATGGGGATTTAGTGGTTGGTTTCAGTCAATGGGTGCAGCCCCTAGCGTAGTATCCCTGTCGCGTTGGTTTAGTAACAATGAGCGAGGAACTTACTATAGTATTTGGAGTGCGAGTCATGGTTTAGGAAAAGCCATAACTTTTATAGGCGTAGCATTTATTGTAAGTGTTTCAGGATGGCAATGGGGTTTTTGGGGAGCAGGTCTGATAGGTTTGGGGGGAGCAATAATTGTTGCTCTATTCTTACATGATTCACCTGAGAGTAAAGGGTTGCCTCCTATTGCAGATTATAAAAAGGACCACGTGACTATTTCGACAGAAGGAAAGTCTATAAGTTCCCTGCAATTAGATGTTCTTAAAAATCCATATATTTGGATTCTTGCATTAGCCAGTGCTCTAATGTATATAAGCAGATACGGCATTGAAAGTTGGGGTATTTACTATTTAGAAGCCCAGAAGGGATACACAACATTAGAAGCAAGTTCAATTGTTTCTATAAGTGCTTTTAGCGGTATTTTTGGAACTATGATTGCTGGAGTCATTTCTGATAAATTTTTTAAAGCTAGTAGAAATATACCTGTTCTTATTGCAGGAATTTTAAATATCATATCAATTTCTCTATTCCTGTTTTATCCTGATGGAAACTTGTGGATTGATACTGGATCTATGCTCTTGTTTGGGTTCGCCATAGGTATTTTAATCACCTTTGTAGGTGGTTTAATGGCAGTAGACATTGCCTCTAAAAAAGCTTCTGGAGCTGCATTGGGATTGGTTGGTATCGCTAGTTATATTGGCGCAGGCATACAGGACATTGTAAGCGGAACTTTAATTGGTGAAAACCATACCATTTTGAATGGTGTAGATTCCTATGATTTTTCAAGTGTTAGTATATTTTGGTTAGGATCAGCTGTGCTATCACTTATTTGCGCCTTGTTTGTATGGAATGCAAAATCATCTAAAGATTAAACAATGATCATATATTAGCTTATTAAATGATTAAAAGCAATATTGATAAATCGACATGCTTTGAGAAGCGTTTTGAAAATGTTGGAACTGTTGTTTTTCAAAACTCAACAAAAGCTTCTAAAGTTGTGGGCAGCATAGCTATAGCAATATTACCAGAGGTTTGATACCCCACATGCACTTCATGACCTTGATATACAAGTCTTTTAGAAGTACATCCCATGCTGATAATATCATCATCTGGATGGGTGTGGTGTTTCAAGGAAGTGATAGTAGAGAGTTCTGGCAACGAGCCGAGGACAGAAACAGAGAAACATCACTATGATATGATCAGCTAGGGCTGTCTCATTATGCCGCTATGGAGGCTTTTGTAAGATGGAGGTATTGAAAAGATGATATATAATGGTATATACAGAGCTCTTAAAAGACTAGTTAGATTATGTAATTAATAACTAATCGAAATTTAATTCTATAGCTTTACATTAAGTATAACAAGGTGTTTTTTGTAACTTTCTAAGAAAAATTTAACCTCTTGAAGATTATAATAACTTACATAGTTAATTTATTTTCTTTTCATTATGTTTGATTTTTTGGAGGTAAGATTGTTTTTTTTAGATGAATCACCACCACCAAGCACAAAACTTAATCTTTTGACTGTTGCAGTCATATAATCTGTAAAATTGATTTTAGGGGGTTTGACTGACTTTTGCTTTTGAGGTGTTTTTTTCTCTTGAGTAGGTCGTTTATTAATTTTACTTTCGGGATTGAAAATTTTTTTTCGTAAGCTTAATATTAATAAAGAAACATTAATATCTCTTTCTTTTGAATTAGAGTTTTTTATTTTTTGAATAATATTTTCAAGAACAGGAGAATCACAAGTTAGCAGGCTTTTTTCTTGATGATTAAGCTTTTCATAAGCATTATTTAATACTGTTATTTGGTCATCATTTAGATGATGTTTAATTTCCGATAAATAATCATTGAAAATTAATTTATGTAATTCATTTATAAGTATGGAACCCTTATCCTCTAATTTTGTAGAAGCATCTCCTTTGTTAGGGAGACTATTTTTAAGAAGGGGATTATCAGCAGCTAGTAATTTTTCTTGACTTGATTTTTTTAACCTTTGAAAAGCTTTTTTTAATGTGCTTTTTTGGTCATCATTTAGATGATGTTCAATTTCCGATAAATAATCATTGAAAATTAATGTATGTAATTCATTTATAAGTATGGAACCCTTATCTTCTAATTTTGTAGAAGTATCTCCTTTGTTAGGGAGACTATTTTTAATAAGGGGATTATCAACAGTTAGTAATTCTTCTTGATTTGATTTTTTTAACCTTTGAAAAGCTTTTTTTAATGTGCTTTTTTGGTCATTATTTAGATGATCAATTTTAAATGTAAATTCTAAAACTCTTACTTGGCTCTCAAAATCAATCTTACATTTATTTAAAAATTTTCTATTTACCTCTTCGGCAAAAGTTGAATCTAAAGGGTTGACTAATTGATGAAGCAATGGTGATATTTTAAGTTCTTGAACTTCATTTATTCCTATATTGGCTGAACCATAAAGCACCTCAAGCACAGAGTGATGTCCAGATTTGACGAAATGACCAATCAAAGCTTCCCTAATATTCAATAGATCATCCTCGGTATTCAAGAGACCGAGTGCCACTGCTGTCACCAAATTTCTAGAGGTAGTGGCAGAAACCCCTGCAGCTGTAATTAAACCAAATTTTTCTATCTGCTCGACATACTGCTTGATTACCTCTGGAGCATTCGGTTTTAAATCATGTAATTCACCCACAGTGTCTATCATATCAAAGAAATCTCCCCCTCGTGCAATCCTTATGGCTCCTAATCGATGATTATATATAGGACTACCTTCTATTAATCTTACCTCAGCTTCACTTGGTTCATCAACATAGGTGAAAACATTTTCATTCATGCTTTTAAATATCTCATCTTTCTTTTCCTTGGTTTTATTTTTGCGTAGATTGTTTCTAGCTGGTAAAGCCATAGGACCACCATCGATTAAAGTTTTGAATATAAGTTGTTTATCGGTATCATTTTTAAGATCCCCACCATATTCTGTCTTGAAAATCTCTTGTAACCGTTCAAAGTCCTTTTGTTTTAGTTTATAAATTTGAGCCAATAATAAGTTAGAGTGCCCTAAAAATTCCATTCGAGTTCTAAACAGAGCAATTTTGCTTTTATTTTTTGTGAGATCAAGATGATCTTCTTTAATTTGTGGCGCACTTTTTTCATTGATTTCTTCTCGCTTTTCACTTTTGCGGTCAATATGATCTATAATAGACAATGGTGAAAAAGGTCTTCCAGGCGAGACTTTTCTGACGACTTTTAAGTCTTTAGAATTGAATACATTATCTTTAGTTACTTCATAATTTGCAAAATCTGTAAAATGCGGCATTAGCATTGAGTATAGCCTATATTTTTCCTTATAAGAATTTATATCTTGAGAACTGCTATCATTGCCTTCGGGGGAAGGATTTGATGATGAAATTTTCAATGGATCGTCTTTAATTAATAAGTTTAAAAAAGTACTTTGACTATCTTTAAAAACCAATCTATCATCTCTATCCCGCAACTTTTTTAACGTTAATTCAAAACCTTCTAAATTTTTATCTTCAAAAATTTTATTGAGGAGTTCTTTTTGTTCTTTGTTATCAAAAAAAGCTTCACTAAATAATCTCTTAATCTCCTCTAATTTCTCATTCTCATCTAATTTTTCATTCTTTTCAAATCTCTGAAGCTCGATTGACTTTTGAGTTTTCCACAATTCCTTAAACCTCTCTTGTTGATCACTTCCCTTAATCTTCTTCCACGATTCCTTAATCTTCTCATTTGGATCACTTTCTTCAATCTTCAATAACTCATGAATCTCATTTAATCTCTGAATCTCCTCAAGTGCATCGATTTTTTCTAATCTCTGAGCCTCCTCTATTTCATCTATTCCCTTAATATTCTTTAATCTCTGAATCTCATTTTTTATTTTCTCATTTTCTTCAATCTTTTCTTGCCCTTTCAACATCTCCTTTCTTTCAGCCTCCTTTCTTTCAGCCTCCTTTGATCTCTTAAGTTCCTTTTTCTCTTCAGTACTCAAGTTTAATGTTTCAGAGACTGGAATTTTAAATAAATCAAGCCATAAGTCAGAACGTTCATTTGCATCTAGATTCAAATCTATTATCCGTTTAGATAAACTTTCAAAAAATGGATTCTTAATTATTTCGCTCAAACTGTCTAACTCAATAGATGAAATACTCACGTCTTTTAAATTTAGCATTTCATCTCTATTGATGATTCGATCCATTGTTGATTCAAAATCTTTTTCTAAACTATGCTTACAAATTGTATTGAGGTTTTTCTTTTGTTCTATGTTATTCTCAAAGGTTTTAAGAAATAAATTTTTAAACTTATCTAATAGTTTAGGCTCCAAATTCATATCATTTTGTGAATCATCAAATAAGGTAAGCCATAACTTGTAACGTTTAGAAGCATCAGGAATATCTTTTGTAATTTCTTGAGAAAAATTTTGAAAAGAGTCAGTCTTCATGAATTTTTGTAAATCATCTAAATCTTTAGATTCTATAATTATTTCTCCCAAAATTAGACTGGTATTCCTTACCATTGTCATTTCCAGAGCTAAATCAAAGGCTCCGATTTCAATCTGATTGCAAATTGTTTTAAATTCACTTTTTAATTTTTCATCACCATCAAAAACTTCACCAAATAATTCAAGGATTCTATTTTCTGAAACTGTTTCTAAATCTAATTCTTTTTGATTATTAAATAATTTTCGCCATAATTTATGGCGTTCATCTCTGTTTTCAACACATTTTTCCAGCTCACCAACTAAGTTTTTAAAAAAGGGGTTTTGACTTGTCTCTTGTAGAATCTTTATTTGATTAGGACTTAAATGATAATGTATACTTTTTTGTATTCCATTTATTATTTTGTAATCGTTAGCATGATCGTGAAGTACAGGGAGACCTATTTCTAATCCTAATTTAGCATATGCTTTCATTAAATTTAAATAGTTTGCTGCCGTATTGCTGACTATTTCAAACGACTCGGAATCTTCTTTTAAAATCCTTTCATATGCAACTTCTGATATGGATTCTTCTAATTTATTAATCCAATCTCTATATTTTTCTTGATCTTCAGCACCTAATTTCTTGAGGTTAAAAGTTTTAAATCGATCATCACTTATGATTTCAACTTGGTCTGGTCTTTCTAATTTCATATTGTATGTTTTTCGATGACTATTTAAAGGTGTAGAAACATGGCTTTACCCCCTAATCGATGATTTTTATATAAATTGTTTTCAAAACAACAAAGCACTTGTAAACACTTCAAGTTTTTTAAGTATTACTGTAAACGATTAGATTAAAATTTATGTTTGCGCATTACAATAGTCTCCACTTTGTTTAGTCGTAGTTTTTGATGCAGAACTATTAGGTTGTGTCTCAATATTTTTTCTGCGGCTGGAGTTCTCATTTTAGTATAAAATTTAGGATAAGATGATTCACAAGTTAACTCTTAGCATCACTTTTTATTCGATTTAGTAGGAACTTCACTTCTTGGATCGAAAATCTTTAACACATATTCTTTTTTATAAGTAAAAATCGAAAGGCTCATTTGTTTAAACTACCATAATAAAAGAGTGCTGGTTCAAACCAGCACTCTTTTACTGAATGATACATCCTCCATATGATTAGCTTTCTGTTTGTGCTAGAAAACCAATAAAGTGTAAATGCGCTACCCTTTATTTTTAGAAGAAAACCTTCTTTTTTTAGCTAAGAAAGCATTTGTACTCTCAACTCGATCCTAGCGACTAGTGCTCTTAGCTATAGCAGATTTTGGTTGTTCTTTACTATCTAAAATAGACTTGCTTTTTTTTCTTTTTTTACCAGTTTTTTCTTCTGAAGCTTCACCTTTAGTCTCTTTTCGAGTATTCGTGGCGGCTCTTAAACCACCAAGCGTTTCATTTTCTATATGCACTTTATCATGACCCTGGGAATCGGTAGGTGGCTTATAATCCCTTAAACTTAAAGCGTTTGCATCATCTATAGCTTTATTTCTTTCTTTAACTTCTATGAACTCTTGTTGGTTTTTTGGAAGATCGTCTTTGCTCACCGTTTCTTCAGACTTATCTGTTTCCGAATGGCTTGTTGTTGGAAGTTCTCCTTGGCTCAACGTTTCTTCAGACGTATCTGTTTTCGAATGGCTTGTTGTTGGAAGTTTTCCTTGGCTCACCTTATCCTTTGACATACCCTCCCAAAAATCTGGGTTGTTTGGCCAACTAATTTCATTTCCTTTATTTTGATCATCTTTATTGTGTTCCCGAATTTGTTTTTTCAAAAATGAAACAACATTTTTATAATTTATTGCTTGATCAATATCAAATATCATTCTAGCCTTTCTTTGGTCCCAACTTTTATTAAAATATAACTCATAACCTTTAGATACTAATAAGGAAGCGAATATAAATGATCCAAGAGCTCTTGAACCATAAAACCATTCTGTTGGTTTTTGAAGAGCTTGGTACACATCATAAGGATAAATATCATCTCCAGTAAAATTCTCAGGTCTTTTAAAAGTCATATTATCTTTGAATGGGGCAGTGCTCCAAGATGTTGTATTAAAACCAAAACTTCGCCAAATTTCTTTTTTTTCTTCTTCATATGCATCATTTGTCATTGGAGCTAAAATATTTGCAACTCCCCCGATTATTGCTAATACAGCTCCTATTCTTTTGAATTTTTCTTCACTGCATTTTTCCAATTCTCCTGTAGTAATTAAACGAATCAATTCGTTAAATTCATCCATTGCTTTTCCAGCAAGTGTGAGTGTATCCTTTCGATTGAAGCCAAGTTTAGCTAAATCATAGGTGATTTTATTGAAAAATTTTGCTGTTATTAAAGTAGTGGTATGAGACATCAAGGCTTGTCTTGCCGCAGTATTTGTTCCAAAACCTATAGCTTGATTAACATTATTAAATAAATTAATAATTTGATTTATTACTTCAGGGTGAAAATAGGCGCCAATATTAATTAATGTTACAAGTCCTCTTACAGCTGTGTCTTGGATTTGTCCCATCGATTTAAGTGTTTCAACATATGTAGACCTAGGCTGAATTTTATAAAGATTTAAAATATAATTCGATTGTTCTTCGGTAAGTTGAGTCATTTCACTCTGAAATAACCATTTCCATTCTTTTATTTTTTCCCATGCAGTATCTTGCTTTGATGTTTGATATTCTATATTATATTGATCTACATAAGTTTTATTAAAAGTTTTATTATCTGGTTCTCTGGTGATATGGTTAAGAGCTTCATTTACAGATTCAACTTGATTGATACAAAATTGATTGTCAGGAGCTCCAAATGTAACTACGTGTTTTTTATCACTTGATAGTGCTTTGAGCGATTTTCTTAATTCTTCAGAATTATTAGAAAAAACTCTAATACTTTTAAAGTTTGAACTTTCAAAAAGACCCTCTACACTTTCATAAATATTCTCATCTTGATTTTTGGGTCTTATGAACCTTAAAGAGTCATGTACTCCATCTTTTAATTCTAAATCATCAGAATTAATTATCTTTTGAAATTCTTCAGTTAAAGCAGGATTTGCAATAATTACATATTTATTGATGGACTTATTATACAATTCCGGATTTTCTACTCGAGACTTAGAGAACATTTTGTTTTCTGCTCTAATACCGTTTACAATTATTTTAAAAGCCTCAAGCTGAGTTTCATAAAGCGTATCTTTTTTATTCCTCTTTTCATTTCCTTCAAGAGCTTGTTTTGTGAACGACTCTAAATCGAGAACAACTAAATTTTCTGGCTGTTTATTTAGTTCAGTTAGATTCAATGGTGAAATACTAACTGGCAATTTTTCGGTTTTTGAAATTGAATTTGGAAGAATATAATCCGCTATAAATCTTTTATTTATCCTTACGGGTGCCTCTGTTAAAGGATGTCTAAGCGCATAAAGACTATCCTTCATCAATGAATAAGTGCTAGCTTCTGGCTCGAAATAAGGCATTATTTCTTGTAAATTTTCAATTTGTAGATGGGTTGGGATGTCTACGTTTGCGCTATCATTAACTCTAACTGAAAGAAAGTCTTTGAAATTTTCTTCCTCCTGCAATCTTCTAAAAAATTTTAAGTCTTCGGGATCTTTTCCTATATAAACATATTTTTGATATGGAGCTTCTTGAGCTATTAGTTCAGGGTCGTTTTTTATTATTGAGTAACTTAAAGGAACTTCCTGATCAATATTGTCATCCGTAAAAGTTATTACTCCATTTAGTTGATTGTCTTTTACATATTTTTTCAACTCATCTAAAATAGCATTATTATCAGCAGAACAATTTTTTGGTTTTGTAATTACAACATGATTTTTTGGATCAAAATTTCTCAATAAATCAAAATTACGTTTGAAATAATAGCTTTTAACTTCCCCTTCCTTTGTCTTTCCTTTTTCAAAGAAAATTGAGCCATCAAGTATAATAAAATCACCTGGTTTTTTATTTTCCCTTTTGAATTTCCTTGCTAAATGACCTCTTTTGGGGAATTTTTTCATCTGCGGTTCTCTAAGAGTATTTAAATTATAAAACAACTCATAAAAATCTTTACTTGTCGTTCTTTTTTCCACCTCCGTTTTAAAGTCTTTTATTGTTTTATAATTTGCATAAATTTCCGTATTTTTTTGGAAATTAATTAGCTTTTCATTGTCACCGAATTCTTGAGTATCGAGTTTTTTTCTACTTTGTACATCAGTAGAAAAAGCTACACAGGCGTTAATAAAACTTACGCCTTTACCTAACATGGATAACGTAACAGTGAAGTCCTCTTTTAGATCATCCAAATACTTGAATTCCTTAAAATCCATACTTCCAAGTTTAAGGTCAATAGCACCTTGTATTGCTGAACCTGACACAATACTAGATCCTAGTAACAGAACAGGAGTAAGGCCCCACAAAAAGGACTTATGTTTGTTCGTAGCTGCTGATGACTTTTTCTCATCAAATAAAACGACTTGTGATTGACGTGCAACAGCTTGATTTGTTACAGCAAAGAATAATGCTTCTCTATCTTTAACTCCACGTTTTTTCAAATTAACATACATTTCCGTAATTTCGTTCATTACTCTATTGCCTTCCGTAATGTCAATTTTATTTATTTTCCCTGAGGTAGCTAACATTTGAAAACCGAATCTTGCAATTCGAGCAGCAAAATCTGTTATGTAATAGGTCCAAGCGCCTTGTACTCCAAATTGTATTAATGTTGATGCGGTTTTAAATGCTCCTGAGGCAAAACTTCCCCATTGATACCAGTTGTCTGGGTTATCGAACTTTTTTTGCTCACTTACTTTATCATGTTGAGCAGTTTCTATGGCTCTACTGACTTTCCTGTTTAAGTTTACTGCAGAATCAAGATGTAAAGTAGCCAATTCGTTTTCTATGTTTCCAAACATTAAAAGCTTATTAGCCTTTAACATTTTAAAGGAATCTAATAATTTTCCTTCTTCTCCTTTCCTAGAAATAGTTCTGAGCTCATTAAATGTAATTGACGTTAGCTTATTCTCTTCTGAATCTGCCGCATTTTTATTAATAATTGAACATTGATTACATCGGTGAATTCCATATTTTAATAGCAGAGTCTCTTCTAGGTTTTGATTATTTGAAAATAGATTGATTCCTAAATTGTTTTTTGTAGTATACAATGCATTTGAAATTGATACAACTTCATCATCGTTATTTGCTACCTTAACAGATTCATTAATATTTTGAAAATAATCTGCAAGCGCAGATAGTTTTTTCGGCTCACCTTCGTTTTCTGGTAGCTTGATTATTAAGGAGAACTTTTTATTAGCATTATGTGCAAAATCTTGAAGGAGGAGACTAATTTCGTCTTCGGTTCTGCCAACCTCAATTAAGTGATTTATATCAATTATTGTAATCCGACCACTAAGCGCTTTTAGCTTATTTTGATCATCTAAATTTTGTTTTTCATTTATCTTTTCTTTTAATTGCTTAGCGTCTAATATATCAAGGTCTTCATCTGAAGAAGCAATAAATTCATCTATTTCTTTTTTTATTGCTTCCTTTGATTTTGGAGCACGTTTTACGTTAAAACTTTTCTGATACATAGGGATGACTTCTGGAGTTGGAACTCCAGAAGAAGCTCCTTGTTCAGCAGAAGCTCCTTGTTCATTAGAAGCTTCTTGTTCATTAGCAGCTCCTTGTTCAACAGTTGTTGTTTGAGAGTTTTCAATCACTGCGTTTTCTTCATTGTTTAGTACCATGATGTTTTTTTTTAAATTATTTGAGTTTTTTGGTAAGTGTCATTTAATTGTAATATCCCCCAATAAAGTTTTGGATTTTTAAGTTTAATTAATTGAAAAAAGAGATATTTTTACAAATATTTTTTTTTCTTATACACACATAGTATTATCATGGATTACTTTATTTTTGACTTACTCACATAAATTTATGGTAACAAGTAATAATCAAAACGATTGTTTTACACAATCATTCATTAACAATCATTTTTTTATTGATTGAAAAAATAAAGCTTTACATTCTTCTGGTAAAATATCAAAAATCGAATCTTGATATTGTTCATCATATCCTAATTCTTTAGCAACAACAAAATCGAAACAAGCCTTTTCTTTTTGATGTTTTTTAAGATAAATATTGCCTCGAACTCTAAATGCGTAGGGATTGTTTGGAAGTATTTGGATAGATTTATTAATGAGCTCTAAAGCTTCATCAATTTTGCCAATGGCTAATTTACTTTTTGCTAAATTTGATAACGCAAATGGATTTTTTTTATTTATTGAAAGTGATTTTTCAAAATATTTCATGGCCTTTTCATTATTATTTATTTTTTGATAAACATACCCGATGTTTACAGAAACATTTTCGACGTCTAATTCAAGAATACTATTGAAAATTTCAAGTGATTTGGTATAGTCTTTTTTTTCGCAAAGAATAGACCCTAAAAGGTTTAAAGCGTGAAAATTAGTAGGGTCATTTTTTAAAATAGGCTTTACAATTTCAAAAGACCTATTAAAACTTCTTTTTTTGAATAGAATTCCTGCTAGTTTAAGAAAATTATCTTGACTTCTGTATTTTTCATTCAATTGCATTAACTTTATCATATCAATTTCAGATTGTTTAAAATCATTTGTCAAATTGCAAAGCTCCATTCTCTCCAAAAGAAGAATATTAGAATTGGGAAAGTGCTTAAGCGCTTGATCTAATGTTTTTTTTAACAAACCAAAATCTTTGTTCTTTAAATGAATTTTATACTTTAAAATAAAAAAATCTTCTACGCTACTCTTGGATTTGTTTATAGCTTTATTTACAGATTTAATGGCTAGATCATATTTTTTTTGTTCAAAATAATTAATACTTTCTTTGTATAAATCTTGAGGAGTCTGCGCCAATCCTGTTATTGAAAAAAACAAAATAATATAAAATAATTTCATTTTAAATTCAGATAGTTTAACTTCGGCTTTAATTGTTTAACAGCTAATGTCAAATGGTTTTCCACAGTTTTTTTTGATATATTTAATTTCATTGATACATCTTTTGTGCTGTTTTTTTGAAGCCGTTTCAGTTTAAAAATTTGTCTCCTTTTTTTTGGAAGTTTTTCAATTTCGTTTAGAATTATTTTTTCTGCTAAAAAGTCATAATGATTTGTGTTTCTATAGATCAAAACATCTTTTTCATCAAGCTGATTTTTTGATCTCATTTGAGAGTTTTTCTTGAGTTTTTTTAGTGTATTAAATTTAACTGCTCTTGTAATGAATTGTTCAGGTTTCTTAATTTTTAATTCATCTCTAGTAAAAATCGAAACAAACACATCTTGCATTACATCTTCGGCCATACTTTTTTTATTACATATACTTAAAGAATATCTAAAAAATTTCTGGTATCTATGAAGATAAAAATCAATAATTTCAATTCTATCATAGATTTGATTTTTTTGGGGGGCTAATGATTTCATTTGGTATAATTTTTATTTATTCAACATGTTTAAGAATTCTTTCATTTTTTAATATCGATTCGAGTCCAATTGTTTTTCATCCTCCAGTCCTAATAAAAGGCCACCTGTATATTTGACTAAATTTCTACTACTGGTTTTGAAAAAGTTAAAGTATCCGTAATTCTATTAGAGATGGAATTAATTTTTAAAGATATATGAGTGTGACTATTACTTATAATAGTTTCTACTATATTATGAATACTTTCTGTTGAACAAGTATTATACTTTAAAAGCCCTCTAATTTCACAATTAACAAGCGTTATGTTACAAATTTCACAATTATTAAGCGTTATGTTACAAATTGCCGATTTAAAATCATTTCCGAAACTTTTACCATCATCTACAGATAATTTACTTTCAATTGTACCATCATAATTAGCCATTTGAAAATCAATTGGGGGCAAAAAAGAAGTTGATTGATTTTGTTTCCCAACCAAAGATATTACTGCCGTTGTAGCAATTTGGTTGTTATGACTTGGTCTTTCAATCTTTGTCAGTGGACTTCCATTGTCATCTAGCCATATTCGGAAAACTAAAAATTCATTTGTTAATTCAAATGAATTTTTAGAATCTGGTGGTGTTTTTGAATATAAAACATATTGATTTCCGTCAAAATATATTTTCAGAATGGATAGATTTTGATTTATAGCAAATTTGTAGTTTCCCGATAACCCAACTAATACTCCTTCTTTTTTAATTAGGTGGCTTTCTATTTCATTATCGTAAGGGATTTTATCAATAGTTGGGGTATTTCTATTCCAACTAATTAATAGAGCAGATAATACAAAAGTAACAACGGAGAATGATTTCAATCGATTTGGTTTTTATGTTAAGGTATTATATAAGTAGATAAACAAAATATTATCCCCTAACTGAAAAGTAAAAACTTTGGTTATCAGATTATTGTGAATTTTTATGAGAATTGAAATATCTAAAATTGCTTTTTGCAATTAATTTATCGAATTAGGGGGATTGTATTATGAAAATGTACTTCCTGTCAAACAAAAGAACCATACACTTATGATAACATTTATTAAAACAACAATTTTAAACATTTTAACACCTCTGTTAATTCAACAACAACAGCAAACAATCGATCAGCAATTAACAGACTGGTCTAACGAAATTCAAACTATTTTGAATGTCGTAACAGGTCTATTTGCGATTGTTGGAGGTTTTCTAATCTTCTTTCAGTATATGCAGGGTAATGATCAAGCACAAAAAAACTTTATCAAATTTGTTATTGGTCTAGCCATCTTTGGATTAGTTAATCTAATTGCGAGCTTCTTTATGCCGTAGGTAAATCTATATCCACTAGCTGATTTTAAAATTTATTATATAACACGATTTTAAATAATACATGAAACTTAGTAACTATTTTGATTTATTTAGATTATTGAAATTCTCAAAAGTAATTACAATTAGCTCTTTACTTTTAGCACTAATTTCTGTTTGTTCAGCTATTGGGTATAGTTATTTTCTAAATAAATCGTTAAAAAAGGATCAAGTCTATGTAATTGATAGTAAAGGTGCAGCATTTATAGCTTCAATAATAAATGATGAGCTGGATTTCAGAAAACCAGAAATCCATGATCATTTAGTAAAGTTCCACTCATTATTTTTTAATATCAATCAGAATAATTTTAAAACAAATACTGAAAAAGCTTTGAATTTGATCGGTGAAGAAGGAAAACATTACTTTATAACACTTGACAAAAGTGGCTGGTATAAATCAATTAAACTCAATAATCTACAGCAAAAAATAACAATAGAATCAATTGACATTAATGATCAAGTATATCCCTATGAGGCTATTGTTATTGCTTATACAACTGTAGAAAGAATAGGAAGTAATAAAAATATATCTCGAAAAAAATACAAAGCAAGTTTTACATTGATAAATGTTGAAAGAACAATGGAAAGTCCCCACGGTTTGATGATAGAACAATATGAAATTATAGAACATGAATAAAACAAAAAAAATTATGGTAATAATTGTTGGCTTTGTAGGAATATTATTGATAGCAACATTAATATTTTTAAATTTAGGCTTGTCTGATTCTAATAAATCTAAAGTAAAATCAAAGGATTTGAAATTTGATATTCCAGTATCTGAATCTACAAATATTAATCAGATAAGCAAGTTCGATCATTACCAATCATTAGTCCCTGAAAATATTAAGGATGAAGAAATAGTTTTGAATTTTAATGAAAATGATGATGAAAATATTGACTCTCTCTTAAAAGTTATAGAGAAATCTTACAACAATGTTAATTTAAAAAATGATTTTGATTCTCAAATAAATGATGATGAAAATTTAAATACTATTGATAAGGATACTGAGGAGGCTCTAGAACAAGATGTATCCAATTCTTCCATTGAAGAAGATATTTTCAACTATAACCCTCAAAAAGATATTTTTAAACATAATGATAAGGAAGATAATTCTAATAACATAAATCAATTATCAACGGACAAAATGCCTATTCAAGATTATAACCAAATAGAAGATCTCGACAATTTATTAAAATCTCTAAATATCAAATCACCTGAAAGTAATAAAGAAATTATTGAACCAACTATAAGTGAAGATAATAATGAAATAAGTGAAGAGAATAATGAAAACGTTGCTGTTGAGGTTCCAAATGAGTATAAATCAAATTTAGATTCACTAGTATCAAATTCATTTTATGGAAAAAACAATTCAGATGAATTTAGTTACACTGAAAATAACACCGACGAAAAAGAATTTATTCAAGCAGAATTTTACAGAAACACAGTAGTTAGGCAAGGTGATATAGTTGAAATAAGATTATTAGAAGATTTAGTAATATTTGAAAACTATTTTGTTCCAAAAGGAACAATTCTTTATGGCGTTGTGGCAATATCCCCAAGAAGACTTTTTGTGAGTTTAACAAATAACATTTACAAAAAGAATAGCGTGAAAAAAAGCCTCTTGATTTATGACTTTGACGGCAGAGAGGGTATATACCTCAAAGAACAAGGGCTTTATAAAATCCCGGCAGATATAACTAATGAATTAACAGAAATAATTAAATCTCAGTATTCTCAACCAAGTTTTGGAGGAGTAAATAATAAAATAGAATTTGACAAAATAGCTCTAATTTCTGGCATAGATAAAATCTATAAACAAATCAACCAATTAACCGTAAAAGTTAATGGAGGTTACAAACTCTGGATAAAAATTTAATCATGAAACAACAACTTTTAAAAACAATATTGATTTTTTCTTTAATTCAATTTTCATTGATGGCTCAGAAAACAGATTTAGTTGAGCCAATTAATTACACTAAAGAAATAAAAATTTCAGATCTCGAAACAACTCATTTAATTTTCGATAATGAAGTTGAATATATTGATATAGGGAACAAATATTTTGCGACAGATGTGTTAAAAAATATTGTTAAAATAAAATTTATTGATTCAAAAAATGATAATGTGGAGCCAGTTTCAAACTTAACAATCATTACCAAAAACGGAGAATTTTTTAGCTTTAAATTACTGTTTAATAGACAAAACACTGAAACCTCTTTTAGAGTTCAATCCTCTGAATTTAAAATCGATCAGTTTAACTCAATTACTCCAGAAATTGATTTTAAAAATAGCTGTTTGGGTATTTTTAAATTGCCTGAAAATATTAAAAAAGAGGTGAATTATCAAAAAATGAATTTTACAGTTAATGGAATATATTATATCGATGATCTTATCTACATACGATTATTGATTGAAAACAGATCTAGAATCGACTATACCTTGGGTAAAATAGATTTTTGGCTTCGATCTAAAAAGACAAATAAACGAAAGCTTACTGCATATCAAGCAAGATTAGTTGAGCCCTTTTACAAATGTAATTACTCCGAAGAAATAAGGGGCTTAACTAAAAGTGAAGTAGTCTTTGTGTTTAAACGATTTGTACCATTAAAAAATGAAAATTTTATTATTCAAGTCACTGAAAGCGATGGTGGAGGCAGGAGAGGTTCAATTAAGTTGGACATCGAAAACTTTCTTATAAATTAATAAATTTAAGATGAAAAAAATTTTTCTCATATTATTTTTCATTACCAATATATCTCTATTGTCAGGACAAACACCTGACTTGGGAGCAAGTTATGTTTTAAGAGAAGTTCACATTTATACAGCAGATGAATACCTTAGAGCTGTCACAGAGAATCAAGTAAAATATACTACCTATATAACAAATCTTATAACAACATTTGTAGCTCCTAGAAGCAATGTGCCTTTAATACCTCCAGCAACTGATCAAACTATTCAAATTCAAGCTAACCGATCACGGTGTATGTTGTACTTGTCTCCCAACAAAATAATTCGCTGTCAAGATAAGTTAAACGTTTTAACAGCAGCTGCTATTGCTTCAAATGCTATTTTATTATCCCCTTCAGTGTACCCTATAAACAATGCTCTCAGAGTTAAGCTAGAGATGGAAGCAATAGCAATTCAAAATTTAATCAATGAATATCTATACAAATGATTTCTTTTAAAAATAAAATACCGATCCTAGAAATTATGGATGATAAATTAATTGCTAAAAGTGGTGATATAAGCCTTGTTTATCAATTAGAACTTCCACAAATTTATTCAATAAATATTAACGACTATCAAAAAATTTCATCGATACTTCAAAGAGTAATTTTTCAGTTTCCAATTGGCACCATAATCCAAAAACAAGATTTATTTTTAAAGAATAAGTTAACGAAAAAACTTAATGACTCAGATCAATTTCTTCCAAAGTCTGATAATTATTTCTATTATGAATCACCACTAATTAATCATTTTTGCTATTTGACAATAACCACTCCCAATATTTTATCTGAAAAAATTGAAGCCAAAGAAAAGAGAGTTATAGAGTTCGAAAGGATAACTAAGGCAGCAATGCTTGAACTTAATCAAAGTTCTTTTTTTAATGTTAAAAGACTAAAAAATGAACAAATATCAAATTTTATAGAGAAATATTTTAAGTTAGGAAATAAAGACAACACTTTATTTGAAATTAGTGATGCAGATAATTTTAAGGTCAATAACAATTTTGTTCAGCATTATTGTATTGGAAGTAATAAAAACCTCCCTTTGACAGTTTCTCATGCAAAAAAAGATGATTATTTGTCTAGTGACAGAACAGATTTTTTTGTTCCCTTCATAAATCATCTTGGAGTATCTCTTAGAGGAAATCATTTATACAATCAAGTCATTTATATAGAAGATAACGAATTGTTGAAAAAAACAATTGAATTAAAATCAAAAAACTTTAAAGGCCTTAGAAGTTTATCAAGATTTAATAAAATATCATATGAATTTTTGGAAGATTATTTGGACGATGCAGAATCAAATAACACAAAATTCATAAAAATGAATTGCAGTTTGATGGTATGGCATGAAGAATTTGGAAAATTTAATGATTTGAAATCATTGTCTGAAAAGGCGTTTCAAAAACTTGCAATTTCTCCATTAAAAATTGACGGTCAATCTTTAGATTTTTTCCTAAGCAATGTACCAGGTAATGCTTCGAAAATTAAAAAATATTTTAGGTTTGTTATTCCCTCTAAAATATGTTCAGTTTTATTAAACTTAGAATCAACTATAGTTAAAAATAAAACTGGAATTATTTTTTGCGATATTATAAATGAAGAGCCAATTTCTGTTGATCTTTGGGATGAACCTTTAAAAAGAGGGCAAATCGTTAACCGAAACAGATTGATATTTGGCCCCTCTGGCACTGGAAAGTCTTTTTTAATTAATCATGTTGTTAGCCAGTATTTTGAGCAAGGTCACCACATAATCATTGTTGATATAGGAAACTCCTATAAAAAACTTTGTTTGTTAGCAAAAGGGGTTTATTTAGAGTATGAGGAGGAAAACCCTTTAACCTTTAATCCTTTTGATATTAGTGAAATTTCAATTGATAAAAAGGAATTTTTAATATCACTTTTATTATTTATATGGAAAGGTAATGGTAAAGTCCCAACTCGAGAAGAAAAAAATATTTTATCTCAATATATAGAACTGTATTATTCTGATCGCTCCGAATCAAGAATTTTGAATTTTAGCACCTTCTATGATTTTGTAAAAGAAATAACCATAAAGGAATCTAGTGCATACTTTGATAAGAAAAGTTTCTTGCTTTCAACAGCAGAGTTTTATGAGGGTGGGAGTTACGGTGAAATTTTAAACTCCAATAAAAAAGCTGACTATTTAAACAATCGTTTTATTGTTTTTGAATTAGACAATATAAAGGACCATCCTATTTTATTTCCACTAGTTACAATGCTTTTAATTGAGACAACGATGGATAAAGTCCGCCAATTTAAAGGAGTGAAAAAATCAATTTTTATTGATGAATGTTGGAAGCCTCTTTCAAAAGGTTCAATGGTAAGCTTTATCAAATATTTATACAAAACAATTCGTAAATTCTACGGCGAAGTTGCTATAGCAACTCAAGATGTTGATGACATATTAGCAACCGATGCTGGAGCAGCAATGATAAATAATACGGATACGTTTTTAATGCTTTCGCATGAAAAAAAACTATCTCTTAAGGATAAGTTTTCTAAATATTTGTCCTTTACTTCTTCTGACGTAAACAAACTCTATTCCACTCGAAAAAGACAAGTATTTATTAAAATGGGCACAAATAGTAATGTATACAAACTAAAAGTTTCGCCTGAAAGATACGCTTGTTATACTTCAAATGGTGATGAAAATAAAGAAATATTTAATGTGTATAAAGAAACCGAAAATATGAAGGTGGCTATTAAAGAATTTTTAGAAAAGTAAATTAATTTAAAACAAAATCAAATGAACGATAACGACTTCGAAAAAGAAAATACTCGAGACTCTGAAATATGGAGTAATGAGAGATATGAGAAAGAATTACAATCAAAAAAAGAGAAGGAACAAAAATTAAAACCTGGCCAAGAAGAGGTTTATCTTCTACTTATTGCCTTATTATTAATAGCAAGTGGGCCAATTGGAATAGCTGTTGCTTCTGGTTTAATCGGCGGATACGGATTAGTAAAAGCTGCAGATTTAAAACGATATGTAGATAAAGCTAAAAAAATAAAGAAACAAAGAATGCTTGGTGAAGAAAGGATGACAAAAGCTGACGACGTTAATAATGAAAAAGAGGAAAAAGATCAAGATCATGAAAATATGAAAAAGAGTGATTTAAGTTCCGATAAAAGTGTAGCGGAAGATTTTTTGAAAAATCCAGCGCCAGAAGAATTGAAGAGATTGGATGATAGTTTTGAAAATAAAGAGGATTTAATAGAGGCATTATCATATGTAGACTATAATGTTTTAGATCGTATTTCAGAGATGTCTGAAGAAAAAATTAAAAGTCTAGCAGAAAACCTTGCTAAAGAAGGAAATTCTCGTAAAGATTTAGAAAAGATTTTGCAAATAAAAAAAGATTTAGCATCAACAACTACAGAACAAAATATTGTGAATCCTGAAAATCAGTTAGTAGCAAAGAGTTTAGAGGCACAATTAAACAAGTTAATAGAAAATGCTGATCAACCTAACAATTCATTAATACCCAATGGTCCTAGTACAATTGATATAACACCTAGTGAAACTGATCAAAGGAAAACAATAACAGATACAAATCAAGTCGGTGGGTTATTTCCACCATCTGATAAAGATAGATCTCAAAGTGATTTAGAAAGACATAGTATTCAATTATCATCAGATGAAAATAGAATGTACGTTTCTACTGCTAACTCTGAATTAAATAATCCCTTAAAGAGTGAGACTTTTAATCTATATGATCAATTCAAAGTAGCACAAAATGTTTTAAATCCTGCTGGAGAATCCTTCAGGCAAAAGGAGTCAATGCGCAGCTTACATAAAAACAAAAGTGAAATAAATAAGAGTGCTATTAATAAACCAAAAAGAAATCGAAATTAAATATCAGTATGATTAAAAAATCATTGTATTTTATAATATTATTTTCAATGTTTCAAACATTTAATTGTTTTGGTCAATGGGCAATTCTTCATGTTACGCTTAACAATACAGATAGTTCTTTAAACACTATTCTGCTTAGAAGGCAAACTGCAGTAGCTGCTACCACTGCTTCATATGAAACAATTTTAAATAGTCTTCAAACAATAACAGCTTCGTTATTTAGTATTAGAAATAAAGAATATTTGATGAGTCCTCACGATAAGAATCATTATGTAGCAACAGCACTAAGAGCGCCTTACGTTGCATTATTAACTTTGCCAAGTGCGTCTCCAAGCTTTTTTCCGCTTTATTCAACTTCTGCAAAACGCGACTATTTTGAAAAAGAAATTGGGTTAATTACTACGCTGTTTGTTGACATGAACGTTACTGGAAGAGATAATTTTACTAGAAATGCAAATACTCAAGAGCTTTATTTATTAAGGAAAGAAATGATTCTTAATATAAAGAAAGTGACTAAAAACCCAAAAAAAGTTTATGCGTTACTTTTCGGAGTTGCTCTTGTAAACAATCTTATTTATCCCGAATTGGATCAAAACTTAGTTAATTTCTTATTTAACGAATTATGAAAAAATTAAAAAAATCAATTAAATACTGTTGTCTAATAATGTTTTTTTTCTCAACTTTTGTTAGAGGCCAAGTTATTACAAGGCTTGTTGAAGCCGAATTTTCTGCAATCTCTAATGTGGCCGCTTATGCGACAGCTAAATTTGCAGAGGAAGCTATGAAGGTTCCTTTAAACAATCTAAAAACTATTTCACTACAAGAAATTACTTTTTTTAGCATTACTTCTGAGTTTTATGCAATATTTTTAGTTAATGCAACCATTGTTGCTTTAGAAAGTTTGTTGACAATAGTTCAGGGACTTAACATAACTACTCCTATTTTTTTTAACAGGCGTTTTTTTAAATATCAAGCTAGAATTATCCATTATCAAATTTATCTTGGTGAGGTAACTACAAGAATTAATGCAGCACAAGTCCCAACAAATAGAGGTAATTCAGCAAAATTAACATTCACAATTCTGTCTGAATTACATCGTGTTTCATATGAATTGGGAAAAATGCTAGATTACCTCTATGTCAGAAATGCAGTTTCACTCTTACCCATTTAGAAATGAAAAAAAAATATTTAGTTATTTTAAATTTAATTATTAGCATCAATATTTATGGGCAGGTAAACTTTCATGTTGGTCCTTTTCAATCATATATTCCAGATCCTGTAGCTCATACTCAAGAATCAAGGATGGCTCAAAAAGAAGAGTTAATTATGGCTCAAGCTGCTATAGTTGCTGGTGCAATTGCGCCATTGACTGCATCAGTAGTGGGATATGACAATAACTTGACTACACCTGGTGTAGTCTATTCTACAATTATGACTCCTTTTATAACAGCTTGCTATACCTCAATAACAACTCAAGAGTTGACTTCAGGTATTCCTGGTTTAAATCGATTTGACCTTTTAAATTCTGCCAGAAATGCCATCAAGTTAAATACTGTTCGCGGGATTATGACTGATCACACTCAACTTATGCTTCCCACAAATTCAATGTCTGATGGTGAAAGACGATTAATGAGCTTGAAAACCATTCGATTAGCTTTAAAAACCACCCTAAATGAATAGTACAATCAAATTCTTTTTTATGTTTTTTGTTAGTTTTCTTTTTTGCTTTCAGCAAGGAAATTCACAACAAACCATTATTTATGTTAATAACCCTTCTGCTATGAGTATTAGAGGAGTTTCAATTCCTGGGCAAGTTAGTGCAACAGGTTTTCGAAAATTTACATCAGCAAATTCGACAATACCTGCTTTAATTCAAGAGCATCAAGCTAGACTTAATATTTATAGAGTTTCATTTTCAGGAAATATCGGTTCTTTAGTTGCTATACAAGTTGCTTGTGCTACTATATTAACTGATTCCGAGGCACTCTTGTCATTATTTACCCCATACCATTATATTCCTGGCTTTAGAGATGTTAATACTCGATTAGTTAGGGCTGGAATAAGGTTCGCTGACATGAATCAAAAATTAATCGCACTAGCTGGATTTAGTGCTGTTTTAATTGATGGTTCTGGTTATGTAAGAGTAGCTCATCAAACTTTAGCAAATGATTATATAAATATATATAAAGAATTGAGAGATATATTTTTCAAGTTGAGAGTACTTCAAGATTTTATCACAACAATACAAACCATTAATTTATAAGACATGAACTTCGATGACTATTTAATTCAACTAAGTAATGAATTTATGTCTAGGATTGATTCATTCATATCAGTTTTACATGCAAGAATAGCTCCCATAATAGGTGTTTTAGTTTTGATATATATTGCTTCTAAAGTTTACCAATATTATTCAAACCTTGAAAAAGGTTTAGATCCCTTAGTTGTAATTAGACCCTGTATAATTTTAGCAATAGTAGTTTTATATGAACCATTAGTCGATTTAGTATTGATAAGACCAACTCGCTTACTAACTAACTTAATTACCGACACCATTTTACAAATTAGTGGGGGGGATATAACTGCTTTCAATTCTAGTTTTTCTAATGTTATGGTTGCTACTGACTCTAACATTTTTAACGCTTTGCAAATAAATCCAATTCTAGAATTTATACACCTAATTATATATTTTATAGCAGGATTTATTGCTAATTATATGTTATTAAGACAAGTTATCAATTTAGCAATTTATCATGTTTTAGGGTATTTTGCAATAATTTTTTCCCTTATTCCGGGAAATGAAAATTCTATTAAAACTTGGATATTAACTTATTTAAGCATTTTATTGTGGGCGCCATTTATTTTTATAATAAAATACCTTGCCATTCTAACCAGAATTGATTCTACAAGCTTCCAATCTTTTTTAGCAGTAGTTGCTATACAAGTGTCCTTAATTTTTTTATTCACAAAGGTGCCTGCTTTTTGTGAAACTTTAGTTAATACTGGGAACCCTATTTCCTCACCAATATCAGGATCTCCTATTGATAAAGTTGGTCAAATTGCTGGTGGTGTGAAAAAAGGAGTCAGTGGAATGATGAGAATGGTGTCTAAAAGAAAATCTAAATAATTTTTTTAATAATGGAAAAATATGAAATAGTAAGGTGTCTTGAAGAATCACCAAAAGTTATGGGACTTAATTTAAAAACAGCCATTTTTATTGTACTTATTATTTTATTGTCATTACTTATGATAATAAAGTCTGTTTTTAGTCTTGGGCTAAATGTTTTAGCAATCGTATTAATAAAATTTAATAAACGTTTTAGTCAAAAAGGTTCATTTGAAATGTATGTAGATAAAATTAGTCGTCCTAAAAATATATATGTGTTTGATTATGATATTTCTAATTATATAAAAAAATAATATGTCTCAAGATAACAAATATTCTATTGATGTACTCTTAAAGTTTGCATTCACTGTAGGGCTGGTTTTAATTGTTTTTAATACAATAATTGCATACCCAAAATATATATTTAGTATGTTTCCATTTATAAGACAACCTATATTATTTATATGCAATAAACTTCCTGAAATATGTTTGCATCCATACTTAATAAAGTTATTATATTATACCATTTTTACTTTAATTTCTTTCGGAATAGAAATTAAAAAAATTCCATCAACTATACAAAAGAAAGTAGCTATGTTTATTGGTATAACTATAGTTGTAACAACAGATTATTGGCTTCATATTAACTTTACTGCACTTAGTCATTTAATTCATTCATCGATTTCTTTATTTCTGTATGTTTTGTTTTTAGTTCTAATTAGACGCCATTTCTTTTATTTCTCCAAAAAAGATCAGTTCAATGAAAAAAACGAAGAGTTTAACCAAACAAAAAAATTAATGACAAACCCTTATTCTGTAAATATTAAATTGCGTGATGGTTGGATAAATGTTATTAATCCATTTCGTGGGTGTATCGTAATGGGAACGCCAGGCTCTGGTAAAACATTCTCAATAATTGAAGAATTTATTCGCCAACAAATGAAAAAAAACTTTTCATTTTTGATATATGATTTTAAGTTTCCTTCGCTAACCAAAGAGACATATAGTTTTTATAAACATTCCAAATCAAAACAGGACTTTAAAGTTATTAACTTAGATAAAGTAGAATACTCTGAGTTCATAAACCCTATTGAACCTAGCCTTATTTTAAAAACATCTGACGCAATTGAAGCAGCTCAGACCGTATTGTTTAATTTAAATAAAGAATGGATTGAAAAGATGGATTTCTTCGCTCAATCAGCCATTTCTTATTTTGCTGCATGTATTTATTTCTTAAAGTTATATGATAAAGGAAAGTTTTGTACATTACCTCATGCAATTAGTTTAGCATCAGTTCAGGACGAAAAAATTTTTAAAGTTTTATCCAAAGAAAAAGAATTAGACTTTTTTTTAACACCCTTCAAAGATGCCTTAGAAAAAAAGGCCTTCGAACAGCTTGCTGGTCAAACAGCCTCTGCTAGAATCCCATTATCACAAATTGCCACGAAACAACTATTTTGGGTTATGGGTAATAATATTTACAAAGACCTAAATGTTGATCTAAATATAAACCTCAAGGATAAAAAAACTATTCTAGCTCTTGCAAATGACCCTAAATCACAAAAAACCAATTCACCTGCTTTAGGTTTGATAGTTACTCAATTAATGAAGATTATTAATGTGCATGATAGAGAACCTTGTACACTGGTCATTGATGAGTTACCGACGATGTATTTTATGGGATTAGATAATTTAATGGCTACTGCTCGATCAAATAAAGTTTGTGCTCTTTTGGGATTTCAAGATTTAGAACAACTGAAAAGAGATTATGGTGATAAGGTGGCACAAACAATTTTTAATATTGCAGGAAATATTTTCAGTGGTGCTGTAAAAAGTAATACAGCAAAAGAACTTCAAGAAATTTTTGGAAAAACAAAACAGAAATTAAAAAATGTTTCAATGGATACAAGTATAACTTCGGTTTCCATTAATGAACAATTCGAATATGTCCTTCCTCAATCGAGAATTTCTCAACTTTCTCAAGGAGAATTTTGTGGATTACTTGCTGATAATTTCGGAGAAGAGTTAAAAAGAAAAGTTTTTAGAGGAAAAATTGAGGTCAATAAAGAAAGAAATAATATAAAGAAAGTTGATCTTGAAAAAAACAAAAAACTTCCGGAAAATCTCGATGAATATTTAGACATGAATTTTAAGAGAATTATTGAAGAAGTAAATATCATAATTGACAATGAATTAGGAGCCCTAGAAGAAGAACAAAAAATTAATGAGCTCCTCAACTTATGAGATGAATAAAAATTAAAACTACAACACTTATGAATAATTTAAATGATGAAATTCGATTGTATCCATTATTGAATTATGCCTTATTAAAACCAAGTTATATTCTTTTAATATTCTTTTTATTGTTATTTGCTGGGAATCAATATCTTAATATAACCAATTATTGGACGTATTTTTGTTTACCTCTATTATTCCTATACCTATATCGCGTATTGTATATTAGGACTTCACTTTACTTAATTTCCGCAGAACAAATTAAATATCAAAGAGGGATATTTAATTTAGAAATAGATTTTATAGAATTATATAGGATCAAAGATTTTAAAGTGAAAAAACCATTTCTTTTGCGATTGATTTCAGCCATGGAAATTGATTTGGAAACTTCTGACAAATCCCATCCATTATTTCGGTTATCAGGAATTAAATCCACCAATCTAATCTATATTATTCGAGATAGAGTTGAGGAAAACAGGCTAAACAAAAAAGTGTTCGAAGTTGATTAAAACGAATAAAACAATTTAATTATTGTTATATTCCTGATTTTATACCCACTAAAGTAGATTCAAAAAGCTGGCTAAAATGAACTGAAATTTTTGCTTTTACTTCGGCTAAAGGAACCACTCGTTTTTAATTCACGCTCCAGCGAGATTAACTCCTTCCCTTGAATTCCATAGGGAATGACATAATCAAAATAGGTTAAACCTGTATTTACATTTAAGGCAAGTCCATGCATGGTTACCCAGCGGCTTGCCATGACTCCCATGGCGCATATCTTGCCTTCAAAAGGAATGCCAACATCCAACCAAACGCCCGTTTCTCCTTCGCTTCTTTCAGCCTTCAAAACATTGCATGTTGTAACCTGTCATAAAGGTATGGAACGGTCTAAATAATTCTTTTTGACCTCTGAGATAATGAAGCGAAAGTGGTTTGGGTTCAAACTCGGCATGAGTTACGTTGCAACGCCCTCCACTCGATATTTTTACTTTGGTTAAAACAGCATTTCCGCTTTCCAAAATTGCGATTTTTAGAGAAGGATTGGCTTCTGCTATGTTGATTGCCGAAAAGAAACCGGCAGCTCCTCCGCCAACAATAAGAACGTCGTAATTTTTCACGAATTAAATGTATTTAAGCTGAACGCAAAAAAAAACACTGTATTTCACAGTGTTTTTTTAAATGAAGTCGGGGTGGCAGGATTCGAACCTGCGACCTCCGCGTCCCAAACGCGGCGCGATAACCGGGCTACGCTACACCCCGTAAAAACGGACTGCAAATATAGTATTTAATCTTACTTCAACAAAC
>Ga0213861_10000541_pt1 | contig 33334 bp, 37 predicted proteins | sample PICome_4_FD_160110 | JGI IMG/M metagenome (GOLD analysis project Ga0213861, IMG submission 160110) | Coastal seawater microbial communities near Pivers Island, North Carolina, United States - PICO131 | ecosystem: Environmental > Aquatic > Marine > Coastal | place: USA: North Carolina... | reverse complement strand
GCATAAGTAAATTCATCTTCAAAAGTACCAACATATACGAAAACAGGAATTGGTTTGCTGAAACCAAAGGAGAGTGACCCCCATTCTCCATATTTTACAACTTGTCTTCCAATAATCCCTGTTTTTTTCATCTCACTGTGCACCATGGATGCTTTATTCATACTTTCACTATTTTTGTTCATTTTTGTAATTCTGGTTTTCAGAAGTGCTTCTAAATGTCGTATGCGCGAAGCAAATGAATGTTGCCAATCTCCTGTTGTAACAATGGGATATTTGACTTTTATCTCTCTTCCCATCTTATTCCAACCACTGGGTTGTTCTGTACAACACTGTCCTTCTATCAATGTTTTTCTCTCTTCATTTTGTTCTTCTTCACTGGAGAATCCCATGAGTTCGGCAAATGATGACCACATCTTTGTTTTGAAACAATCAAAATTGCAAAATATCTCTTCAATTTTTCTCTCTCTCTTCATATGAAAATTGAAGCGAAAAAAACTTTTCCAATCGTTGGCAAAACTACTGATTTTATGGAAACCCCAGAACTTACCGGTATTATGCGTTCAACGATTATTAATTCTTTGCTGCAAAATTTTCCAAAATATTATGCTAATGAAGACATCTCTACAAAGCGAAAGGCACTTGCAGAACACTATCAGTGTGGTTGCACGGATTGTGGCGGTAATGATGCTGTATGTGAATGCAAGGTGGAAAATGCATATTTTGAATTCAATAAGGAGGAGAATCCTTATTATGAATCTTTTGGTGCTCCAATTGAAAATGTAATTATGAATACCCATGTGTAAAACGGGTTAAACACATATACTTTAACACATAGAGTATGCCATGTGTAGATTCCAGTTTTTTCGATAGAGTACATGATATATATGACCTCAAGGGGAGGATGGGAGTCACCGATTACATAGATTTTCTAAAAAGGGATGAAGTGCCAAAAAATGTAATGAAGGGCGTCGATTGTTACAGAAGAACATTTTTAACGATGAAAATTGGTGGAATTGATTTAGATACGATGAAATTTTTTAAAACCGGTCAAGTTTTTTTTGAACGATACACTGGGGAACCCTATTTAGCAAGTGCCGACTTTGAGGGAATGTTTATATGGACCACTGGTGGTACAACTACAATACAATACAAACTCATTAATGATTTAGTTGACGGTAAATTAGTTAAATTAGAAGAAGAACACCGTTTCAATTCAAGTAATTGTAATGTGGTTGTTGCAACTATGGACTACTGGGAAAATCATTTTGCACGGATAATTCAAAAGAATTGGAGAATGTGTCGGTATAATCCAAACTACGCTATTTGTAAAAAAATCTTGAACGAGCAATTTGATGAATATAATAAAGGAATAAAAGAATAAAATGTAATAAATCAATAAGTTATCTTTTATTAATATAGGAATAATGTCTGGAGAATTCGATATTCAAGAATTTGGGAATTCATTGATGGTAGCTATACAAACTGAAAATCAAGGTGAACTCAATAGAATCTTTTCAGAAGCATACCATGAGGGTATGTTAGCAAATTTAGTTTATGTACCAGTAAGTGGATATGAACAAACTCCTCTTATGTTTGCGATACAATGTAAGGTTGATATTAATATAATACGTCAACTTATTAATGCTGGTGCAGATGTGAATGAAGAAACAGAGGATGTTGTAACACCACTTGGACTTCTCTTGTCTGATGTTTCTGCAACCTCGTCTACTGGAAAACCTCGCGATATTGAATATACTGCTAAGGTCTTTGAAATACTTTTGAATAGTGGTGTTAATGTAACAGAAGAAAGTGGTGGTAAAACACCACTTGAATTAGCAAGGACTTTTTTAACGGATGGTTCTGTAAGGAGAGTTGGTAAATTATCAAAACAAGGAATTATTGATATGATTGAACAACGTAATGAATTAGAACCGTCCTTAATGGATTTAACAAATGCAATGGACAATGTAGATGATGAACTATTAGATACTGTTATAGAAAATATGAAAGAAGAGTTAAAGAAACCGCGCCCTGAAACAGACGGTAAGAAATATTTACAATTATTAGATGCTCGCCATTCCTTTAATGGTCTTACACCACTTTTTTTTATGCTCAAATATATAGTTCCAGGAGCGCGTGCGCGGCGGCCCCCTCCTCCTGTTGTGTGGCATCCTGCTAGCGAACCCAACGTCGCAAACTTACTTCTCTATTACAATCTTTTTGTTGAGTATTATCAACCTGAAACGGACGATTCAGGTGAAGAAAACATTTTAGATCAGACGTTTAAAACATTAACACCTATTATGATGTTTCTTATACGTTTTAATAAGAATTCAGTTCGTCCAACAAGTAATCCCAAGAACCTTTTAAGAAAAATGTGCGAAGACATGAAAGTAGGTACAGGAGAATTAAGACCCGGACACCCATCTAGAGTTGAAGAAATTAACAAGAGAGATATGTATGGTTTAACTGCATTAGATTACGCACATGGAGGTGGAGTTGAACAATATATTGATATAATTAAAGAGATTCATCCAAATGCCAAAAGAGGAAGCGAAATAGGAGATATATCAGACCCTAATTCTCCATTTAATGGAAGACCAACAGAGATAGGTGTGATGCATGAGATATTTGGTGAAGAAGAGGAACCGTCGACACCATCTAATTTGGACTCGACTCCCAGAACTCCAAGCACTCCAAGCAGTCCCAGAACTCCTTCAACACCAGGAACTCCTTATGTAGACAGTGATGATGAATCAGTAAGTGTTGATGGGTCGCCACCAAGAATGGCAAGTCTCTCTAGCTCGCCCACTACTCCTGATGGGTCGCCACCAAGAATGGCAGATTTGTCTGGTACGCCAACTACTCCTGAAACATTGGCACCTCCTTCTTCACCCCCAGATGTACGAACTGCTCGTAGAGGAAGAGGTAACGGTGATGCCCCACCAAGAATGAGAAATTTAGACGATGAAGAAGCACCTGTGTCAGTAAGTCCAGTGCCGGATCTTCCAGATCCATTACCTGATAGTAAGGAAGAACTTATACAACTGTTGGACGAAAATGTAGGAATGTTAAAAAGAAAAGAAGGTCAAACAACATTTAAAGTTATAAGTAATTTAAACAAACTTTTTGAAAAGGATAAATCATTAGTTAATGAACCTTTGCAATCATTGGATGGAGCATCGGCACTATTTGGGGTATTTCTATTAAAAAAAGTGAATGCTATGATTATTTCTAGATATATTTCTATGTTTAAAAAATTTGGTGCTGATGCGTCTTTTAAAAGCAGCAAAGGAACTGTATTAGAAATAACTATAAAGCAATCTAATCTCACTATCTTTGACGAGTTGATTAGAACATTTAAATTTGTAGAACTCATTGAAAAGGAAGCAGATGTTTTACCACTTTATGAATTAGCAAATGAACATTACGAGAGTAATAAAAACGAAGCTAGCGAAACTATTTTAATAACTGTTTTCAGTAAATTGTTTAGAGTTGTTTGCGATAGTTCCAGTGACGATAATTATAAATGGTTGCCAAACCCAATGAATACAGATGCAATTTATATGAATATAGGCATGGATGACCCTCAACCGACAGGAATTATAGAAAGAGTATGTAGGGGTGTTACACATTCAGATGAACCAATAAAAAACAATGCCAAAATTTTAGAATATCTTTTAAAAAATGGTGTTAAAGCATACAATGCCAATCCTTATCATGAACCTTTAGAGGATACGCCTTTGGCACTTGTTCTTTTTGATCGCGCTCATCCATCACTCCCATCTGCGGAAATGGTAAAAATGCTACTGGATTATGGTGCTCAAGTTTATGTTGGATACGGTCGGTTTTTGGGTGGCGATAGTTCAAAATTCACATGGAAGATTATCGATGAAGTTGAAGAACTAATGGAGTCACCATCTTCAAGTTTTTCACCTGAAGAGGTGGTAACTTATAAAGAAGAATACACAAAAATAATTGCTCTTTTGTATCAAGGTATCGCATTACAAGTCATTTTATTAACTCCTACAACTATTACAGATGGAGTAAGTTCACCCTTTAAAGAGGAAAGACGCAAAATGCTGAAGAATTTGATAGAATTCCACCAAGAAGCATTTCAAAATTACCCTAAACCGAAACAAAAATTCGAAGTGAAAGAAATCGACCCAGAAGATGAGGTTTTCGATGTGATTATGCAGGGTGATGAGAAAATAGGAGAATTTTTAGAGGAGGATAGAGAGAACCATATTGTGCTTAGGGATTACGACAAACCAGATTCTACTTTTTTAATCGATTTGACTAACTTTAGAAAGGCAATCGATGTTGAGAAGGATGAAGATGGTAAGACAATTGGAGGGAGAGTGGTCTTGTACCAATGTAATACAGTGATGGAGAGTTTTAATATAACTATGGGTCGTGTCAAAAATTTAACACCTTACTTTGACTTGAAAGGTGTTGCTGGATGGGGTGGATTAATTCCACTTTTGGAAGTTTACGATAAACTGCTTAATAAACCCGTCGCGGAACGCGGACAATACTTTACCTATAAGGTGTTAGATGATGTCATCAATCCACTTTCTGGTATTCAGGTCGTTAATTATTTGGATACTCATAAAAATAGATATGGGAATGATATCGATGTTGTTAGTGCTGCTCACTGTCAGGAAGGGCAATATTCTAATTTAACAACTATTATTCCTGCAAGGGAAAGGACATCTAGTCCTGCTATGGGTGGAAAACGACGTAGTAGAGGCAAAACACGACGCAAAACTGGAAAATCTAAAAGTAGAAAACTTAAAAAAACTGTTAAGAAGAAGATTAAAAAGAAGCGTTCTGTAAAGAAATTGAATTTTAGAAAATCAAAAAATTGAAACTTTATTTGTGATATTTTAAATAGTAACTTAACATATCACATACAATGCCAAGTGGATTTAACCCGCATAACAATACTCAGGATTTGGATAATGTTGTTCTCCGTGGAAAGGGTGCTCATGTCAATGCAAAAAAGCGTCGCGATGGAGAGACAGAGACGCGTGACAAATTTGATGGTACAAAGTCATCTGCAATGCGAAAGTTGGATGATGCGAATGAGGTTGTAAAGCCTCAGCGTATTAACCCCAAGATCAAGGAACGCATTGTGCAGGCGCGCACAGCAAATAAGATGTCTCAGAAGGATTTGGCACAGCGTTGCCAGGTGCTACCAACCATTGTTCAGCAGTACGAGAATGGAAAGGCGAAGGCAGATGTCAATGTGCTTCGCAAGATGGAGCGTGCTCTAAAGGTGAAGTTGACTGGCAAGGAATTTACTGGAATTAATGTTTAATGTATTTCAGAAATGTCAACTAAGTATTTAACTTCTAATGGAACGGTGGAAGAGAGAGGACTCTTGGAGGTCCATCGCTCCTTTGCCATGACTTCATTTAATTTTTTTAAGCGAGATTGTATTCCACCCACATTCCGTGGAGGGTGATGTTTTACGGCCCATTCAAATTGTAATGCTTGTATTTTGTTTTGAAATCCACTCACAAGACATATATGCTTCCACCCCGGTCCTTTACTGGTTGTGTATTTTGCACCTCCCTTAATCTCACCGTTATGCTTTCGTAATCGTTGCACTGGGTAAGGCGAAACTCCTGCATAGGTAAACGGACCATTTTGGATAATATAAAAAAACCAAGGAGGTTCTTCCTTGGGGTTCGAATCATCTATTTCATTTTTTTCGTTCATTTGCATTTAATAACTATGGATATGAATTTTTCGCAAATTAGCGTCATACAATCCATCAATATTCATTGCGTTCACATTTTCTATATTACTGTCGTGAATTATAACTTCGTTTTCCTCCATATGAAATGTACCTACATCCTCCCATTCACAGCAAGATGAATTACTGTTTCCGTGTGTGCAGAGATGATTTAATCCATAATGAGGTAATTTGTTAGATAGAAGCAAACAGGTTTTATTATGGTGAAAACATTGAAGGATAAGTCCACTTTTTTTAGGCAGTTCAAACTGAACCATATTTTGGTCGTAAATATTTCTCAAAAAGTATGAGTCATTCCATTGTACACAAAGGTCTTTTTTCCAATTTTCATGAGCAGGATATAACGAAATAACACTATCATTATAAATCTTAAAGGTGCCTACGTCCTCCCATTCACAAGTGTTCAAAATTTCTGTTCCACAACAACATTTCCAAATAGTATTAGGGACCTTTTTGCCTAAAACAAGGCAGCCTTGGTCATGACTATAACAGTACATCATGAGTCCAGTTTGCTCATTTGATGTAGATACGGATGCATATGCCATTGTTTTGATAAATAGGGTATTTATTTAAGTACCTTATTAATCATAATATAGTTTCAATTTTTAGTAATTTATTTCATATCAGTACAATTGTTTGTAGGATGGATGAGAACTGGGTTGGCAAGAGCATTTTCTGATGGTTCGAGATGTCCTCCCGCAGAGTAACTGTTTGAGAAAGGTTGGTTACTCATATATTGGTGGTATCCTGAACTATTGGAACCAGATGGTACAGTGGCAGGAGAACCACCGCGCATATGGCGGCGAGTCTTTCTGCGAAGAGTGCGCTTTCCCTTACGCATGGAACGTCTTCCCTTACGCATGGAGCGCTTTCCCTTACGCATGGAGCGCTTTCCCTTACGCATGGAGCGCTTTCCCTTACGCATGGAGCGCTTTCCCTTACGCATAGTGTGGCGACGACGACGTCTTCCACCGCACTGATTGTTATTGCACGTTTTTACCGGGGCATATCCTCTAGTTGGCCAGTCACTTCCATCATGAAAAGAGTTATAGCTTGGTCCGGGACTTGGTGAACGTCCACCCTTCATTACAATTTCTGGACCTGGATTACCAGCAGCAGCAGCTACTCCAGTATCTGGACCTGGATATCCTTTGACTGGACCTACATTATTAAATAAGTCTGTATTAGGAAAACTCTCAGCATTCTGACGAACATTTCCTCCCACAACAAAATTAGTCGATGCTGATTCGGCGCCTGACATTATCTATCTATATATATATTTAAGATAATAATTTAATAGGGACCCATTTTTTGAAAGTAGGATGCATTTTGCATTCCATAGATACCTTCTTTTTCAAATCCACAAATTTGTCATCCTCCGTGTTTTCAAATTCATCTTCGTCGTCACTTTCCTCTAATGCATCTAAATTATCATTTTCCTTAATGATTCTAAAAATAGAATTCATCAACTTGCTCGTTTCAAAATTGGGAATATAGGCAAGTTGCACAAACTCACCACTCTTTCTGTCAAATAATTGATAATTATCTACTCCAATGGTTGCCTGCACATCAAATATCTTTGTTTCTTTTGATTGTTCTTGTTGCTCATAACTCTTGTATAACATTTTATGCGCATTATTGTTGCTAAAATTCTTGCATTGAATACAATACACTTGATATGGTAATGAAGCAATTTCCTTAATTAACCATTTAAATGAATTAGACATTAGTGCTGTTCCAAAAATCGTTTCTTTTTGAAAAACTGACACTTGACGTATTTCGCATTTGAAAACTTGTTCCATCAATTTCATTCGTTCCTTGTTTGATTTTGCATTAACGCGCTCTCCCTTATAAAAAAATATGTTTTCCACACAAAAGAAGTTGCTCTTTGGCAAGATTGTACCATAAAGTAATGTTCCAAGAGAAAGCGATGACTTAAATGCTACAGGGCGAATACTACTGGATAATATCTTGAATAAACCATCTTTTTCCACCTTAACTTCTACAAAAATACACACATTTTCGTTGTTATGATGAGTAAACCAAGCAAAATATTTTTTTCCGTATGGCACAGCAACATAATAATCGGCAGTAACTTTTTTATGGGCATTTTTCTCATAAAAAAGTTTCACTTTAGGGAAACGTGTACGTACGCAATTATGCAACATCAGTGTCTTACTTATTACTATCTGTGTCTGGTATGTTTAATACCTTTATCTTATCTTTTACATAACGTGTCAATTCATCTGCTTCTGCCTCCTCTTCTCTCATATGTTTAAAAATTTCTTGCTTGCTTTCTTCCTCCTTCTTCTTATTGATAATAAATGGAACTTCAACTGATTCATCTTTTGAAAAGAAATCGTTGAGAGAAATATAAATATAATGGGCGCTTGCTATTAAAATCAACGAGAGAATTAAGTATTGTAAAAGTGCCCACATCTAAAAAATAATTAGAAATTTACCTTTATGCTTGTGCGCATGCCATTATTTCTGCAATATCTTGTTCAATATCCAAAATATCTTGAGTTTTAATGCTGAAAAAACAGTGAATGAGTTTGCCTTTACATTCGTTGACGTAGAACTTTACAGAACCGCGCTCAAAACATACTTCAGTAATGTCACGTCGCTCAAAATCATACGGAAGTTTATTACATGGCGACCAAATTATATTGCTTTTGTCGCAAATATAATCTACACCATTTATTCTACGTTTTTGTGAATTTTCATCATCATGAAAATGCACTTGGTATAACTGTCCTTTTCGTATTTGAAACATCCCCTCTGATGAATAAAGCATAGTTGTTTCTGATTTATGGTATTTCACATTTTTCTTTGCTTTAAGTTTAGCAGTATTAATGTGAGGTAAGACGGAAGGATAGTAGTGCATGAGTGTTATTATTATTATTATTTTGAAATAACTATTTAAACCCATTGACAAATGGTTATAAAATGGTTCAGTTAGTCATTATTGAGAAGGGCGGAGACTTAGTTGAAACTAAGATGAAGGATTTTTCTTTCGATACATTGTTTAAAAAGTGCAAGTTTCGGAAGGATGATGGATTTTCTCAACGTGCCTTTTGGAAGGTAAAAATTTCTGGTGAACCTGTACATATTGCTCTCTGGGCACGTGATTTTGGAAAGGCAGGTATGGAAAACAAATATGACCTACCGCCTCCTGTTGACCAAACCCTCTATTTTGGTGCAATGGTGCTGGTGAGAGTAGACCATGAACACTCTGAAAGTGCAATGAATTTAGATATTGATTTGTGGCATAAGGTTTATGAAAAGTTGTTTGGAGGATTTCATAACTTGGCAGATACTGCTAAGGAGGATGATGAGGAGGAAGACGAATTGGCAGATTTGCCGGCAGAAATGAAAACCAAAGACGGTTATTTAAAGGATGATTTTATTGTGGATGACCATACCAGTAGTATTGAGTGCAGTATTAATGGAAGCGTTACTCCAAGTTTGAGTGGAACGGGAAGTGATGATGACTATGAATCAGAATTGGATTTTGAAGAATATGAATATATGGATTCTAGTGAGGCAGAGGAATCATCTGAAGAAGAAGAAGAACAGTGAGAGTGTTGTTAAAAATTGATATAAATAATACACTTAATAGAAATACATCTTTAACACTATTATGCGCCGAATTAGCGACCCAACAAAAACCCGTACTGCTCTTCGTGACCAGTTAGCAACAGTGGTAGAAAAACCGCAAGATGCTGTTAATATTGAGAAAGGTATCTTCAATTATGCGATTGAAGATGCCACGCGAAAACACCTTGTAAAGAAGTGGGAAAATATTCATTTTGTAGAAATCTACTTGACACGATTTCGCACCATTATGAATAATTTGAAGTCGTCGCCCTATCTGATTGAACAACTCAGGGCAAAAAAATGGAAACCACACGAGATTGCGTTTTTGAGTCATTATGAGATGTCACCTGAGCGTTGGGAGAAGTTGATTGCGGATAAGCAGGAGCGTGATAAAAATATTTATGATGTTCAACAGAAAATTAACAGTGAATTCAAGTGTCGTCGTTGCAAATCTAATAATTGTTCATACTATCAGTTGCAGACGCGCAGTGCCGATGAACCCATGACCACATTCGTAAGTTGCCAAGAATGTGGTAATCGTTGGAAATTCTAGAAAATTTTATTTGTCTATATTGTTTATTTTAATCTGCCCTCATAAGTAATCCTTGATTTGCCAATTCGTCGGCACGTTTATTGTTCTCTCGATAAACATGCTCATATATTACATTTCCAATACGTTTTTCTAATATTTTTGCACGTACAAAGAGTGGTTTCAACCTTGGCGAACAAACTTTATATTCCCCTTTCATATGCTTTAAAACGAGCATACTATCGCCTTTTACATGTAAACAATTAATTCCATTTTTTGATAGTTTACAAGCAACATATTCTAAACCCATCAACAATCCATGGTATTCGGCAACATTATTTGATTCTTTCACTCCTACAAAACTAGATTGCGTATAAATCTCAATCTGGTTTTTGTAAACTACTGCTCCAGCACCAGCAAGTCCTGGGTTACCTTTACTGCAACCGTCAAAAAAAAGTGTATATGTTTCCACCGTGTTCTGCATTATATAAACTTTATTTACATATCACGAATAACCTCTAAGTCTTTAACGTGCCAATATTCGAAACCCCCATTCGGCATTGGACGCTGGATAATAAATGGTAGTTTCTTTTGCATAAGTTCCTCCTCAGCAATAAGTGAGTTATCCATAGTAGGTCGATCCCAAGTAATGAACGGTTCACTTCCTTCGTTCAATTGCTTTGTGCGTTGCCCTAGAATTTTTGCACGCTCATATTTGGTAAGAATCGGCATAGATGTGTGTAGTTTATCAACAATAATATTGTTTTCATTTCGTGTTACAATAGATGCCTTTTGAATTTCATCGTAGTTATGAGCACTGCTCTCAGGATGGAGTAGCATCACTTCATCATGATGAACAATCTTTTTATTTCGTACAACGCTAAGTTCTTCCTCTTCTTCGGGTGCTGCACCACCTAACATACTCTCCACAAAATGAGATTCATCGTGGAAATTTGGATTAGATGTTGATGTTGCTCCACCTAAGTGCAAATCTTTATCATCTTCTTTTTCCTCATCTGGTGGTTCATCTTCCTCGTCTTCCTCATCCTCTTCCTCATCTGGTGGTCCATCTTCCCCATCTTCCTCGTCTTCCTCATCCTCTTCACCATCTTCTGCTCCCTCAAATACTTCTTCCTCTTCCTCTTCCTCATCTGATGCATTTACTGCAAGAACAGGGTCTACTTCTTCAATATCAGGCATGCTGACTTCTATATATTAATACTCTATTAATTCTTTAATTGCGTTTCAATTTTTGCATTAAAAATTTTGTATTAAAAATTTTGTGTATTTTTTTATATTCTATTATAGTATAACGCAAAATGACTACTGAATATAAATTACTTTTGAATGACTTTTGTATATTTATTCCTCTTGAAAATAAAAAAAATGAGGACGTGTTGCGTTTTGAAATTGTAATTAAAAATCCCAAAAACTTAACAGCATATGAAGTATGGAATCCAGACACTCCTAAAGCAAATGCAGGAACTGCCAAAATTTTCGGTATTGCACCAACGGTCCTTGTTAACAGTATTAATAATTATGATAGAAATGTTGATTATGTAACTGGATTCACATATAAACCAACTGCTACTGTTGTATTAGGCAATATTGCTAAAGAAAATCCTAATAATGAAGGTGGTCTCTTAGTCATTGACAGTTTTAGTGGTTCATGGAGCAACGATGATAATGAACCAATTTTGTTAATTGCTGCTCACTCTAGACATACACCAGTGTTGGATGAATTAAGACCATTCCCCACCGAAATTTTTGAAGGAAAAATTCGTATGAATATTAATGGATTTCAATCAACTAGTATGATAGGAGTTATCGATCCTCAATTTATTGATGGATGGTTAAAACCGACTTATGATAAATTAATACCATATCCATATATTGGCGAAGAAATTAAATTAGAACCCGAAATACCTGCAAATGACCGACGCTCACCTGGTATTAATTTTGAGTATAGTGGACCTGTAGTTATCTCTCAATCTTCGGGTGGTCGCTCTAAAATTACTGTGAGAAACCCAAAACAGACTTTACAATACCAGGTTTGGGAAGCATTAACTGCATTTAGCAATCAATTAGCATTATATGGGGCAAGTCTTGTTCCTTTGAGTAATGTATATTCTGTTTTTAAACAATATGAAAAAATGGTTATTGCTAATGGACTTCCCGTAAATGAATATGCATGGAGACCTGTTACTACATTTGATTTAGTAGATTCAGAAGGAAAAAATGCAACCTACATTGGTAGGATTGTGAATATTACCAGTGAACTTGGAGAACCAAATGAAGCACCAAAAATAGTTTTTGAAGTTGATACAAATAACTTTGAACTTTTTCTGAATAAACGCATTCCTGCTTTACCAAATGGCGAATTTAATCTTATTATGGATATCGACGGGGTGGAAGTTAAGTAAGTTTGCGTATATGGGTAATTTACTGAAGACCTCAAAATGGGGAGGATTTTTCCATTGAAGGAATTGAGACCGTTAATTCTTCCATGTCGTATCACATTCTGGACAAAGGTAAACGTATTTCAAGTTTTTATCATCATACCTCATCATAATAATTTCTTTACTAAGGGAATCGTCTTTCTTAGTTGGGCACTCTGCATTTGGGCAAGTGACATTTGTTACTCTTGGCAATGTGGGGTCAAACTTTGTATACTTATTGATAATGTTTACATAATTATTATCAACGGGTTTAAGATTGGTACGAGAGACAAATATGTCTTCCTTACCAATATCCTCATTTTCATGTCCACAGTTCCGACAATAGTAAACCAGTTTATTGCCTTCATCACCTGCAAGTTTGATGTAATACATGTTGTCACAGTTTGAGCAAAAATGCATGGTCTAATATATATACTATAAACTGTTATTATATTCTTTCAATTTTTGATATAATTCAGGATAGTTAATTGTTTCGCGCATTTTGTAAAATGGGACTTCAATCGGATAGGACACTTTTTTAATTTCTGCTTTTTTCTTCAATCTGCTTAAAATAGATTTCGCATTCTTAGAAAATGAATCAGCAATAGCATCGCCAAAATGTTCCCCAAGTGGAGATAATTTATTCATGAATTTTTGTTCTGCTAAAACTGAATAGATCGCAGTGTTGAAATTCTGATATTCCACTGCATCTGTATAATCTTCAAAACTTTCGTGTGTTTCAGTAATTCCAGGTTCATGCAAAAATGGGTGTTTTGTGAATAATGTTACAACATTCAATAAAACTGACGTAAGAGTATTACACGAAGTCCATTGTTCTCCTTTCCACGTATTTAAAATAGAGAGACAGACTTTGCCATTTCGATAAAAATTTGGATGAAAGCGCGTCCTTCCATTATTTGTTAAATATTGCATCTTTGGAGGCGAGTAAGGATAATTCGACGGAAACTCAACGGTGAAAAAAAAGTAACCGTGTTGATAAGGAGATTCTTCCTGGGGAACAATCATTGCATATCCTTTCAAAATATTGGTTTCGTCATGCTCATAATAGATACCGCTATCATGTAATGGATTTTTTACTATTTGCGATATATCAGATATAATACGTTTAAGTGATTCTTTTGGAATGACTACATCAGTCATAGTATTATTCAATTATATTTATTCTAGGTCTCATATATTTAACCTATTTTCATTGATTAAAAAATTGAGATAAAAATATAATGGTGGGTATATACAAGCACAATGGCTGGTCATCCCCATAACCCCAAGACTTTAGAGTCATTTTTGAAGAAGTATAAGTATAATAAAGAGGATGAGAATGGAGGGGAAATAACGCATACACGAATAGGAGACAAGAAGAAAATATATGGTGGTTCATATAGCATTCCGCGCGATCAATTGGAACGATTCTATGAATTGTACCATCAGGAAGTTTTTGAGAAAGGAACCATTGAATATTTGACTGAAAAGCAAAATCCAGAAGAGGGACCGATTCTGGTAGATTTCGATTTTCGTTATGAAAACACCGTTAAAAAGCGTAAACATACCGAAAACCACATTATCGATATTATTGACTTATATTTGCATAAACTCCAAGAACTTATGTCTTTTGATGATACAAAAACATTTCCGGTGTATGTTTTTGAGAAACCGGATGTGAATATTCTGGAAACGGAGAATATTACAAAAGACGGTATTCATATGATTATTGGTTTGAACTTGTCGCACAAACTTCAGATGGTTCTTCGTAAGTATGTATTGGATGAGATTTCTGAGATTTGGGGTGACCTGCCAATCATTAATACTTGGGAAAGTGTACTGGATGAGGGAATCAGTATGGGTTATACTAACTGGCAAATGATTGGTTCGCGGAAACCCCATAATCAGTGTTATCAGTTGAAGTTGAAGTATGAGACCACTTATGACCCAGAGGATGGCGAATTTGCATATAAAAGTGTAGATGTCAAATCGCTGAATATGTTGGATCATATGTCAAAAATGTCAGCACAATATACGGATCATGCTTCATTTGATTTGACTGGAAAAGCAAAAGAAGAACTGAAGTCTATGAACAGCAAGGGTGGAAAATCAAAAAAGACTGGTAAATCCAGCAAACCCCGAAAGAAGTTCAATATTGTGGAAGAGATGGACATTGATTTCAGTGATATCAAGTCAATGGATGAATTGGACGAAGCCATTGAAGTCATGCTCACTCGGGTTGAGGCAAACGATTATTATGTGAAGGAATCGCACGAATATGTGATGATTTTGCCAAAGCAGTATTATGAGCGTGGTTCATATGATAAGTGGATTCGCGTAGGTTGGGCACTTCGCAATACGGATAATCGTCTCTTCCTGTCATGGATAAAAATGAGTGCAAAATCCGAAAATTTTAGTTTTGACGAAGTTGCTGAATATTATGATATGTGGAAACGGTTTGCAACCAACAAGGAGGGGTTGACTTATAAGTCTATTATGTATTGGGCAAAGAATGATGCCGAACGAACCGCGTATAATAAGATTCGTCACGAGACAGTGGATTATTTCATTGAGCAAACGATTAAAGGGCAGACGGAATTTGACCTAGCAAATGTACTCCTGCAACTCTTCAAAGACCGGTTTGTTTGTGTAAGCATCAAGAACAATATTTGGTATGAGTTTAAGAACCACAGATGGACTGAAATTGATAGTGGTAATACTTTGCGACTGTGGTGTTCTCGCGATGTACACAAGTTGTATTGTGATAAGGCAGCATCACTCGATGATACGATGGATGCTTTGGAGGAGGATGACCCTAATCGTCAAAAGATAGAAAAGAAAATTAACACGCTCATTTCCATTGGTTTGATGTTGAGACGCACTAATCATAAGAACAATATTATGAGAGAAGCACGAGATTTGTTCTACGATAAGGATTTCTTGGAAAAGCAGGATGAGAATAACAACCTTATGTGTTTTAACAATGGCGTGTTTGATTTCCGTGATAATGTGTTCCGTGATGGAAAACCTGAGGACTATATTACCAAGACTACGCATATTGATTATGTTCCATTGGTAGATATAAACCAGGATACAGTTAATCAGGTAAAAGAGTTTATGCATCAACTCTTTCCAGTTCCAGAACTGCATAAGTATATGTGGGATCATCTTGCTTCCACTCTTATTGGTACGAACGAAAATCAGACTTTCAATATTTACATTGGTTCTGGTGCAAATGGAAAATCCAAACTTGTGGATTTAATGACCAAGGTACTGGGTGACTACAAAGGAACTGTACCGATTACACTTATTACGCAAAAACGACCTGGTATTGGTGGAACTTCCTCAGAAATCGTGCAGTTGCGGGGGGTGCGATATGCAGTGATGCAGGAACCTTCAAAGGGAGACAAAATTAATGAGGGTATTATGAAGGAGATTACTGGGGGTGACCCGATTCAGGGTAGAGCACTGTTCAAAGAAACAGTCACATTTATTCCTCAGTTTAAGTTGGTTGTTTGTACTAATACATTGTTTGATATTAAGGATACGGGTGATGGTACTTGGCGGCGTATTAGGGTATGTGATTTTAAGGCAAAGTTCCGTGAAAATCCGGTAGAAGGCGATCCGGATGAACCCCATCAGTTTCCAATTGACAAAAAGATTGAAGCAAAATTCGAACTGTGGAAGGAACCCTTTATGTCTATGCTTGTGGAAATTGCTAAGACAAAGAAGGGTCTGGTAGAAGATTGCGAAATGGTTATGAACAAGAGTAACGCTTATCGTGAAGACCAGGATTTCATGCTGGAGTTTGCCAAAGAGAAGATTCTCAAGGAAGACGGTGGAAAAATCAAGAAGACTGAGTTGCTTGAAACGTTCAAACAATGGTATACGATTCAGTATGGTCGCAGTGTACCAAAGGGAAAAGAACTTTATGACTTTATGGACAAAAAGTTCGGTAAAAATAAGAGTGGAACATGGATTGGATTGGCAATCAATTATGATAATGATGATGATGAGGAGGAGGTAGAAGACATATAAAAAAATAGGATGTATAAATAAATGGAATTTTGTTATCATTGTTTTCAATGTTTATGTACGACTACCTCTTCCTCTGATGGGGGCGTAACGACTACCACAACAACATGTGGATTTTCATGTTGTTTTGATTATGTAAAAAATGCATTTACAATTACAAAGTAATAGCATCTTTAGCTATATTAATTGCATGCACCCAGTAGATTTCTTTATTATTCAATAATCCATACAAAAAATCTTGCTGTTGAGAAGTAAATTCAAACGCCACTTTTCCACAAAAGTAATCACTGATATCATACGTTTTTAATTTTTTTAAAATCGTCATTTTTTCATCATTCAACCGTTCATCTGTTCCAAATTGTCTTGCAAAAAATACCGGGAACCCATTCCGTTTTAAATCTAGAATATTATCAAGTTGAGTTGAGTTGACATGTGCCATTTTAACACCTGCGTAAAATTGTATACCGAAACGTTCATACAAGTGTAAAACGAGACGCACCTGTGCCATTGAAAAATTCTCATGTTGCATTTTTTTTATAAAAAATGGTGAACAATCGTATTGTGCGAGTCGTTCTATAAAAATCATCGTATTCCCATGGATAAAATTCGCAACAGAAATGCTTTCTCCCAAAGGGAAATAATAAGGAAATATTTTTGAATACTGATGATAAAAATAATTCAAATTTTTATCAACAATTGATTTGAAATCTCTGCATACTTTTCGCTTTTTAAACAAATCTACGGGTTCCATTCGTTTGAATATATTCAACCATAACTCAACTGGCAAAATTTCGCACATTACTAGTGTTATACAATGTGTCGCGTTTATTATGATTTAACAGGATTAATAAAGAGTTCGTACAATAATCTCTCAGTCTCTTCCGGTGACTTAACTGTAAATCCAATGGTGTCTGGACTATTGAATATTTCGTAGTCGTTTCCACCTTCATAGGTTTTATCGCCGAAAAAGTAAATCTTGTCATAATGCTCTCGAACAAATTGCAGACAATATGTTTTATCCCACCCATTTGGAAAAACATCAATACTGATTTGACCACCAATACTGAAACGCATATCCGTTTTGCATGTTTCACTATTACAAATATAATTATTCCATTCTGATTGAATCATCTTCACAAGGTTTTGGCGGTAGTTATGAATTTCATCTTGCTTGTAAAATTCTTCGCGCTCATTTTGACTGCAAGACCGCCCAACCGGACAAATATTAATCATCCCAGTTCTATTTTCAATGAATGTGCCTCTCCGGATTGGGTATTTACAGCACGCTATATTCTTAAGACAAATATTGACTAAACTTGTGAACGTTTCTTCGCCCAACTTGTTTATCATATTTTCGGCATTAATCATTTTTCCCTCCTTAAATGCAACCAGTCCATTTTCCGAAAAAACCCAATTAAAAAGTGCCATATTTTCCTTCCCCAATTGCTCCTCCTGTTTGGGCAAATCAGATCCACCCACAATACCAATATCTAGATTTTTAATGGATTTTAATTTACGCAGTGTATCCTCCATGGAAGACTCAATTTTAACTCGCGACTGCGTAAGCGTTCCATCGACATCAAAGAGAATGAGATTGCGAGACATTTTAAATAAATTTAAGATTACGACTTTATATAGATTTTAAATCTAAATGTAGTATAGTATGCCTAACATAACAGGACCAGTTGGGATGATATTATTAGAAAAAAACGGTGTTCGTTATTTAATGATTGCTGATAGACATAACGCCTTTAACATGGATGGTTGTTTTAAAACCGGAATGCTTCACGAATATTTAGACTCTATTTTTGATAAAGGAGAACAGTGGGATTTTTATTTTGAACAAGGTGCGTATGGTATTCAAAAAGGAGATAAAAATAAAGACCACGCTAAATTCTTATATGAAGCAAAAAAAAAACCAACACCACAAGAAATGTCAGAACATAGAGAAAAGTACAGACAATCTATAGAGAATGAAGCTGATATGCTGGAGATTACTTACAACTATTACCGAAAGAGTGGATGTTTTTATACAGACAGAACAACCTGCAATCTAACCTATGATAATGTGCGTTTTCATTTTATAGACACCCGTCAAGCAAACTTTGGTCTTAAATGTAAATTACCTTCCTATACTGAGTACCAAGATATTGGCGTGACTGCAAAAACATTGTATGAAGGATTATTCCAAATGACATATTCACAGAGTTGGGATTCGGAAGATGAGTTACGTGATGAACTTACCCAATACTGCACTACATACTTTCAAAATGTGGAGAATGTACTAAAATGTCTTAATGAACCAAAACTGAAGCAACAATTGGAAAAATCCACTATGAAAAGTGAATTGGATAAATATTTCTCAGCACCAGTGCGACTTTTAAATATTGTCCTTTCTAGCATCCTTGTGAAAATGAAGCCGCAAATTGGTGAAATTGTTAATACAATTATGATATTGCTAGACCATTTTTCAGGAAATTCTAATGCGAGAGAAGAAATGTCGCGTATCATTTTTACACAATTGCCAACTCAATTTGGCGAACGACTTTTTGGACGGGAACTGTGGGAGCATATGAATGCAATGATTCAAGATTCGTCTTATTTTCGTTATGCTAATAGCACACCCTTAGACAAAGAGGTGCGATTAAAACTGATACCTACCCAGATGGTTTTTGAAGGAGAAAAACTCATTATGGATATGTATGCCCTCGCACGTATGACAAAACCATACAACAAAAATGTCGTTCTCATTGCAGGTCAGAATCATTACAACAATTACATTCACTTTTTAGAATTTGTAGGAGCAAAGGTCATTTGGAATGGTGAACAATTAAACGAAAAGTGTGTAAAGGTACCTGAATGGAAACCTAAACGCCTTTTGGGACTCTTTGGTGGTCAAACGAAGAAACATATTCCACTTTGTTGCAATGCGACTCGCAAAGATAAAAAATGCCGGCGTGGAAGCGATGGCAAAGTTTTCTCTCTCCCTCGCGATGTTCCAAGGAGGCGTTGTCTTTCAAGAAGAAGAATGGGTTTTTCTCAAAGGGCATCTTGTGCTCCCTATCTTGGTGGAAAACGAAGAGAGACACGCAGAAAAAAGAGAACTACTAAGAAACCACAGTTTTTATACCATCCAGACAACCCAGACAAGAGTTTTGATGTGTATATTGATAAAAATCCCAAAGATACCATACCTATAAAGTTTACCACGGTTGATGATGTAAAACATACAATCACAAAATTAGAGCGATTGTATAAATCCGGTAAATATACACATAAACGCATTTGGCAGGTTGGCATGATAATGAAAGTGCGATTAGATGCAATCAAAAAACACAATCCAAAGGTTAAGGGCATCAAGGGGCGCGTTGCTCTGGCAGAAAAGTATTTCAAGTTTTTGGGAAAACGCACAAAAACTGAGAAAACGGAACGAAAAAAAATGGTATTTAAATTTTAACTTAAATTTTTCTTTTCATTTTATACAAATGGATAACAAACTTCGCAACTATAAAAAAGATACACCAGAATACTATTTGTATAAAAATATGCATGAAAACCAGAGTTTAGCATTTGCTACATATAAACGCGAATCCTATAAAAAACTGGATAAAACCAAGATGACTATAAAAAAAGCACTGTCACTGTTAGATAATTTTGTGGATCCAAGCGACCCCGATTTGGATGTGCCTAACTCTGTCCACGCTTATCAAACTGCTGAGCGCATTCGTGCAGTCCATCCTGAAAATAAAGAACTACAAATCGTGGGACTTATTCATGATGTTGGAAAAGTGCTTTTCTGGTTTGGAGAACCAAGTTGGGCAGTTGTGGGAGATACATACATTATGGGGTGCGAATTTCCCAAATCTATTGTTTATTACGATACACTAAAAGAGTCGCCAGATGCAAATAAATATTTTGGAAACGGCATTTATGAGGAGGGATGCGGAATTCAAAATACAACAGTATCTTTTGGACATGATGAATACTTATACTGGGTTTTGCAAGGAAATAAATCACTCCATAAAATTTCAGAGAAATATATGAATGTTATTAGGTATCATTCTCTCTATCCTTGGCATTCAGGAGGTGCCTATAAGGATTTGATGAATGAGAATGATTCTGAAATTCTGTATAATGTTCTAGAATTCAATCGGTTTGATTTGTATTCTAAAAATGATTCGCAAGAAATTGGCGATGAAGTGAAAACCTACTATGATAAATTATTAGATGAGTTTTTCAATGGCGAACTTAATTGGTAGATTTGCGTGTTTTTCGTTTGCGATGTTTCTTTCTATGGTATTTGCGAGTCTTGCCTTTCGTTTTTCTTTTTTGTTTTCGTGTTCTGCGTTTTCCTCCTTGCCTTGCCTGTGCTCCTTGCCTTGCCTGTGCTCCTTGCCTTGCCTGTGCACCTTGCCTTGCCTGTGCATACCTTGGGTCTGCCATCATTTCAGTCATCATATTTTCTAATAAAGTATTCATTTTTTTGAAAAACTTTTGACGTTCAGGGACCTGCCCACGAAGAAAACACTCATTACTAAGTTGATTCCGCAGTTTTTCTAATTCTTCAAAAAAATTACTACGATACTTTTTGTTTATATCAGGAAATTTTTCTACGCCGTCTGTATATCCAATAAATTCTTCAATCTCTTTTCTTAGTTGTTGACACTGAGCATGAACATCGGGTGGTACAACAAAAGGAGCGGTTACTCTTGGAGCAACTGGGTTACTAGTTGGAGCTGGAGGAAGTTTGTCTAATGATTCTTTAACTTTTTTAGCAGATTTTGCTTGTTTTCGTTTGCTCTCAATAAACCCTACAACTCCTGCATAGGTCCAACCTTTTTTTTTTAATTCTTCTAAAATGTCACGGTTATATTGAGCACGTTTAGGTTGAGGCATTCTATCATACAATGCAAACCAACGCGATGAATATTTGTCCGGCATAGATTTTAATGTTTGAATAGCAGGGTCTGTTTGTGGAATTGGTGCCCAAAGAATTCCTCCTGGTGGAGCAGATTTTCTTGACATACTATATATTATATAGATATATAATATAATGTACATCGTTTTTTTGGTAGCAGGGATGTCATCGCGGTATGGAGGAAAACTAAAGCAACTTGCTAAAGTTGGTAAACATGGGGAAACACTCATTGAAGTAAGTGTTAATCAAGCATTAAGTGCTGGGTTTACTAAACTTATTTTTATAACGAACGAGGTTACAGAACATCATTTTGTTTCTCTCTTTGGAGAGGAATATAATGGTATTCCTGTAATGTACGTGCGACAACCGTGGGACCGCGAAAAACGCGAACGACCATGGGGAACTACGGGTGCTGTGTGTGCTCTAACTAAACGTGTGCGCGAACCGTTCATTTTAGTGAACAGTGATGACCTTTATGGTAAAGAAACCTTTCAAGAAGGATATAATTTGCTTAGGTCGTCACGAAACAATATAATAGGAGGGTGCAAAGTTGCTGATACGATGCCTGCCGACGATGATGTTGAAGTGAACCGCGGTGTGATTCACATAGACCCAGAGACAAAACGAGTGAGAGGTATGAAAGAAATGCTCAAAATTTCAACAAAAAAAAATCCAGAATTGCTTGAATTGCCAGCAAGTGTGAATTTTATAGGACTTCGTCCAGAAACGCTCGATTATTTGCTTGCCATATTGGAAGATTTCCAATTGGAACACCAAGGTGACCGCAAAATCGAGTGTTTACTTCCAGACAACTTAAACTATTTAATTCAAAACGGAATAATTTCAATGGAGTATTTTCAAATAAAAAATGCGATTCATGGTATTACCTATCCAGGTGACGAAAAATTTTTGAAAATGATTATTTCTCTCTATCATTGATTTAATTTTACCAGTCAATTTCTTTTTTAATTTGCGAAAAGGGGCGTGACCCAATAAATGCAGGATATGTTTTATATTTCTTATTGGCACTAAGTGGAGAGGGATGTGAACTAATAACCAACTGATTTTTTTCCCAATCAACGATATCTTCAACTTGCCTATGGGCAAATGCACCCCAAACCAAGTAGGAAACCTCTTCCACATTATCCGAAAGATACTGCATCAAATATTTGGTTAGCGGCAACCAATATTTCATATGGGAAGACGCGTTGCCTTGGCGAACTGTCAAAGAGGCATTCAGCATTAGCACACCCTGTTTTGCCCAATGCTCCAAATTTTGTGACGACAAAGTCTTACTCAAGTCGGTTTGCAATTCCTTTTTTATATTGCGCAAAGAGGGCGGTATCTTTTCGCGCTCTGGTACACTAAAGCACAAACCGGTTGCCTGATTAGGACCATGATATGGGTCTTGACCCATCAGTACGACCTTTGTTTCCTTTGGATCAAAATAGTGAAAACATCTGAAAATGTTCTCTCGCAATGGGTAAATCTCAATTTCTCCTTCATAAATCGTGGTTTCTTCCGCGTACATTTTTTCCAGTATATTCCATTCTTTTTCGTAGTTATTTGCAAAAGTAAGAATCACTTCTCTCCAATGGGTTGGAATAAACTGGACTTCGTTAAGAAGAGACATGAATATATTTACTAATTCATTATAAATATATTTATTAATTCAATTATCTAACTATATTTTATTTAATGTAGTTCCTGATTCATAATAAAACCACCTTGGTTTTTGCCAGCGAGGTACGGGACCTCTTGTTTCATGTGTACTTACTGTTCCATTCGTGTCACTCAATTGGGAAAGGGGAACATGGAAAATCGCAAGAGTTTCTTTTGCTTTCTCTATATTATTAATAGGAAATAAACGTAATGGGTGTTCATCATAAGGATACTCTATTACATAATTACAAATTATATATGTACCAACTGGTATACGACCATCCAAAAGTGATGGTAATTCATAGGTGTAAGTATTGAACCCTAAAACATAAGGGTTGGAATCTATTGCAGAAGGAGGAACATTAAATAAACAAATTCCTGTTTTAGGACTAGTATCATCTATTGAGGGATTTTCTACTAAATATCCCCGAACTACTTTTTCATAATAACCTGTTTCCCAGTCTTTGTGGTCATCGCTTAATTCTATTAACTTTCGGTTTTCAGGTAATACATCATCTTCTATTTTATAATAATAAAATTCATTTATATTACGACCTCCTTTACCTGTAACGGAAGTATTGTCCATAAATAAAATATCATTAAAATATATTCCGGATATTTTTTTTATAGGACGTCTATTTCCTGTTGATTCTGCATATTTAGGAACGATGTCTTCTAACCCAAAACCGGGTTTTAATTCTGCTTCAGCTTTTTTATATTCTTCTGTAGCTTTTTCAGGTTCTCCACCACGATGTAACCTTCTTGTTTTACTTCTTCTTTTTACACCACCACGATGTAACCTTCTTGTTTTACTTCTTCTTTTTACACCACCACGATGTAACCTTCTTGTTTTACTTCTTCTTTTTACACCACCATTAAATTTGTTTTTTGATATTCTTTTTCCTAAATTATACATCTTTATATAATAATTTAAGAAAAAAATCAATTTTATTCAACTGTCACTACCTTTTAAACCATTGAACAATTAAAACGCCGACTCTGTCGGCATTTATCAGTTACAAAGGTCACAGAAACCACGCACATAAAATGTGCGCAGGTGTTAAAAATTGAATTAATTTTCCTATAACTAATTACTTTCAATAATGCCAACCATTTTCAGCAAATGCACCGAATGCTTTTACTTGGAGACCTCACCATTAGACAGTGATTTGAATAAATATTATAAAAAAGATTATGATACAATGAAAGCATTGCAAGATTGCGGTTTACCCACAGAAATTGCAAGTAAAATTATAGAAATGACAAAAAACTATTATGAATGCGATTTTTGCGACGATTCACTTTTATGTGATGCCCATAGAGAGCGTTCTTATCGCTGTGCAAGAAGTTGGCCTGACATAAAATGCGACCAATGTTGTTGGAATGATTACACATAAATTCTGTTTAAAACACTTCTTTTGCACCTTCACCCCATTTTCGATGATAAACTTCCTTTGCATTCATTGAATTTCCATAAAAAATTATTTTTTGGTTTGGGTCTGCACCTAAACCAATAAGAGTTTCTACACGTTTCAACCAATCTTTGATACCTTGATTAATAATCATAATTAGTGGCGTAATTTCACCGTGGGTAGTATTATCATCCTTATTAATAATAGTACCAACTTGATTTGGATTTTTAATAGTTTTCAATTCTTCCAAAGAACCATTTGTTAAAATATTAATTTGGTCAATCCCTACAATTTTGCTGTTCTGGTCTCGTGCGTTCATTGTATATATAAATCCTAATTATTTATATAAACAAATTAATTTTATACTATTCAACCGTCACCACCTTTGCCAAATTACGCGGCATATCAGGATTGTAATTTTTCAAAACAGATAATTGATAACTCAAAAACTGAATTGGAATAATTGCTAAGAGAGAAGCGAATGTCGTATTTTTGGGTACTCGGATTTTTAGTGGGTCATTCAAAACCTTTGTGTCATCATTGAAAAATTCATCAGTAATGGTAATCACTTTCGCATGACGACTTTTCACCTCCTCGTAGGCATTTTGCGATTTCGCATAATGTTCATCGTGTGGAGTAATAAGAATGACAGGGAATCCTTCATGAAGAAGAGCAAATGGTCCGTGTTTTAAAGAACTTGTGCTGTATCCTTCAGCATGAATATATGAAATTTCTTTTATTTTTAGAGAACCTTCATGTGCAATTGCTTCACTACGTCCTTTCCCAAGAACAAAACACGATGGGTATTTAACAAAATGACAGCAAAGTGTCTTTACTTTATCAAAACATTGTAGAGTTCTTTGCACATCACTGCTTAAATTTCTAATATCTTCAATAATCCGTTTTCTCTGCATACTTTTTCTTACCTTAGGTTCCTGAATTTGAGAAAACCAAACTGCAATCATTACAAGTAATACACATTGTGATGTGAACGATTTAGTGGATGCAACAGCAACTTCGCGTCCTGCGTGTAAATAACAACCGCATTCAACTTCACGTGCAATTAAAGAATCTACAACATTCACAACGCCAATCGTAAAAATATTATGATGATTTGCAATTTCAATGCAACGATGAAGGTCTTTGGTTTCTCCAGACTGTGAAAGGAGAATAACCGCAGTGTTGCCTTGTGGAGAGATATCTTCTACTGAAAAATCGGCACCATCTTTCCACGAAACACTGCTGAACCCACACAAAGTTTTGAAATAATAGATGGAAAATTTTGCAGCATTTAGTGATGTTCCACAACCAAGTAAAGTAAGGTGGTCAATATCTTTTAAAATATTGCGGTTTTGATTGAGACCACCTAGATGAACTTTATCGTTATCTAAAAGACGACTGCCCTGTTTTATAACTCTTTCTATACTGTCTACTTGTTCGTGTATTTCCTTAAGCATCCAATGTGGATAAGGGTCGGGAGTAAGGATTATTTGGTCTTTTTTCAATTTTTTTTGTTCATAATCTTCAACACTCGTTTTGATAATTATTTTCCCAGTTTCTGTCTTACGGGCAACACAAATATCGTGGTTTTTCAATATAAAGTAGTTTTGGATACGTCCACCGAACCCACTTTGTTCACTCGAAACGAGAAAACAGTTGTCTGAGTAACCAACCAGTAATGGACTGCCTTGTCGTGTACAATAAAGCAGGTCTGGTTCATTTTTACATAGAACCACTAAACCCCACGTTCCTTGCAATTCGTCAATCGTTTTTCTCAATGCTTCATGAACATTTTTAACTTCTTCATAATAAAATGCAATTAAATTAGCAATACATTCTGTATCAGTTTCGGATATACTATAAATACCATGCAATGCAAGTTTTTCCTGAATTTCTTTGTAATTCTCAATAATACCATTATGAACAACGGTAAATAAGTTATCTTGTGATTGATGAGGATGCGAGTTTATATCCGTTTTTGCACCGTGTGTTGCCCAACGCGTGTGAGCAATACCAATTGTTTCTTTTGTCATATCATTTTCATTTAAATATTTCTCAATTTCAATCAGAGCACTCCTCTCTCCTACCGATGCTTTCTTAAATGTGGTCATATTCTCATTTAACAGTGTGAATCCAGCAGAATCATACCCCCTATTCTGCAACTGTTTCAATCCTTCCAATAAAATTTCACAAATATTTGGTGCGATACCAGCAATAATTCCACACATATATTTATTATCTAGATAATATATATATATATTATGATTCTTGGTACAAAACAAAAACAAGAAATTGATAGAAAAGGAAAATTAATTGCTAACCTTGTAAATCAGTCTGGTTTACTTTCAGTACCAGTTATGTTTGAAATAATAGATAATCCTGGTGGACAATTTATCATTGCTAATTTTTATTTAAATGAAGAGACATATTCCCGTGGTCAGTATTATATAGAACCAGATGGACTGTATAAAGGTTCGTTGGTTGCGAATGGTGCAGGTGTTAATTCTAATATGGGAAACCGATCAGGAATGTTTATGTTTCATCTTCAATTACTTTTAGTCATGACTTCGGGTGCACGTATTTTTAATCTGAATAATTATACGGATGAACCTGCCAGAGCAGCTCAAGGTATTTACTCTCTCTTAAGTGTTAATACAACTCTTGGCACCCATGGGACACCACGCCCTGAATTTACAGGAAAATCATTATCTGATAAATTACATCTATCAGAGGGAGAGATGCGTTTAGTCGTGGATGCAAGTTCTATGACAAAATGGACTTCTAAAATGAAAGAACTTCCTTCTAAAGTAGAAGGAAAAGGAGACCCTTGGAATCCTAATGTAGAGAAAAATATGAATAAGTTTTTAGGATCTGTATCACAATATGGAATGTATGGTGGTCGAAAATCGAAAACGAAACCAAAAAAGAAAACACTGAAAAAAAAGCACCGCAAATTTTCAAAAAAAAATACCAAAAAATCGCGAAAAAAACGGAAAAAATCACGAAAATTAAAAGCAAAAACGAAAATGTAAAAATGAAAAATGAAAAACTTAAAATCTAATTTCCATTTCTGAATTATGTTTTAAAAATCCAGATTTTTCGTAGAATTTTTCCATTTCTGGGGAACAATTTAAGATAATTTTGTAGCAATCTTCTGTTTCTTTGGCTCTTTTTATTAATTCGTTTAATAAAAACTTGCCGCATCCTTTGCCATGATGAGATTTTTTAATCACAAAATCTTCTATATGAGCAACCCAACCTCCGTTATGAATAAATTTTTGTTCCAGAATTAGAGTGGATGTTCCAATAATTTCTTTGTTTAAATCATCAATAAGCAGCCAAACTTTTCCATATTGATAAATGTTTTTTAAAACATAACGGAATTCATTTTTGGAGAGAAATGTAGGTCTGAACTCGTTAATGAGGTTCATGAACTCTTCATAATCATTCAATGAGATAAGTCTAATGTACATTTGTATATGTAAAAGATATAAATATTTTTTCTGTTAGAAATTAATAGTGAGATGTATACTCGTCTATTCTCGTATGTGAAATCTATTGTGCCACGCATTTCGCAAACAGAGTTAATTGCATTACGCAGTGGTACAACATCCGTTGACCGAATGTTGTTTGAAGGACATGTCAATATTCCTACCACATTGAAATATGATAGTATGACCAAAGAAGAAAAACGCTATTTAAACAGTAATGTAAATACAGTTATTAAGAAGTACAAGGATGTTGGACAGGTTTATCCCAATGAAAATATTAAGGAGATTGTTTCAACAATGGCAATGAACAAATTTTTCAGTTTTATTATTGATAAGAAGTATGGCGGAAGTCATTTTACAACAACCGGATTGGCAAATGTGGTAATGAAACTGACATCAGCGCATCCTGGTTTGGGAATTATGGCAATGGTTCCAAATTCACTTGGACCGGCAGAATTGCTGGAGAATTATGGCACAGAGATTCAGAAGGAGAAGTATTTGCCTCCTTTGGCAGCAGGAAAACAGATTCCGTGTTTTGGTCTCACGGGTCCAAATAACGGTTCTGATGCAGCAGGTGCCATGGACCAGGGAACCGTGGTGCTTCAAGGGGGAAAGAAGTTTATTAAGGTTTCAGTGAATAAGCGCTACATCACTCTTGCACCCATTGCTGATTTGGTGGGATTGGCAGTCAAAGTGAATGACCCGGATGGTCTGCTTGCCTTTGGAGGAAAGGAAGGTGTCACCGTTGCTCTTCTGGAGAAGGATCATCCAGGACTGCGGTTGGAGACACACCATAACCCACTCAATGTCGGATTTCCTAATGGAACTGTCAAGGGAGATTTGATGATTCCTTTGGACGATGTTATTGGAGGAGAGGCAAATGTGGGAGAAGGTTGGAAGATGTTGATGGAATGTTTGGCAGCAGGACGTGCTGTATGTTTGCCAGCAACTGCTAATGCTTCGTGCAAGGTTGCAACTTATGGTATTTGGAATTATGCACGCCACAGACGTCAGTTTAACATTCCGCTTATTAAGATGGAGGGCGTCCAGCAAAAAATGGCAGATATGGTATTCCATACGTGGTTGATTCAGTGTGGTGTCAAATTGACCAATGCGCTTTTGGATTCGGGTGAAAAACCTGCTGTAATTTCGGCAATTATGAAGGAACAGACTACGGAGCGTGCTCGTGATGTATTAAACCACGGTATGGATATTCACGCGGGTAGTGCTATTTGTCTTGGTGAAAATAACTTCTTGGAGAAGTTTTATCGTAGTGCACCTGTCGGTATTACGGTTGAGGGAAGTAATACGCTTACAAAGAGTCTCATCATTTTTGGTCAAGGATTGAATAAGAGTCATCCTCATATTTTTGATGTCTATAAGAGTATTTTGGATGATGATGCAGGTGCCTTTAAAACCCATTTCAATAAACTATTTGGTCATTCGTTTAAACAATTCGTTATGGTCCCGAACCAAGGAGGATATTCTCGTGTTATTGAAAGACAAACACGATATTTTGCCAATCTGGCAAATTTTGTTGCCATGATGGGAGGAGCAATTAAACGCAACCAGTTTATTTCTGGGGACATGGCACAGTTGATGTCTAATCTGTATTTGGCACATTCGGTTATCTGGTGCGAAAAGAATGAACCCACGTCAAGTGTTCTCCATAATTACTGTTTGGAGCGCATAGGTGATGAAAATCAGGTTATCATAAACCGAATTGTCTCAAATTATCCGGGTGCGCTCAGTATTTTACTTTCGCCAATGACCCGTAAACCCAACCCCAGAGAATACCAGAAGGATCGTAATCTGGTGGACGAGGTGGATAAAAACCCGAAAATTTTGGAAATCATCAAAGAAAATATTTATTGTGAAGAAGGGGTGCTCGAAGAGTTGGACAGACTGAATACAATGCACCCAAAAAATCCGGAATACGAGAAACTCTACCAGAAGTTGATTCAGGTGGGAGAATATGAGAATTAATATCTACATCAATGCAAGCAAAAATTTTGTAAATTTTTTTATAACACATTATTCTATACTATAATGGATATTATTTCAATGATGCGTTATTTATACACACTCAATCAGTCAAGAGGAATACGAATTTCTTGGCGTAATCCTTTTATTTCAAATTTATATTTTAAAGCGCGCGAAACAGTATCACACGCGTCGCGATTTTTTCTTTTATTGAAGCGTCTACATAGTTTTTTGCAACGAAGACCAATTTTTTTGCAACGTAGACATCCGTATATTAAATACTTAATGGACGAATGTTTAAAAGAATTAACAACAACAGTGACCACATCTGACCCAGGAAAAAAAGCAGCTCTTCTTATAGGTATTAATTATCAGGGTACTAAAAGTGAATTAAATGGATGTGAAAATGATGTTGAATCAACGAAAGAAGTGCTTGTTAAACACTATGGTTTTAAAGAAGAAAATATTAGATTACTTAAAGGAGACCAAACGACCCGCGAAAATATTTTGAAAGGTATTGATTGGTTGGTGAAAAAAGCAGACGAAGGATTCGGTTCTCTCTGGTTTCAGTATTCTGGTCATGGATATTATTTTAAAGACCAAAATGGCGATGAGTTAGACGGAATGGATGAATGTATTGTCACTTGTGATAATTATGCTATTTTGGATGATGAATTCCGTGCAAACTTAGTGAATAAATTACGTGGCGATACTAAACTATTTTGCATTATGGACTGCTGTCATAGTGGTACAATGTTAGACTTACGGTATAAATATAATAAGCGTGGTAATAAATCTGTGCTAGAAAATAATGTTAAACCTACATGCAATATTATTGCGCTGTCAGGTTGCCGTGATGACCAAGAAAGTGCTGATGCAAAATTTGACGAAGGATGGGCAGGTGCATTGACCAAGTGTTTACTGAATACACTTAACAAATTCAGTTACAAACCTAAGTTATTTGAGATGCTCAGTGATATTCATAATCAATTGTATGAGTATAATTTTGGTCAGGTACCACAATTAACATCAAGTAAAGATTTAAACAAAGATGATGTTTTTCATGTTTAAATATAATTAATTATATCTATCTATCTATTAAATTATGAATGGAGAAAGGAAAGAACACACTCATATTCGTATGAATATTCCCGATACTTATAAGAACGCAATTTTACAAGAATTCGAAGTTTTAGGGGATGCAGTTGAGGAAGGATATGATGGAATTTATGAATTGCATATTGAAAACACACAAAACGTAGTTGCAATTGAAAATATATTAGACAGATGGCGCACAAGAGTTCCCGAAATTCGCTACCATATTTTTATTTATGAAAACAAGAAAGAATGGCCACGTTCTATCCGGATTAATAGATTAGGACAAAAGATAGTGACCAAACGTCAAACCAAATTTTGATAAGTAGATGATACAAAATATATAGAATGATTCTAATCTATATATTTTATAGTAAAGGGATGAAAGGTCTTTTCATTTTTCGTCGTGATTTTCGCCTGACGGACAATACTGCTCTCCTTAAGGCATCAAAAGAGTGTGATAAGATATATACAATTTTTGTATTTACACCTGAACAAGTAACTGATAAAAACCGATTTAAATCCGATATTGCGATTGCCTTTATGATTGGTGCTTTAGGCGAACTCGGCAAAGAAATTCGGCAGAAAGGAGGTCAACTTTTTACGCTTTTTGGAGAGAATGATTCAGTGGTGGAAAAATGCATTGATGCCTGGGATATAGATACGGTGTATTGGAATCGTGATTACACACCCTATGCTAAAAAGAGAGATTCATCAATTGAGAAACTTTGCAAAAAAAAGGGGACCACAGTCAGTATCAGTGAAGATTACTATTTAAATCCACCAGGAACTATATTAACCGGAGGTGGTACGGCATATTTGAAATACACACCTTATATGAACAAAGCAATGAGTAAGGGATTCCCATCACCGTCTTCAGCGCGGGTGCAATTTCTCTCTCGGTCTACGAAAAAAATTAAAGGTGCAGATATATCTTTGAAAGAAGCATTTTCTGATTTTGTAGATACTGAACAAGAAATGGCAGAGACTTTCAAGAGAGAAAAAGCAATTGAAATTCTACGAAAAGCATCCAAATTTAGCAATTATGATAAGACGCGCAATGATTTGGAAGGTCAAACTACCAGACTATCTGCACCCATTAAATTCGGGGTCGTTTCAATACGCGAAGTTGCTCGTGCTTTCAAAAGTAATAAAGCACTTTTGCGACAGTTGGTGTGGAGGGATTTTTATGCACAGATTTTAAATGCAGAACCCAGGGTATTAGGACAAGCACTTAAAGAGCAATATAACAAGATAAAATGGGTAGGCAGTCATGCCCACTTTATTAAATGGTGCAAGGGTGAAACCGGATTTCCTATTGTGGATGCAGGAATGCGTGAATTGAATGAAACAGGATATATGCATAATCGTGCACGTCTCATTGTTGCCTCTTTTTTGATTAAAACACTTTTGGTCGATTGGCAAAAGGGTGAGAAGTACTTTGCAACGAAATTGGTTGATTATGATCCGGCATCCAATAATGGAAATTGGCAATGGGTTGCCAGTACGGGAGCAGATAGTCAACCTTATTTCCGGATTTTTAATCCTTGGTCACAATCCAAAGAACATGATCCGGAAGCAACTTATATTAAACGATGGGTTCCTGAACTTGAAGACGTATCGGCAAAATGTATTCATACATGGAATGAATGCTGCGAAAAAGATGATTGTAAAGGAATAAAGTATCCTAAACCTATTGTGGATTACAAAGAGCAAAGAGATAAAGCACTTAAAATGTATAAGGCAGTAGTATAGAAGATATTCTCATGCCCTCAAATGGTGTTTATTTAATGCATCCAGATATGCATGTGCAATTGTCTTATGTGAGAGGGTTTAATAAGATGAACGGAGATAGATATCAAGATTATATTGTTATGTGTATGGAAGGGAAAATGAATAATGAACAAAAAACCGCAGTTTTGCACACGAGATTATCAGAAGAAGCACTTGATGTTTTGCGTAATTATAATATTGAATTTACCCACGAATGGGATGAAGAATAAAAATATTTTTATAAAGTATAAAAACAAAAATTAATGACCAAATATAGTATTTTTACTCATCCAAATACGGTATGTATGACTTATTTTGAACATATGAAATTGTCACTAGGTTTTTCTAAAACTTTCTTTGTGGGTTCATTTCAAGCATTAAGTCACGCATTTTTCCCAAATACTTTTATTACATCTACTACGGATATTCATGCAAAAATTGGAAAGGAATTGCGCGAAGCAGGATGTCATGGCGAAGAGAAAGAAAATTGATATACTTTTAATTTGTTAAAACTATATCATTAATTATACCCCACATCAACCCAATAGCGTCAAAATACAACATGCAATTCAACGTTACAAACGATAATGCAGAAGGTCAAATGCTAGGTGAATTGGAGACTTCGGTATTGATA
>Ga0213861_10000540_pt1 | contig 33362 bp, 35 predicted proteins | sample PICome_4_FD_160110 | JGI IMG/M metagenome (GOLD analysis project Ga0213861, IMG submission 160110) | Coastal seawater microbial communities near Pivers Island, North Carolina, United States - PICO131 | ecosystem: Environmental > Aquatic > Marine > Coastal | place: USA: North Carolina... | reverse complement strand
TTCAGGGTTTGCAAGAAAGTTCCGTTGTGCCACCCCACAACCTTACGCAGGTGTCCTTCAACACGGACAAGCTGGGCCATTAAGTAAATCGTTTGGGCGATAATCGCCAAAGCACTGCCAAGCGCTGCGCCAGCCACCCCCAGTTCTGGGGCACCCCAAACGCCAAAAATCAGGGCATAACTGCTGAGAATATTTATGGGGACCGAGATGCAATACCCGATCAAAGGAATTTTCGCACGCCCGCAACCGTTGAAATATGATACCACGGGCTGACTTACGGATTGTCCGAGAATGAAAACTGTAAAAATGCTGAGGTATGCCCATGCCTCTGCTGCTACATGTTCATCTGAGGCAAGGCTTGCTATTGCGATTTTCCCAAATATCGCAATGAGTATCACCCCGATCAGGCCCAGAAAAATGCCAATCGCCGTTCCGGTAAAAAGGACTGACTTTTTGAATACGCTATTGTCGGCACCAAAAGCCTGTGCTGATCGGATTTGCATCGCATGGGAAAAGGCAAAAATGAAACCCATTGCAATGCCGCCAACTGCTGCAGCGACACCCATCGCCGCAATCGCGATTTCGCCCAACGGGGCAACCAAAAGACCATCAACGACTACCGTTCCGTGAAGAAACACGGCTTTCAGGATCATTGGCCATGCCAAATGAAACACGCCTGCAGCGCCAAGTGTAGTCAATTTTTCGCTAGACTGGCTCAAAATAATTCGCGCTAGTCGCCGATATACGAGTGATGGTTTCATCCAGCCGCGACAGATGTCGAACGCCAGCTTCAATCGCTTTCAATGGGTCTTTAGATTTAACACCTTCTGCAATAGCGGTGTGATCGCCTACCAGCTCAGGCATATGATCTTCTCTAGCCAACCCTAACAGACAGAGCCGATCGACTTTGGATTTTTCGGCAAGAATAACGTCGAACGCGAAATCCGCCTTCGCAATTTCGCAAAGTGTTTTGTGGAAAGCGTAGTCCAATGCGGCAAAACTGTCGAAATCGCCAACCGCCATTGTGTGAGCCTGCTTCGCTAGCTCAGAGTCTAGACTGGCCGCGCCAATTTCGTCGCAATAACCGGCTGCACAGCGCAGCACTTCCTTTTCAACGGCTGATCGCACAAAACGAGATTTCTCAATTTCCCGCATGGAAAACCGACGCACTTCAGTTGCACGTTGGGGCCGGATCAACAACAAATCTTGATTCGCCAAACGGCTGAACGCATCTCGAACAGGTTGACGCGACACACCGAATTGAGATGCGATATCAACCTCTGAAATTCGGTAGCCAGGCTTTAAACGCAATGACGAAATTTCTGCATGCAGATGATCATAAATATCATCCACAATAGTGCGTCGTTCGCTGATCCGCGCAAGTTGCGTCATGCCTATATCTCCTGCAGGTGCATCTGCGTACATCTGTCGTTTATTCAGTCTCTACGTAGCAATTACAGAATCGATTTTAAAAAACAAGACTAGCATACTAGAAATTTTACTAGTATCCCAGATGGCAATAATGCGAATCAAAACCATGTACAAAACGTTTATTTTCAATTCTATAGATCCTCGGGAGGGACTATGTCTGGCGTTAATCTAAGTGGAATCGTCAAAGCATATGGCGCTGTTCAGGTCGTTCATGGCATCGATTTAAACGTAGCGGAAAAGGAATTTGTCGTTCTTGTTGGCCCGTCTGGTTGTGGAAAGTCAACGACACTTCGCATGATTGCCGGTCTAGAAGAGATTTCGGGAGGCGAAGCATCCATTCATGGCAAAGTGGTGAACCGTATTGCTCCGAAAGATCGCGACGTGGCAATGGTTTTCCAAAACTATGCGCTTTATCCGCACCTGAACGTGGCTGACAACATGGCGTTCGGTTTGCGCATCCGCAAAATGCCAAAAGCGGAAATTAAAAACCAAATTTCCGAAGTCGCAGAAATCTTGGAACTAACAGAATATTTGCATCGCAAGCCTGCGGAACTTTCCGGTGGACAACGACAGCGCGTTGCAATGGGTCGCGCGATTGTGCGCCATCCTAAGGTGTTCTTATTTGATGAACCGCTGTCCAACCTTGATGCCAAGTTGCGCACTCAGATGCGCGCAGAAATCCGACGTTTGCACAATCGTCTTGGCGTGACCTCAATCTACGTGACCCACGATCAGGTCGAAGCAATGACTTTGGCGGATCGCATTGTCGTTATGAATGATGGTAATATTGAACAAGTCGGTACACCGATGGAACTGTTCATGAACCCGGCCAACACCTTTGTTGCTGGTTTCCTTGGGTCTCCGCCCATGAACCAGCTTAATGGAGTCCTAAACGAAAACGGGGCCGAGATTAACGGTGTTCATATTAAGCTGAATGTGGAGATTGGGGATAACGCTGGTCGCAATGTTGTCGTGGGAATTCGTCCTGAAGATGTGACTTTGCAAGCTGGCGCGGACACTTCAGTTCTGCCTATCGACCTTGATCTGGTGGAGCCGCTTGGTTCTGAGGCCCTACTGCACGCACAGCGCGACGGCACAAATCTTGTTTTCAAAGCTGACACCAACGGATCAATTGATCACCTATCTGGCGTCAAAGAGGTTCATGTACCAGCAGGGCGGGTCAAAATTTTTGACTCTGAAAGCGGTCAGGCGATCAATCTATGAGCGACCTGTCAGAAAATATTCTCCCAGCCGCGCCAAAGAGAACGCTTGGGCAGCGTTTCACTTGGCTTGTCGACCATTTCAAAAGGGAATGGCAGATATATGTGATGCTACTGCCTGTCATAATCTGGTTTGTAGTATTCCTTTATAAACCGATGTATGGCCTGCAGGTTGCGTTCAAAGATTATTCGATTTTCCGCGGTGTCGCGGGAAGCCCTTGGATCGGTTTTGAACATTTTCAAACATTGATATACAGCGATCAATTCGGACGGGCTTTAAAAAATACATTCATGATCAGCATGTTAAGTCTTTGTTTTGGATTTCCTGTGCCTATATTTCTCGCATTGATGTTTAACGAAATCACGCACCATGTGTTCAAGAGAACTGCGCAAACCATTGTTTATTTACCACATTTTATTTCGACTGTGATAATTGCTGGTATCGTCATAACCGCATTCTCACCCAGTGCTGGTATCGTGAATATGGTGCTGGGATGGTTCGGTATGGAACCAATATATTTCTTGATAAAACCGGAATGGTTCAGACCAATCTTTATTGGATCGGGCATTTGGCAAGAAGCAGGCTTTTCTTCCATTGTTTTCTTAGCCGCAATCGCAGGGGTGAACCCGTCCCTTTACGAGTCTGCTGTAATTGACGGTGCCAGCCGGTGGCAAATGATGTGGAAAATCACGCTGCCGTCTATCCTTCCAACAATCATCATTATGCTAATCATTCGGATTGGGAACCTGTTGGAAGTTGGGTTTGAACTGATCATCCTACTTTATCAGCCAGCCACGTTTGCAACGGCTGATGTGATCAACACCTTCATCTATCGCCAAGGTATTCAGGGCGCTCAATACGATTTGGCAGCCGCCGCTGGTTTATTCAACGCCGTCATCGCGTTCATTCTGGTTATGACAGCGAACACAATCGCACGTCGATATTCAAATACGTCGCTGTGGTAGGGGGGACGAAACAATGGCAAATATGAACCTCTATTCGCGCGGCGATAAAGTCTTTGTGCGCCTGAACATGGTGCTGATCACAGTTTTCGCTCTTTTGACGCTTTATCCTTTTATCTACATCGCAGCCGTTTCATTCAGTAATGGGTCAGCGGCCGCAGCAGGCACCGTTTTTTGGCGCCCGATTGGGCTAACAATATCTGCATATGACTATGTTATCTCTGAACCCTTGTTCTGGTCTTCGTACAAAAACACGTTCATTTACACATTTGGCGGAACGTTTGTCAGCATGCTCATTATTGTCCCTGGCGCGTACGCGTTGTCCAAGCAGCAGCTCTTGGGACGCCGCTACTTCAACCTGTTTGTTGCTTTTACCATGTGGTTTAACGCTGGGTTGATTCCGTTCTTCTTGAACATGCGTGATCTCGGCCTGATGGACAGTTATTTTGGCTTAATCATCGCCTTCGCCTGTAACGCATTCAACATCATCCTTCTGCGCAACTTTTTTGAGGCAATTCCAAAGTCCTTTGAAGAGGCCGCACGCATGGACGGCGCCAACGAATTCCAGGTACTTTGGAAGGTTTACTTGCCGTTGTCCAAGCCGGCGCTCGCTACGATCATACTATTTTGCATGGTCGCTCGATGGAATGGCTTCTTCTGGGCTATGGTGTTGTTGAAAGACGAACAAAAAATCCCGGTTCAGGTCTACCTGCGCCAGGTGATTGCCACTCTATCTGACGATGAAGAATTCGGGCAATCCCTTCTAAACCAAGGCTATTCAGTCGAAACTGTGACTGCTGCAATTATGGTTTGTTCGATCATACCAGTTTTGATCTTTTATCCGTTTATTCAGAAATACTTCAATAAAGGCATCATGCTTGGTGGGGTTAAAGAATAAAAATGACCAGTTTCAATTGACGTCAATCAAATCGCATAATGGGAGGAAACTATATGCGCAAATCGACCATATTGGCAGCAGCGTTGCTGTCGACATCAATGACAGCGCCTGCGTTTGCAGGCGGTCACTTGAGAATTGTAGATGAGCCTGTGGAATTTACAGTTCACTTGCACAATAAGCGCTACCACTACGACAGCAACTGGCCTGTTGAGCAGAAAGCTCGTCAGGACACAGGTGTTCACCTGATCGGTGCGACTTTCGGTACGAACACTCCAAGTTCGCAGGAAGCACACAACCTGATGCTTGCTTCCGGTGACATCCCACACATCGTGGGTGGCGACAAAATCAAGGATATGGTCAACGAGTACGGCCCACAGGGCGCGTTCGTTCCACTGAATGACCTCATTGCAGAGCACGCTCCAAACATCAAAGCGTTCTTTGACAAGTATCCAGAAAAGATGGCTGCGGTTTCATCATTTGACGGCAACCTCTACTATATTCCGTATCTGCCAGACGGAAAATACGGTCGTGCTTACTGGATGCGTCGGGATTGGTTAGATGCAGTTGGCATGGACGTTCCATCCGATGTCAACGAGCTTTACGAAGTTCTGACAGCATTCCGCAACCAAGACCCCAACGGCAACGGTCTGAAAGACGAAGTTCCGTTCTTCGCACGTCAATGGCCAGAAGTCTTGCGTCTGGTTACCTTGTGGGGCGGTCGTTCGTCCGGTTCTGATACTTACCACGACTTTTTGATCGACAATGGTCGCATCGCGCATGGCTATGCTGGCGAAGGTTACCGTGAAGGCATCAAGAACATTCACAAGTGGTACGAAGAAGGCCTGATCGACGCCGAAGTCTTTACGCGTGGTTCTTCTGCGCGCGAATTCCTGCTGAGCGAAAACCTTGGTGGTATGACTCACGACTGGTTCGCATCAACTTCCGGCTACAACCCAAAGCTTAAAGACAAAATCCCTGGCTTTGCTTTGGAGGTTATCGTTCCACCAGCATCCATCTCAGGTAAGCGTATCGCTGAACACCGCCGTATTCCGGTTAAGCCGGACGGATGGGCTATTTCGCACACCAACCCTGATCCAGTAACAGCCATCAAATACTTCGACTACTACTTTACTGAAGAAGGTCGTCGCGCTGCTAACTTCGGTATCGAAGGTACGCACTACGACATGGTTGACGGTAAGCCGATCTTCAAGAAAGAGTTCATGGAAGCCGGTCCAGTTAACAGCCAGCTCTACCAGGTCGGTTCGCAGGTTCAGCGTGGTTACTTCCAGGACTTCGGTTACGAAATCCAGTGGACAAACCCATCTGCCGTTAAGGGCATCGAACTTTACGATGCTGGCGACTATCTGATCGATCAGTTCCTCGGCGTTGCATTCAACGAAGAAGAGCAGGGCGTCTATGACAAAAACTGGAGCCAGATCCGTACCTATATGCTCGAAAAGCAGCAGGCTTGGATTCTTGGTGGTGGCATCGAAGCTGAGTGGGACGACTACATGGCGACTCTCGACAAAATGGGCTTCAACGACGTTCTATCGGCGATGCAATCTGCATATGACCGTCAGTACGGCGGCTAAAATAAAGGTTTGGGGCGTCTGTATCGGACGCCCCTACACCACTTCCAAGTTCACATTTTTTATGGAAATGAAACTATGCTGGCAACTGCACTTCCTTCGCTAGATGAACCCAAAGCGGGGCGGTTGACGATTCAATACAGTCCGACCAGTTCTGAAGCAGTTGTAGAAAATCCCCCACGCTTTATGTGGATTCCTGTTATAGATGAGGAGGCTACCTATGTGCTTCGCATCTCAAGCGATCCAGATTTTCCTACGAAAACAACCCACGTTTTTACGAACCTGCCCCTGAATTTTTTCACACCTGACCAAGTTTTGACCCCAGGTGAGTACCATTGGTCCTACACGACATGCGATGAAAGCGGAAAGCCTTCAAGTTCCTGGAGCAGCACCCGCAGTTTTTGCATTACAGAAGACGCGGCCGAAACTCCCTTGCCTTTGCGCGATGGTCGCCTTGATCATGTTTTAATGAGCCACCCACGTCTGTGGATGACGCAAGAGCGTTTTGGTGATTTCATCAAGTCAGTTGAGGCTGATCCGACCCATTGTACTTGGTCAACGTTTTATGAAAAATCTGTGCTGCCGTGGATGGACAAGGAAATAACCCGCGAACCGGCTGGATACCCCAACCACACGCGAACCGCCCCGATTTGGCGCCAAACTTACATCGATCTGCAGGAGGTTTGGTACGCGATCCGCCATCTTGCGATCGGTGGTAAAGTCACCAGTAATTCAAACATGACCGCCCGTGCCAAAGATTGGCTTTTGGAAGTCGCCTCTTGGGACCCTATGGGGGTTACGTCACGCGCCTACACGGATGAATGGGCCTATCGTGTCTGCAATGCGTTGGCATGGGGATACGATTGGCTTTATGATGATATGACCGAAGATGAGTGTGCTATTGTTAGGGCATCCCTTTTGGAACGCACGCGTGACATTGCGGACCACGCAATCTTGAACGCAAAAATTCATTTGTTCCCATACGACAGCCATGCTGTGCGCTCGATATCACTTACACTCATTCCGGCCTGTATCGCGCTTTTAGGTGACGACGAAGATGACGAAGCCAGGGAGTGGCTGAATTATTCTATCGAATTCCTGTCCACGGTTTACACGCCCTGGGGTGATACAGATGGTGGTTGGGCGGAGGGTACGCATTATTGGATGATGGGTATCGCCTATCTGATTGATGCAGCGAACCGACTAAAGTCTTATACTGGAATCGACCTTTATAGACGTCCATTCTTCAAGAACACGGGCGATTTTCCCCTTTATTGCAAGCCACCAAGTACGCGCCGCGCAACAATGGGCGACGACAGCACGATGGGCGACTTGCCGTGTATCAAAACTGGCTTGAACCTACGTCAATTTGCGGGTGCTACTGGAAATGGCGCGTACCAATGGTACTGTGAAGAAAACCTTCGAACCAATCCTGGGACCGAAATGGCGTTCTACAATTGGGGCTGGTGGGACACAAATTTTGATGAACTTGTTTTCCAAACTGACTTTCCGGTGGTTAAGGCAACACCACCTGAAAGCGGTTTGCGGCATTTCAAGGGGATCGGCTGGGTTGGCGTTCAACACGCGATGGAAGATCCCTACAACCACATCCATTTTGTGTTCAAATCATCGTCTTTCGGTTCCATTAGCCACAGCCATGGAGACCAAAATTCATTCTGCATGTCCGCCTTTGGCGAAGATCTTGCGATCCAATCTGGACACTATGTGGCATTTAATTCCAGCATGCACCGCAACTGGCGTCGCCAAACACGGTCTAAAAATGCCATCCTTATTAACGGAAAAGGTCAATACGCTGAAAAAGATAAATCCAAAGCCATGGCAGCGACTGGACGGATCATTTCAGCGAAGCAACACGAAGATCATATTTTCATTCATGGGGACGCGACCTTGGCCTACAAAAGCCTGTCGCCAGAAGTCACCAACGCAGAACGCGAGATTTATTTTGTTCGTAATTCATACTTTGTCATCGTCGATAGTATCGATGCTGAAACGCCGGTCACAATCGATTGGCTTCTCCACGCGAACAACCGGTTTGAACTGGGAAAATCATCGTTTCGAAACGCAGGCGAACGTGCTGGTTTTTACGGACAGATCGTCTGGTCGGAAGCCGGGAAACCAGAAATGATGCAGGAAACTGGATTTCCTGGAGTGGACCCAACGGAATACGAGGGTTTGCCGGTCAGCACATTTTTGACCGCACGCTATCCAGCATCAACGCGACACCGGATTGCGACTTTGTTGGTTCCATATAGGTTGGATGCCCCCAAAAGGGTTTTTCACTTCATGGATGATCAAGGTTACGACGCTGATCTGTATTTTACAGATGCGGACGAAAACACATTCAGGGTTGTTATGAAAAAGCTAGCCAACACATAAAATTTATTGGGCAGTTCGCCCAAGACTGAAAATAGGAAGGGACGATATGAAACTCGCAGGGAAAACGGCCATTGTTACAGGCGGTGGTCGCGATATTGGTGCAGCAGTGGCCAAGAAGCTGGCGTCTGAAGGCGCGAACGTTGCACTAAACTACTTTGCCAGTTCTGCGGCCGCCGAAGATACCGTTTCGGTGATCAAAACTGCTGGTGGAAACGCTTTTGCCTTGCAGGGTGATTTGAATAAGCAAGAAGATGTGGACGCGTTGGTCGAAAAGGCCGTAGCTGATTTTGGCAGTTTGGATATTTTGGTCAACAACGCGGGCGGTCTGATTGCCCGTAAAAAAATCGCTGAGATGGAGCTTTCGCATTGGGAAGCTGTCATGACACTGAACCTTACCAGCACTTTCATGATGACCAAGGCATGTCTTGCCCATATGAAGTCCGGTGCAATTGTGAACTTGGCCAGTCAGGCTGGACGCGATGGTGGTGGACCGGGTGCGGTTGCTTACGCGACATCAAAGGGCGCGGTTATGACTATGACCCGGGGTCTCGCTAAAGAACTTGGACCAGATATTCGTGTGAACGCGCTGTGCCCCGGCATGATCGACACGGATTTCCATAATATCCACACGCCAGACGCAGGTCGTCTCGGGTTTGAGGCAAACGCGCCGCTGAAACGCCAAGGTCATGTCGATGACGCGGCAAACCTTGTCCTGTTTCTTGCGTGCGACGATAGCGCATTCATTACGGGTACAAACATGGATCTAAACGGCGGTATGCTGTTTTCATAAAAGCGGAGGATGTTATGTCGGATTTTCCAACCATCGTGACAGGCGAAAACGTTACGCGACAAGTCTTGTCGGACCATGAACAGCTTATGGTGGTTGCTTTTCGGTTTACTGCTGAAGGCGCGATCGGTGCGCTTCACAATCACCCGCATGTTCAATCGACTTATATCGAAAGTGGTCGATTTCGGTTTACCCTGGGTGATGAAACGCGTGAGGTCGGTCCGGGCGACAGCTTTGTCATCCCATCTGATCAATTCCACGGATGTGTGTGTCTAGAACCGGGCACTCTTGTGGATTGTTTTACACCGCGTCGCGACGACTTCCTTTAGGAGCAAGCAACCGAAATGCGTATTCTTTGCATCGGCGAATGTATGGCTGAAATGGCCCCAACGGACGGGTTGCAAGACTATCGATTAGGGTTTGCTGGCGATACGTACAATACCGCATGGTACCTGGCTCGATCCGCGCCCAATGTTCACGTGTCTTATCTGACTGCCGTCGGCGACGATGCAATTTCGGCTCAAATGACTGCGTTCATGCGTGGCAGTGGGATTGACGACGGTTCAGTTCGGATTTTACCGGGCAAAACAATTGGCCTTTATATGATTTCACTGGATAAGGGCGAACGCAGTTTTTCCTATTGGCGTGGCGAATCTGCGGCGCGCTCTCTGGCTGATGATACCGATCATTTGCACAAAGCCATTGCCGCTGCTGACGTCATTTACTTTTCCGGTATTACCCTCGCGATATTGTCCAATTATGGCCGATCCACTTTGATTAACGCTTTGAAGGAAGCGCGTGCGGCGGAAAAAAAAATTGCGTTCGACCCGAATTTACGCCCGAGACTTTGGGCCTCAATTGATGCGATGCGGGATGCAATAATGGAGGGCGCAGCAGTCTGTGATATCGCGTTTCCCTCTTATGAAGACGAGGCGCATTGGTTTGATGATCCCACACCGCAAGCAACTGTGCGCCGCTATATGGACGCCGGCGCGGGCAGGGTCATTGTTAAAAATGGATCGGGCTCGGTTGTTTTTGTTAAGGATGAAGCATGGGGTGAGGTTTCAGTAGAGCCGGTGACAGACCTTGTTGACACAACTGCTGCCGGTGATAGTTTCAATGCTGGTTTTCTTGCAGGATACGCAAATGGATCAACGACACAAAGCAGTATAGCGTTCGCTTGCAAGCTCGCGCGCGCGGTTGTTCAGCAACGTGGCGCGCTTGTGCCGATCGAACCAGATGACTTACCCTTCTATGAAAAAACGTAAGGTCCTCACGCAATGCCAAACCCTGCCAAACCTGAAACCGTCAAAATTTCATCCGGAACGATTTCTCAATTGCGCGGGGCGAGCACTGCCTCGATTGCAACGCTGCTTTACAAAAAAGGGTATCACAACGCCTTCATCCAAGGGGTGGTTTCGCTGGGCGAAAGAACGACGAACATGGTCGGTCCCGCTTACACTTTGCGCCACATTCCATCCCGACCAGACACAGATCCGATCGAAGCCTTTCGCGAACCTGAGCATCCGCAGCGGGTAGCAGTAGAAGAATGCCCCGCGGGTGCGGTACTCGTGATGGATTGTCGGCAGGACGCTTCAGCGGCCTCCGCAGGATCAATCTTGTTAACTCGGTGCCAAGTCCGCGGCGTAGAAGGCGTTGTATCAGACGGTGGAATTCGCGATGCGAAAGGTGCTGCTGCCTTACTGATGCCCATTTTCGCCGCAAAACCATCCGCCCCGACTAACCTGACCAAACATCACGCTATAGACATCGGTCTACCGATTTCCTGTGGCGGCGTTGCTGTCTATCCCGGCGATATCTTGGTTGGCGATGCAGACGGCGTCATAGTGATCCCCCGGCATTTAGCAACCGAAGTCGCCAACGACACCATCGAAATGGAACGCTTTGAAACTTTCGTTTTGGAAGAAGTTCGCGATGGGGCTTCTATCCGAGGCATATATCCTCCCACAGATTCAGAAACCTTGGTTCGTTTTGAAAAATGGAAAACACGACCCAACCGGAATAGATAAAACGCTTGATATTGCAATGATTTAAGGCCGTTTCGTTTCATTGAGAGGGCTTCAGAGTTGCTCGAGTAGACTATCTTACAGGTGTTTTTATCCTTCAACCCAAATCTATTACATCTGGCTCTTTATCGCACCGTATGGGCTGTCTTGTCGCCTCAAAAGTGAACCATGGCGGCCTCAGCAGGCAGGCACATGTGCAACCTCATGCAAAACCACACATTTTTGCAACGACGCGCAGGTGTACGGGTGCGTGGTGGAATTAATAAAAGAACAAGCAAAACTACTTTCAAATTTACACTAGATTAATAGTTCTAAAATCACTCATCATAAAAATCAAAAATTGGAGAAAGCAATGGCAATTCGAATGACGTACATAACTTACACGCCACAGGCGCATAGAGCGATTATTGAAGGCAAGCAGAATAGAGAGCCTGTTATGCGCGCGCTCATCGAGGACGCTGGAGGAAAATTTATCGGATTTTATGGGCTGATTGGCCGCCCAGAAGGAGACGGTGTAGTTATAAGCGATTTTGACAAACTTAGTGATTATATGAGTGTTGTGTCCAAAACTATGCTATCTGGGGCTATATCTGACATTACGACGGCTCATTGCTATACTGGTGAAGATGTTGTGGCCGCGTCGACTAAAGCTGCGGGCATGGAATACAAGCCGCCTACTCCTTAACTTTATTTTTGCAGATTGGGCCAGAAAGGCAAATAATTTCAATTATTTGGAGCGACAATATCCGAGTAACAACTTATCGTCGATAAAAGATGGAGACATATGATGACTGCAGAAGAAATTGTGATGGGCGGCTACGCGGCCTTTGGTTCTGGCGACATGGAAGCATTGGGGAAAATATACCACCCAGAATGTAAAACTACTTTCCATGCAAACCATGCATTGGGGGGAGAGTATATTGGATTTGACGATTTGCTTAATAATATGCTTGCTAGGCTTAATGATGCATGGCCAGGCTTCAATCTAAGCGTAGACAATGTCGTTTCCAATGATACTGAAGTTTGCGTATTTTGTACCTTCACCGCAGACGGTGGCTTAAGTGGGAGAGGCGTTCACCATTTTGTCGTCGAAGACGGTTTAGAAGTGAGTTTCGATCTTTATTGGGACAGTGGTTATTGGGCTGCGCATTGCAAAATATAATCAGCAACTAATTTTCAACGGACCGTAGAGGTCCCAGTAAACAAAAGGCTGTGTAACAGCGTGCTAAAGTAAACGAGTTTGCATCGATGCGAAGGCGTGCAGGCGCGCGTCGAAAATAGTGTGTACGGTCAACCCTAGTGTGTCTAATTCAATCAATGCAAATCTGTGCGTTGATATAAAATATATTTATGATGGATTGTGGCGCTCACCCACGGACTTTAGGTCAAGCTCTTTTAAAAGGGATCGTTTCGCTTAACATTCCGCCGCGTTACACATGGTTTGAACTGCGGAGTTTACTGAGGTTGTGCCGTTGTGAAACCAGAAACAGCGATACGTAGCCCAAACCCCAGCCCCATCCGTCGCTAAATCAGCTTTGCACGAGTACACGGTCTGGAACGTATTGCTACCCCTCGCTGCAATAATGGCATCTGGCTCTCTGGCGTACCTCATGGGCTGCCGTATCGCCTCCACTGTCAGAAATCAGGTTTGCTAACTCTAGAACCGTATTGTGCGTCGAGCGGGTTAAATACTCGTGGCACTCACATAGACTGAAAATTTTATTGTATTGTAACAGTTCAAGCGATCCATTAGCTCCCGACCATGAACCTATCCGCCTTAACCTTCAAAGATTTCCGCATTTATATTTGTGGTAATGTTTTTGCATCTAACGCTGTTTGGATGCAAAGGGTCACTATAGGTTGGATTGCTTGGGATTTGACGGCATCAGCATCTTTTGTTGGCATGGTTGCATTTATAAACTTTATACCTTCTTTACTGGCCGGCCCACTTTTTGGCGTACTGGTTGATCGAGTAAGAGTTAAGCAGGCCGCCATCTTTACTCAATTCCTATCCTTTCTGATCGCTATCGGTTTTTATGCTTTTTTCGTTCTTGGGATTTTGAACGAGCTGAATTTATTGTTTTTAACGCTGTGTGCCGGAACGGTGGTCTCAGCACATTCCCCCGTTCGAATGTCGCTGGGACCACGCCTGGTTGACACTACTTCAGTCGCCTCAGTTGTGACTCTGGGTGCTATTAATTTTAATTTAGCAAGATTAACTGGACCAGCAATTGCAGGATGGATTATCGCTTTTTATGGAATACAAGCTTCACTTTTCGTTCAAATACTTTGTTACCCGCCTTTTCTCGTAGCTTTGAGCTTTTTGCAACCGCGACGTGAATTGGCTTTGAATACGCAAAAAGAGGCATTTTTGAAAGCACTCACTTCAGGAATTCTATATTCATTTAAAAGCCCACTAATTTTAAAGGCACTTTTAATAACGGCATTGTCGTCTTTTTTACTTCGCAGTGTTCTCGAAATTTTGCCCGTGATCGCGGATGGCTTGTTTGAGCGTGGAGCAACAGGGCTGGGGCTGCTAACGTCATGCGCTGGATTCGGGGCCCTGTTAGCGGGTATGGTTAAAGCGTTTTCTTCTAGTCAGCCTCCTGGGACATTGCCCAAGTACGTGCCCGTAAGTATTTTTTTAAGTTTCGTATTCATTCCACTCATTGGCCTGTCTGAATCATGGGCTCTCACGTTAGGTTTTATTTCCTACTTGGGTTTTGCTGGGACCCTGTCCGGGATATCCCTCCAAAGCGCTATCCAAATGGAACTTGAAGACAGTTTGCGGGGGCGTGTTATGAGCCTTTGGACCATGGCTGCAATTGGTGGTACTGCATTAGGCGCAGTTTCTTTAGGCGGGTTCACTGATTACCTGGGGGTGGTGCCAGCGCTTGGATTGACTGGTTCGCTTGGTTGTTTGTTATTGATTATTTTATTGCGTTTTTGCGATAATTAAATCGACCAGCGCATTTTTACGCAAAAATTTCACAATTTTTCCTTTTAAATTTTTGAACAAAATGTCTTTATTATTCGAAAATGCAAATTAAACGAAACGGTTTAGGGATAGAAATGCAACAAGCTTACGATTATTTGGCCGAGGTTGAAGAATTGTCAGATTTATTGCGCGATCAGCACGAAAGCGTATTTTTAAAAAGAACTCTTTTTAAATCATGGACCGTGAACGACATTATTGGACATTTGTATATGTTCGATTTGGCAGCTGTAAAGTCACTGCAAAACGAAAATGAGTTTGCAAAAATTTATTTAAAAGTTTCAGCTCACCTAGATCAAGGGATGTCAATTTTAGAGAGCCAGTATCCTTTTTTGAAGGGACTTAGTGGGAAAAATTTGTTTGAACAGTGGTATGATAACAGCAAAAAATTGGGGGCAGCTTTTGCTTGTGCGGACCCCAGTGTACGTTTGAAGTGGTTCGGGCCGGAAATGAGCGCCAAGTCCAGTATAACCGCGCGTCAAATGGAAACATGGGCGCATGGTCAAGAAATATTTGATGCTTTGGGAGTTAAGCGTGCCGCACATGATAGGATTAAAAATATTTGCCATCTTGGAGTCGCTACGTTTGGTTGGAGTTTCACTAATAGAAGCCTGAAAGTTCCAGACCGCATCCCTTATGTTAGGTTAATCAGTCCCTCTGGCAAGATATGGGAATGGGGTGACAGCAGCTCTCAGTCATCGATCAAGGGTAAGGCATCGGAGTTTGCCGAAGTCGTAACACAAGTTCGTAATGTTCAAGACACTAAGCTAAAGTCTGAGGGTGCAATTGCGAAAAACTGGATGAAAATAGCCCAGTGCTTTGCTGGACAGCCAGAAAACCCTCCGATTCAAGGCAGCAGATTTATGGTGCCGCGGACAAATTCCAATGTTTAGTTCAGCCATCAAATACTAAACCGTACATACATCCAATTCATGAGCTATGAATTCTGATAGAGCATTAATAAGACAACGGTTGTACTTTGACCGTTTGTCACTATTCCTTCTCTTGTCAGCTTGTTCATTTTTTTGAATAACTAAAAATCTCTACTTGGCCTTTATTCGTTTTGTCACGCTGGTGTATTATGTATTCGCAAAAAAATAATGATAGCCCTGCGGGCCTCGCCTTTGCCGTCTCAGCTTATGTACTTTGGGGATTTCTACCACTGTATATGAAGCTATTGGATCACATTCCCGCATTGGAAATTGTAGCTCATAGAGTAATTTGGTCCGTCCCTATTGCTGGTTTTGCCTTGATAGTCATGGGACGTACGTCTGATTTGCGAGCAGCATTGTCCAGTCCCCAAGCAATTTCAATGGGCGCTATTACTGCGGCTCTTATAGCAGTTAACTGGGGCATTTATGTGTGGGCGATCAGCTCTGGTCATGCCCTCGACGCCGCTTTAGGATACTATATCAATCCACTATTCAGTATTGCTCTTGGAATGCTGTTTATGGGTGAGCGACCGAATAAATGGCAAATTGTAGCCATTGCTTTGGCCACTTCCGCGATTGTCGTTTTAATATGGTCCGCGGGCGAGGTTCCATGGGTTGCCATCGGACTATTTATGAGCTGGGGATTTTATGCTCTTTGTAAGAAAAAATTGCCAATCGGACCAAACCAAGGATTTTTACTTGAAACTCTGATATTATTACCATTCGCGCTCTTGATTGCGACTTGGTATGCTGTCCGTAGCGAGGGCCATTTTTTCAACCTAAGCTTTGGTGATGGCTTTCTCTTGATAGGCTGTGGCTCAGTAACAGCAGTTCCTCTAATGCTCTATGCAAATGGCGCTAAATTATTGCGCTTAACCACCATCGCGATATTACAGTACATCGCACCAACTATGATCTTTTTATGTGCGGTCTTTGTTTTTGATGAACCTTTTGGACCGGAGCGTATGATTGCTTTTCCTATGATTTGGCTAGCTTTGGTGGTTTACTCAGCCTCTCTTATTAATCAAATGAAAAAATAGTAAGTTTAGGGATTTTTAAGTCTGTGTTCATTAAATTTATCCAGTGCAGCTGGTATTCATTGGCAGGTAGGAAAAAGAAAACGCACTAGAAAAAACTAGTTCAATTTGCAGCGACGCGCAGGCGTGTGGGTGGAAGGTGGAAATAAACTCACAAATCAAGAATCCGATAGCGTCAATGTACTTTGTTTAACGCGCATTTATCCGGCTCTGTGACTGGCTGGCCACAACAAAATACCTGGTAAAATTCGTTAAATTATTACTTTAAAATATTATTTTTACAGAGATCATTTGATTTATATTTATTATTTAATTGCAAAATTTAAGGGTCGAGCAATTCTATTCTTGTGTACCGATAGCAACGTAAGCCCAGCGTCCCAAGTCTAATATCCTTGCTTGTTCGAGATAACACTTCTGTGGATCGCGGCATGATCGTGTGTGGGGTGCTAATGTTGGAACGACAAATCCCCATTTGTACTACTAATGGGAAGGGGTTATTGGGGGTGCAGAAGCTAGTGTATTTTCTATCTTTGCTCTTTTTCGTAATAAGTTGTTTGCAGAGACATCTTCGTTAGCTTAATTAGGTGCAACCCCCAAAACGACACATGGTATTAAATATGCTTTCCAAACCAACAACCGAAGATCTTAAACCTGCAAGTAGTTTCTCCAACGAACCTAGGCAACGTCGATCACTTTTGCATGATGGCATAGTTATACAAGGCGATTGGCAAAGTGACGGTACAGTAGAGTTTGGGGGAAGGATTACAGGAGATTTGACTGTAGATGTCCTCGTAGTTACCGGTACCGGCAATGTGGATGGTAACGTGAGAGCAAGGTCTGTCACAGTCGAAGGTTATTTGAATGGCACTATAGCTGCTGTAGAGGTAGTGCTTGGTTCAACAGCAGTTGTCAGAGGTGAAGTGGTTGCAGAGAAAATAAGAATAGATTTTGGGGCAAATGTTGAAGGTCATTTATTAGCTACTAGGAAGCCCGCTAATGATAGCTTTCAGGCCCAAGATAAAGCCTCTGATGCCGCCACCGAAACTAACGATAGTTCGCCATCAACTCCAAGGTTGCTTTAACCTGCAAACTCTATGATTTCATCTGCAGTGACTTTACGGGCGGCCTCCACATATCAATCCTTGATAAACATTTAGTTCCAACTAACCCTGACCATCACGACCATTACGACCATCTTCGGCTCATTGGCGTCTCACCTTTGGCGCAACGCATGGCCACGTTCGACCAGTTCATAAGTGCAATCAGACAAGAGTTTGGAGAACAAGGCGCCGGCAAGGAGTTTGAGGTCTTTTACAGGTGGTTCCTTAAGAACGATCATGAGTGGTCAAAGAAGGTTTAGAAAATTTGGTTCTGGGATGCGTACACTAACAAGTGGTAATGATAGAAGTATGAAAACTGTAGATCATCAAAAGTTTCTTATTAGTCTTTCCGGTGAAACTCGTGCAAATCTTATAAAACGTACTGATAGGCACGGATTAGCACACCTCGCTGTTCATTGGGCACTAATTATTTTGTTCGGCCTTGCTATCTACTTAGCTGTCCCAGGATGGCAGCTGCTGTTGGTACCACAAGGGATTTTGATAGTTTTTCTTTTTACACTTTTACATGAGTCCATACATCAGACTCCTTTTAAAACACGTTGGCTTAATGCCATGGCGGCTCGGACGAGTGGATTTCTAATTTTTTTACCGTCTACATGGTTTAAATATTTTCATTTAGCACATCATCGTTTCACACAAATTCCGGGAAAAGATCCTGAATTAGCCTTTGAAAAACCCAAAACTCTTTTGGGTTATATCATTCACGTTTCTGGATTTTCAACATGGATCGGACACTTTAAAACGTTGTTTAAAAACGCAATAAATAATTGTGGTGCCGACTTTTTACCTAAAAAAGCAGAGGCGCGAATTGTAAAAGAGTCTCGTTTGCTTCTCTTCGGTTATGGGATGATTTTGTCTGTTAATATATTTTGGATGTCTGCAGAATTATTCTGGATTTGGCTTCTCCCCGTTTTATTAGGACAGCCTTTCCTCAGATTTTACCTTTTGGCGGAACATGGACTTTGCCCAACTGTGGCAAATATGTTTGAAAATACTCGGACGATTTTTACGAATAGGATCGTCCGGTTCGTTGCATGGAATATGCCTTACCACACTGAACATCATGTCTATCCATTGGTACCCTTTCATAAGTTACCCGAACTACATAAAATTTTAAAGAATGAACTGATCCATATAGAAGCCAGCTACACCGCCTTCACTGGCAAATATTTTGGGGAACTAAAAGACAAAAATTATCGTGGATAAACTCGCAAACCCAGCCAAAGCAAACCAGTCGCGTTGCCCCAGACGTCAGTCACCTCCCAAAGCCGTTGTTGCGCATGGGTATGAGCAGTTCGTCCTGCGAAACTTGCTGCAAGTATTTGTCTGAGTTTAATCTGACAGCCCTAGCGTTGGGCATTTTACAGATCGAAAGTTATGCAGTACCGCGCTCAGGCCGATCATTGTCAATATTGAATTTCATACCATCCAGTAACTCTTCCAAATCAGGGCGCGCAGCTGGGCCATTAGAAATATCAACCAACATTAAAGTCCCATTCGGGCGAATGGCAAAGGCTCCTGGCTCCGCAAATAGACCTGTCGTTTCGGCCTCTGATAGCGGCCTTGAAACAAAAAGGCCAAGTGATCGCATTTGCGCTTCCGTCATACCGTAAGCAAGATCAAAGTTCCAACCGAACTCAGCTTTATCAATAACCGCCTTGTCTTCCGTATCCGCAGACACCACAAGCACATCCAAAACCTCAGACCACGCCGGTAATACAGCGTTCAACTTGTTGAGAAAGCGTTTACAGCGTGGACAATGCTTGCCTCGATAGACGAATAACATTGTCCAGCGGTCTTTTGTTTGACCGATTGAAACTAATTCATGACTTCCTACAATCGAAAAACTCATTTCGTCAATTTTACTGCCGACCTTGGGTTTATCTGCGGTCATATGACGTTCCTTATTCAATCCAATAATACTACGGTACCATGTTCGTCAGAATAACCAACGATTACAACCAGAAAATATGGTATTTGTTTGCGAATTTCTGTATATTTAATATACAAAATCTGCAGATATGTTGTGCTGGTGCCAATGCTAAGTGCAAGAAAAATACTAAAAATTAAACGATACATACAACTTCATCATTAATCATCAGATCTCTACTAAAATCAGAACTAGCAAAGGGCTCCTGCTCCCTTCGCAATATACTTTCTTCATGAGACAGCAAAGGCAATACTTTCAGCACCCATTCTTTCACCCGTGTATATTACGTCAATTTTCCAGCGGCAATTCGGCCAGCAATGCCGCCCAAGAGGCACCGTGCATGTCGGGATCAAAGGTTGAACCTTGCACATGGGGCCGGGGTAGGCTGAATTTCACCACATGTAAGCTGGCAATGTCAAAACGCTTTATGTCTTGGGTGTTTACCCCAAAAATTTTGGCGACAGTAGCGCTAGAAAGCCCCGCGATTACATGTTCATAGGCATGAGGTGTGCCGCAAAAGATATCTACCGTTAACCAAAATGGGCCTGCGTTTTTAGACCGTACTTTTTGTACTATTTCACCAAGATTAGCCAATTTGTATCTGTTCCAGCCGAAAGGCGCTCATTGGATCATCCAGCGTCAGCACGTGATTGAGGCAAAATTCATAGGTTTGGCCACGGGAAATTTCGGCCGGTGAAAATGGAAAGGCGAAGGTGGGCTGTTCCTCGGCTTGGGTCAGGGGATGGTGTAGCAAATAGGGGTTCAAGAATTGGCCGATTTCCATGGCCAATGCGTTGGATTTAGCAGTGACAATCCCCAGAACGCCTATTTCATGGGATTGTGCGCTGTGGGTTTCCAGCGTGCCAAAGCTGGCGTTTTGGCCCATCAGGCGCAGTTCAATGTCAAATTCCTCTGGAGCCAACCTAAGCCTCTTGATCACCTTGCTGCGGCATTTTCTGATGATGTCATTGGCCCAGATTTGCGCATTTTTCACATAATGCGCATCGCGCAGCAGGCACATCAATACACATTGAAAACCCGCGGGTCGTGCGCCCTCTAGTTTGACGGTATAACTATCTGACGGCACCCATGTTGAACCCGTGACGCGCACGCGGGTATCGTCAAGCGCAGCATAGATCGCATCTGTTACATCCAAATGCCCGCCCGGTTCATACAGGATAAACGGGTCAGAATTTTCATAAAGCATGTGAGCAGAAACCGTATGGGGCGTGGCATGCGCGCCATCGGCCAGCGGGATCACGGTAAAACCTTCATTGTCAAATTCCACCATAACTACGCCGGATTGTGGGTTGGATGCGCAAAGCGCGCCGCATTCGCCGATTTTTGCCCCATGCCAAGCGGCCCCTGCATCATTGCCTCGCATTATGGGCAATGCGGCAATAATGGCGGTATCTGTGGTGCGACCTGCAATGATGATGTCGGCGCCAGTTTCAAGTGCTGCTACTATTTGTTCAGCGCCAGCTAATGCGACGATATTGGTGCAGGTGGCAAAATCGCTCGCGGTTACATTTGGCGCGGCGGGCAGGGGGGTGATGTGACCATCGGAAAAGGCTGTGCTCATTACCGCCGTATCTTGGGAACAGCGCAGCACCGCGATTTTCAAACTTTGCCGCAGATCGGCGGCGATTTCACGCGTAATATCCAGCATCCAATCTACCGTATCGTCGGCCCCGCAAGTGCCAGATGTGCCTATAACCAATGGCACACCTGCTTTTGCTCGCGCTTCCATCAAGCCGCACCATTCTATCTTTGTGGATGCGCGTGAATATTTTGACACACCTCGTCCCAGATAAGCGGGGCCACTGTCGGTTGATCCCCCATCGATTGCAATGATGTCAGGTTTCATCGCGATGCCACGGTCCAGCGCCACTTGGTCATAGTTCAGGCCAAGGGCACCAGATGGGATCAAAACACGTGTAGTCATATCAATCCGTTATAGCTTGGGGTTTCGTCAGTATTTTACGCAAAAACATCGGTGCGACAAAGCCCGCAATTGCTGCGATCCAAAAACCTATCGCAATGGGCGAGCTGAACAAATACATAACATCCCCATCGGACAATGTCATTGCACGACGTAGAGCGTTTTCCATATGGCCACCGAGAAGAATGCCAAGGATCACTGGCACCGTCGGGATATCGAGCTTGCGCAAGATGTATCCCAGCATACCAAATCCCACCATCATCAGCAAATCAAAGTAACTGCCTGACAGGGAATAAATGCCTACGAATGATACCATGGTTACGCCGGGCAACAGAACCCATGCCGGAACTGTCAGGATTTTGACGAAAATTTTGACCATGGGCACGTTCATCAAAAGCAAGACAAAGTTGGCGATTAACAATGATGCAATAAGACCCCAAACAACCTCGGGCTGTTCCGTAAATAATGTCGGTCCAGGCGTGATATTTAACGTCATCAATAGTGCCAACAAAACTGCGGTGGTGCCTGAACCTGGCACACCCAACGTCAGCATTGGCACCAAGGCACCACCAGCAGCGGCATTGTTTCCAGCCTCCGGTGCGGCGATACCTTTTGGCACGCCGGTGCCAAAGCCGCCTTTTTCACCGGCAATGGATTTTTCCGTCATATAGGCCAAGAACGATCCAAGTGAGGCACCCGCGCCGGGCAAGATGCCCGCAATGAAACCAACGCCAGAAGAGCGTAGCATAGTCCATTTGGTGGAAAAGATATCAGCCCAAGGGATGCGCACTTTGTCCAGTGTTACACCGATGGAAGACCCTTTGCCGTGGCTTTCGATGAAAAAGAACACCTCAGAAATTGCAAATAAACCGACAATGGCGACAAGAAAATCAACACCGTCATAAAGGTGCAAATTGCCACCCGTAAGGCGCGGCAAACCGGATGAGGCATCGACACCGATCATAGCAATACCTAGGCCCAAACAAGCCGCAATTGCTGATTTGGCCTGATTGTTTGATGCCATGCCGCCAAGTGTGCAGAAGGCCAATAAATACAGTGCGAAATATTCGGCAGGGCCGAATAAAAAAGCGACACGCGCAAGCGACGGGGCCAAAAGCATCAGCCCGATTGTGGCCAGGAGCGCCCCGACAAATGAGGCAACGCCTGATAATACCAATGCGTCCCCTGCGCGACCCGCTTTGGCCATGGGATACCCATCAAGCGTCGTCATCAACGCAGGCTCATCGCCTGGGATGTTCAACAAAATCGACGAAATTCGCCCACCATACATGGCGCCGTAATAAACTGAGGTCATCAATACCAAGGCACTTGTGGCATCAAGGCCAAGGGTAAAGGTGATTGGAATAAGGATGGCCACGCCATTAGATGGGCCAAGGCCCGGCAACGCACCGATGACCGTGCCAAGAAAACAACCACACAAAGCCAACATCAGCGTGTAAGGTGACAATGCCACGCTAAAACCAAGCGCGAGATTAGCAAGAATATCCACGTCAGTGCCCCACAAATGGAATAAGGGTTGAAATTGCTTCCCATAGTTTTGCGGGTGTTGGAATGCGGTATGCTACGATGTTGCCAAGGCCTAAGAAGAACTTGAACAAAACAAACAATACTAATGACAAGCCCACACCGGAAAAGAAGGCAGTTAACTTACGCGGGAAAATTTGATAACTGATGACGCCTGCTGCAAATGCCGTTGGCAGAATAAAGCCAAGGGGTTTGAGCAAAACGGAATATAGTGTCAGAACAATAACGGCGAGGGCCATGTTCATACAAGCACTGGATGCCGGCCATTCAGGTTCTGGGTCTGGTTTAAAAATCATCACCAGCGCGGAAATCGCCGCCACGGTGCCAATCATGATTGGAAAAAGTTTGGGCAGGTACTGGCCTGAGAAAAAGTTTGTTTGAATCTGGGTGGCGGCCGCGATGTACGCGACCGCCGTGATCAGAGTGACCAAACCAAAAATTCGGTCAGAGGCCATTACTGTATAACTCCTAGTTCTTTTGACATGGCGTTGATATCGGCCACCAGGCCGTCAACATAACCTTGGAAGTTGCCACCAACTTTGGTGAATGGCGCTAAACCATTTGCGGCCATAGCTTCTTTCCACTCAGCGCTGTCTGCGACCATTTGCAATTTGTCAGCCCATGAATTGAATGTATCGTCCGACACACCTTTTGGCACATAAAGACCACGCCAGTTCACAGCCACAACTGAGTAACCCTGTTCAGTTGCTGTTGGGATGTCTTCAAAACCTGGTACGCGTTCGTCTGTAAGGACCGCAATGACACGGATGTCACCATTGGCCAAGAACGATACAACCTCAGACATGTCGCCAGTCATCGCTTGGGTAAAGCCACCAACTGTTTGTGTGATCGCATCTGCACCACCATCAACACCGATATATTTGATTTTGGTGATGTCGGTGAAGCCGGCTTCTTTTAGAACCATCAACGGCTTCAAGTGATCAAAGCCACCAACTGCAGAACCGCCAGCAAAAGCAACAGAACCCGGATCAGCAAGGATTGCGTCTACCAGATCGTTCAGTGAATTATAGGGGCTGTCAGCCGCAACCGCGATGATGCCGGGATCGGCACCGATGGCGCCCACAAAGCGAACCTCGCCAGCTGTACGACCAGCATAAGCATTTTGTGCCAGACGTGTTGTCGTAGCAGAGGATGCCGCGATGATTAGATCGGCGTCGTCACTGCGTTCGTTCACAACTGTGTTGAAGGCCAACCCGCCGCCCGCACCGGGCATATTGGTAACTTGAATTGGTTTATCAACAGCCCCAATATCGTACATGATTTTGCCGATTTGACGACATGTGAAATCCCAACCACCACCTGGGTTTGCTGGGGCGATACATTCAGCCGCGGATGCAGCAGAAGCCACACCAACAGTAATTGCGGCGCCAGTTGCGAGCGCCTTGAAAAAGCGATTTGTCATTAGTTCCTCCCATTTGACATAGGCGGGGTTCCCCGCACATTGTTGCAGCAGAACCAGTAAAGCTGACAGCAACCTGTCATGAAGAACGAAAGTGGAAATTGATGCGATTTCTGTTGGTAGAAGATAATGGACAACTGGCTCGTGCCGTCTGTGAGCGTTTTGCATTGGATGGTCATGCGGTGGATCACGCCACTGGGCTGAATGATGCCAGTGCTTTTGTCGATGCAATTAATTACGATCTGATTTTGCTGGATATTATGTTGCCAGATGGCGATGGTCGCGATTTTTTGGCGCGCCACAGGCTAGCCAAAAACAAAACGCCCGTGATCGTTTTGACAGCCCGCTCGCAAGTTTCGGATCGCATAACATTGTTGGATTTGGGCGCCGATGATTATGTCACAAAACCTTTCGATTTCGCCGAATTAGAAGCAAGATGCCGCGCTGTTTTGCGTCGGCAAGGCGGTGAAGCACAGAATCGGTTAGAATTTGCAGGCGTGATTTTAGATCCGCAAGAGGCAACTTTGACGGCCAATGAAACCAGTCAGAATCTGCGAAACCGTGAATTACGTCTGGTTGAAATATTTTTTGCAGCACCCGCGCAGATTTTTTCTAAGAATCATCTTATGGACCGTCTGTTTTCGTTGTCTGAGGAGGTCTCTGAAAATGCGATCGAAGTATATGTTGGGCGGCTTCGTAAAAAGCTGGCTGGCACAGGCGCGGAAATAGAAACAGTGCGCAGTTTGGGTTATCGTTTGGTCGCAAGGCCATGACGGGTCTGTTGCCAAAAGGTTCTATGCAAAGGCGTTTGGCAATCGAATTGTCGTTGATCGCTTTGCTATTGTCGCTGGTATTGTTCTTAATCGTACGTGGCGTGGCCGAACGAGCAGCGTCTGATACCCAGGACAATATCTTGGCGGCCTCAGCGACGTCGATTGCCGATGCACTTTTTGCCGAGGGCGGACAGGTGCGGCTGGAATTGCCTTATTCGGCGTTGTCCATGTTGGGGACTATCAGCGAAGATCGCGTGTTTTACCGTGTGTTAGTGGATGGTGAAACTTTGACAGGCTATGATGATCTGGTGACTGATGCGGCGCTGGGCGTGCCCAAACAGCCGGAATTTTCCACCTTTGAATATCGCGGTGAACAGGTCCGCGCCGTGGTTGTAACTCGCCTTGTTGGGAGCCAAAGCCAACAGGCATTGGTGCGCATCGTCGTGGCGCAGACCCGTATTGGGCTGGTACAAATATCGTCGCGCATCACGCTTTGGGCGGTGGCCATTGGCATTGCCTTTTTCTTTGTTGCTGCGGGGCTTAGCCTCTGGGCGGCCCAGAGCGCGCTTGCCCCGCTTAATCGTGTAGCCGGTGCTGTGACCCGCCGTGGACCCAGCGATCTGCGCGCAGTTCAAACACAGGCACCGGCGGAATTGGTGCCGTTGATCACCGCGCTAAATTCGTTGATCGCGCGGCTAAAATCCAGCCTTACCCGATCTGAGGATTTCATCGCCGAAGCCGCGCATCGCGTGCGGACGCCTTTGGCGACGGTGCGTACACAAGCCGAGGTTATCCACCGCGGATTGGAAAAATCCAAAAACAAAACGGCCTTGCGGGAAATGATCCGCGCTATTGATGAAAGCTCTCGGTCGGCGGGGCAACTGCTGGATCATGCAATGGTGAATTTTCGCGCCGATCAGTTTCAAACCGAGGCAATAGATTTACGAAAATTGACGGCAGAAACTGTTGAGCGCTTGTCGCCCACGGCAGAACTGAAGGATATTTCTATAATAACGCAGGATCAGGGCGGCGATTTCGGCTTTGATGGTGATCCGATCCTGTTGCTAAATGCGTTGCGAAATATCTTGGACAATGCTATCAAATATTCGCTCGCCGACAGCGACATCACGGTTGCCCTCGGCCGTGATGCTTATAACCACATCATCAGTTTTGCCGATCAAGGCCGAGGATTTGTAGGGGCTAATCTGGGCGACCATTTACAGCGCTTTAAACGCGGCACAAACGTCAATGACATTGTTGGTTCTGGCCTTGGTTTGACCATTGTAGACGAGGTTGCCCGAGCCCATGGTGGGCGTGTCGAAATTGATAACAACACAGACACCAAAGGGGGCGGCGCATGCGTATCACTTTATTTGCCATTGGTTTGATTTTCACTGCTTTTAAGGCCAGTTTCGCTTTTGAGATCGAGGATCAACGCATTTACACTGCACCGATGCCCACGCAAACCATAAGAGTGATCTCAACCGCCGACATTGCTGCCTTTGATCCGTTGATCCGTACGTTTCAATCAATCAATCAAGGGATCACGGTTGATTATACTGTCGCCAGTAGCGCCGAGGTAATGGCGGCAATTTATGACGAGGGTGTGCCGTTTGATCTGGTGATTTCATCAGCCATGGATTTGCAAACCAAACTGGCCAATGATGGGTTTGCACAACAGTATGTTTCGCCCCAAACCGTGCAACTTCCGGCATGGGCTCAATGGCAGGAACAGCTGTTTTCTTTTACCCAAGAACCTGCGGCTTTGGTTGTTTCGGACACGTTTTTTGCAGGACTGGATATACCGAAAAACCGCGAACAGCTGATCGATCTGTTGCGCGCGCATCCAGAAGTTTTCGATCAACGCATCGGCACTTATGACGTGCGAACCTCGGGCCTTGGGTATTTATTTGCTACACAAGACAGCCGCAATACTGACAGTTTTTGGCGTTTGACCGAGGTGATGGGCCGTCTTAACACCCAGCTTTATTGTTGTTCCGGTGCAATGATCGACGACGTTTACCAAGGCCGTTTGGCGCTGGCTTATAATGTGCTGGGCTCTTATGCGGAAAATCGGCTGGCGCATGAACCGGGCATCACGATTGTGCCTATGCAAGATTATGTGACGGTGATGATGCGCACCGCATTTATTCCGCGAAACGCGCAGCATCCGGATGTTGCCGGGCGCATGATAGATTTTCTATTATCCAAACCAACGCAAGAAAACTTGGCCGAAACAACTGGCTTGCCGCCAGTTTTTGATGGTGCACCCGACAAACAAAAGGCGCTGCGCCCCATTCGTCTTGGTCCGGGATTGTTGGTGTTTTTGGATCGTTTGAAACGACAAGCCTTCTTGCGTAATTGGGAAAATTCGATACGCCAAGAATAGAAATCTAACCTCAGGGAGTTTGACTGATCACGATTTTGAAGACTTTCAGATCCGGTTGAGGCGCCAATCTGCAAAAAGACCTGCTTGATCTGAGAATGGCTGGCTATTGTCACCTGCAAACAAGCCGTCTTGGGTTACAAGCACAGTACGCCGCTTTATTTCCAGTTCACACGATACATGGCTTCGTTTCTTCTCATAAATGGTAGAGTGAACGGGCCGTTATAGGTGGCCATCATCGGATCACCGATTGTGAGAATATTGTCTTTATTCAGGGCTTTGAATAGACGGTCAGAGTGTTTGGTATAGTTTCGATCAGTGGAGCGCCCTGAATATTTGGTGACTGCGTAAAAACCACCCTTGACGGTAATCAGTTCTACGTCGTCCCCATCTGGCAACGGGGCTGATTGTTTGGTGAAATTTTTGGGCAAGAAAAAAATCATAGATGTGCCATTTATATCTTTAGAATGTATAACGGGAACAGTCATAGCGATCTTTGACGAATTTTCATTAGAACCTGAGATATAGTTGAAGAGCCTTCTAAACGCGCCATTTTGGCTTTTTGACTGAGTAGTTTTCACCGCGAGCCGTTCTTCATACTCCCGTATTTCATACACATCTGTAGTTTTGATTAGTTTATATTCAGGTTCTTCATATGCCATTGCGTTGCTCGTTGAGACAAAGAATATCGTCAGTATTGCACTGGTAAAGTTATAGATGGATGTTCTCTGTAGCATGATTACTCTTTTGCCCTTCATCCTTTTATACCCGACCAAACCTAGTTTTAAATTCTCGTTTATAATTTGCTGATTTTGCCAACAGTAGTTAATTTATCTGACAGTACATAATCCAATCAACTTTATCGGTTTCTATCCATCCCAGCGTATTTTCTATTTATCCAAGACAAGCTGTGAGCATTTGTGCTGTTTGCGTCTAGTTTCTGCTTCTCTTGCCTTTGATAGCCACTCAACACCGTTAGGGTCTTCTCGGTACATAGCAAAGGCAATACTTTCTAATGCTCGGTATGATTTGCATTTTGTAGAATTATCACGTTCAGCCTGTTGAGCTAAAAAATATTTGGGTGCCTGAACATAAATCAAACCTCCCAACACAGTCATTGAGAGTAATGAACATATAATGATTATGATTTTCCTATGTTCTCTCATCGCTCTTAACAGTTGTTGATACCGATTTATTTTATCTAAAGGGTAAACGAGAAATTCCACCGTGCCCAGCGCCCCGAGTCTGATGCCCCTAACTAGTTTGATAAAATCTCTGAGTTACACGACATGATCGTTGCTAAGATGCATATGTGGTTACTGCTTGTGTAATTCTCTCAGTCTAGTGGCTGGGTTGTGACTACATAACGGGTACGAATTTACCTAAAGCGTCACGTAGTTCTGTTTCCTCATAGCCAAAATGGGATTTCACCACGGCTGTGAGTTGTTTGAAAACAGCCTCGGCATAGCTAAAGTTCGTTTCACTTTGCTCTGATACTAGCCTGCGTGATGCGCCCTGTAATCGGTCTAATAGTTCGTGAACAACAAGGTGTTCCTCTTTTAGTCGTGCTACGACCAAGTTAAGGCTTTCAATTTGCTGTAGTTCAAGTTGAGGGAAAATTGAGTGCTCTTCGGCATTATGATGAAAGTTTAGTACCTGACACTCACGTCCGCAAAGCGTGCCAAAAGTTCGCATATTCTCAGTAAGTGATGCGCTTGCAACTCTCCGTAATAAGTTGCTTGGTTTTACTATGCCAAGCTTAACCTGATCTAGTAATTTCCCGATATAGTATAAGTCACGTAAGTGCATTCTATGGATCGCAGCGAGGTGTGATCCGGCTCTTTTATGTTCATCTGTGACGCCCTCTAGAGCCTCCATAAATGGTCTTTCGCCATTGTCGACGGTTAACTCTTCCAGAGCTTTATCGTTCATCTGAGCCATTGTGATATTCTCTATTAACCTTGATTGCTTTGTATAATGACTCGGTGTTGAAGAAGTATCATACACTAAGAAACTGGTTGATGTACTTCGATTATGTTTCCTTCTGGGTCGTGAAAGAACACCTGATGCCATTCGCTTGCAAATGCAGTGCCGTAGTCAGAGTATGGAATATTCTTACTATCAAGCATTTGCTTCAAGGCTTCTATGTCGTCAGTCCTGAACGCAATATGCCCTCGCTCAACTGGGTTAATAGCTTCACCATGCTTTATGCCAACTTCTAGGTTCTTCTGTGCCAAGTGCATTTGCATCTGCCCATCAGTTGCAAACCTAATCTTGCCGCTGTAGCCGGTGTTTTCTGTCTCCTTTGGTCGTGGAAACGAAGTGATTGGAATATCTGTAAGCCCAAGGGTGTCCGTGTAGAAGTAGTGCAGACGGTCAACGTCCTCAGATACGAAGTTTATGTGGTGAAATTCTAGTTTCATTTTAGCCAGCCAATCCTGATCCACCTTCGCCTTTTTTAAATATACCCTTACTGGTAAACTCCATCACAACAACGCCTTTGTGGTTACTGACGGAGACCTTGTTAGTCACTACGCCTATGTTTGGACGGCTCTTTGATGGAACCGTATCCAAAACTTCCATTTGTACTGATAGTATGTCTCCGGGATAGACTGGACGAAGCCACCTAAGACTATCAATACCGGGTGAACCAAGGGATCTACCATGTAAATCCATGTTCTCGACCATCATCGACATTGTCATGGCGCAGGTATGCCAACCACTAGCACATAGCCCACCGAACAAAGAGTCTTTGGCAGCCTCATGGTCTAGATGAAAGAATTGAGCATCATACTTACTTGCAAACTCTATGATTTCGTCCTCAGTGACTTCATAAATTCCAAAGCTCTGTTTTTGTCCAATTTCAAAGGACTCAAAAGGGATGTATTTTAGTTCGACTGGAGTTTTAGACATTGCATTCTAGTCCTATATTTGTGCGTATCATGCTGATATTGCGCTTTAATCTCTAATTCCCTGAGTAGAGGGGGGAGCTAAATAGTAATAACTCCTAATTATATACCATAGGTCTACCATTCCACAGTCTACTGAATAGCACCGCTCATATGATTTTGTTAGGTTAGCATTAGTGCTTCTAAAGCTGCTTTTTTGTAATGATAATCGTAGTTCTAGAGTTAAACGTTATAGAGTCTATTGTAATTCTAGCCACTTATTAAACTTAGCTTTCCTATTGAGGTACTGTTTGGTGGAAACAATTGTAGCATGGTTTCCTGGGTATAGGTCTTTTTTTGTTAGCTTGCACTGACATTCAATAGTCATACTTCTGAATACAATCACTTTTAACCACAACGATATAATTGTCGTTCTAACGAGGCGATAGAGCCAGTGTTGTACCCTGTTAGCTTGCGAAGCATTATCAGGGGCTTAGCATTAGTGCTGTACCGTGGAGCTTAATTTCCACTGAGGGGGTGATTTCATAAACTATGAATTAGCTAGAATAAATCTGTGGCTGCACGAAAAATGGATAGGTGTCGCTTTGCAATGTCGATGTCACATGGGCTATAGCCACCTCCGATTACTGTAGCTATTGGTATGTTGCGCTTCTTAAAGTATTCCAACACGGCACAATCCCGCTTCAAGATGCCCTCTAGCGTTAAATCCAAATTGCCAAGTTGGTCACCGAGAAATACGTCTACACCAGCATCATACAAAACAATATCGGGCGTGAAATCTTTGGAAATGTATTTAAAAGTACTGTTCAACTTATCTAGATAGGCGATGTCCTCCAAATGGCTATTTAGTGCTACATCAAGGGTGCCTTTACGCTTTCGGAATGGAAAGTTTTGCTCACAGTGCAAGGAACAAGTATATATGCCGGTTTTACCATAGCATATGTCAATGGTTCCATCACCTTGATGTACATCCAAGTCTAGGATCAAGACCTTTTCGACTAAACCATGTTCTATTAAATTCAGAGCAGTAAAGGCCAAGTCATTGAAAACACAAAACCCTAATCCATTAGAATAATGCGCATGATGCGTTCCTCCCGCGGCGTGACAGGCAACACCTTCTTCTAAAGCCTTTAATGCTGTTGTGAAAGTGCCGTTCAAAGCCAAAAAACTGCGTTTGACCAGTTGGCTGTCTATTGGCAGGTTGATTTGCCGTAATTCCTCCTTTGACAAAGTTCTTTCTACAACACGTTGGACGTAATCGATGGCATGGGTTCGTAAAACATCTCGATAGCGAACTGGTGAAGATTGTTGGAAATGTAATCTTTGGTAAAAATCACTCTGTTTTAGTTGGCTAACTAACTTAGAGAACTTTGTACCATTAAAACGATGACTCTCTGGCACATTTATGTCGTAGGCATCGTTATAAACAATTGGAATTTCTGTCACTGCAAAACCTGCTGTTAATGATTAGTACACAGTAAACTTTAAAAATGTTAATTGTCACCATCGTGAATTATCAGCAATTTCCTTGCGTGGCTCAATGCCTAGCGATCACCGAGAGGAATTTTCTATGAGAAGTCGTATCATCATCTGGGTTGTGTTCTACGCTTGCACACTTGTGGCTGCCGGTGGCGCAATATGGTTTGTTGGAGACTTAAATGCTAACAAATGGATCGCACCTGCTATTGCTCCTCCTGCGTGGTTGTTTGGACCAGTCTGGACCACACTCTACCTACTAATTGCTTCCAGTGCTTATAGACTGAGCTACCGACAGAACTGTGACTTAAAGCGCATAGCACTTGGGTTATGGGCTTTGCAGATGTGTCTAAACACGCTTTGGACGCCGGTGTTTTTTGGAGCTTTTGACTTGAAGGGTGCGTTTGCCGTAATTGTAATATTATGGCTCACAATTACTGCGTATATCGTGATCAGCTTTCGGATTGATAGGATATCAAGCTATCTGTTTCTGCCTTATTGGGCGTGGGTTAGCTTTGCCGTAGCATTGAACTATGCATATATTCTAGCCAACTAACTGTAAAAAATTAGTTTACTTAAAGTGTGCTACTGAATGTCACCATATAGTAGTAACATGAAGGTATTAATTGCTTTAATGGTAAATAGAATGACAATAATTAGGCTCAAATGTTCCTAATAGGGTATGTAATGTCTTTAATTGGGTACAAACGAGTTACCTCTGACAGTCAGTCCACGGATCGTCAGGACTTGGGTGAACTTGATAAGGTCTTTGAAGAGAAGCTATTAGGCAAGAGCGCGAACTGATCGCCCAGCCTTGGTAGCCATGATTGATTGCGCTCTTGAGGGCGACACTGTTTAGGTTCACTCTATAGACCGACTGGCAAGAAATTTGCGTGATCTACAGTCGATCATCAGTCAGCTTAACGACAAGGGTGTCACCATCTCATTCTTGAGTGAGAACCTGACGTTTAATGCTGGTGCTGATGATGCCTTTACAAAACTACAACTACAGATGATGGGTGCTTTCGCTGTGTTTGAGCGTAACACCCTTCGTAAACGTCAAGCTGAGCGCATCTCCAAGGCCAAAGAGCGTAGTGTGTACAAGAACCGCAAGCGTAAGCTTGTGATAGACCGTGATGAGGTTCGCAAGTTAAAGGCGGAGGGTCTGTCCACGTACAAGATAGCTGACCAGATGGAAATTTCACGAATGTCTGTTCATCGAATACTCAATAACGCTGCCTGATGCACCAAACTCCCTAGCTCGGGCGCTCATAAGCCTACGCTATCATGCGTGTACGAGCCTCTGTGTAAGCCTCAAGGGCCCCCTTAAATTCATCATATTAGCTCGGCTGTTCAGAAAAAGAATTGGGACAAAAGCTAAACTACTCAGCGCCCTTCAGATATCATCAATTCATTGGGAGGATGAAGCATGGCCGGTGTTGGCAGCAGCTATGGTAATGGGTTTGAATTAAGTCAGAAGGCCTTATAGATGATAAAGCTAAACCAGCTTGCTATGGAGCACGTTGAAATGAGCGCGCAGGCGCCTTAGGCTTGGTAAGTATGGCCCGATCAAACCCACATCGC
>Ga0213861_10000535_pt1 | contig 33412 bp, 29 predicted proteins | sample PICome_4_FD_160110 | JGI IMG/M metagenome (GOLD analysis project Ga0213861, IMG submission 160110) | Coastal seawater microbial communities near Pivers Island, North Carolina, United States - PICO131 | ecosystem: Environmental > Aquatic > Marine > Coastal | place: USA: North Carolina... | reverse complement strand
TAATAAGGGTTAGGTCTTCTATTAACGAGAGTAATTTAATTAGGTTACATTTTTTTTTGACTATTGCAAAATGAACGGATTACCATGACGCGGAACAACAGGCGGCGGCGGAAACATGCAATAGTTCGCCATCAACTCATGTGTACCTTTACCATATTCGTTCAATGGATTGGTCATTATATCAAATGAATATCCAATTTTAAACATGTCTTTACTTACGTTTTTACTTGGAGAGAATCCGTATCCCGCCATTACTGCAATTGCATCTGAGAAACGGTATGAAGCACCAGCCCAGAAATAAGAATCGGTATTCAACCAATAGTCAGCCATGATGTTTACATCAAATACCATTGTTGACCCATCAGCTTTTAACAAAACACTTGGTTTTAATTCTAATTTGTTTCTAGTACCAATTTGCTCACCTAAATCATAGGTATAACCTCCCATTACATAATAGTGTCTTGCAACTGAAAAACTTACTTTATCTAAATTCGCGGGAGCTAAATGCGTAGCAGAAATCCCAACATAGTAACCTTCGTTACCATACCAGTACAAACCAAAGTTTTGATCAAATCCAGTTGCAGCAATTTTTGTATTAATAGATGCAATGGCAGGATCTTCGTTTGCAGCTATTTGTGGCGGAATCCAACTAGGACTGAATCCAACGTTTATAATACCCAACCCAATACCTCCACTCAACGTACCAAAATCAGTTGGCAAGTGATAAGCAGCGCTTAATGTTAGGTTGTTATTTCTTTGAAATCCAATTGCATCATTAGAGAATGATAAACCAACTCCCAAACCACCAGGTCCAAGAATCACGTTTTGCAAGTTGCCTTGCGCGTTGAAAAGTGTTGTATTCGGTGCATCTTGCACACGATCCCATTGATTTCTGTAGATCAAAGTACCACAGTAACCTCTAAATCCAGTCGTTGCCGGATTATAAGACATGCGATCAAACATGTAATGCGTGAATTGTTTATCTTGTTGTCCGTAGACAAAACTTACTGACAAACAGCACAATACTAGAGATAAAACTTTCTTCATAAATTAGCTTTTTCAATACTATTTAACGTCGGAACACTCCAACAAGTGGCTAAAATAATTAAAATTAATGGAAAACGAAATTATTTTATTGATCTATTTCACTTTCCTAATTCAATGATTTTTTTTTAACACCACAATCTGGCGTATTCTATAGCATGGATTGATCTAAACATTTGCTAGAACAGGGTCTTTGGTCTGATAGGATACGGAAAAAATCCAATATAGGTTTCAATTGGCTTTATTTTCATTCATGATATAAGTCATATTTACTCAAGACTGAAAAGGAATCCTGTTCGACCTACTGTTCTTTTTGGTGGGAAAATGCAATAACTCACCATCAATTCATGCGTGCCTCTTCCGTACTCGTTTAATGGGTTTGTCATGACGTCGAATGAATAACCGATTTTAAAGTTGTCTTTTGCATAACCAGCCATAAGTGCAAAGGCATCTGACAAACGATAGGTTGCCCCTGCCCAAAAGTAAGAATCTTTAGTCACCCAAAGATCCGCTTTCAAATTCACATCAAAGACCATTGTTGATCCATCTGCTTTAATTAAGGTGCTAGGGTTTAAATAAAATGGCATACCATTTCCAAGAGAAATTGGCTTTTTGATTCCTGCCATCACATAATAATGACGCGCCATATTAAAATTAACAGTGGTTAATTTGGCTGGAGCAACATGTGTCATAGATATTCCGGCATAATAATCGCCATTACCATACCAATACAATCCAACGTTTGAATCAAATCCAGTTTGCCCTGTTTTTGTAGTCACAATACTTGGATCCATACTCGCTGGTATGTCAGGTGTGATCCAATCTGGATCTAAACCTACATTTATCAAACCAATCCCCAACCCCGCACTCAGCGTACCGTAATTGGTTGGCATATGATAAGCCCCACTTAAAACAACATTATTGCTTTTTTGAAAACCAATCACATCATTTGATAAGGACATCCCTATTCCTATTGAACCTGGACCAACGTTTAAATTTTGGAGGTTCCCCTGAACGTTGAGCAATGTTGTATTTGGAGCATCTTGCACTTTATCCCACTGGTTGCGATAAAGCAATGTGCCGCAATATCCGTTAAAACCTGTTACAGCAGGATTAAATGACATTCGATCAAACATGTATTGGGTGAATTGCCGATCTTGCTGGGCAAATGTTGCTGTAAAAAGAGTAGTTACTAGTAAAAGTGCACTGAGTAATAATTTAATCATGAGTTAATTATTTGCTTACCATTTAACAAATTGAGGTCTCCCTTGTATTTGTATGTTTGATAATTTAAAAAGTAACTATGCAGCTGTTTGAGTTTGGTGTGTGTGTCTTGAGTAAGCGGCTGGAGTGAATGTCTTAAGTGCGACTTGAGTTTGAGTTTTTGAGTGTGAGGTTAATGTAGGGTATTGATAACCTTCATAAGATGTTTCGGCTATTAATAAATTTTAAGAATTTGCTCCGCCATGTGCGAACGGAATTTGAAATTTTCTAAGATAATTTCTTATACGTTCTTAACCAAAGATCTGGCAAGTCGTTATTAAGGGCGTTTTCGTAATCTTCATAATCGCAAGGCACTAATAAATGACGTTGCAATTTAACTCCTTTGATTTTTGGATAAGGAACTTCCATCCACCAACGGCTGCTTTTATTGCTTTTGTAAAAAATGATCTCATCACGGAAATCATCAATATTTACACGGTACTTGATATAAGCTGTCTTACTTCCTATTGGATAATCTTTTTTACGCAAGTTGAATCCTTCAATGAAATACCAAATCATTTGGGATAACAAATTTAAATCGCTCTGGTACCCCACTCCGTTTGGAGAAAAATTGAACAAACCCAAACTTGTTAGTTTATCACTTAAGCCCGCATAGCGCATAATACGACAAGCATCTTCACCATAAAAACCATTGGGTAAATTGCGTTGGTTGCTCTTATTGTCAGATGAACGAATAGCGTCCATATCAAAACTTAAAATGTCTGCATTCCGCAATTGCGGTTCAACCATCTTCTCATTATTATAGAAGTCACCTAGGCGGTACGCGTCAAAATAAAGATCTTTCAACAATTGCGTTTCTTTTGGGTTTACCAAGTAGGATTGATAACCAAATAACGAAAAGTTGAATAGGTAATTGGGTTTGTGTAAAACGATTTTATTTAACCATCCTTTTGCGTTTATTTCATGATCAGGATCGCCTAAATCAAGCGCAGGGTCAACCCCTATAATATTTATTGTTTGCTCTAATTTTTCGTAAGCTTGGTAAATTGGATAAGTCAAATCTTGACTTCCACCAATTACGATTGGGAACACCTCCGATTTGACTAATTCTGTCACAACATCTCGAACCGCCATGTAGGTATCAGCCACCGATTCACCTGGGCGAATAATTCCTAATTCACAAATCTCCGCTTTCCATTCCCCCGCATACAGTTCGAACAATGATTGTCTAAAATCATTGATCCAGTTTTCATTTTGAGAAATGTCACTATTTCTGTAATCGGGAACATAAATGAGCGCTATGCTGCCTTCTGCCAGCTGCTCATAATTAATGAGCGAATTATTGAGAATTCGTTCTCCAATTTGACCTGGGTTAAAACCCTTTCTTTCTTCACTCATTTCGAAATAAATACTTAAATCTTTCATTTATCTAAATTATTCCTGATCGGTCACTATTGGTCAACAAAATACTACTTCTTCTTTTTCTTACCTTTTGGCTTTGGTTGATTTTTAGAAATTTCAATGCACTGCTCATATGATAACTCTGCAGGCTCAACATCTTTTGGAAGTTTGAAATTTTTCTTGCCAATTTTCAAGTAAGCACCATATCTCCCATTCAACAACTGCATGGTATCGTCTTCTTTGAAAACTTTAATCATTCGGTTACGATCCTCTTCTCGCTTTTCCTCAATTAAAACGATTGCACGTTCTAATTCCATATTCTCCAATGTATCTCCGTTTGCTTCTTTAATAGAAACAAAGAGTTTGTTTAATTGAACATATGGTCCAAATCTTCCTTTATTGATTTTTACAGGAACCCCTTCATACTCACCAATTACTTTTGGAAACTTGAATAATTCAAGCGCCTGTTCAACCGTAATGGTTTGAATACTTTGATCTTTCTGAATGGATGCAAACTTTGGTTTATCTTCATCATCTGCCTCTCCAATCTGAACCATTGGCCCAAATCGGCCAATTCTCGCATACATGTTTTTGCCAGATTTTGGATCAACACCCAACAATCTTTCTCCAGATGCTCTTTCAGAATTCTCAATTGTGTCTTCCACTTTTAAATGGAACGGCGTATAAAATTCCGAAATCATTTTAGTCCACTCTACCAATCCTTTTGCAATATCATCAAACTCTTTCTCCACACTTGCTGTAAAGTTATAGTTCATCACTTGATCAAAATGCTTCATTAAGAATTCAGTAACAACACGACCAATATCGGTTGGCACTAATTTTCCTTTATCACTTCCGGTCTTTTCAGTACTTGTAAATTCAGATACTTCTGGTCCTTCTAATGAAATCACCATATACTTACGCTCCGTTCCTTCGCGCTCTCCGCGATCTACATATCCTCTTTTTTGGATGGTAGAAATTGTTGGCGCATAAGTTGACGGACGACCGATTCCTAATTCTTCTAATTTCTTCACCAAGCTTGCTTCAACAAATCTTGAAGGCGGTCTTGTAAAACGCTCCGTTGAAGTAATTGTATCTCTCATCAATAAATCTCCTTCATCCATTGGGGGCAATAGGCCTTCCATTTCATCCTCTTCATCATCAATATTCGATTCAAGGTATACTTTTAAGAAACCATCAAACAATACGATTTCTCCAGTTGCAGAAAACTCTTTATTATCAGGTGCATCAATTTTAATTGACGTACGTTCCAATTTTGCTTCAGCCATTTGCGAGGCAATTGATCTTTTCCAAATTAATTGATAAAGTCTTGCTTCGTCTCTTTCCGCATCAATTTCATGTAATCCAAAATTTGTAGGACGAATGGCCTCGTGAGCTTCTTGGGCTGAGTTTGATTTATTTTTGAATTTACGGTGCTCAAAATATTGTGCGCCGTAAGCTGTTTCTATTTCTGTTTTTGCTGCGTCGACTGCCGTTTGAGATAAGTTAACTGAATCAGTTCTCATATAGGAGATTAAACCAGATTCATACAGGCGCTGTGCTACAGACATTGTTCGAGATACTGAAAAACCTAATTTTAAACTGGCCTCTTGTTGTAAAGTAGATGTTGTAAATGGAGCAGTCGGACTTTTCTTAATGGGCTTTTTTACAATACTATTTACTTTAAAGTCGTGATTCGTGGATTTATCAACAAAACTTTTAGCTGCATCTTTTGAATCGAACTGACCACTTAATTTCGCTTTAAGTGAAGAACCTCCTACTTTAAATAAAGCATCTGTTCTAAAAAAACTATTTGATTCAAACTTTTCAATGTCTTGTTCGCGTTCAACAACCAATCTAACAGCAACAGATTGCACTCTACCTGCAGATAAAGAAGGTTTTACTTTTCTCCATAAAACGGGTGAAAGCTCAAAACCAACCAATCTATCTAAAATTCTTCTGGCTTGCTGCGCATTCACTAAATCAGCATCAATCTCTCTTGGATTTGCGATAGCCTCCAAAACAGCCGATTCGGTAATTTCATTAAAAGTAATTCGTTTATATCCTTTTTTATCAAGACCTAAGGTTTCTTTTAAATGCCAAGAAATGGCTTCTCCCTCACGGTCCTCATCAGATGCTAACCAAACCTCATCAACAGTTTTCACCATCTTTTTTAGTTCCGTTATTACCTTTTTCTTATCGGTTGATACAATATACTTAGGAGTAAAACCATTCTCAACGTCAATGGATCCATCTCCTTTTGCCAAATCTCGCACGTGTCCATAACTTGACATTACGACGAAATCTTTTCCTAAATATTTCTCAATTGTTTTTGCCTTTGCAGGTGACTCAACTATTACGAGATTTTTTGCCATACCTTATATTTCGGTTCTATATGTAACTGTTAAAAACTGCAATCCTTAAAAGAGATACTTAAAAACTTAACCTTTGAGTTTATTTTTAATTATCTTCTAAATCGCGAGCCAAAATTAGAAATGATATTTCAATTAATGTATCAGTTTTGTCGGAAAAAAGATTTTTCTTTCCCTTATTATGTAATAATAAAAAACGTTAAATCCTAAAAAATAATTTTCTGCCATTATGTCATACCATCTAAAATATAGCTAAATTTGCACAAAAATAGCCGAATAATAGATTAATGAGAGAATTTGGAACAGAAGAAAAGGTGATTGACGAAAAACTGCAAGGTTCAGCAACTTTGTTAGATCGCAAAGAAATAACACCTAACGGAAAAAAACTTTATTTGGAGAGCTACGGTTGCCAAATGAATTTTTCGGACAGTGAAATTGTAGCATCAATTTTAAGTGAAGAAGGATATACGACAACACGAAATTCAGAAGACGCGGATGTCATTTTAATGAATACCTGTTCCATAAGAGAGAACGCCGAGCAACGTGTTAGAAATAAACTCAGCCAATATAATAAGCGTAAGAAAAAAAATCCTTCGTTGGTAATTGGAATACTAGGCTGCATGGCTGAGCGCTTAAAGAAAGATCTTTTAGAACAAGAGAAATTAGTTGATTTAATAGCAGGACCAGATGCCTATCGCGATTTACCCAACTTAATTGAAGAGGTAAATGGAGGACAAAAAGCAGTCAACGTATTATTATCTCGTGAAGAAACCTATGCGGATATTGCACCAGTAAGATTAGGTGCGGGCGGCATTACTGCTTTCATCTCAATTATGCGAGGTTGCGATAATATGTGTTCATTCTGCGTAGTCCCTTTTACAAGGGGCAGAGAACGAAGCCGTGACCCTGAATCAATCGTTAAAGAGGCGCGAGAACTATACAACAACGGATACCGTGAAGTAACACTACTTGGACAAAATGTAGACAGTTACAAATGGAACATTACCAAAAAAGGAGAAGTAATTGACGCAACACAACCAGTGGTTACCTTTGCCGATTTAATGGAAAAAGTGGCACTTGTTAATCCTGATTTAAGAATTCGCTTTTCTACGTCGCATCCTAAGGATATGACAGATGATGTATTGCACGTTATGGCGAAACATGAAAACCTTTGCAAGTACATCCACCTTCCAGTCCAATCTGGTAGTTCAGATGTTTTAAAAAGAATGAATCGTGGCTATACGCGTGAATGGTATTTAAATAGAATTGATGCCATAAAAAGAATTTTACCTACTGCATTTATTTCCTCAGATATAATTACAGGATTCTGTGGTGAGACTGACGAAGATCACAAGGAAACGCTAACCTTAATGGAAGAAGTTGGGTACGAATTCTCATACATGTTTTTCTATTCTGAACGACCAAAAACGTTGGCCGAACGGAAATTTGAAGACGACATCCCGGAAGAATTAAAGAAACAGCGTTTGTATGAGGTGCAAACCTTGCAAGCTAAACTGTCTTATGCTGCTAATGAGCGCCTGGTTGGGACCACTTGTAAAGTATTAATTGAAGGCACATCAAAACGTTCAGACGATTTTGTTTACGGACGTAATTCACAAAATGTGACAACAATTTTTCCGAAAGACAATTTTAAACCTGGTGATTATGTTGATGTAAAAATTACTGATTTCACCAGCGCCACGCTAAAAGGAATAGCCCTTAAAAGCTAACTATGGATTTACAACAGATAAAACAACGTTTTGGTATTATTGGTAATTCGAGCGCTTTAAAGCAAGCCTTGAATATTTCTGTGCAAGTAGCGCCCACTGATATTAGCGTGCTTATTACCGGTGAAAGTGGAACAGGGAAAGAAGTAATTCCTAAAGTTATTCATCAATTAAGTGCACGTAAACACGGCTCCTATATTGCCGTTAACTGCGGTGCAATACCTGAAGGAACAATAGATAGTGAACTTTTTGGACACGAGAAAGGATCGTTTACAGGAGCCCACGACCAGCGGAAAGGCTATTTTGAAGTTGCGGACAACGGCACCATTTTTTTAGATGAAGTTGCCGAATTGCCGCTGACGACACAAGTACGACTTTTAAGGGTTTTAGAAACTGGTGAGTTTATTCGAGTTGGATCATCACAACCGATTAAAACAAATGTTCGAATCATAGCTGCGACAAATGAAAACATGTTACAAGCCATTCAAACGGGGAAATTTAGAGAGGATTTATTTTACAGGTTAAGCACTGTTCCAATTAAATTGCCGCCTTTACGCCAAAGAAAAGATGACATTCACTTATTGTTTCGCAAATTCGCATCAGATTTTGCTGAAAAATACCGCATGCCCTCCATTCGATTAACTGATGATGCGATCCACGTTTTAAACAATTACAATTGGCCAGGAAATATACGCCAATTGAAAAACGTGACAGAGCAAATCTCGGTAGTTGAGAATAGCCGTGACATTAGTGGAGAGATTTTGCAAACCTATTTACCCGATTATACGGCTACAAACCTACCAATACTCGCAAGTACAGCTTCTAAAGAAAGTGACTTTAGTGAGCGTGACCTTTTGTATAAGGTACTCTTTGATATGAAAAAAGATTTGGGCGAGCTTAAAAAAATGGTTGTGAACATGCTTCGCGAGGGCACTGATGATTTAAGTAGCGAAGATCGGAATGATATGATTTCAAAATTATATCCTGAACCAGGTACAAAACGTCCTAATTTATTGGCGGAGCCATACATCTACAATGAAGACACAACAGTTCACACACCCGACCAATATGGAAATGGCTATGAAGAACATATAGAGGTTGAGGAATCACTCTCTTTAGAAGACCGTGAGAAGGAATTAATTCAAAAAGCATTGGAAAAACACAGAGGTAAAAGAAAATATGCCGCACAAGACTTAGGGATATCTGAACGTACCTTATACCGTAAAATAAAAGAATACGATTTAAAATAAGCGAGGACTGCTGCCGTTATACTGAATATGAAAACATTATTTGCATTTTTTTTGATTCCAATTCTACTCTACTCTTGCGACATAGAATATGGAATGCTTGATGGCAGTATTGATGCAGAAACTTTTTCAGTTGAATTATTTGAAGAACAAGCTGCAAATGCACCTGTTGGTTATGGTGCAACCTATACCGATTTCTTCAAGGATTATATGATCTCCCGAACGAAATTGGATTTAAAAAGCAAGAATGCGGACATTGAAGTCTCAGGCAGAATCACTTACTTTAACACCACGCCCGTATCTGTCCAATCGGATGAATTAGCTGCATTAAACAGACTAATAGTAACTCTTTCCGTTACTGTGATTAATAATAAAAACGAGGATCAAAGTTTTGAAGCTAATTTTACGCAACAATCTGATTTTGATGCCAATTTAGATTTAACCGCCGTGCAATCTGAACTGCTGGACGATATCAATGGAAAATTGTCCCAAGATATAATTAACCGCCTTACAAGTAATTGGTGATTTCGGGTGATAAAATAGCGCACTATATTTCGCTGCCTCAAGCTGTTGAAAAAGACGATCTTTCAGATTTAGAAGAACTCGTAAAAAAGTATCCATATGCTAGCAGTTTTCGTTTGTTAGAATTGAAAGGCTTAGCGCTTGCCACTAGCATTGATTTTGAAGAAAAACTAAAGTCAACAGCGATTCACGCACCTGATCGTGGACATTTATACGAATTCATTCATTCTGGAGATGCAACAAATGAATCGGAACCACTAAGCGATTTTTCAGCAACCGAAGCGGAAGAAAAACAGGTCCCAGTTCCGGCAGTTGTAGAAACGCCTGATAATGTAGAAGTAAAAACGTTCGTCCCTATCATTCAAGAACCTACAGAAGAAATTAAGGTTGAAGCTGAAATTAGTATACCTCCTGTTGAAGCAAATGAAAATGTTGCGAGTGTTGAAGAATCAATTCCAGTAACAAGGCCTGAGGTTGAAGAATCGATCATAAAAAATGATTTAACAGAACTTGATGTTGACATCTTAAATAAAGCAATAGATGTGGCTTTTGTAAGTTCTGAAATTGCTACTAACAATCCGTTTGAAGAAGTTGAAGAAAAGGAGTTGGAAGCGGTCATAGAAGAAATTCCAATTGAAGAAGAAATTACGGTTGAACCAGTTTCAAATGATTCGCTTGATGAGACTATTAATAGAGGCGATTTAACCTTTATACAGTGGCTTCGAATTAAACAAGAAGGAAATAAATCTTTAGCAAAAACAGAAGAAAAAGAGGCAGCTCCAACTATTGAAGAAGTTGAATCCACCCCCGTATCAACAGAAAAAATAGTAGAAAAAGAAACACCTAAAGAGGACGGTAGAAAAAAAGATATTGACGCTTTGCTGGATAAATTCATGGCAGAAGAGCCAAGGATCTCAAAACCAGTTCAAGACTTCTATAATCCGGTAAAAAGCGCGCAGAAAAGTGTAGAAGAATCGGACGATATGGTCACCGAGACTTTAGCTAAAATTCATGTGTTACAAAAGAATTATTCAAAGGCAATTTCAGCTTATGAGAAATTAATTTTGTTATATCCAGAAAAAAAGACTTTCTTTGCAAGTCGAATTGAAAAAATAAGGGAAGAATCTAAAAAAAGATAAAATGGGGACTCTATTAACTATAATCATATTAGTAGCCTGTGTAGCACTAATTTTATTTGTGCTTGTACAAAATCCAAAAGGAGGAGGATTAAATTCTGAATTTGGTTCAGCAGTGCAATTGGGCGGTGCTAAGAGAGCGACCGATATCTTAGAAAAAGGAACTTGGGGATTAGCAATTGCAATTGCTGTAATTGTATTAGGAATGGCACTTGGGGGGAATGATGCACCAGCTGCTGGCGATCCTAGCGAAATTGAAACAGACCTGTCAGAAATTGATGCTGATGACGCACCTGAAACAGGTTTAACATTACCAGAAGGATTAAACCCTGGAGCAGCCGGAGAATAAATATTAGAATAAATAATATCTAAAAATGTCAGTATGTCATTCATATTGACATTTTTTCTGCAATAAAGTCTGATAATTTAGCCATTTTGACACTTAATAAGTGGATTAGGAGAATGGCACAAATTGTGACTAAACAAAACAAAGATTATAAACGAACAAACAAAATATAATTATGTTAAAACCATTAGCAGACCGAGTTTTGATAGAAGCTGCTCCGGCAGAAGAGAAGACCGCAAGTGGAATCATCATTCCTGACACGGCAAAAGAAAAACCCTTGCAAGGTAAAGTAATTGCAGTAGGGCCCGGTAAAGTGGACGAACCCATGACAGTAAAAGAAGGAGATAGCGTGCTTTACGGACAATATTCTGGTACAGAAATTAAATTAGATGGAAACACCTATTTGATTATGCGTGAATCAGACGTTTACGGAATATTATAATAATTGTTTAAACTGAATTAAATAGAACGAAATGGCAAAAGAAATAGTTTTTGATATTGAAGCAAGAGATCAATTGAAAAAAGGAGTGGACGCTTTGGCGAACGCTGTAAAAATAACATTAGGACCAAAAGGAAGAAATGTAATTATTGATAAAAAGTTTGGCGCACCGCACATTACAAAAGATGGGGTTACTGTTGCAAAGGAAATTGAGTTAGCGGACGGCATTGAAAATATGGGCGCACAAATGGTGCGTGAAGTTGCTTCAAAAACTGCAGACATTGCAGGAGACGGAACAACAACAGCAACTGTTTTGGCGCAAGCAATAATTACAACAGGTCTAAAAAACGTGGCAGCAGGGGCAAATCCAATGGATTTGAAACGAGGAATTGACAAGGCGGTAAAAGTGGTTGTAAATAGTTTAAAAGAACAATCTCAAGAGGTTGGGTCGGATAATGATAAAATCAAACAAGTCGCGACAATATCAGCAAATAACGATAGTTCAATTGGTAGCTTAATTGCTGAAGCTATGAAAGTTGTTGGTAATGAAGGCGTAATTACCGTAGAAGAAGCAAAAGGAACTGAAACTGAAGTTAAAACAGTTGAAGGAATGCAATTCGACCGTGGATACCTTTCTCCATACTTTGTTACGAATGCAGAAAAAATGATTGCTGAATTAGAAAATCCGTACATCTTAATTTACGATAAAAAGATTTCTAACATTCAAGAAATACTGCCAGTATTAGAACCAGTTGCACAATCAGGGAAACCTTTATTGATTGTTGCTGAAGATATTGACGGAACCGCCTTATCTACATTGGTAATTAACCGTTTAAAAGCAGGGCTAAAAATTGCAGCTGTTAAAGCTCCAGGATTTGGTGACAGACGTAAAGCAATGTTAGAAGATATTGCAGTATTAACAGGAGGAACTGTAATTTCTGAAGAAAGAGGATTCACTTTAGAAAATGCAACAATTGAACACCTGGGAACTGCTGAAAAAGTAGACATTGACAAAGACAATACAACAATTGTTAATGGACAAGGGAATAAAGAAGCTATTGATGCGCGTATTAACCAAATTAAAGCGCAAATAGAAACAACAACTTCTGATTACGACAAAGAAAAATTACAAGAGCGTTTAGCAAAACTTTCTGGTGGGGTTGCAGTACTTTATGTAGGTGCGGCAACTGAAGTTGAAATGAAAGAGAAAAAAGACCGTGTTGATGATGCTTTATCTGCTACACGTGCAGCAGTTGAAGAAGGAATTGTTCCTGGTGGAGGTGTTGCATTTATTCGTGCAATTGGTGCCTTAGATGGGCTAGAAGGTGATAATGCAGATGAAACAACCGGAATTGCCATTGTAAGAAGATCAATTGAAGAACCGTTAAGACAAATTGTTAAAAACGCAGGTGGTGAAGGCGCAGTAATTGTGCAAAAAGTAGCTGAAGGTAAAGGTGACTATGGTTTTAATGCAAGAACAGAAGTTTTTGAAAACCTATATGACGCTGGCGTAATTGATCCAACGAAAGTGACTCGAATCGCGATAGAAAACGCGGCTTCGATTTCATCCATGTTATTGACGACGGAATGCGTTATTGTAGATATTCCTGAAGATGAACCTGCTCATATGGGCGGTGGAATGCCTGGTGGAATGCCAATGATGTAATTTGTCAATGTTCAATGTTCAATGTTCAAATGTAAAGTAAGTTCACCTTAAACATTTGTTGTAATTGTTAATTAATTGTACATTGATAACTGAAATATGTTTTCTAGACGATCTGTTCTTCCCTAGCTCGCAAGAGATATAGGATAGCACGGAACGGCAACATAAAGTCCCGCTTTGGTTTTACTGGAGCGGGACATTTTTTTGTAGGGCGTCTATTGGAAAGAACTAGATGAACTATTTTTTTGTGAATTTATGTTGAACTGTCACACCGTCAACAGTACTCAACTGAAGTATGTAAATTCCTTGAGAAAGTGATGAAACATCAATACGCTTCCCCTGAAAAGCAGCAGACTGCATACATTCTTCGCCTATGACATCATAGATTGTAAATGTCTTAAACTGCTGTCCTCGAATGATTAATTCCGTAATCGCAGGATTTGGAAACACTTCAAAATCAACCGTTTCATTTTCGAAAGTGGATAGATATAGATCTTCACCAGGCAGTTCAACTGAACTTGGATAAGTTGAGTTGTGATGCACAGTTATATTGGCAACATTGCCGTCTCCTTCAACATACATTTCTCCGCCATCTTGTAAATTAACGTTAAAACGTACGGCGTGATTACCGCTAACGTAAATCTTAATGGCATGACCCGTTAACCATGTATAATTGGTAAAAGGCATTTCGATATTCACTTCATAAACCTCACCAGGCTCCATAAAATCTTCGTCAGCCTCATAATAATCTCCACCACGAAATCGCATGCGTTGAATACCATCAGTTATTAGCATACTTCGACCATCTGGATAAAGATCAGCTAATCGAATAGCAATATCACCATCTGGCTGATCGCTTTCAATGAAAAGTTTAATTTTTATGCGCCCCGTAATTGCAATTGAGTTGGCTAATGTTCTGGTTTGAAAAGTCAGAATATCGTTTCGAACATCCAGACTATTTTGATTATAAGGTCCTTGATCTAAATCATTTGAAAGAGTAGCCCCACCAATTGTTGGACTTGGATCATTCGGGTCGCAAACAAAAGAGTCATCACCTACTCCACCATCCCCGTTCAATGCTCCATCTTTATCTAAAAACAAGAGATCTGAATCAGTTGCATGAATATCGTCTGAATTGGAAGTATGCCAAGTATCGTTGCCACCCATTTCATAATATGTAATTAAATCTGTATCGTCCCAACCGTTGTCTGCATCTAATAAATAATAGTTCAAAAAATCCCAGGCCATTGAGTCACTTTTAAACTCTGCATTATCATATGTGAGTTCACCCTGAACAGCAGAGCCAACATATGCAGCACCTGTGCCTCCGTGTACCCATGGACCAACCAATAACCATTGCTGATCTTGCACATCAGCATCAGCATCACTGCGTGAGTTTTTATAGAACTCCATCATTGCATCTATTGTATGGTCATACCAACCACCAATTTGCAACGTTGGAATATGGATTTCACTTGAAAAATAAGCCCCCTCTTCTGCGATAGTCCAAAACAAATTATCATAGGGGTTAGCAAGGACGATCGGGGAGAGTCCAATACCGAGCGCATCTAATTGAAATAAACGCGCTTCTTCGAGCACGCCGCCGTAAAAATACGTTTCATAACCTTGCGCACCAGTATTCACCATGGGAACTGCACAGGTATGGTTAGGATGCTCTTCTCTTGCCGTGTGATATTGAACGCCACCCAATGCTGAAGGTCCCCATGTTCCAATGCGATCTCCGTGCCAATCTTGTTCAGTAATCCATTCACAAATATCATAACCATCTTCTCCCCTTTCAAAATCGGTCACATCTGCTCCAAAAGAACCATAAAAGCCGCGCCAATCTACAATCACCCAAATAAATGGTTGATCATCCAAATCCATTCCAACTCCCATTGGAAGTGACCAAGAATAGAAATCCTTATTGTAAGGAGTTTGAATTAAAACGACCTCACCACTTGTAACTCCATCTGGAATATATACATCTGCTTGGAGTAATTCTCCATCTCGCATTGGAATCCAAATATCATCAAATGTGGGAGTCATTTGCGCAGAGCTACAAATCGTAAAAAATAAGAGTGTTAGCGTTGTTAATAATTTCATAAAAAAAGATTTTGACCATCCATGAATGGTTAAACACGTTTCAATTTACGTAATAATTTATAAAGTTCTGCCATTTAATCGTTGAGAAAGACTCAGATTATTTGGGGTTAAACTCTTATTACAGGAAACAAAAACTAGCGAATAATTTTACCTATTGTTCGAAAAATCAATTTAATATCTAACCAGAAAGAGCGATCAGCAATGTATTTTAAATTAAGTTTTAATTTGGCGGGCATTACCTCCTCTATATATGCTTTGTCGGGATCATCAGCGGCACCCAAGATCTTTTGCTCATCTAAGTATTCGATAGAAGCATAATCAGTTAATCCTGGTAAAACCGTCAATACATTCAATTGCTCTGCAGAATACATCTTTACGTATTTAGGCACCTCAGGGCGAGGGCCTACAACGCTCATATCTCCTTTTATGATATTGATGAGTTGTGGTATTTCGTCTATTTTAAACTTGCGAATAAATTCGCCTACTTTAGTGATTCGTGAATCATTACCAATAGTTATTTGACCCGCTTTGTCGGAATAAGATCGCATAGACCTGAATTTATACAATCCAAATTCTTTTTGATTTTTTCCAACTCGAATTTGACGATAAAAAATACCTCCACGACTATCGAGCGCAATCCAAATAGAGATAATCATTAAGATGGGCGAAAAAATAACCAAAGCGATTAATGAGGAAAGAATATCAAATACGCGTTTGGCTATAAAACTCATTTTAGTTGTTCTGCAAAATGTGGTTAATGATATTCTCACAGGCTTTACCGTTGCCATAGAGGTCCTTTTCAAAATCAGAATTTTTATTCAACATTAACGCAACAGCGTCAATAATTTTTGTTTGATCCGATCCTACTAATACATTCACTCCCTCAGAAATAAGCTCTACCCATTCGGTTTGCTCACGCATGGTAATGCAATGCTTTTTAAAGAAGAAAGCTTCTTTTTGCAGACCGCCACTATCGGTCATGACCAAATCACAATGTTTGATCAATTCGATCATATCAAAATATCCAACAGGATCAATCGTCTTCACCTTCAGCTTCAAGCCAAATGCTTCCAATTTTCCTTTTGTTCTAGGATGCAAAGGCAAGACTAAGGGAATTTTATTTGCATGAATCTCATTGAGCGCATTAACAATACACTTTAATTTTTCTGGATCGTTTGTGTTTTCGGCACGGTGTAATGTGGCCAAACAAAACTTTTCTAAACCCAATTCAGAAATAATGGTTGATTTTTCGCTTGAGATTTCAGCATAAAAATAAGCCGCGTCCTGCATAACATCACCCGACTTTACAACAGCACAACTTATATTATCATACCCCTCATCTCGCAAATTATCAATAGCTGTATCCGTTGGGCAAAACAAATAATCGGAAATTCGATCCGTTAAAATACGATTCACCTCTTCAGGCATTTCCATATTAAAACTGCGTAAACCAGCCTCCACATGTGCTACCTTTACATGCAGCTTTTTAGCAGCTAATGCTCCAGCCAATGTTGAATTTGTATCTCCATATACCAACAATAAATCCGGCTTTTCATCCTTAATAATTCCCTCAATACCTTCTAGCATACGCCCCGTCATTGCGCCATGATCTAGGCTATTTATTTGCAGATTATATTTGGGTTTAGGAATATTCATTTCCTCGAAAAAAACATCACTCATGTTTTCATCAAAGTGTTGTCCAGTATGTACAATAATCTCTTCTACTCGATCAGATTTTTCAAAGGCACGGCTTAAAGCACCCGCTTTGACAAATTGCGGGCGAGCTCCTATAACGGTTAAAACTTTTACTTGCATCTATTAACACATTACTGAATTTACGGCATTAATTACCGCGTTAGTTATCGTATTTAAATTATCATCCGTCAAATTAAAATAGACGGGGAGTGTAATTTCATTCTGATATTTACTAAACGCCATAGGATAATCTGCCATTTTGAATCCACGGCTTTTATAAGCAGTCAATAAAGGCAAGGGTTGGAAATGCACATTTACTGAAACTTGTTGTTCAAAAATTCGATTGATAATTTCGTCGCGTTGCGCTTCAGTTGCATTTTTCACTCTAATCATGTATAAATGATAAGAGCTTTCCTTCTTATCACTTTTAAAAGTAGGCTGAATTATCAAGTCTTCATTTTCAAAAGCTTGATTATAAATTGCAAAGATTTTACGGCGGCGATTTAAATTTGATTCATAACGCCCCAATTCAACCAAACCAATGGCTGCTTGAATGTCCATCATGTTGCATTTGTAACCTGGCTCTACTACATCATATCTCCAATTTCCGCCACCAGCTTTTGCTTTTGCCAGGGCATCTTTTGACTGACCGTGTAGGGATTTAACATTTAATAAACGATAGACCTCATCCACATCAAATCGCTCAGGTAAATTCAAACAAACTGCCCCACCTTCTGCAGTGGTCAAATTTTTAACCGCGTGAAAAGAAAAAACAGCCACATCCGTTACGCTGCCGTTTATTTTGCCTTGATAGCTTGCCCCTATACTATGAGCGGCATCCGCCATCACTAAAATCCGTCCAAGTGTAGCTTGCTCATCTGAATGTGGCGAAAAAAGCGATTTTATTTCCTTGCTTGCCACCAATTCGTTAATCTCCTCATAATCACATGGAAATCCAGAAATATCTACCGGAATTATAGCTTTAGTTTTTGATGTTATGGCTTTTTTAATGTTGGCCACGCTAATATTAAAGTCCTTCTCATCAATATCGACCATAACCGGGGTTGCGCCGCAATGCATGACAACGTTTGCCGTTGAACAGTACGTGTAGGCAGGAATAATTACTTCATCTCCTTCTTTCACACCAAACCAACGCAACACCAATTCCATTCCTGCTGTTGCAGAGTTCAAGCAAATCACTTTACGACAACCAATATAACTTGCAAGGCGTTTTTCAAACTCCTTTGTACGTGGTCCGGTAGTAATCCAACCAGAGAGCAATACTTTACCTACTTCTTCAACAATTTGTTGGTCCATACGTGGCGGAGAGAAAGGAATCATAGTCTAATCAATTTTTATGCAAAGATACGAATTGTATTCGTATTCTAAATCTAACTTATCGATCCTTAAAAAACAAGTTTTTTATTTCGCACCAAGATATTAGATAAAAAACAATAGACTTTGCCTTTTGCTTTGAGACTTGACTCATCCTGAACTCTTTCGTATGACACTTCGGGTTCATTAGCAATGGACAAGACGAGGAAGGGCATTAAAAACTCGCCTATTTACTTTCTAAAACGGACTCGGATAAACATCCTGTAGCAAATATGCTAATTAAAATAGTCGCTCAGTTCCATTTTCTATGATATCTGAAAAACTACACTTTTCGCCTAAAAAATTAGGATGGTGTTATTCTAAATTGATTGGTGTTTGTCTTTTAGATATTCATAGAAATTGTTTACCAACAATTCACGGTCAAATTTTTCCTCAACATAAGCCCTACCATTCATCCCCTTTTCTTGCATTTCGACTGGATGATTCAGGGCATAGCGAATCGCTTTTACTAGCGCGTCGGTATTTTCCGGTTCATAATGTAAACCAGCATTTGCTTCGTCAATGAAAAAAGCTTTTGATTCACCATTTACTCCTAGAATAATTGGTTTAGCCATGGCTAACACTTCAAATATTTTTGATGGTATAACCCCTTCAAAAACATCTAGTTTTCGCAATGGTATGATGGAAGCATCCGCTTCTTTTAAGACATGTGCAACCTCCGTTCGCCCAACAGGCTCAGCAAATATGACATTATCTGCCTCAACTTCTTTTTGCAAGGCTAATAAATCATCTTTCTCAGGTCCACTGCCCATTAAAACAAATGTGACCTTTTCTCCTTTGAAATGTGTTGCTGCATTCACAATGATTTGTAAACCTTGCGCATGGCCTAAGATGCCTCCATAAAACAAGACCGTTTGATCTCCGGGAATGTTATATTTTTCTCGCAAACCGTACGGTTCTATTTTATCAGGATCTATTGTTTTTGTATCGACACCATTTGATAGCCAATAAACATCTTTTTCAGGAAAACGTTTCTTGATACTTCCCACAATACCGGTTGCTTGACCTGAGATAAAAAATGATTTTCTATAAATTTTTGCCTCTAGATTATAGGCCATTTTTAAAAAAAACTTGTTTGTGACAACTCCCATTTTCTCTGCACTCTCAGGCCATAAGTCACTTACATTAAAAATCAACTTCGCCTTTAACTTTTTGGAGAGCCTCATAGCTGAGTAACCCAGGAAAAGAGGTGGTGATTCACACATCAAATAGTCATAATTTCCTAGTTTCTTACCAACTTTATAGGATGAGAAAACAAAAGAAAAGTAAACCATAAGACGCTTGCGTATCCCCTTCTCTTTAGAAATATATATTTTTGATCGATAAACCTTTAAGCCTTCAATCTCCTCTTCCTTATATTTCAAACCTTTGTACCCTTCCATGATTTCCATTTTCGGATAGTTAGGCATAGCCGTAAGAATTTCAACATCAATCCCTTTTTCTTTTAAGCGCAAGGCTAATTCAAAAAGTCGATTCTGTGGCGCTCCCGTTTCTGGCGGGAAGTATTGAGTAAGAATGAGTAAACGCATTTCAAAAATTTCTAGAACAAAGATATTAATAAGATTGAACCTTATTGTTTTTATTTTCCGCCAATGGATTAACACTAAGTAATGAATAAAGCAATAGAATACCGATTACACCTGCCTGTGTTTCAAACGCAGATTCGGTCAGTAGAAAAAATATTGTCATCACAACAAAACCTGCAAAAAGTATATTCCTTCTAAAATAGAGCAAAGGAATTAGCATTAACAAAACCATGCAGATCAAACCGCCTAAGCCAATTGCTATTGCAGTTTGCAGAAATTGATTGTGGGTATTTAATCGTTTATCTAGGGCATTTAAATTATTGTTTTGGGCATACTTTACCATTAAGTTATCTGTCACATCCCCAGTACCATATCCTAAGATTGGTTTTTCAGAATACAGGTCCCATGCATTTTGCCAAATAGCTCGCCTAAGTCCTGTAGAGTAAAGATAGCGCTCCGTTCCCTTCAATTCAAAAGCGTTGAAGAAATCATTAATCCGTTCTTTTGCAAAATCGGACTGCGTATAGATGGTTCCAAAAAGTCCTAAACTTCCAACGGCGAAAAGAAGAACAGCTGTCCATTTTGAGTTTTTCACCCAATACCCTAACAAGATACACAAAAGAACAAATGTTGTTAAGAGCGCTATTTTTGCCGTCAACAAGGCAATAAATAGGGTGAAAAAAGTAAAAATAATTATATGAACGTACCGTTTAAACAAGTTTAATTTACCCGTTGTATAATCGTAAATTAACAGCATCATTATCACATTCATGTAAAATGAAAAATAACTTGGATGAACAACTGGGCTTAAGCGATTATAAAAGAAAAAACCTGACGCACCAGTCTCTAAATAATTGATTGTTGCATTACCTAAAAGTAAAAGTATCGACAATATAGCTCCACCAATGAAGACATACAAAAGCAATCGAATATGGGCGACAGTATAGTTAGTAAAACTAATGAATAAAGGGAAAATTACCAGGCTCATTTTAACCTCAAGGTCAAACATGGCATTGGATTTGTTAATAGAATAAAAAACACCTACGATATAGAGGACATAAAGCACTACAAAAAGAAACCTAAGGTTATTCCAACGAAGTTTCGGTTTATTTAAAATCAAATTAACAATGCTTGTCGTTACCCACAACACAATGGACAACGCCAAAAATTTATGGTAAATTAAAATTTGAGCTAAAATGATACCTAGCAATAATGCGTTGAGTTTTGGTAAATATTTTTTTAACATAATTAAGGTAAAGATAAATGAAAAAACAAAGAAGCAATGGCGTCGATTCCCCACGCATAAATGTTGATAAGTAATATTTAATGACGTATCAATCGTGTTTCATTTACCTAATTTTACAAATTACTCTCTTGAAAACACTCAATGAATATATGAAGACAGGAGCTATAGACACTATTCTGAGATGGCTATCCATTGTGGTAATTGTAAGCCTTCTATTCCTGCCACCTTTTAGGATTAAAAGCAGCCTCCCTGCAATTGAGTTGGTAGATATCCTTGTACCTATTATAGGAATCATTCTAGCTTTTCGATTTAAAGCAATTCAACCGAAGCGGTTTTATTTAATAATCGGAATTTTTGCAACACATATATTGCTCACCATTGCTGTAAATAGTCGATTGGGCGAAATGCGAGATTATTTTGAACTATTTAAATTAATGAAGTTTGCTTTGTTCGCAGCTCTATTTTCTTTATCGGGAATGCTAGAGGACCTCAAGTTATTCAAACAATTATTTATTGCATTGGTCATTGTAAACTTGATGCAGTATTTCAACACTTTTAACATCAATTTACTTTTAAGTGATATTTTTCCAAATCCAGAGAGATACTTGTATTTTGGTTTGGACTCGGCAGGACAATTAACCGGCAAGAGAATGTTAGGTTTGGCTATGAATCCAAATATCAACGCGATTATATTCTCTGTTTTCGCGATACTATTTTGGCCACGATCCGATCATAAAAAGAGGGATTTCATCTGGTTTTTTCTTGCGCTAACAATGGCATTTCTCTGCCAGTCACGAACCGCAATGGTTGGCATGGTGGGTTTAATCCTTGTATCTTCATACTTAAACCGAAAGCATATTCGGCTAATTGCTGTTACGGCAGGGATAATGGTTTTAAGCTTTGCGGCATCTTTCGCAACAACTAAATATTCGACGTCAATCGTTTCGGCGCCCAACTTTATGGAAGCCCAGAACAATCTAAACGAAGGAGATCTCTCATCAAAAGTAACTTATCTTGAAAGTGTAATTCACGGTCAATTTTTAGAAGGCTCCTCTATGGACGGGAGGTTTGAAATGTGGACTCATTTATGGGAAATGATTAAAGAAAAACCATTACTTGGTCATGCTCCGTATAAAGAATACTTCTATGAGAATCATATTTATTCTGAGAGTGAATACGTGATGATGACATGGCGATATGGCTTCATTGGGTTATTAATTTATGTTTTCATCTACATGTACCTTGTTGTGATTGCCATCCGAAATATCCACCTTAGTTCAGCTAAAGTGTTATTATTCACAGTTCTATTGATGATGGTTGTTGCAATAACGAACAATCCATTCTCGCATCAAAAAATACTCATTTTCATAGCAATCATTGTTGGCTCCTTTTTCTGGGAGCTTAATAAGTCATCAAAAAATGACAGTATCCGATAACATGGAAAATAAAACGCGTAAAATCAAGGTTTGTCATTTAACAAGCGTTCACCGGTACACTGATAATCGTGTGTTTTTCAAAGAGTGTTCCACCCTGGCCGAAAAAGGATATGATGTCACCTTAGTGGCACCAAACCTTGAGAATCATGAACGCAATGGCGTCAAATTAGTTGGCGTTAAAGGAAATACAAATCGTTTTAAACGTATTTTTATTACTGCGTTTCGCTATGTATACAAAGAGGCAAGAAGACAAAAAGCTGATATTTACCACTTTCATGACACGGAGCTAATTCCAGTCGGTTTACTCTTGAGGTTGAGCGGAAAAAGGGTTATTTATGATGTCCACGAAAATAATGCAGCAGCTATTTTATCGCGGTCTTATGTGAAAAGTGGTTTTTTTAAGAAATTCCTTTCGTTTAGCATCAAGGTTTTGGAAAAAGGGTCTGCTCGATTTTTTAGCGCTATCGTTACCGCACGTCCAGATATTACAGAAATTTTTAAAAAACATAACCCCTTTACCGTCCGAAACTTCCCTGTTCTTCCCGACTACGATTCTATTCCCAATGTAGATGTAGACAAAACAAAAACAACTGTTATATACGTTGGTGGTATGACTGAAATTCGAGGGTTAATACCGCTGATACAGGCCTTTGAAAAAATAGAAAATGCAGAGCTATGGCTACTAGGGTTTTTTGGAAACGACGGGTTTAAGGAAGCTTGCGAAAGTGAAGCTGGATGGAAAAATACACGATTTTTGGGATCGGTTGAAGCGGATCAAATTTTCGGATATATAAAGAAAGCAGATATCGGAGTTGTTACATTTTTACCCGTTCCTAATCATATTACCACTCTGGCAAATAAACCGTTCGAATATATGGCCTGTGGATTACCGGTAGTCATGTCTAATTTTGAGTATTGGAAAGACTTCTTCAAAGATAGTGCGCTGTATGCAGATCCTGCTAGTGCAGATGATGTGCAAGAAAAGCTGCAAAAGCTTATTGATGATCCTGATTTGAGAAATGAAATGGGACAAAAAAACCTGCAGTTAACGCAAACAGAATATAATTGGGAATTAGAAAGTGAAGTTCTTTTAGAAGCTTATGAATTCGTAATGAAAAAATAAAGAGCGCCTAACTCAAACTTTCATATATCGCGATAAATATAGCCCTATTCACCTTTTTGGTTGCCTTACTTTCAATTATCGACTTATTCTTTTCTATCACTACACTTGCTTTCAAATCTAGCGCGCGCTGTAATGCATTTTCTAAACCTTCGTTAGTCATTATAATACCATTTACGCCGTCCTGTATCCACTCTCGATTCGCTGGTAAGTCAGACACAATTGGTAAACATCCATACCCCATTGCTTCTAATAAACTTATGGCCGTCCCATCACTTGATGGTATAGAAATCCAAATTTTTGACCTGAGGTAATAGTCACGATTTACATTCTTTTCAACAAATCCAATAAATTCGTATTGATCAGAGCTCAACGTTTCTGATGCTTGTTTCTTAAGCGCATCCGTATTGACACCATGCGCTCCTATAACGAGTCTCCAATCTTGATGTTTATCCAAAAATGGTTTACAGCCTTTTATGATTTCACTGATATTATAGAGATCTGCATGCAAGCGATTCGAATAAAGGATCTTTTCTTTGTTTGGCATTTTGACCTCTTCATAATCAATTCCAAAATTTACTAAGACATTTGCTTTCGCTCTTCCAAGTTTTTCAATTTTCTCAATCATGAAACGAGCATCAGCTGTTACAACGTCCGCCTTTTGAAGACAATACTGAACCATTTTTTTCATCACCACGTTTTTCTCTGGCAAAACGAGGACATCTGTACCCCATGTTGTTAAAACCGTTGGATACCTTCTTTTATTCGCTTTTAGCGCCAAATAAGCCGCTGAATTAGCTTGATGAATATGAATGTAAGAAGGTTTAAATGTCTCAATGATATCGCGCATGCGCTTGATATTTTTATAAAATTTGAGTAGGTTTTTAATGGAAAAGTCAATCACTTTGCATGGTGCCCAGTCAATTGGATCATTGGAAACGATCAAGACCTCATCAAAATATGTCTCAACCAGATGAAAATAATTCTTTAGGTGTACAGAGGTTTTTCCTGGTCCAACTAATAGAAGCTTTCGAGAAGTTTCCTTAACATTCATCAGCTAGTCTTTCGCCCATTCATTATAATATTGCTGTAATTCAGAATTCTCTTTAAGATACGCTGAATCTCTATCCTTTGTTGAACCTACGACTGCTGCAGGATTACCTTTAATGATCGAAAAGTCTGGGAAATCTCCTTGGACATAACTATAAGCCGCAATTAAACAACCCTTGCCAATTTTCGAACCCGGCATGATGGTAGTATGAGGTCCCACATAGGTATACGCACCTATGAACACTGCCCCTTTTTGATAACCAATTAAATTCGTCTTCCCTTTATATGCTGCTCCATACAAACGAATAGAATCATGACTTGAATGTGAGGTAACGGAGACAAAACTAGTAATTTGACAACCTGTTTCAATCGTCACTTTATGGCTACACTCAATAAAATTATGATGACCAATATAAACGTCATTCGCTACATTGAAGCCCTTCGGATGATCAATAAAAGTGCTATTACTAATTCGAGTGTCAGGAAGAAATGAGCTATCATTTTTTCTTAAATAGCCTCCCACCATCTGCGGGCGACGTCTATTCAAAATCTTGCGTCGGATATTTCTGACAATCTTTTTAATAAAGCATTGATTTTCTCATTATTAATGTGCCTTTTGGGCAATTCTCCTTATCCACAAATATACGTATAAATAATAGAAAATTTGAAGTATTGAAAGGATCAGGAACCCTGTTTTTATGTCGTTAAACACAAAAGAGCCTATCAGAATTGAAAAGAATATGATTGCATTGCCCACAAGTGCGAGCAGGAATAAGCTACCCTGTCGGTTTAGTATAATGGCAACCTGTTGAATAGGAGATATGACGAAATTCAGGAACAACCAAGGTGTTAAATATTGCGTAAATTCGCCCGCTGTTCTCCATTTGTCGCCCAAAACAAATGCGAATAGGTCTGGTCCAAAAATTAAGATCACGGTGAATATAGGTAGTGCAATTAAAAACAAACGCTTTACAGTTTTATTAACGAGATATAAAAAAGACTGCTGATTTGCGTGTAGTTCAGAAGCTCTTTGATAAAAGACTTGGGCAAAGGAATTACCAATAACGGTCAATGGTGCTCTTAATACACGAAAAGTCATACTGTAAAAACCAAGTATGGACTCACTAAAAACATATAAAATAGTCGTGTTGACACCAACATTTTTAAATTCATCTGTCAAGGCATGAAACGCATTTATCTTAGGGAATTTATCGTGTGTTTTTGCCTGCTTCTTCATGTCTTTCAACGAGACTAATTGGAGAAGTTGGCGGTCATCTCTGATAAAACGAATCAACAGCGTAAGGGTTCCAGCAAAAAAACCAACAATCAAACTGAGTACTAAAGCTCCGATACCGATTGGATCTATACCTTGGGGAAGTACATACGTTTTATTGAACATCTCTCCAAAAAATGCGGTTAATTTTTTCCAAGATTCCAATAACCCAAATTTTGCAATTCCTCCTGCAAACTGAGTAGTGATCCGACCGGTCGTTTGTGCAATCATGGAATTCGAAGTCCCTTTAAAACGTTTTTTACGATTACTCCAAAATGTCAAGATCCTGTAGCTTCCTGCAAAAAGCAGTGTAAGCGGAATGACCCACAACCATTGCGCTAATGCTGGTGCATTAATCAGCTCAACAAAAGCGTTGTGAAAAACAAATAAAATAGCGTAAAGAAGAACTGTCATGATCCCTAATAAACTAAAGCAGAGTCCTAAAATATTGATCGCGTCTTTGTCTTCTTTGGGCAGTACAATCGCTTGTTCATAGCGACCTGATGAAAAGACGAGTAAAATTGAAATGATGGACGCAAAAAAAGCGAATGCGCCAAACTCTTCTGGAGAAAAGAGTCGCGTTAGAACAGGTGTCAATGCGACGGGCAGAATTTGGGCTATTGTCGTTCCCGTCATCAGCGTAACGACATTCTTCCCAAATTCGGATTTCACAAACCTATTCAACATAGTCAGGAGCTAAATTAACGCATAATTCGATTCGTATATGAGCACAGGATCAATTCCATTAAAAATACTTTGTTATTAAAAACTATCTTTGTGCAAAAATTTGCTTTACAAAATTGGCAAATTCGTATTTGAATCATTTTGAACAAAGACCTAACATGAAAAAAAGAATATTAGTTGTTGTAGGAACACGTCCGAATTTCATCAAAATAACTCAATTCAGAAGAGTTGCAGAAAAGTATGGAAATGAGTTAGATTTGAAGATTTTACACACAGGACAGCATTACGACGCAAAGATGTCAGATGTATTTTTCCAACAATTTGAAATAGAACCAGATATTTACGGTAATCTTGAAGCAAAAACACCTGCTGCCCAGATGGGTGAAATCATGATAACCCTAGAGTCCATTTGTAATGAATTCAAACCAGAACTCATTATGGTTCCTGGAGACGTCAATTCGACATTATCCACCGCTATAACTGCCAATAAAATGGGAATTCCATTGGCGCATATAGAAAGCGGTCTACGCAGCCTTGATAGAAATATGCCAGAGGAAATCAATAGAATACTAACGGATGAAATTTCAGATATTTTATTAGTCACAGAACAGAGTGGCTTAGACAACTTAAAGGGTGAAGGAAAACCAGCAAGCAGGATTGCTTTCGTAGGCAACACAATGATCGACACAATTGTGGCCTTTACCCCAAAAATTGACGCCTGTTCGATTCTAGACGATCTGAATTTAAAGTCCATGCAATTTATTTTGATGACCATGCACCGTCCTTCGAATGTTGATCATGAAGAAGGATTGAAGAAATTAATTACGCTAATCACAGAACTTGGTAAATCATTTAAGGTTGTATTTCCTATCCACCCTCGCACGCTTAGTAAAGCGAAAGGCTTTGGCTTGCATGACGAACTGGTTAACTTACCCAACCTGATCATTTCAGAGCCAATGGATTATTTTTCATTTCAAAAACTAGTTAAAGAGTCTTTCACGGTTATAACGGATAGTGGAGGTATTCAAGAGGAAACTACTTTTTATCAAGTACCATGCTTAACCGTTAGAGAAAACACGGAACGTCCCTCTACAATTACCCTTGGCACAAATGAGTTGATAAAGTTTGACACCAAAACAATCATGGGTAAAATAGAGGAAATGAAGGCTGGTAATTTCAAGAAAGGCAAAATTCCACCGCTTTGGGATGGAAAAGCTACTGACCGTATTTTCGAACACATCATGCAAAAGTAAAAGTGCCCGAAAAGAAAATTCGAGCCGTTTGTTCGCCGTGAAAATAAAGGTTTTAATTAATCCAACGAATCACTTCAAACGTTTCGGCGTATTTGGCATTAATCTGCACTCCCCTTACTGTTGCTAGAGACTCAATAAAATGCTCATTTGCATAAGGGCGGTGTGATTGTGATTCATACTTTTTAAGCGCACGAATTTTTGCGCTCAAATTATCCTCACTCAACTTAAAAAAGCAGGATGTTTCAAAAGAGATGTTGTTCCACGGCATTTCATAAGAAAGAATTGTAACAAACTTAAAAGCTCTAAGTCCTTCTTCAGCCACCGTTTTATGATCTTGGTGCAAATCGGTTAAAGCGGGGATAAAAACCATGTCAGGTTGAATCTCTGTTCTTAATTTAATAATATCGTCTAAGATAGCTTGGCGGTGATAATTAAAGGTACGTACCTCATAATCTAATAAGATCAAATTTTCGTCCTTCACGCCTAATTCTTTCACGGCCGCTTTCACCTCAGTCACCAAAATGTCAGAAGGGTAATGCGAAAGTACAGATTGTTTACATGGTGAAAATGCAACGTAAAACACCTCATTTCCTTCTGCAATCAACTTATTAATTGTTCCTCCACATCCAAATTCACCATCATCAGTATGCGGCGCTAGTACTAAAATTTTCTTCATCTGTGCTGTTTCTATATCGATTCATACGAGACTTGACCCCAATATGTTCTACGAAATTAGTTGATTCAAATCAAAAAGCGATCTTTCTTAGATAGAAAGACCGCTTTAGTATATGAGTGTTGTGTAATTATCAATTGTATTATTTCGCGTAATGCACTGCTCTGCTCTCTCTAATCACAGTTACCTTAACCTGTCCAGGATAAGTCATTTCGTTTTGAATCTTCTGAGAAATGATAAATGAAAGTTCGTCAGCACGCTGATCGTTTACTTTTTCACTTTCAACCATTACTCTCAATTCACGCCCCGCTTGAATTGCATAAGATTTGATGACACCATCAAAACCAAGAGCAGTTGTTTCCAACTCCTTAATTCGTTTGATATATGATTCTGCAATTTCTCTACGAGCCCCTGGTCTAGCACCTGAAACGGCATCACAAACCTGCACTATTGGAGAAATCAACGTTGTCATTTCAATTTCGTCGTGGTGGGCGCCAATTGCATTACATACATCTGGTTTTTCGCCGTGCTTCTCAGCCAATTTCATTCCTAAAATTGCGTGTGGTAATTCTGGCTCATCTTCTGATACTTTTCCAATATCATGCAATAAACCTGCACGTTTCGCAATTTTCACGTTTAAACCTAATTCAGCAGCCATGATTGCACAAAGATTCGCTACTTCACGTGAGTGCTGTAACAAATTCTGTCCGTATGAAGAACGATACTTCATTCGACCAACCATACGCATTAATTCAGGATGCAAGCCGTGAATTCCAAGATCAATACAAGTTCTTCTTCCCGTTTCAACAATTTCCTCATTTAATGATTTTCTTGTTTTGGCCACCACCTCTTCAATACGTGCTGGGTGAATTCTACCATCAGAGACTAATTGATGCAAGGCTAAACGCGCTACCTCTCTTCTCACTGAATCGAAACAAGAAAGAATAATTGCCTCAGGCGTGTCATCCACAATGATTTCAACTCCCGTTGCCGCTTCTAAAGCTCTAATATTTCTTCCTTCACGACCAATGATTCGACCTTTCATCTCATCACTCTCAATTCTAAAAATAGAAACTGAATTTTCAATCGCTTGTTCAGTTGCCACACGTTGAATCGCCTGCACTACAATTTTCTTCGCTTCGCCACTTGCGTTAATCTTAGCTTCATCAACAATGTCTTTAATGTAAGCCATTGCATCCGTTCGTGCCTCATCTTTCAAAGCATTCATCATAGTTGCTTTAGCTTCGTCTGGTGAATATCCTGAAATTTTAGACAATTCGTTTACCTGTTTCTGGTGGAGCTTGATAATCTCAGATTTTTTTGCTTCAATCAATTCAACTTGTGACTCTACGTCCTTCGTCAAAGCTTCTACCTTCTTGTTTTTGCGGTTAATTTCTTCTAATTGGTGATTTGATCTTTTGTCCTTGCTCTTGGTTTTATCCTCTAAGCTTTGAACCGATCGTTCTCTATTTCTAACAGCCTTTTCATGCTCATCTTTCAATTGCAAAAAGCGCTCTTTCGCTTGTAGAATTTTATCTTTCTTTCGAGCTTCTCCGTCGGCCTCCGCCTCTTTTATGATGTTTTCAGCTTTGCCCTTGAGAATGCTTTTTTGCAACAAGAATACAATGATTCCCCCCACAACAATCCCTATGGCTGCACCGATAATGATACTCGTAATACTCGTAATATCCATATTATATATATCAAATAATTAATAGCTCTATCTCCACATTCGGGGTCATTTCACCCTGAAAACTGGTTAGAAAAACAGAAAGAAATTTAACAACTAGGCGTCAATTTTCTCAATTATATTACGAAGATCTTCGTTAAAAGTGGTTGGATCAAAAGAAGGAGTTTTGTCTTCGGTGGCGGTGGTGTTTTGCAAGGCTATTTGCAAGGCCGTCATTGCCAATAAATCTTGCATATCCTTTACAGCATAGCTTCCCTGAAGCTTTTGAATATTCGAATTAATTCGATCTGCTGCGCTGCGAATAGCACTTTCTTCTTCCTTTTTTATTGTTAAAGGATAAGTCCTTCCGGCGATTATTATCTTAAGAGCTATCTTATCCATTTTTGTCTACACTTTTAGCAAAGAAATACATCTATCTATTTCCTTAACCATTTCTCCTATTTTGATTTTGAGATCATCCTTATTTTCTTTCGGACGCTCAACTTTCAGGGCTTCGTTTTCTTTTGCGAGAAGATCGAAAGCCTCCTTTTTTTTCGCTAGTTCATTTTTCAGATCCGCAATTTCTTGGTTTCGTTTTAGGGAATCCAATTTCGATTCACTCAAGTTTGAGAGTAAACCCATAACCTTCCCGTCTAATTCTTCAAGTAATTTTTTCGTCTCCGACATTATTCAACCAACTTCAAAATAGTAGCACAAAAATACGATTCCGATTGCCAAATTCAAAGGATTTAGGAATGATTTATTAAAAACGATTTTTTAATAATAAAAGATGATTCCACAGAAAGTAAGGCTATATGGAACTAAATTTGCACTACCTATTCCGCACACACTTAAAAAAAAGAGAATTGCATGAAATACTTAATCTTCATTTTAACCTTTACTGCCATTGCAGTGCATGGGCAAAACTATGTTCCAAAAACAATTGATTTTGAGGCAATAGAATTTGCTGCACCAATGGAAATTCCATTGATTTTGGCTGGTAATTTTGGTGAAATGCGCGGAAATCACTTTCATACAGGACTTGATATTAAAACAAAAGGTGTCATTGGTCAAAAAGTAATTGCAATTGAGGATGGTTATATTTCTCGCGTGCGCGTTTCTCCTTGGGGTTATGGAAATGCGTTATATATCGATCATCCAAACGGAACAACAAGCTTGTATGCGCACTTGAGTAAATTCCCTGCAGCGATTGACTCACTCGTTTATGCCCAACAAGCTTTCACAGAATCTTATATTGTAGATGAAATTGTTTTGCAGGATTCGTTTTTTGTGAAAAAAGGGCAGTTGATTGCTTATTCGGGAAATTCGGGCAGTTCTTATGCGCCTCATCTTCATTTTGAGGTAAGAGAAACCGCAACTGAACATGCGCTTAATCCATTACTATTTAAAACCTTTCAAACAAAAATAAAAGATAGCACACCTCCAAAAGTTTCGGGCATTAAACTTTACGCGATTACCGAAAAAGGATATATGATTCCTGGAAAATCCAAATACTACACCTGCCGTTTAGTTGGAAAAAAATGGGTGATTAATGAAAACAAACCGATTGATATTAATGGATTAGTAACAGAAAACTCAATGCTCGGTATTGGTTTTCATACCACAGATAAATTAGATGCAGCTGGAAATGTTTGCGGTGTGCACCATACTGTTCTCTCACATAATGGTGCTAAAAAACACGAACAACAGATTGACTATGTCAATTTCGATCACAATCGGTTTTTAAATTCTCATCAAGATTATTATGAATTCAAACAGAATAAAAAGAACATTCATAAAAACTTTACCACAGTTATTAATCCGCTGACCATTTATCCTCAAAATGATGGTAAAATAAAATGGGAAGACTGCGCCGGGACTTATGAATTTGAAGTCTTTGACGCACATGGAAATGGCCATGTGGTGAGTTTTACCTTGAGTAATGCCGAGAAAACTCCATCTTCTAATCCATTTGACAAGGAAGGCGCCTATTATTTTCCTGATGAAGTGAATACATACATTACGGATGATTTTCAAGTTTTAATTGAACCGGGTTGTTTTTATGAACCTCTACAAAAGGTCGTTAGAATCGATTCTATCAGCAAATATTTAAGTACAATCTATCAATTTTCAGAATACACAATTCCAGTTCAAAGTAAATATGACGTGCGAATTAAAGTACCTGAGACATATAGAGGATTGCCAGCGTATAAATTTGGCGTAGGATTGATTTCAGACAGAGGTTATTTAAGCTTTTTAGGTGGAAATTATGTGGGTGGTTGGGTAGAAGGCCGTGCAAGAAATTTTGGCCGATTCGTTTTAGTGATCGATACGATTGCTCCAAAAATTACACCGCTCGACTTTAAAGAAGGGAAAGTCATTACGAAATTTAATACGCTTGAATTAGAAATTCATGATAATATGGCGGGAATCATGGAATACAAAGCCTATTTAAACGACAAATGGGTATTGATGGAATACAACCGTAAAAAGAAGCGTTATATCATTCCTTTGGATGCGCACAGTCGTCCAACATTAGTGAAAGGTAAAAACAAGGTACGCATTACTTCAAAAGATTGGAAAGGAAATGAAGTGGAGAAATCTTATACGTTGATTTATTAGATTTTCACCAAATTCCTAAATAAAAAGCCCGATTGAACTTGTCAAATCGGGCTTTTTATTTGAATTATTAGGGGTGTTGCTTATTTAACTTCAAAAGTCAATTTCAAAGCCATTCTGTATTCAGAAACTTTACCATCAACAACAACTGCACTTTGATCTTGTACATATACAGATCTAATATTTTTGATTGATTTTGATGCTTGCTTTACTGCTTTTGCCGTTGCATCTTCCCAACTTTTTGAAGAGCTTGATAACACTTCAATTACTTTCATTACTGCCATTTTTCTTAATTTTTAGTTAAATTATAGTGAAAAGTTAAGACTTTTAAAGCTAAGACAAATTTTAGGTTTAAATTTATCTATCAATGAGTAATAAAAATCTACGAACTGTAATTATTTTGGGAATCGCTTCGATCTTAAGCATTCTCACAATCCAATTTTTCTGGATAAAAAAAAACATACAGTTTCAAGAAACAAACATTGCCATTCAAAACAAGCAAGATAGTTTAAGCCAAGTTCAATTCGGCGATCAAGTGACCATTGC